>Ga0315554_1002400_pt1 | contig 10812 bp, 8 predicted proteins | sample SalMarSW160370MG_FD_202114 | JGI IMG/M metagenome (GOLD analysis project Ga0315554, IMG submission 202114) | Salt marsh sediment microbial communities from the Plum Island Ecosystem LTER, Massachusetts, United States - Salt Marsh Sediment SW1603-70 ... | reverse complement strand
CGCGTTTTTCTTCAATTACATCAATTTCATCCCGCTGGCTTTCGTGCCGCTGGTGGGTACTCTACTGGGCTTTGACGCCATCAACAAAGAGCGCACCACCGGCACGTTAAGCCGGATAATGTCCCAGCCCGTCTACCGCGACAACGTCATCAACGCCAAGTTTCTGGCGAGCCTTATCGTCCTGGGCGTGATGATGGCGACGAGCGTACTGGTCATCGGCGGCTACGGACTCAGGATGATAGGCGTGCCGCCCTCCGCCGAAGAAATCGTGAGGCTGTTCATCTATTTCATAGATATATTGATATTCGGCTCTTTCTGGATAGCGCTGGCCATGCTTTTTTCAGTCGTCTTCCGCAACCTGGCCACCTCGATTATATTTTCCATGGTCCTCTGGCTGTTCTTCAGCTTCGGGATATACCTCATCGCCAGGTCCATGGCCGGAAGCGTCGAGACGTTCCAGAGTATACTGAACTTTTCGCCGAACTGGATATTCGGGCAGGCGTCTTCGGCGATGCTGTACCCCACGGTGAGGACCCTGGGGACGATAACCACGGCCCAGGCCGCCTACATGGTGCCCAATCCGCTGAGCCTGGGGCAGAGCCTGCTGGTCATCTGGCCGTATATGGTGGGGCTGGTAAGCCTTAGCGCTATCTGCTTCGCCGTCAGCTATATCGTTTTCATGAAGCAGGAAGTAAGGGCGCAGTAATCAAAAAATACTGCCGGCCAGGGCCGTTATCCATCAAATTATAGCTTACAGCTTACGGCTTTTATTCTATCTTATCTAATCCCACCCGGCCGCCCTCGTGCCATCAGTTACTTACCAGTCTGTTAACCCCCGCTTACAGCTTACAGCTTATAGCTTATATCTGATCGCTAAACGCTATTTCGCGGCTTTTTCTGCCTTCTCCGCCTGCCTCTGGACGATTATCTTCTGGGTTATCTGCGCGGGCACCTCTTCGTAGTGGTCGAACTCCATGGTATAGGTCGCCCGGCCCTGCGTCATCGATTTCAGGTCGATGGAATAGCGCTGGACTTCCGCCAGGGGCACCTGCGCCTCGATGACGTTGACATCGCCCTCCGGGTTCATGCCCATGACCCGGGCGCGTTTAGTATTGAGGTCGCCGATGATATCACCGGTGAGGTCGTTGGGGACGGTCACCTTGAGGTTCATGATGGGCTCGAGGAGAATCGGCCGGCCCTCGGTCATGCCCTTTTTAAATGCCTGCGACCCGGCGATTTTGAAACATATTTCCGATGAATCGACCGGGTGGAAGCTGCCGTCGTAAAGGGTCGTTTTCACCCCCACGACCGGATAGCCGGCAAGACCGCCTTCCTGGTACGCTTCCACGACGCCCTTTTCCACCGCCGGGATATAGTTCTTCGGCACCGAGCCGCCGACCACCCTCTCGGCGAACTCATTTTCGCCACGCTCCGGCAATGGCTCGAACTCCAGCAGCACGTGGCCGTACTGGCCGTGACCGCCGGACTGCTTCTTATGTTTGTACTCCGCCTGGCAGTTAGTGGTGATGGTCTCGCGGTAGGGCACCTTGGGAATGGAGAGCTCCACATTGACGCCGAACTTGCGCTGCATCTTATCGGCGGCGACGGCAAGGTGGGTGTCCCCCATGCCGGAGAGGATGGTCTCGCCGGTGCCCAGCTCGCGGTGCACTTTAAGCGTGAGGTCCTCTTCTGTTAGTCGCGATAGGGCCGTCCCCATCTTGTCCACGTCCGTCTTGGTCTTGGGATAGACGGCCTGGCGGAATATGGGGGCGGGGAAAGTAACGGGTTCCAGTTTAATTGGTTTATCAGCGGCGCAGAGCGTGTCCCCGGTGGCGGTGACATTCAGTTTTGCCACCGCGCCGATATCCCCCGCCCGGACCTGCGGCACCGGCTCCTGGTTCTTGCCGCGCATCATGAAAAGCTGCCCGATGCGCTCCGGGGCGTTCTGGCTGGCGTTGAGGACCTGTGAGTTGCTGCTGATAGCGCCGTTATAAACTCTGAAATAGGTAAGCTTGCCGACATAGGGGTCGGCGGTGGTCTTAAAGACGAGAGCGGCCAGCGGGGCGTCCTCTTCAGGCTCCGCTTCGGCGCCGCCAATGATTTTTACCTTGCCCTCTTTCGGCTTTGGCAGGTAATCGATGATGGCGTCCATCAGTCTGTTAACGCCGATATTCTGCATGCCCGAGCCGGCCAGGACCGGCACGATGCGCCCGTCGAGCACCGCCTGCCGCAACGTACTGGCCAGCACGTCAGGGGCGATGGTCTCGCCGCCCAGGTATTTCTCGATTAGGGCGTCGTCGACCTCGGCGATGGCTTCCACGAGCTTCTCGCGGTAAGAGTCCGCCTGGGCTTTAAGTTCCGCCGGTATGTCCGACTCTTTCATCTGAGCGCCGGCGCCGGTGTAAGCCTTCATCGTAAGGAGGTTGACCACTCCCTGAAAGCTGGTATGGGCGCCGATGGCGAGCTGGAGCGGTATGCACCTTGCTCCCAGCTTCGCTTTTATTTCGCCCACCACCCTGGCGAAGTCGGCGTTTTCGCGGTCCATCTTGTTGATAAAGACCAGTCGCGGTAGCTTCGCCTGCTCGCAATAGTCCCAGACCATCTCTGTGCCGACTTCCACCCCGGACGTGGCATCCAGGACGATGACCGCGCTCTCGCTGACGCGCATGGCGGCCCTGACCTCGCCGACGAAGTCCATGTAACCGGGGGCGTCGATAACGTTTATCTTGTTTTCCCGCCACTCGCAGGGCAGCAGGGAAATGTTGATGCTTATTTTCCGCTTTATCTCGTCGGGGTCATAGTCGGAGGTGGTTGAGCCGTCGTCAACCTTGCCCAGCCGGTTGATGTCCCCGGTGTTGAACAGCATGGCTTCCGCTATGGATGTCTTGCCGGCACCCCCGTGCGAAAGTAAGACGGTATTGCGGATATTGTCCAGTCCATAATTAGGCATGAAATCACCTGCTCTCTATATTTTCCGAGTAATATTATACGCGCCGTGGGCGGGATACGGCAACCTTGGAGAGGGGGACTGCTTGTTCGCGGTTGATTAGCATACTCACCCCCTTTGTCCCCCTCTCAAACAGTTTTATCGTATACTATTGATTTTTCTGTAGTTTGAAAGGGGGAAAAAGAAAGAGGGGCGAAGCCCCTCTCAAACGCCCCCTTGAGAATTATGCTTATCAGGGGAGGCGAGAAATGGGGTTCGAGGATGGCTTCTCCCCTTAGCAAGGGGAGATTAAGAGGGATTTTTGTTCGCCCTTCGTCCCTCTTTAACGCCCCCACCGGTCATTGATATCCCTCTTGTATAAGGAAAACAAGGGGGAGAACTAAATCACTCCTTGCTCCATTTATCCCGGATGACGAGCTCGGAGAGCTCTTTGCGCGGGGGGACTCTGCCCGGCTGGGCGGGAACGCCGACCGGTAACATGGCGACGGCGCGATAGCCGGCTGGCATAGCCAGGGCTTTTTCCACGCGGGGGGCGTCGAAAGCCCCGATGATTACCGTGCCCAGCCCCAGGGCATGGGCCGCCAGCGTCATGTTCTCCACCGCCAGGGCGGCATCGAACATGAACCAGTCGCCTTTATCGGTATCCGGCTCGCGGACGGCCCCCTGTCCGTAGCCGGACTTTCCCGTTTCCGCGCAGACGACGATTACCACCGGAACCGTGGTAAAAGCGCCGGTGGCGGGATTGGGGATTTCTCTATCGGGGAGCTTTATCGGCTTTAGCGCGGCGGCCAGCTCGTTCTTTATCGAGGCGTCGCGCACGACGGCGAACCGCCAGCACTGGGTATTGGACCAGGACGGCGCCCAGCGCCCCGCCTCGAGCATGGCCTCGATTTTATCATCGTCTACGGGGTCGGTTGTATAACGCCGTATGCTCCTCCTGTTTTTTATGGCCTCAAAAACATCCATTGGTTTTCCCTCCGTTTGAGAAGGACTAATTTTTCCAGGCGTTTTTGCCGATGAGGGAGACAAAACGGCAGCCACCCAGTTTATGGATGGTGTCCCCTTCCGGCAGCCGGGTTATTTTGCACAGCTCCTGCATATAGCGGGAGCCTACCGGAATCACCATGCGGCCGCCCCGGGCAAGCTGATTGAGGAGGTCGTCCGGGACTGCCGGCGCGCCGGCCGTGACCATGATGGCGTCGTAAGGGGCTCCCTGCTTCCAGCCCAGGGTCTCTTCGGCCAGGTGTATCTCTATATTATAGTAGCCCAGGCCGTCCAGAGCCAGGCGGGCGGACTCCGCCAGGGCGGGCACGCGCTCCACGGACACCAGACTGCCGGCCAGCTCGGCGAGGATGGCGGTCTGGTAGCCGCTGCCGGTGCCGACCTCCAGAACCTTTTCCCTTCCCGTAAGCTCGAGGGCCTCCGTCATGAGGGCGATGATATAAGGCTGGGAGATGGTCTGCTCCCATCCTATCGGCAGGGGGCGGTCTTCATAGGCGCGGGAGCGCATGTCCGGCGGAACGAATTTCTCCCTGGGGACGCGGGACATCGCCTCCAGCACCCGCCGGTCTCGAATCTCGCGGCTCAGGTTCCCGATAAGGCTGGCTCTTGCCGCTTGATAGTCAATCATGGCTGTAAGCAATATCTATTTTAATACGAGAGACAGAATAACGAGTATGACGAGTATAATGCCCGTCAGTATACCGATTCTCTTTAGTTCACTGGTAATGAAGGGGTACGGATTTTCTGCGGTCCTGGCCTGGACCTTGGTAACCTTGGGCTGGGGAGCAGCCGCCGCCGTAACAGGTTTGGCAGCGGGGCTTACGCTGGCCGTCGCAACGGGTGAAGCAGGCGCGGCTGGCGCGGTACCGGCCGCCTGACGGCGAAGGGACTTGCTTTTTTTGCTGTAACGATAGTGTTTACCTTTGCCGTGCCGAGATTTGGGCATGGTCAGCCTCCCGGTATTAGTTTTTCGCCCTGGGATGGGACTTATCATAGGTGCGGCGGACGTGCTCGGTGGTCAGGTGGGTATAGACCTGTGTGGTGGAGATATTGGCGTGCCCGAGCAGCTCCTGCACCGACCTCAGGTCTGCCCCGCCGCTCAGCATGTGCGTGGCGAAGCTGTGCCGCAGCGTGTGCGGGCTGATATGGGAATTAAGCCCGGCGTCCTTAACGTACTCCTTTAGCTTCTGCCAGAACCCCTGGCGCGTGAGGCGCTCGCCGCGGGCGTTGAGGAAAAGGGCGGACTCCTTTTTGCCGTGCGCCAGCTTGGGGCGGTCTTCCGCGGTGTACTTTTTAACCCCGAGGGCTATCTGCTCGTATAGAGGGATAATGCGCTCTTTACGTCCCTTGCCGAAACACCGCACGAAGTATTCGCCCTCGGTGTTGACGTCGCCGAGGTTAAGGGCCACAAGCTCGCTTATCCTCATGCCGCTGGCGTACAGAAGCTCGAGCATTACCCTGTCCCTTTTAGCTTCCGGCGTGGAAAGCTTGGCGGGCTGCTCCAGCAAAAGGCGGACCTGGTTAATGGGGATTGGTTTGGGCAGGGCTTTCCCTACGCTCGGCGAGCTCATATTTTCGGTGGGGTCGGTCCTGATAACGCCTTCCGCGACCAGGAAACCAAAAAAGGAGCGCGCGGCGGCAACCTTGCGGGCCATGGTCGTCGCCACATAGCCCCTCTCTTTAAGCTCGAGCAGGTAGGCCAGCATGCTCTGCCGCGTAAAACCCGGCCACGAAGAAATACCCTGCTTTTTCGCGAATTCGGTAAGCCCGGTCAGGTCATTGCGGTAGGCGGCTATGGTATGCTCGGAATACCCCTTTTCCACGGATAGATAGTTAAGGAAATTGTCGATAGGCTCTTTCATCATGTCTCTCCCCGGTTAGAATTCCTCCCGAGATGTGCTTCCAACAGTATTTTAACATAATACTAAAATATAAAAAAGTACTGGTTCCCCGGGCGATTATTACCGATTTTTACTTATTTTAGGTTTGTATCCCTCTAAATACCTATGACGAAATAGCTATTGTAAATGGGACGAAAGGTAGATAAGATGAATTCAACGCAGATGATTCTAGATAGGGGTGCTTCTTTATTATGGCGGATATAACCAGAGAGGCCAAGACCGGTTTGCGCAAAAAACAACCAGAATCCGACGTATTACGCCTTGTCCCCGAAGCCATGGCCCGGAAGTATAACGCCTTCCCGGTTTCCACCGACGGGAACGTGCTGCATGTAGCTATGGCCAATCCGTCCGACATCATCGCCCTGGAAGCCCTGGCCAGCCGCAGCAGGATGCGCATCGATCCCGAGCTGGCCCCGCTGCAGGAAGTGCTGGACGCCATCGATTTCAACTACAAGGCTTACGACGAGATTGAGAAGCAGATATCCAACATTTCGGCGGAAGAAAGCCCCGAGAACAAAATAAAGCAGCTCGCTATAGACACGGCGACCGAGGCCCCGGTGGCACAGGCGCTGACGCTCATTATCGACGAGGCGGTTAAAGCCCGCGCTTCTGATATCCACCTTGAGCCGGGCGAGGACAAGATGAGGGTGCGCTACCGCATAGACGGCGCGCTGCACGACATGTTTTCGCTGCCCCTCGCCACGATGGCTTCGCTTATCTCAAGAATCAAGATTCTCGCCAGCATGAACATTGCGGACCACCACCGCCCGCAGGACGGCCAGTTTTCGGTAAAGACCAAGGGCCGCATGATAGATATCCGCGTCGGCATCGTCGCCACCGTTTACGGTGAGATGGCCGTGCTGCGGTTGCTGGACAAGACGAGGGCCACGCTTGACCTCGCCGACCTCGGCTTCCTTCCTGATTCACTGGCGCTTTATGAGAAAATGCTCAGAGTGCCTTACGGCGTGATACTGGTTAGCGGCCCCACCGGAGCCGGCAAGACGACAACCCTTTACGCCTCGCTTAATTCCCTCGACCAGAACGCGCGCAATATTATCACCATCGAAGACCCCGTAGAGTACCGGTTTTCCAACATCAACCAGATACAGACCAACCCGCGCGCCGGCCTGACCTTCGCCAGCGGCCTCCGGTCCATACTGCGGCTCGACCCCGACGTTATACTCGTCGGCGAGATACGTGACGCCGAGACCGCCAACATAGCCATACAGTCGGCGCTTACCGGCCACCTGGTGCTGTCATCCATCCACGCTAACGACGCCGTCGGTGTGGTGCTGCGGCTTATAGACCTCGGCGTGGAGCCTTTCCTGGTCTCTTCCGCCCTCATCGGCGTTATCGCCCAGCGGATGGTGCGGCGCCTCTGTTCGCACTGCGGTCACCCGATACCGGCCAGCACCGAAGAGACCCTTATCTACCAGCAGGAGACCGGCGACGATAGAAAAGAGTTCCTCTACGGCACCGGCTGCAAGGTCTGCGCCAACAGCGGGTATCGCGGCAGGACGGGCATATTCGAGCTGTTCTGCACCAGCGACGAGATAAAAACGTTGCTGGTCAAAAACGCTACCGCCAACGAGCTGCGACACCAGGCCATCAGGGAGGGTATGGTCACCCTGTTGCAGGACGGCATGCTGAAGGTCAAGCAGAATATTACCACGCCGACCGAGGTGATACGCAACGCCTACACGGTGGCTTAAGGGGAGACAGGATGATATTTCAGTATATAGCTTGCAGTGAATCGGGCGAAATAGTTAAAGGGAAGATAAACGCCAACGGGGAAGAGGGGATAACCCAGATGCTCAGCTTTGCCGGCTACCGCCTGATAAACCTCAAGCCCTATATTCCTTTCTTCAGCCTGGGCAACCTGACCGCGCAGCTTTTTCCCATCAAGTCGGCGGATATCATTCTTTTTTTCCGCCAGCTCGCTCTGCTGATTGAATCAGGCATAAACATCGTCACCTCTCTGGAACTATTACAGGAACAGATATCCAAACACGCTTTAAAGAAAGTTATCAACGATATTATCGCGGATATCCGCAGCGGACGCCAGCTCTCAGCGGCCATGAACAAGCACCCGGAGGTCTTTTCGCCAATGAACTGCCGCACGCTGAGCATCGGCGAGCAGACAGGCAGCCTGGAGACGATGTTGAGGCAGGTGGCTGATTACATGGAAAAGGAGATGGCCACCCGTAAGGGAATCAAGGGCGCCCTGCTCTACCCGGCGATTGCCGGGGTGGTGACCATCGTGGTGGTGAGTATTTTAATGTTCTTCGTGCTGCCGGCTTTCAGCAACCTTTACGGGTCGCTTGGGGCGCAGCTGCCGGCGCTGACCCGGATAATGATGGACTTTTCCTCAACAATGCGTGACCACGCACTTCATATTTTGCTCGGGCTGGCGGTGGTCGTCGGGGCGTTTATTATATACAGCCGGACGCCTGACGGCAAGTACAAAATAGATGTCCTGATGCTAAAGATGCCTCAACTGGGAAAAGTGAACCTGCTGAACGAGCTTGCCCGCTGCTGCCGGAGCATTTCGCTGCTGTTCACGGCCGGTCTGCCCCTGACCGAGATCATGCCCCTGATCATACAGGGTACGAATAACAGGGTCATCGCGCAGGCTTTATACGGCGTCCAGGCCGATATGCTCAAAGGTGAAGGGCTCGCCAGGCCCATGGCTAAGAACCCGATATTCCTGCCGATGATGGTGCAGATGGTAAAAGTAGGCGAGGAGACCGGCAGCCTGGACAGCACTTTAGCTGCCGTGGCGCTTAACTTCGAATCGGAGGCGGGAGAAAAGACCAAGACAATGATAGGCCTGATACCCCCCGTGATGACGATTATCATCGCCGGTTTTGTAGGCCTGATTGCACTTTCAATGGTCTCCGCCATGTATTCAATCTACGGTCAGGCGTTCTAATGGCTGGAGAATAAGGGACGGAAATATGAAATTTATAAAACTCAGTAAAGCGAGCTGGCTGATCCTGGCAGCGGGCGTGTTTGTCGTCGTTGTGGCCGGGCTCGGGGTTACCGTTTCGCAGCAGATGCAGGAGCAGGGCCAGCTGGATGAAGAGCTCAGCATCTCCCAGTCCAGTCTGGACAAGCTCGACGATACGGCGATGCGCCAGCGTCTGGACGAGCTTCAACAGATGGTCGATGAGGAGCAGATCCTGCTGAACGAAGCCAGGGAACGGCTGGATAAAACGGTCGTCAGCGTGGATGTCACCGAGAAGTTCTTCTCCATCGCGGACTATTGCGGCGTGACGGTGATGTCGATGAGCACGTCGCCGATACAGGACGAGAATGTTGAAGGAATCGGGCTGAACATGACCGCGCTGAATGCCGTGGCGGTAGGAGACCTGGATGATGTCGTCAAGTTCGTAATCAGCCTGAACAACGACTTCACCACGGGCACGGTCAATACGTTCCAGATAGACATCCCCCAGGAGGCCGAAGAGCCCGCCGCGGTGAACGTCCAGATGTACGTATACTCATATGAAGGAACGGGATAATGGCTAATAATACGACAAGTCTATATATCAGTGACAGCGGCATCCGTCTCATGGTTACCCGGGGCAGGCGCATCACCAAGCTGGCGGACATGCCGCTGGACGTCAACCTTAGTGAAATCGATGATGAAAAAGAAGCAGAGCTTGTAAATAAGATCAAACTCCTGTTCAAGAGCAACCATATAGGCGTCAGGAAAATCATACTCGGGATAAGCGGATTGCACTGCCTGACCCGGCCCGTGTCGCTGCCGGAGCTCCCCAAAACGATGATTGAAGAAGCAATAACCAGAGAGGCAAAGAGGGTCCTGCCGGTGCCGATCGACCAGCTTTATATCTCCTGGCAGATTACTTCCTCCGGTGATGGCAAAATTCAGGTATTCGTGGTGGCCATACCCAAGGTACTCGCCGATAACCTTGTCAGAATACTCAACAAGACCGGGTTCAAGCCGTATCTCATGGACATCAAACCCCTCGCGCTGGCCAGGGTATCCCGGGAGGCGAACGCCATACTCATCGATATGCAGCCTGAAGAGTTCGATATCGTCATCCTGTCAAAAGGCATCCCCCAGACCGTCCGCACCGTCCCCTTCCCGCAGGAGTACATGGATAAGACCGACCGCCTTACGATAGTCAGGGACGAGTTGAAGCGGACGATTCAATTCTATAATTCCAACAACCCTCAGGATTTTATACAGCCCGATTCGATTTTGCTGGTCTCCGGAGAGCTGGTCGATGAGGCGGAAACGATGGAATTCCTGACGCAGGAGCTGGGGTACAAAGTCTCCCTGCTGGTTTCTCCGCTTAAGTGCTTGAAGCAGCTCGACCCGTCACACCATCTTATGAATGTAGGGCTGGCTCTAAAAGAGATGCCCAGAGATGCGGGGCCTCTACTGGCCAACATCAATGCATTGCCCTCGCCGTTCCAGCCCAAACAGATTCCCAAGGACCGCTTGATGGCGCTGCCCGCCGCGGCGGTGGCCGTCGGACTGGTTGTTCTGCTGTTTTTCACCGTTCAGAATGCCGCCGCCAAGATAGAAAAAGACCAGAACGAGCTGGACCTGACCAGATTGCAGATTGAGAAAAAGACGAAGCAGAAAAAAGAGCTTGTGGAGAACGTGGCGGCCGCCGAAGAAGAACTCTCCTTCATCATCGCCGACCGCGAAAAATATAGCGCCGCGCTGGAAAACCTGAGCGCCGGCTCGGCACATGTAAACGGCGACCTCGAAGCTAGCGTGAATAACCCCGTGACTGGCATGGATCTGCGCAGGATAAACCACGGCGGTACGACAATGAGTATCAACGGGGAGGCCCCGACCGAGCAGGAGGTTATGCAGTTCGTGCGTAAATTGCAGGACACCGGCAGGTTCGAGGAAATTACGATAACGAGTATTTCCCTGGTGGAAGGTAGCGAGAACGTGAGTGACGTGACGGACTATACACT
>Ga0315554_1002399_pt1 | contig 10812 bp, 9 predicted proteins | sample SalMarSW160370MG_FD_202114 | JGI IMG/M metagenome (GOLD analysis project Ga0315554, IMG submission 202114) | Salt marsh sediment microbial communities from the Plum Island Ecosystem LTER, Massachusetts, United States - Salt Marsh Sediment SW1603-70 ... | reverse complement strand
AGGTACATTGGTTGGTTTTGCAAAACAGTTTTACGGTGAAAATATAAAGTACAGGTTCCGTCCAAGCTTTTTCCCTTTTACCGAACCAAGCGCAGAAATGGATATTACGTGTTTTCTATGCAGCGGTAAAGGTTGCAGGGTTTGTAAAATGTCCGGTTGGCTGGAAATCTTGGGTTGCGGGATGGTTGATCCAAATGTATTTAAATATGTTGGATATGATTCAGAAAAATATACAGGCTATGCTTTTGGAATGGGAATAGAAAGAATTGGATTGTTAAAATATAATATTCCCGATATTAGAATTTATTTTGAGAATGATTTGCGGTTCTTAAAGCAATTCTAATTTCAAGATTACAGGATTACAAAATTACAAGATTAATAAACTTGAACTTCATTAGGGAGCTATTGAGTTGAAAATATCCTTAAACTGGTTAAAAGATTATATTGATTTATCCGGAATAGCCGTTTCTGAAATAGCTGATAAATTAACTATGTCTGGGCTTGAAGTTGAAGATGTAATCAACCAGAATGAAATTTATAAAGATTTTATAGTTGGATATGTAAAAGAAAAGAAAAAACATCCGAATGCCGATAAATTATCTCTTTGTACTGTTTCTGCTGGTAAAGATGATTATCAAGTAATTTGCGGTGCTCCAAATGTAGCGGCCGAACAAAAAGTTGTTTTTGCTCCTATCGGTACAATCATACCAAAAGGAAATTTTAAAATTGGTAAAGCAAAAATTCGCGGGGTGGAATCTTTTGGAATGATCTGTTCCGAAGCTGAATTAGAACTGAGTGAAGATCATTCCGGTATAATGGTTCTTACTGATGGTGTAAAAGAAGGAACTCCAATTACAGAAGCCTTGAATTTAAATGATGTTATTTTTGAAATCGGAATAACGCCAAACCGTCCGGATGCATTATCACATATTGGTGTTGCAAGAGATCTTGCTGCAATATTTAGTCTGGAATTAAAAATTCCTTCAATTGAAATTAAGGAGGAAGCCGAAGATGTTAGTAAATATGCAAAGGTAGAAATAATTGATAAAATTAATTGTCCGAGATATTCTTCGAAAATTGTTACCGGTGTTACTATCAATGATTCTCCGGAATGGTTAAAAACAAGATTAAAAAATATTGGGCTACGACCTATTAATAATGTTGTCGATGTTTCAAACTATGTAATGTATGAAACAGGGCAGCCGCTCCATGCGTTTGATTTAGATAATCTGAATGGGAAAAAAATAGTAGTACAAAGCACTACAAAAGAAACTGCTTTTGTTACTCTCGATTCTAAAGAAAGAAAACTTCCTGCCGAAACTTTAATGATTTGTGATGCGGAAAAAGATGTTGCAATTGCAGGTGTAATGGGCGGAGAAAATTCCGAAGTAGGTAATGAAACAAAAAATATTTTAATTGAGAGTGCTTACTTTAATCCATCAAGCGTCCGTAAGACATCAAAAATAATCGGTTTAAGTACGGAAGCTTCTTATAGGTTTGAAAGGGGAATAGATCCTAATAGTACTGATTTTTCAGCAAAGAGGGCTGCTAAATTAATTTCGGAATTAAGCGGCGGTAAAATTGCTAAAGGTATTATTGATGCTTATCCTGATAAAATTGAGAGAACGGAAGTTCGAATCCGTTTTGCAAGAGTTAATAAAATTTTAGGCTTTGAAATTTCAAAGGATACTATTCTTGAAGTTCTGAAAAAATTAGGAATGAAAACAATTTTTGAATCTGAAGAAGAGCTTCATGTTTCGGTTCCTACTTTTCGGCCTGATATTGAAAGGGAAATCGATTTAATTGAAGAAATCGCAAGAATAAATGGATATGATAATATTCCAACACAAGATAAAATATCAATTACATTGGATGAAAAAATTGATGAAGCCGGACCGATTGATAAAATACGCGATATCTCTCTTTCATTAGGTTTTTTTGAAATTATAAATAATCCTTTACAAAGTGAAAAGCTATCTCTACTTACAGGCAATCCTATTAAAATACTTAATCCGCAAAGCTTAGATATGGCTTTCTTAAGAACTTCTTTAATTCCCGGTGGATTAGAAACTATTTCCCGCAATATTAAAGTCGGAGAAAAGAATCTCTCTTTATTCGAAATAGGGCATGTGTTTAACAAAAAAGAAAATAATGAAATAAAAAGTTTTGATGATTTCTCGGAAGACAATAAAATAATATTTCTGATATCGGGATTAACTAGTAAAAAAGAATGGAATCAGCCTGAAATTGAAGTTAATTTTTATGACCTTAAAGGAAAATTAAACCAGTTCGAATATAACTTTTTGCTTGACAATGTTTTAAATGATTCATATTATCACGGTGGTGATAGAATTTTTGATTATAAATATGTCAAAAGTTATAAAAATACGGTTATTGGTTCTGGTGGGAAATTAAAAAAAGAAGTTCTTAAGCAATTTGATATTGAACAGGATGTTTTCTGCTTTGAGTATAATATCGAGTTGCTAAAGCAAATTCCTGGGAAAGTTAAGGCTTTCAAAGAGCCCAACAAATTCCCTAAAGTTTATAGAGATTTTGCTTTTATATTTGATAAAAAGGTAAAATATTCCGATGTTAGAATGTTCATAAAAGAAAAAGGTGCGGAAATTTTAAAATCCGTTGAAATTTTCGATCTTTTTGAAAGTGAAAAATTAGGTGAAGATAAGAAAAGTATGGCATTTTCTTTGGAATATTATTCAAATGAAAGAACTTTAACTGAAGAGGAAGTTGAAAAAGATTTTACGGATCTTATTTCACAAATTGAAAAGAAATTTGACGCAAGTTTAAGAGGAAATTAATTGCCTGATTTAACTAAATATGATGTTCTCTTAAAAGATCTTGAAAAAATTGAAACACAAGTTTCAATTTTAAAACATAATAATCAGGATGCAATTAAAAGAAATAAAGAACTTGAGAATATGTTATCTTCATATACAAAAGAAAATCTGGTTCTGCAGAAGAAAATAGAAAATATGCAGAATGAGATCAAAAAACTTCAGAATGATTCTGAAAATGATATGATAAATTCATTAAATTTAAAGGAGCGCGAAACATTAAAAGTTAAATTAAAAGATTTAATTTCAAGAATAGATTATCACCTGTCGGCAGACAGGCAAATTTAAGTTCTTAATTTTACTGGTCGTATGATGGAAATGGTATAATGGCGGACAAAAAGAAGCTTAAAATAAAAATATTTGAAAAAGAATATTCTTTGCTGGTAGAAAATGAAGAAATAGCCAAAGAATTAGCTATTTATGTTAATAAAGTAATGGAAGAGACAAAAGAGGAACTTCCGGATCAGCCAGCTCAAACTATCGCGATTATTGCTTGTTTAAATATAGCATATGATTTATTTCTGGAAAAAAATAAAAATAGAGAATTTGTTATTCAAGCCGCGGATAAGATTAAAAAGCTAAAGCTTCTGTTAAACGATCCAGCAGTACCAGACCCATCTTAAAAACTTATTGTACCGCTCCGTCAGCTCAACAATATGAAAAACTAACACCAATTCATAGGGAGTTTGACTTACGGCGTCTATTGCAGGCCTCAACCCGGTTCTGCCGGGATTTTCGAACTGACCTTTGAGTCAGAGAAATTCGAAACAGTGGAAGCAAAAAGCGTTCGAGCTGATTCCCAAAACTGATGAAAATAGGGTTTTTCCTATTAATCAGTGCTGGCGGAGATGGTATTAATTATAACCCCGCATTGGAGGAAGTATGAATATAAATATGGATATTTTATTTCTTATACCAATGGTGATTATCCTCGTTGCTTTGTTTTTTTATATCGGATGGGTTTTTAATTCGAAGGTTGGGAAAAAAAGTATAGTTTCGGCTGAAGAACGGGCTAAGCAAATTATTAGTGATGCACAAAAAGAAGCAAATAACTTAAAGAGAGAAAAATTACTAGAGGTAAAAGACGAATGGTACAAAAAGAAAGTTGATTTTGATAACGAAGTAAATCAAAAGAAACAAAAGTTTAATAATTTAGAAAAACAGTTAGGTGTTCGTGAAGAAAATATTGAAAAGAAATTTGAACTTGTTCTGAAAAAAGAAAAGGAAAATAAACAGTCTGAAAAAGATTTACTGAATCTGAAAAAAGAATATGAATCAAAAAGTTTAGAAGTAAAAAAACTAGAAGAAGAACAAAACTTAAGGCTTGAAAAAATTTCAGGTTTAACTACCTCGGAAGCAAAAAAAATGCTTATGGAAAACCTTATGAATCAAGCCAGAGTTGATAGTGCTCAAAGAGTAAAGGAAATTCACGATCAAGCTAAAGTTGATGCTAAAAGAGACGCACAAAAAATAATTGTTCAAGCCATCCAAAGAAGTGCTGCTGATTATGCAATAGAAACGACTGTTTCTGTTGTTCAAATCCAGAATGACGAAATGAAAGGAAGAATAATTGGAAAAGAGGGGAGAAATATCCGTTCTTTTGAAGCTGTAACCGGCGTTGATGTTATTGTTGATGATACACCGGAAGCGGTTATTCTTTCATCTTTCGATCAATTCAGAAGAGAAGTTGCCAGAGTTTCCTTAGAACGACTTATTGCAGACGGAAGAATTCATCCTGCTAGAATTGAAGAGGTTGTAGAAAAGGTTAAGCAGGAACTTGAAGAAGAGATGGTTCGTGAGGGAGAAAATACCATAATGCAGCTTGGTTTGCACAATATGCATAGTGAATTGATTAAACATATCGGTAAAATGAAATATCGATCGAGCTATGGTCAGAATTTACTCCAGCATAGTATCGAAGTTGCATATCTTACAGGGATAATGGCTGCTGAAGTGGGTTTGGATCCAATTTTAGCAAAAAGAGCCGGTTTGCTTCACGATATAGGTAAAACAGTGGATAAAAGTGTCGAAGGTCCGCATGCTTTACTTGGTTACCATCTTACAAAAAAATATAGAGAACATCCGATTGTTGTAAATGCAGTTGGTTCACATCATGAAGATATTGAAATGGAACACCCGATTGCCCCTCTTGTACAAGCTGCAGACGCAGTTAGCGGTGCAAGACCCGGTGCAAGAAGAGAACCTCTTGAAGGTTACGTTAAAAGATTGGAAACCTTAGAAGCGCTTGCTAAATCATTTGAAGGTGTCGCTAAAACTTATGCAATACAAGCTGGAAGAGAAATTAGAGTAGTCGTTGAACATGATAAAATTGATGATCTGGTTGCAGATAAATTAGCGCACGATATTGCTTCTAAGATTGAAGGTGAAATGGAATACCCGGGACAAATAAAAGTAACTGTAATTCGCGAAGTCAGAAAAATTGGTTATGCACGATAATGAATGCGGACTTTATAATCCTTCATTTCCAATTTTTTATTTGGTATGAAAATTAAGAAAATAAAAGCTGCAATTACCGGAGGAATAGGATCCGGTAAATCTACTTTCGCAAATTTTATCTCCGGTAAAGGTTATCCTGTTATTAATGTTGATGAGGTGTCGAAGCAAATACTGGTTTCAGATAAAGAAGTTAAGCTAAAAGTTCAAAAAGAATTCGGGAAAGAATCTTTTATAAACGGGGAAATAAACAAGAAATTCTTATCAGAAAGAATTTTCTCAAACCCGCAGAATGTTATTAAAATAAATTCAATTATACACCCAAAAGTTATTGAAAAAGTTAATATTTTAATCTCTGAAAAATTAAATAGCTTCGATTTAGTGTTTGCCGAAGCTGCATTGATTTATGAAGCTGAAATGGAAAAGTATTTTGATTATGTTATTCTTATAACTGCTGAAGAAAAATTAAGGTTAAAAAGAAAAGTTGAATTTGATAATTTTTCCGAAGAACAATTTTTAAAGAGAAACGAAAATCAAATTCCTGATACTGAAAAAAGAAAACAAGCTGATTTTATTTTTGAGAATAATGGAAGCCTGGATGATTTAAAAAAGAAAGCGGATTTATTAATTACTGTTTTAAAAGGTATTTAATGGAACACGGATTGAACTGATGCGGCGGATTTTAACAGATCGGAAATAATCCGCCTTAATCAATCTAATCCGTCAAATCCGTGTTCTATTGTATTGAGAAAAAAAAATTAATAATTAATATTAAATAAAATGAAAAAAGTAGCATTCCAAGGCGAACATGGTGCATTCAGTGAAATTGCTTCTAAATTTTATTTTGGTGAAGAAGTAACTAATGTGCCGTCATATTCCTTCGATGAAGTTTTTTCAAATGTAAAAAACAGAAAAGTTGATTTTGGAATTGTTCCTATTGAAAATACGCTGTATGGTAGTGTGTTTGAGACTTATGATTTATTATTAAAATATTCTTTGACCATTGTCGGTGAACTAAATTTACAGATTAATCATCATTTAATCGCACAAAAAAAATACAAACTTCAAGAGATTAAAAGAATTTATTCCCATCCTCAGGCCTTAGGACAGTGCTCCGAATTTCTAAAGAGATTTAAAAGGACTCATATAACCCCGGCATATGATACTGCGGGTGCCGCAATACTGGCTCTTGAAAATAAAACAGAACCCTCGGCTGCTATTGCAAGTATCGAAGCGGCAGAATTCTACAATCTTGAAGTATTGGAAAGCAATATTCAAAACAACAAAGAAAATTATACAAGGTTCCTAGTTATTAGTCAGAAAAAAAGCAGTTTAAAGATCAAAAATCCTAAGACTTCAATATGTTTTGAATTAAAGAGTATACCGGGAGCATTATTCAAAGCGCTAAGCGTATTTGCTCTTAGAGATATTGATTTGGTGAAAATTGAATCGCGTCCGATTCCGCAAAAGCCTTTTCAATATACTTTTTATGTTGATCTTCTTGGAAATCTTGAGGATGAAAGGATTGTTTTAGCAATTAATAATCTTGCGGAAATTTCGAATAATATTAGAAAGTTTGGAACATATAATATAGGGGAGACTTTTAGCAGTTAGGTTTTTATTAATCCAAAAGATTAATAAAAATTTTTAGAACACTTACTTACAAAGGAAGTTTAAATTGACCTTAATAAATGATGCAATAGTCTCTGCCGTAAAAATAATGCCTAAGCCGGTGGTTGGAATTTTTTCAAAAAAATATATTGCCGGTGAAAAACTTGAAGATGCAGTTAATCTTGTTAAGCAGTTAAATTCTAAAGGAATTTATGCTACGCTTGATGTGCTTGGCGAATCAATAAAAAATAAAGACGAAGCATCTGAAGCAAAAAATAAATGTTTAATTGTACTTGATGTTATAATTGAAAATAACTTGATGGCAAATTTATCAATTAAACCTACTCAAATGGGTTTAAGTATTGATGAAGATTTTGCCTATGAACAGGTTTATCAATTAGTTGAAAAAGCAAAAAAGATTAATAATTTTGTCCGGATCGATATGGAAGATTCACCATATACCGATAAGACTATCAGGTTATTTCAAAGGTTAAAAGAACATTTCGATAATGTCGGTCTGGTTTTGCAGGCATATTTAAAAAGAACATTTGATGATGCTGTTATATTGAATAAGCTGAATACGAATTACCGCTTGTGTAAAGGAATTTATATTGAGCCGTCTTCAATCGCATACAAAAATAAGCAGAAAATAAGAGACAGTTATCTTGAAACATTGCAGGTGATTTTAAAATCTGGCAATTATGTCGGTATTGCTACTCATGATGAATTTTTAATTAATGAATCTTATAGGATGATTAAAGAGTTAAATATTCCAAAAGAGAAATTTGAGTTTCAAATGCTTTTAGGCGTGAGAGAAGATTTACGTGATAAAATTAATGCAGATGGATATAAAATCAGAATTTATGTCCCCTTTGGTGAAGATTGGTATGCATATTCGATTAGAAGATTGAAAGAAAATCCGCAAATTGCAGGTTATATTTTGAAGAATATTTTTTCATTTAAAAATGTTAATTCACATTAATGAATGTTTTAGGAATTGAAAGTTCGTGCGATGAAACTTCTGTTGCAATTATTTCAGAGAATAAATTATCTTCAAACTTAATTTCTTCCCAGGATTTTCATTCAAAATACGGAGGTGTAGTTCCAGAACTTTCCAGTAGAGCCCATCTTCAAATAGTTATCCCATTAGTAAAAGATGCATTGAAAAAATCAGCTTTGGGGCTAAAGGATATTGATTTAATATGTGCTACTGCCGGTCCCGGATTAATCGGTGCTTTGCTGGTAGGATTAATTTTTGCAAAAGGTTTAGCTTACTCACTCAACAAACCGTTTATAGGAGTTAATCATATCGAAGGGCACATCTATTCGGGGTTTTTAATGGAAGAAAAACCTGAGTTTCCATATTTGGCTTTAGTTGTATCCGGCGGTCATACTTTGCTGCTGTTAGTTAATAATCATACAGAAATTAAAAAATTAGGAACAACTGTTGATGATGCTGCAGGTGAAGCATTTGATAAAGTTGCAAAAATGTTGGGACTTGGTTATCCCGGCGGACCTAAAATTCATGAATATTCTAAAAAAGGTGACAAAGAGAAAATAAATTTCCCGGTTTCACAATTAGATAATCCATATAATTTTTCTTTTAGCGGACTAAAAACAGCGGTATTGAGATACGTGAAAAAACATTATCATGATGGAAAAGAAATTCCTGAACAACATATTAATGATATTGCAGCTTCTTTTCAAAATGCTGTTATAAAACCTTTAATTGCAAATACTGAAAAAGCTCTAATGGAGCACAATGTTAATTCTTTATCTCTTGTTGGGGGTGTCGCAGCAAACTCCGCTTTAAGGGAATCATTTATTGAATTATCGAAGAAGTATAATAAAAAGGTTATAATCCCCAGGTTTGAATTTTGCGGGGACAATGCTGCAATGATCGCTTTCAGGGGATTAAAGTTATTTGAAGCAGGGGAGAGGCATAATCTAAATTATAGTCCTTTCCCGGCTTTATCTTCCGAAAATTTTACTTGAAAAAATCTTCAACAGGAATAATAATTTTCTTATCTTTTATTAATGGAAAATATTATTAAAAAAATTGAAAACGAACTTAATTCTTTATCTGTTGATGAACGGGAAGAGATTCTCAAAAAATTAAGAAATGAAATTGATGGAATCGATAGACAAATAGTTCCATTGCTAAGTAAAAGAACTTTGCTTTCAGTTCTTATCGGAAGAGTAAAACGATCAATGAATCTTCCGACTTATTCTCCCGAAAGGGAAAAAGAAATAAGTAAAAAGATTAGTTTATATGCTGAAGAACCTTTAAGACCGGAAGCTTTGCTAAGGATTTATGAAAGAATACTTGATGAATCACGTGCAATTCAGAGAGAAGAGAAAAACAAAGGAAATATTTTTAGAATTTCAACTTCAAAAATGAAAAAAAGTTTGAAAAATCTTTTTACAAAAAAAGAACTATTTATAATTGTTATCTTTTTTTTTGTAGTAATGGGATGGTTTTATTATGTTTTTTTTACTCCTAATTATTATTTGGGGAAATCCCCGGTTCGTTTTGAGATTGCAAAAGGCGAAAGTTTAGATCAGGTAACTGACCAGCTTTATGAGCAGGGGATAATCCCGAATAAAACCAATATGAAAATTGCTGCTTTTATTTATGGGGCTGAAAAAAAAATAAGAGCAGGCAGATTTGAAATTCCAAATGGATTAAGCTATTTAGATTTAATAGAATTGTTTTTATATGGTAAAGCAGATTTTTTAGTTAATGTAAAGCTTTATGATGGCTCAAGAATAAAATCTATGGCTGCAACTTTAAAGGTAAGTGCTTTTATTGATTCTGCTTCCTTTGTTGATGAATGTAATGACAGAAATTTTATTGATTCATTAGGTTTGGATTATCCGACAATAGAAGGGTATCTTTTACCGCAGCAATATTCTATTTATGAAAGAAGCTCTCCAAGAGAAGTTATCGGAATAATCTATAGAGGATTTAAAAAGTTCTTTAATGATTCTCTAAAAAACAGGGCAAAGGAATTGGGATATTCAGTTCATAATATCGTAACACTTGCTTCAATTATTGAGGGCGAAACAAAGAAAAAAGAAGAGATGCCGGTAATTGCTGAAGTTTACTATAACCGTTTGAAACGGGGAATGAAGCTTGAAGCTGATCCGACTATTCAATATCTTATTGAAGGGAAGTGGAGAAGATTGTTATACCAGGATTTAAAAACCAAAAATCCTTATAATACTTATATGTATTATGGACTTCCACCCGGGCCTATAAATAATCCCGGGAAGCCGGCATTGGTTGCTGCACTTTATCCTGATAATAATAATTATCTTTATTTTGTTGCTGACGGGAATGGAGGTCACAAGTTTTCCCGGACTTATTCGGAACATTTAAAAAATGTTAGAGAATATAGAAGATGGCTTCAGGCGCAAGAAAACAAATAAAAAATCTTTTATTATTATTTACAGGATTGATCTTATCATACTGTGCTAATCAATTACCGCCGGGTGGTGGTGAAATTGATAGAATCCCTCCCAAAATAATTAATGTTTATCCTGCAAACGGTACCACGAATTTTAAAGATAACTATTTTGAATTGGAATTTTCAGAATATGTTGAAAGGCGATCACTTCAAGATGCAATTTTTATTTCCCCGGCAATCGAGGGTACATTAAATTTAGATTGGAGCGGAAAATCGGTTAAAGTTAATTTCCCATCTGAATTAAAAAGCAATACAACATATGTTGTTACTATAGGAACAGATGTTGTCGATTATAATAGTAAAAATAGAATGGCTGAATCTTTTAATTTTACATTTTCAACAGGAAATGAAATTGATAAAAGAATAATTTCCGGCAAAGTGTATAATGAAAAACCTGCGGGAATTATGATTTTTGCTTATAAGTT
>Ga0315554_1002389_pt1 | contig 10842 bp, 10 predicted proteins | sample SalMarSW160370MG_FD_202114 | JGI IMG/M metagenome (GOLD analysis project Ga0315554, IMG submission 202114) | Salt marsh sediment microbial communities from the Plum Island Ecosystem LTER, Massachusetts, United States - Salt Marsh Sediment SW1603-70 ... | reverse complement strand
GTTGTTGCTGCCCCTGCTACGATTGTCCAAGGCGGAACCGATGGCAAGGCCAAGCACCAGTCCGCCCCCGGCAAAGATGACCATGTTGCCGATGACAAGCCCCACGACTCCGCCGAAGACCAGCCCAATCGCCAGGCCAAGGGCTGTGTATGAGATTTTCCGTTGTGAAGTGTCATGATTCGCCATGTTTGCTCTCCTTTTCATTCCTCTGCAATCCTGTTCACGGACACCAGCGGCAGGCCCATATCCCTGATTCTGTTCAGCATTCCGTGCAGTGCAGCATGGTCTGCTATCAGGCCAAGCAGCACGGTCTCGCCGTTCTCCGCCGTGATGTTGAAGCCGTAGAACCGGTCGACCCATCGAGGGTCCAGGCTCCCCTTGACCCTGATGGCGTAGAGCCCGGGATTGTCAAACTCGCGTCCGTTGCTCATGAAGCCCCTCCTCACTTGTGCGACCCGGGCGCTTGTCAACTGCGCCTCAGAAGTACGTTCTGTGCACAGCATACGTGGAGGTGGGGTGAGTTGTCATCATCCAAAGGGGGTGATTGGGGTAGGTGATTCGGTGGATTCGCGGCGCGGGACTGCCTTTGCTACAGGATTCCCACGTCCCGCGCCCGCTCGACGGCTTCGGTGCGACTGTGGACGCCCAGTTTCCCGTAGATGCTCTTGACGTGGGTACGCACTGTGTTCGCGGAGATGACGAGTTCTCGTGCAATGTCGGTTTGGGACAGATGGGTATTGAGAAGGCGAAGCACCTGGAGTTCGCGCTCGCTGAGCGGCTCCACCAGAGGCGAGGGAGTGCGCTGGGTTTTGGACTTCTTGCCGCGCGGTTCGCTCTCCAGCGCTTCCAGAAGGCTGGTGGCGTAGTCCACGGCTATTCCGCTGGCAACGGCCTTTCGCAGCAACTCGCCCATGGGCGCGCCGTACCTGATGAAGGTACGTACGTATCCTTCGGGCTGGGCGAGGGCCAGGACACGCTCCAGCGCTGCCAGGGATTCCTCGCTCCTGCCCTGCGAGTGAAGGGTCATGGACTGCAAAATCAGGACGTTCATGAGGTCAGCCACATCGCCAGATTCTTCGGCTATCTCCCGCAGCCGTTCCAGCAGCACTTCCGCCTCGTGCCACCTGCCCTGGGCGACGAGCAGCCATGCGAAAACGCGACACTTTCCCGTCTGCCCAGGGGGAATCTGGTCATCAGCAGTCAAACCTCTTTGATCCGCCCACGCTGCGGCGGCTGTGATTTCTCCTTGGGCCAGCAGGATTGCAGGCGGGACGTGAGAGAAGTCTTCGTCCAACTGCTTGCCGAGCAGTTCAGCCTCTCGCGCTGCCTCCAGCGCTCCGTCTGTGTCTCCGCTTGCCTGCAGCAACCAGGCGAGAATGTGTCTGCCGAGCCTGAGGATGACCATCTGGCCCCACTGCCTGACCAGGTCAATACCCTGCCACGCGTGATGCAGGGCGGCGTCTATCTGATTCCACTCCCCAAGCACCTGGCTGAGTCGTAAGTGGGCAAAGCCTGAAGTGAGCAACACATGCCCCGTGCGTCGGCGGTATTCCTCAGCGTACCGCAGCGCCTCTCGGCTGGCTTCCTCGGCTTCGCGAAGCTTCCCCTGCGCGAGGTGGGTTCCGGCCATACGGGACAGCACCACCGCTGCCAGATGGCTGTCTCCAATCGTCCGCGCAAGCCTCGCTGCTTCGCCTGCTGCTTCTGCGCCGCGCCGGATATCGCCAACGGCCGCATAGACCGTAGCCAGCAGAGAGAGGGCATACGCGCGCATGTTCAGGTCGTCATCCGGAAGGAGAGCCACTGCTTTGGTGGCATGCTCCACGAGTTCTGGCGCTTCTGCGACGGCCGTCCTGTAGGCTCGCAGCAGCGCGATGCGGCCGGCCAGGCGGCTCGGCGCCAACTTTCCCTCCAATTCCCCGAAGGCTCTCTCGGCCTCCTGTAGAAACGGCTCCACCACTTTCAGGTTGCCTGTGTAGACCGTCACCCATGCCAGTGCGACAGATAGCCAGGGCTGCGGCTCTGCGGCTATACCTCTCAAAGCGGCCAGTTGCTTGCGCACGGTCTCCAGTTCCCCATGGCCCGCAGTGATGAAGGCGTCTCCCTCCACAAGTCGCGCGACCTGCTCCACGTCTCCGCCCAGCAGCGCGTAGCTCACAGCCTCGCCAAGCAGGTTGTTCTGCACATACCACTCGCTGGCTCTCAAGCACAGTCTGGCGGCCGCGCCGGGGTATACCCTGTCCAGCCGCCCTCTAAGCAGGTCGGCGAACAGGTGATGGTAGCGGTACCACCGCCGTTCGTCGTCCAGGGGAATCAGAAACAGGTTGGCCTGATCCAGCTGTGCCAGGATACTGCTGCTGTCATCCGTGCCTGCAACCGCGTCGCACAGGGATGCCGTCAGCCTGTCGAGAATGGACGTCTTGAGCAGGAAATCCTGGATGCTCGGGTCTTGCCGATCGAGCACCTCTTCGACCAGGTAGTCCAGGACGAAGCGGTGACTGCCGCCAAAGGAGGAGACGAATGCAGAGACGTCCTTGCGCCCTCGCATGGAAAGGGCGGCCATCTGCAGGCCTGCAATCCAGCCTTCGGTACGGCTGTCCAGGGTGGCGATGTCCTGCGGGGAGAGCCCCAGGCCCATCACGTCATTGAGGAATGCCGCGACCTCTTCTGGAGTGAAGCGGAGGTCGGCGGCGCGGATTTCCGTCATCTGATCGCGGGCTCGCAGGCGAGCGAGGGACCAGGGTGGGTCGGCGCGGGTTGCGATAACCAGGTGCATAACGGACGGCATGTTGTCCAGAAGGAAGATGACCCCGCTGTGTATATCCTGGTTGGAAATCAGGTGGTAGTCATCCAGCACGAGGACGAAAGGCTCGCAGGATTGGGCAATCTCATTGATTAGGTTTGTGAGCAGCGATTCGCTGATTGGCTGGCCGGATTGGATTGCTGCAAGGGGGGCCTGGCCGACGCCCTCGCAAATCGTTTGCAGTGCGGCGATGATGTAGGTCCAGAACTGCGCCGCGTCATCGTCTCGTTCGTCCAGCGAAAGCCAGGCGACGGAGCGCCCGCAGGTCCCCGCGCATTCGCTGAGAAGAGTAGTCTTGCCAAACCCGGCCGGGGCGGAAACGAGCGTCAATCTACGTCCCAGCCCTTCGGTCAGCCGACGGAGCAGGCGGGGGCGCGACACCAGTTCTGGCCGAGCGGGCGGGATATACAGTTTGGTTTGCAGCAGCGGCGCGGACATGGCGGCTCCATAGTGCGTGACGACTGGCTGACCTGCCCGTACGGAGCCATATTACCATGTGTTCGCCATTCTCGCAATCCCCATGCGTCCTCCTCAGTCGTCAGCGGGCGACCCGCCTTCAGAACGCCGCTCGAAGATGAGTTCGAAGTACTCCACCTGGCCGAAGCCGCCCACGCCCGGCGTGAAAATCTGCAGCAGCCTCCAGCCTTCTCTGGCGCGCTCGTGGACAATCTGGCGGTAGTCCTTCTTGGGCTCGCCCGACAGCCAGCCCAGATTCAGCCGCACAAAGTCGTATTCGTACATCGCCCTACTCCGGCAACTCGCCAAACACCTGCTCCATCTGTTTCCGGTACTCCTGAAAGGCCTTCCTGCCTTCTTTGGTGAGGCGGAGCATAGTGCGCGGTTTCCGCCCGACGAACTCCTTCTCGACCTCGATGTAGCCCGCCGCCTCCAGTTTGCTCATGTGCGAGGACAGGTTGCCCCACGTGAGGCCCGTCTGGCGCATCAGGAAGGTGAAGTCGGCGGCCTCCACCACGTACAGGTAGGCCATAATCATCAGGCGGGCCGGTTCGTGAATCAGGCGGTCAATCTCGCTCAAGGGCTGGAGGTCCTCGCCGCGAATCGTGTCCTCGCTCATGGCTCTCCCTCGCGCACGACCGGGAAGGCTCGCACGAAGCGCGCCAGCGTGACCGCGCCCACAACGACGATGGCGCTCCCGGCGATTCCGAAGGCGATGGGCCATCCGTGGTGCGCTGCGGCGCCGTGCCGGTATGCCAATTCCCCTGCAGGCGCAGCCAGCCCCACCAGGACTCCGTATCCGTACAGGCGGGGCAGGTCGAGCAGGTGCGCGCACAGGCTGAACATGCCGAATGTCACCAACCCCAGCAGCGCCGGGACCAGCCAGTCCAGCAGGCGCGTGTCCGGCTGGGGCAGCAGGTACACGGCGAAACCGGCCAGAACTCCTGCAAACAGCACCACCGTGCTGATGGCGATCATCCTGGAGTGCCTGGCCCTGCGTGCCGGGCCGGGCTTGACGCGCCCCATGCGAGGCACGGTGACGTGCCGCTTTGCGAGCGCCAGGCCCAGCCATGCCACCAGCCAGCCGCAACCCATGACGACGGAACTCCAGAAGTCGCCCAGACCCAGGTCTGTGAGCAGCGGTGTCACGGCGAACAGCAGGAGCACCGCCCCCAGGAAAATGTCCAACAAGCCATCCTGGAACGTAGACCGAAACGCTTTGCGCTCCAGTTCCTTCAAGTCAAGATTCTGTGCCATCATGCACCTCCATGCTTCGATTCTGCGATGCATTGTACTTTGCAGCGCAAAGTTCACTGTACCATTTATACCACAGATTTCGCCGCGTGTCAAGATTTCGGAGTAAGCAATTATGCTTATTTGCCTTCGGGGCTACCGCCTAGGGACGGAGAAGCGGCGAAGAACGTGAAGCCCTCCGAGGTCTGATGACGCAACTCTGCACAGACCAAAACCGTACGCATCGGTGATTTCGCTTGCCGAACCCAGCCTGAGATGCCACGCTTGACACGCCTGGGCAGGGCACAGTATGATTGTTGAAATAACCACAGGGAGTGCTGAATCATGAACAAGAAGGTACTGTTGCTAGTGTCGGTCACCGCGATTGCCACTCTCGCCGGGTGCGCCGGGGGAAAGGCAGCTCCTGCGGGAACCGCTTCCGAGATTGCCGACAACGTCTTTGCGCAAGCCCAGGTCGAACGTTTCGGCCCCACGGAGCCCATTCAAGATGACACGGCCAAGGAGTTCTACCTGGGTTCAAAAGACTATCCGGCGTTTTCAGAGGCGGTCGCCGTGGCTCCCATGATCAACCTTGACACGCGAGTTCTGGTCATCATCAAGGCGGCTGGAAAAGGTGACGTGGAAGACATCAAATCCAAATTGATGCAGAACATCGACCCCAACAAAGTGGTCTGCGTTACCTTCACCAAAGAAGACGTGGCAATTGAGAGCAGAGGCGACGTGATCTTCATGACCATCAACACAGACGCCGCTCAGAGGAAATCCTTGGTGGAGGCATTCAGGAACATAGAGTGACCCGGCCGTAGCGGACATCGCACAGGGGATTGAGAGGGACAAATGCTGTTCAGCAGCCTCGAATTCCTGCTCAGGTTCCTTCCCGCCACGCTGCTCCTCTACTATCTGGCGCCGAGGAGATTCAAGAATCCGCTGCTCGTAGTCGCTGGACTGTTCTTCTACGCATGGGGAGAACCTACCTACGTCGTATTGATTCTCCTCTCGTGCATCGTCAACTATGGCTTGGGCATTGCCATCGAAAACAACAGGGGCAACGCAAGAGGCAGGGCGGCATTGCTCTCGGCAGTTGTGCTCAGCCTGGGACTGCTTGGGTTCTTCAAGTACAGTGATCTGCTAATCGCCACTTTCAACAACGTATTCGGCTCGACCCTCGCCCTTCTGAACTTGCCACTGCCCATAGGCATAAGCTTCTACACCTTCAGAATTCTGTCATACATCGTGGATGTATACAGAAACCAGGCGTCGGCGCAAAGGAACTTGCTTTCGTTCACACTCTATGTTTCGCTGTTTCCTGAGCTGCTGGCCGGGCCCATTGAGCGATACAAGGGAATAGCCGCTGAGATTGATGACAGGAAGCACTCCATTGTGCTATTCGCCGAGGGTGTGCATCGTTTCGTGACAGGGCTGGGAAAGAAAGTCCTCATCGCCAACAACATTGCCCTGCTATTGGAGTCGTGCAGAACGACGGCCAATCCATCTGTGTTGTCGAGCTGGATGGGAATCGTCGCATTTGCCTTCCAAATATACTTTGACTTCTCTGGCTACAGCGATATGGCAATAGGGCTTGGCCGCATGTTCGGATTCCACTTCATGGAGAACTTCAATTTCCCCTATGTAGCCCAGAGCATCACCGACTTCTGGCGTAGGTGGCACATGTCGCTGACCCAGTGGTTTCGCGACTACCTGTACATTCCCCTCGGCGGCAACAGGGTGCCCAAACTGAAGTGGGTCAGGAACATTCTGGTTGTCTGGTTCCTGACCGGGCTATGGCACGGCGCGAACTGGAACTTCGCGTTTTGGGGCACATACTTCGGAGCGCTGCTGGTGCTGGAGAAGCTGCTTATCGGGAGGTACTTGCAGCGCTTGCCGCGCTTCGTGCGGCATGTCTACACGCTGCTGATTGTGCTGGTAGGCTGGGTGTTCTTTGAACTCACGTCCGTCCCAGACATTCTCGCCTACCTGGGCAACATGGTCGGTCTGGGCGGAATTGCCGCCGTCAACCATGAGGCCGTGTACCTGTTGCAGTCCAACGCTGTTCTGCTGGCGCTTGCGTTTCTCGGCTCCACACCGCTGTGCACGGCCATCTACGACAGGTGGTCCGAGAAAGTTGCCGTTCGTGCGGTGTTCATGCCGGTGTTCTACCTGGCTGTCCTGATAGCAAGTGTTGCGTATGTAGTTGATTCGTCTTTTAGTCCCTTCCTGTATTTCAGGTTCTGAGGGTGGCAGCGTGAAGAAGTTGCATTTGCCCACAGTGCTGACATTCCTCGTGTTCGTGTTCGGGTTGGCGATACTGGACCTGTCAGCGGCAACTTCAGAGATAAGCATCAGCGAGAGACGAAAACTCGCCCAGGTCCCCGAATTCTCGACCGAGCGACTCTTTGACGGCAGGTTTGCGGTGGGCTACGCGGCGTTCCTGCAAGACCAGGTTGCATTTCGAGATGACTTCAGAGGCATCAAGTCGTGGATGGAAAGACGACTGTTTCTGAAAAGAGAGATCAACGGCGTGTATGTTGTCAACAACGACATATACGACAAGTTCTATGGCATAGACCAGCGCTACATTGACCGCGCTGCAACTTTGATCAGCCACATCGCGGAGCTCATCGATTCCGACAGACAGTATCTAGCAGTGATTCCTTCCAAAGCCCACATGCTGGACAGGACCAAGTATCTGCTTTCGGATCAGAATGCCATCGCCGAGACCCTGACGCAGAACACCGCGGTGCCGTATATTGACCTCATGCACCTGTTTGAGGAACCCCAACCCAATCTGTACTACGTCACGGATCATCACTGGACCACGGAGGGAGCCATCCGGGCTTACCAAACGCTGGTGCAGGCCATGGGCTATGAGCCAGTCACGGACTACCATTTTGAGGAAGTGACCGATTCCTTTGTCGGCAGTCTCTACGGAAGGGCTGCGATGTGGTCCATCCCAAAGGACAGAATCTACCTTGCGCACAATGAAGCGCTAGACGGCATGGCAATATGCAGATATGCAACCCTTGATGCAGTCGAATGCTCTGATTCGGTATACTTCAGAGAGAAGGTGAGCGGGCTTGATCCGTACGATGTCTTCATTGGGGGCGCGGCACCTATCGTCGTGATCGAAAATGCAAAGGCTCCAACTGATGATGAGTTGATTGTTTTTAAGGACTCTTACTCGCACGCTCTGGCTCCCTTTCTGGCGCAGCATTTCAGAAAGGTTACGCTCTTCGATCTGAGGTACGTCAGGAAAGAGGTAATTTTCGACAACTTTGACCTGAATGGAAAGGTTGTGCTGTTCCTATACAGCACAACCATATTGAACACAGATCCTCAGATTCTCAACTAGTGGCTTGCGGCGCATGGTCAAGCCATCTTCCATCCACCCGGTCGTCGCAGCCCCCAGCGTCGGCACATGGTGAAACACCCTCACCTTCGGGCGGGCGCTATGCCCGCCCCATCAGCGCCGCGAAAAAGCGCTTGACCGAGAAGGCCTGCCCCGACAGCAGTGTCTGGGCGCGGAACATCCTCGCCACGGCGCGGACGACGAGGACCGCAGTGGCCAGGAGCAGCGCCGCCGACAGCAGCGGCTGCCACAGCGGCACGTCGCTGGCGGCCAGGCGCGTCATCATGGTAATCGGCGATGTCAGCGGGAACAGGCTCAGGCCGACCGACAGCGCGCTGTCCGGTTTCTGAATCAGCACATTGATGAAGAACAGCGGGACAACCAGCGGCCAGATGACGACAAACGTCGCCTGGGATGCTTCCCGCATGTTGGGCACCAGTGCCCCCAGCGCCGCCATCAGGCTGGCATACACCGCATATCCCAGCAGGAAGAAGACCACGCCCCACGCCCAAATCGAGGGCGGAACGTCGAATCCCGGAGGAAGGCTGAAGGTGCGCCCCGCAAGGCGCAGCAGCGTGTAGCCCGTGCCCGCCCAGATGAGCGTCTGCACCAGCCCGGCGATGCCAAGCCCTGCGATTTTGCCCGCCAGCAGTTGCCGGGGCGACACCGACGCCATCAGAATCTCTATGACGCGATTCTGCTTTTCCTTGCTGACGCTCTGCATCAGAAGGCTGGCCGACATGAGGATAACGATGTAGAAAATCATCGTCACGGCGTAGGGAATCCAGAAGGCGGCCATGCTGTCGGTGTCTCGCGACGCCTCCGGAGAGAGGGAAGTCACCCAAACCTCCATCGGATTGCGGACGCGGGCAGCCAGTTCGGTGTCTCCGCCCAACAGGTTCACCGTCAGCACCCAGCGCATCAGCCCCGGCTGGGTGCCAAGCCCGAAGGGTTGCGCCTGCGGGCTGACATAATAGAGGGTGCCTTCGGCCACGTAGTCCTGGGGGATGATGTAGAAGGCGCCGATTTGGCCCGCATCCAGGGCGCGGCGGGCGCTGGCCTCGTCAGGATAGCCTATCAGCGCGCCGCTGGGGATGCCCTGTGGGATGGTCTGAATCAGCCCCGCCTGGTCCACGTACCCCTCGGCCTTCTGCGTGGTCGCGCCAGTCTCCGTGCCTGTGCCTGTTGGGGTCCCGCCGCGGTTCACGAGACCGATGCCCATGAAAATCAGGAAAGCGAGCAGGGGAATGCCAATGGTGGTGAACAGGAACGACTTGCGCGTGACGGCGGTGACGACTTCGTTGCGGAGGACGAGCAGTGTCTTATTCATGGCTCCCTCCCGCAGGCGCCGGGGCGCTTGCCCGCGCGAACAGTTCGCGCAGGCTCACGCGCTTGCCATATCGCAGCATCCCCAGGCGGAAGGCCCGCCCGGCCAGCCAGACCGCTCCCAACGCGCTCAGCACCAACAGTGCGCAGGCCGCGACCTCCTGCCACAAGGGCACCTGCCCAAACGTGGCGCGGAGGGCGATGGTGGCCGGCGATGTCAGCGGGAACAAGGTGAGGCCGATGGACAGGGGACTGTTAGGATTCTCCATCAGCATGACGATCAGCCACAGGGGAACCGCGTTGGGCAGGATGAACATGCCAGTTACCTGCTGGGCTTCCTGGGCTTCGGCCACGGTGGCGCCCATCGCGGCCATCAGGGCCGCGTACATCACATAGCCAGGGAGGAGCACAGCAAGGAGCAGCACAAGCGTCCGCACGTCTATGCCCGCGTCCTGGAGAAAGGCCACGTGCAGCACATTGCCGCCGACGAATGCGGCCAGCGCGATGACAACCGTCCACACGACCACCTGGGTGAACGTGACTCCCATGATGCCCAGCACCTTGCCGCCAATCAACTTCCCCGGCGATACCGACGACACCACCATCTCCATGGTGCGGTTCTCTTTCTCCTCCGCGACGACCTGAATCAGGTAGCCCGCGCTGAAGGAGAGCAGCAAGATGAAGCCCATCGCGCCGAACATCGGCAGCAGTTGCCCCAGGGTCGGCTCGCCCTTGAACTCTCGGCTTCCGTCCGGGGTACGGCTGATGACATCGCTGTCGCTCATGGTGGCCACGCGTTCGGCTATGCCCGGTGGCCAGTCGGCCAGCCAGTTCATCTGCATGAAGTCCCAGAACGCCTGTGTGGCGTTCTCGCTGGGCGAGTTCACATACACCAGTTCCACGTGGTTGGTTTCCATGTAGTCGGCAGCCAGGACATAGTAGGCCTGCACATCCCCGGCCTCCAGGGCTTCTCGCGCCTCGCCCTCCGACGGGAAGGGGAGGATGGGAACCGTCTTATCGGAATCGCTCGCCGATACCGCCACGGGGTCCGCCAGCAGGCCGGAGTGGTCCACGTACCCCACCGGCGTGTAGTCGGTCTCGAGGGACATGGCCAGGTAGACAATCCCGACGAACAGGGCAACCATGATGGGCACGCTGAGGAGCGCAAAGATGAAACTCCTGCGCAAAACTAGGCGCTTGTACTCGTATTGGGCAACGAGCCAGAACTTGGACATCATGCCTCCCCTTCGCGCACGACGCGGATGAATATCTCGTCCAGGGAAGGGACGGCTATCTCAAATTTCTCCACCACAACGCCTTGGTCCAGCAGTCCGCGCAGCACGTCCTGAGGTGTGGTGCCCTGAGCCAGCGTCAGTTTCACGTCGCTGTTGTTTTTGGCAACAGCCTCAACACCTTCCAGCGCCGGCAGGTCGCCGGATGCCCGCACGACCACCGCGTGGCCAGAGTACCGCCGCCGGATGGCGTTCAAGTCTCCGTAGAGCAAATCGCGCCCATCGTTTATCAGCAGAATGCGGTGGCACAGTTCCTCCACGTGGTGCATCTGGTGGGTGGACATCATAATCGTCGTGCCCTTGTTGGACAGTTCGCGAATCAGGTCTTTGACCATCTGGGTGTTGAGCGGGTCCAGGGACGCGAA
>Ga0315554_1002388_pt1 | contig 10844 bp, 6 predicted proteins | sample SalMarSW160370MG_FD_202114 | JGI IMG/M metagenome (GOLD analysis project Ga0315554, IMG submission 202114) | Salt marsh sediment microbial communities from the Plum Island Ecosystem LTER, Massachusetts, United States - Salt Marsh Sediment SW1603-70 ... | reverse complement strand
TCGAATCGGCGCCGGTGATTCTGACGGTCATACCTCAATCACCGAAGCCGGGCACACGATATCTGTCGACCTCTGGTGACACGCTGACCGTCACTCACACGGGCACGACTGAAGGGAGTGTTATTCCGATCGTCGTTGACCCGACGAAAGTCACGGGGCACACCTACCACGTGGACTTCACGCTGCTCAGTGACGGTTCCACCACGTGGACCTTAACCGACGCGACGACGGGTCAGGCAAAGGTGACTGGGCAAACGAACCAATCCGGAGACGACAACTATCCCATCGTGGACGGATTGTTGGTCAAGGTGACGGGCCCCACGACGCCGGGAATGGCAGGGTACACTATCCCGAACGGTACACGAGAGTGGTCGTCGGCCGGCGCGAATTGGGGAACAGAAGGTTTTGGCGGAGCGATGGGGATGGCGTTCAACAGCTGGTACTCAAGCTCGACCATCGGCCCCGACAAGCTGCACAACGTGCTGATCAAGTTTGGGACCGCTGCAGCCCCGTGGGATCCTAACTCGCCCCCTGCAGATGCCAACTACTCCTATGGGTATCGATATTTGAGAAACGCGACTTTGGCTCCGGCGAACTCGTCTTTCGCCCCGTTCATCGTCAATGCAACAGCAGGGTATGCATATCAGGATTTCAAGGTGAACGTGCCATTCTCCGCCTGGGACCAGGAGACGGATCCTCCGACGCGGCTGGCTGTCGGCTTCCTGGAAAACAACGTGGCCGCGGGGTTTGTGGATGGGGTCTATTTCCCGGGGAACAGCGACGTCACCGACAATGTCACGTCCCGCGAATTCTTCTTCATCTTCGCGACCCCGTACAGCACGACACCTGATCCGACGTACCAGGTGGACATGCTGAGCACGACGGTGCCGATGATGTGGTATGGAACGCCCAACAGGCGTACCAGCAACACGTTCCATTCGGGTGATGAGTTCCTGATCCTTGCTTCCCATATCAACACGCCCGCCGTAACGTTCACGTTCACTGCTCCAACGATCGAATCAACTCCTGAGCTTGCAAAGGACGACGTGAGTCTGATCAACGTGTTTCCGAATCCGTACCTCGGTTACAACGAGCTGGAGACAACGAGGATCAGCAAGTTCATGACGTTCAGTCACTTGCCGCAAAGGGCGACGATCCGGATCTACACCTTGGGAGCAATGCTCGTGAAGACGATCGTGAAGGACGATGCCTCCCAGTTTACTGCATGGGATCTTCGAAACCAGAACAACCTCCCGGTGGCGAGCGGCATCTATATTGCACATATCGAGTTGCCGGACCTCGGCGCGAGCAAAGTCTTGAAGCTGGCAATCGTCCAGGAAGATCAGTTCCTGAGAATCTACTGACCTCTGCCCGGCGATGAGTCTGAATGAGTATCTTATCAATTGACTGATGGGAGAAACAACGATGAAACGACATAGCATTGTGTTCCTCTTCCTGGTTCTGCTCGCTCTTCCGACCGTCCTCGTCGCGAGTGGAAAGAGCAGGGCTGGCACCTCTGCTGCTCCGGAGCTGACGATTCCGATTGGAGCGCGATATCTCGGGAGCGGTGGCTCCGCCATCGCCGTCGCGACCGGGCTCGAATCCGTCTTCTGGAATCCCGCTGGTGTTGACCGAGCGCCGAACACCGCGAACGCGATGTTTTCCTATCGCAGCTACATTGCTGATATCAACGTCAGCTTCGCTTCGGTGAGTGGGAAATTCGGGTTCGGCACGCTGGCTCTCTCCGTGCGATCCTTCGGTATCGGTGACATCCCGGTCACGACCGTAACCTCTCCCGATGGAACCGGCGAAATCCTCAAACCCAGCTTCTTCGTGGTGGGCTTTACATACTCAAAGCAGCTGTCCGATCGAACGTCCGTTGGCGCTACCGTCAACCTCATTAATGAGGCGTTCGGAAACGTTCAAGCGAGCGGCGTGAGCTTCGATATGGGGGTCCAGTATCGCAACCTCGTCGGTATTGAAGGGTTGGCCGTCGGCGTGACGGTGAAGAACATCGGTCCCGGGATGCAATACGGCGGCTCAGGCCTTTGGGGGCAGGCGGACGCCGTCAATTCGGACCGTGGCGTGACCTACTACAAGGTAGGTGCAGCGACGTTTGATCTGCCGTCCCTGTTCGAGCTGGGCTTCTCGTACGAGCGCAAGCTTGCCGAGGACCATTCGATTGTCGCGAGCGTTGCATACGAAAACAGCAACTACGCGGTGGATGAGTATCGAGTCGGCGTCGACTATTCATTCAAGAATTTCCTGCGCGTGCGAGCGGGGTATTTCTTCCTCCCCTCCCCGACAGGTGATCCGCGCGTTGCGACGCCGAGCGTCTTCAAGAACTTCACGGTCGGCTTTGGTGTCGGTCTCGCTGAAATCACTGGAGCGAACATCGATCTCGACTATGCTTACGTTCCCGGTGATCTGTTCAGCGACAACAATCTCATTACGATCAATATTGGGTTCTGAGGTTTTCTTTTGCCGCGTCGCGATTCCTCCGGCGGTGTAAGGTGCTTTCGGATCGCGGCGCGGCTTCTTTTCGGAATTCTTGCTCTAGACGACTATTCCCTTCCCCGCTCCTCATCGGTCGCGCCAAGGAAATCCGCGAAAACCTTCTGGCGAGTGGCCGAGGTGTCTCCAGGTGACTCAGTAGGAGGGGTGCTCTGGGGCAGGATGTGACGATGGAAGTTGACATGCGCCAACTGGACTGGAAGCGGAAAGTCGACGGATATCCTGGAGTCGGTCTCGCAGTTTCCAGGAACCGTCTGGCTTCGGGAGGGCGATTTGCAGAGCGTACCGCTCTCGAGACCGGAAAGGAGTAGATTGTTGTGAATCCGTCTCAAGAAGTCTCTGTCCGTAAGATCACGTACGCAACGATCGATGATCAAGAGCGACTTACAGACTTTCACGTCGCTTACGACCGCGCCGTCGAAATCACCAAAAAGACCTTAGGCCGCCATCACCCTATGTTCATCGACGGCCAGTCGGTCTGGACCAAGGACGAAACCATCGATCGGAGCCCGATCGACCGAAGGATTCAGGTAGGCTTCTTCGCAAAGGGAACTGCCGATCATGTGCGGGATGCGGTCATCGCTGCGAGGCGGGCGTTTCCTGAATGGAGCAGCTGGCCCTGGCAGGAGCGGATCGCTCTGATGAGAAGTGTCGCCCGCACAATTCGAAAGCACCGGTTCGAACTTGCCGTGGCCATCGCGTATGATGCCGGCAAGAGTCGTATGGAGTGCGCCAGTGATGTCGAGGAATCTGCGGATTTCGTGGACTATTACTGCGATCAGATGGAGCAAAATAACGGGTTCGTGCGCGAAATGCAGTGTCCGGGCGATGGTGGAACCAGCAGCAGCAAGCTCAAACCGTACGGAGTGTGGTCCGTCGTTGCCCCGTTCAATTTTCCGCTGGCTCTCGCTGCCGGCCCGAGCGCCGCTGCTTTGATTGCAGGGAATTCGGTTGTGTTCAAGCCGGCTTCAGACACGCCGTTCGTGGGATTAAAACTCTATGAGATGATGGTAGAGGGAGGAGTGCCGCGGGGAGTGTTCAACCTTGTCACGGGCAACGGCTCTGTCGTTGGTCAGGAGATGGTGGAGAACGGGGGCATCGACGGAATCGTCTTCACCGGATCGAAGGACGTCGGTATGCACCTTGCAAGGTCGAACGCGCTGAGATCCATTCCACGCCCGGTGGTAGCGGAGATGGGCGGGAAGAACCCTACCGTCGTGATGCCCTCGGCGCACCTCGAGAAAGCCGCGGAAGGGGTGCTGCGTTCTGCATTTGGGGCACAAGGGCAGAAGTGTTCCGCGTGTTCACGCGTGTATGTTGCTCGCGAGGTTCATGAGCGCTTCCTCGAACTCCTCGTGGAGAAAACGGCGTCGTTAAAGATCGGGAACCCCCTCGAGCGAGATTGCTGGCTCGGGCCGCTCATCAACGAAACCGCCCTGAAGACCTACGAGCGCGCGGTCCGCCAAGCCTCCGACGACGGAGGAAGGATTCTCATCGGCGGCCGTCGGTTGACGAACGATCCCTTCTGCCACGGGTTTTATGTCGAGCCTACTATCATCGACCGATTGCCGAATACGCACCCGTTGTTCTCCGAGGAGCTCTTCGTTCCGCTCGCCGTCGTCGGCGAGGTGGCATCGTTGTCGGAAGCTATCGAGCTCGCCAACCGGACGGAATATGGATTGACCGCCGGCATCTTCTCTGAGGATCCCGAAGAGGTCGATTGTTTCTTCGAGCACGTCGAAGCTGGAGTGATCTACGCGAACCGAAGCGCCGGGATAACCACCGGGGCGTGGCCTGGAGTCAATGCCTTCGGAGGATGGAAGGCCAGCGGCTCTACCGGTCGGGGATCGGGAGGGCCCTACTATCTTCAGCAATTCATGCGGGAACAGAGCCAGGTTCGCATGCATTGACCGCATCAAAAGGAGCGAGACCCATGAAAGAGCAGACGGTTCCGCGATGGTTTCTTGCGGTAATGGTCATGTTCGTCATCTCGTCCGTATCATGGGGGGCTGACGGGAAACACGCGTGGAAACTCGAGGACTCGTTCGGCATGAAAGAAATTCGGGACCTGGCGGTCTCACCGAACTCGAAGGTCCTTCTGTTCATCGTGTCAGAAACGGACCTCGAGGGGAACCGTACCCGCTCCGCGCTCTGGGTGATGCCCGCGGCGGGGGGTGCCCCCAAGAGGCTGACTGATGCAAGTGGATCCGTCTCAAGTCCCCGCTGGTCCCCCGATGGGAAGAGGATCGCCTACATTGCCTCCGGCGGCGAGGGACTCGGGTTGTGGGTGATGGACGAGGACGGGAGTCGGAAGAAAAGGCTTACCGGGCTCGATCGTGCGAACACGTGGCTGGGGGAGGTCGGAAATGCTCTCTGCTGGTCGCCCGATGGCAAGCAGCTTGCCTTCAATGCTGCAGGTCCTCAATTGTATTCCAACAAACCTTCCCCCCAGCACCCGCCCAACGAGAATGATGTAATGTACATCGAGCGCCTCCAGTACAAGGCCGCGTACTACTACTCCGATATGAGGAGGACGTACGTCTATTTGATCTCGGCGGAGGGGGGAAAGCCGCGGCAGATATCGTTCGGTGAGTACGATTATCATTCGATCTCGTGGTCCCCGGACGGCAAATGGATCGTCTGCGTCTCCAACCGGACCGGAAGGGATGACTACAATTCGAATAACGACATCTGCCTCCTGTCCACGACAGGAAGCGAGCTCATACAGCTCACGCACACGATTGGCCCGGAGTACCAACCCGTGTGGTCTCCGGACGGGTCCATGATCGCCTATACCGGTCGCCTGCGGGATCACCGGAGCAAGGAGAGCGATGCGGAGCTGAAGAAGGTGTACGTCATCTCCGCCGCAGGAAAAGACACGGTCGACCTGACAGGCGCGCTGGATCGGTGGAGCTCTCCGCCCGAGTGGTCGGCGGACAGCAAGACCGTGTACTTCACAGCGCAAAATTATGGGCGCGTCAACCTCTATTCTACTCCCGTCGCGGGCGGCAGGGTCACTCCCCTGATCGATGAGGAGGGGCAGGTGAGGGATTTCTCAGTCTCCACGAGTGGTGAACTGTTCTACGTCTCATCCGACATGACCAATCCCCCTGAGATCTATCGGGCGAATCCGGACGGCTCTGCGAAACGCCGCTTAACCGAATTCAACAAGCGGTTCAAGGAAGCGGTGGAGATAGTCAAAGCTGAGGAGTTCCGATACCCGTCGTTCGATGGTCTCAGTATTCAAGGCTGGCTCCTGCGGCCTTACGGATTCCAGGAGGGGAAGAAGTATCCGATGATTCTCGATATCCACGGTGGCCCGCACGGCCAGTACGGGTACGCGATCTCAAGTCGCCTGCAGTACTATGCTGCCAACGGATATGTTGTCGTCTTTACGAACCCTCGCGGAAGCACGGGGCGGGGGCAAGCGTTCTCCGATCTGTGTGTCGGCGATCTTGGGGGCGGCGATTACAGGGACATCATGGCGGGCGTCGATTATGTCACCCGGCAGTATCCGTTTGTCGATTCGACGAGGATGGGCGTGACCGGAATCAGCTACGGCGGATACATGACGAACTGGGTGATTACGCACACGAACAGGTTTAAAGCTTCCGTGCCGATCTCCAGCATCAGTAATCTCATCAGCATGTGGGGGACGGGATGCAACACCGACTGGTTCGAGAGCGACATGGGTTTCATGCCGATCGATGATTTCGAGAAGACCTGGTCGGTCTCTCCGCTGAAATACATCAAGAATTGCCGGACGCCGACGATGTTCGTCTCCGGTCAGTGGGATTTTGTAACGACGTTGTATCAGGCGGAGGAGATGTTCACGGCACTGAAGAAAATGGGCATTGACGCCGCCATCGCTTCTTATCCGAACGAAGGTCATGGTGTCCGTAACCAGCCTCGCCATGGGGCGGATTACTACAGGCGCTCCGTCGCGTGGTTTGATCGTTACTTGAAGTAGCGTCCGGTGCGGTCTGCAGGTGGAACGGAGAAGCGGATTCCGATGAGGATAGTATCGAGACAGGAGATCGAAACTCTCATCTCAATGCGGGAAGTGATCGCGGTGATGGAGGAGGTGTTTGCCGCCCTTGCCCGCGGAGAGGCTCTCGTACCGGAGCGAACCGTCCTGTCGCTGCCCGGCACTGAGAATTCGATTCTGTTCATGCCCGGCTATTTGGCGAAGTCCCGTGCAATCGGGATCAAAGCAGTCAGCGTCTTCCCAACGAACGTGGCGACAGGGACGCCGACGATTTCCGCACAGATACTGTTGTTCCATTCGGAGTCCGGTGAAACGAAGGCCGTCTTGGAGGGAGGCACCATCACGGCTCTCCGAACAGCGGCAACAACGGCTGTGGCCACACAACACCTCGCGCGGGGAAATGCCGAGAGTCTTGGGATTTTCGGTGCAGGCGTGCAGGCAAGAAGTCAGATCGAATCGCATTTCGAGGTGAGGCCGCTCAAGCGAGTCCTGATCTACGATCCGAACAAGGAGAGGGCTGCTGCGCTCGTGCGGCACGTGGGATCCCTGCGCGGTTCGGAGTGCAAGTGTGCCATAGCGGAGAGCCCTGCAGAAGTTCTCGCCAGTTCCGATATCATCGTCACTGCGACGACCTCACGCACCCCTGTTTTTGCGGGACAATCTGTGAAGGAGGGAACGCACATCAACGCGATCGGGTCGTTCAGGCCTGACGTTCGCGAGGTCGATGATGCGACGGTGACACGCGCTCGCATCTTTGTCGATTCGTACGAGCACGCGCTCAAAGAAGCTGGGGATCTGATCATCCCGATGAACAGCGGAATCGTCAAGAGGGAAGACGTCAAGGCTGAGCTGGGTGAGCTGATCCTCGGGAGGAAGAAGGGAAGAGAAGGAGCTGATGAAATCACATTTTTCAAGTCTGTGGGATTGGCGGTGCAGGATATCGCTGTGGCCGAGGTCGTGTACCAGAAGGCGCGCGAGCGCAATGTCGGTGTGGTAGTCTGATCGAAGGAGAGTACGATGTCTCAAGCTTCAACGAAAGGCCGTTGCGTCACCCTTTCACAGGTGCCGGAGAAAATCTGAATGAAAATTACGCAAATTGACGTTTTTCAAGTTCGGTACGGGCTTCTGGATCAGACGTACGCCTGGTCGGGAGGCCACTCAGTGAGTTCCTTTTTGAGCACGGTGGTCAAGCTTTCCACCGATCAAGGATTGGCGGGATTCGGCGAGGTCTGTCCGCTCGGCTCCGCGTACATGGATGCGTTCGCGGCAGGTGTGTCGGCAGGGATCCGGGAGCTTGCCCCCTCGCTCCTTGGACAGGATCCGACGCGTATCAGATCCGTCAACAGTTTGATGGACTTGGCGCTCGGCGGGCATAACTACCTGAAATCTCCGATCGATATCGCCTGCTGGGACATCCTGGGCAAAGCGTGCGGAAAACCTGTTGCCACACTTCTCGGCGGGCGCCGAGTGGAAGACTATCCTCTCTACCGGGCCATCTCTCAGGGTACGCCGGAGCAAATGAGCGGGTCGGTCGCCCGCTATCGTTCAGAGGGGTACCGGAAGTTCCAGCTCAAAGTGGGAGGCGATCCTGACGCGGACGTCCAGCGGGTTCGATCAGTGCTCGCCGTGCTGAAGCCTGGAGACGTTCTCGTCGCCGACGCGAACACGGGATGGCTCCCTCACCAGGCGATCCGTGTCGTGAATGGTCTGGTTGGCACGGACGTCTACATCGAAGCGCCGTGCGCGAGCTATGAGGAGTGTCTCACCGTCCGTCGTCACACCGTGCTCCCGATGGTGCTCGACGAGCTCATAACCGCGGTGGGACCATTCCTGCGGGCCTATCACGATGGGGCTATGGACGTTATCAACATCAAGATTTCTCGAGTTGGGGGACTCACAAAGGCGGTTCAGCTTCGGAACCTCTGTGAGTCCCTCGGAATCGTCATGACGATTGAGGACAGCTGGGGAGGTGATATCACGACAGCGACCATCGCGCATCTCGCCGGGAGCACGCGTCCCGAGTACCTTTTCACCTCTACAGATTTCAACAGTTACATCGATCTCCGTGTTGCGCCGGACGCCCCGTGGCGGAAAGAGGGCCGGCTCGCGGTGCCGGCTGGTCCCGGGCTGGGCATCACGGTAGATGAGAAGGCGTTGGGTGCCGCCATTCTAACGGTGAAATGACCGGCTCCCAATCGCTGTTGTTCAAGGGTCTACACTAATGAGCGACGCTCTGAAAATTGCGAAAGTGGACGTCGTACCGTACGGCATCCCGATCAAAGGATTTGCCGATGCCTATACCTCGTTCAGTACATCGAATGCGGTCCTCGTGCGGATCACCGCGAACGACGGCACCGTGGGCTATGGAGAGGCATGCGCCTGGGAGCCCGAATTCTACGGCGAGACGCTCGAATCCATCGTTGTTGCGATCGGGCGATATGTCGCACCGAAAATCATCGGTCTCAATCCGCTCGATATCGGTCACGTTCTCTCCGTGGTCGACGCGCTGCTCGCGAGGGTGACGTGTGTGAAGGAGGGAATTGATCTCGCGCTGCACGACCTCGTCGGCCGGGTGCTCGATGTTCCCGTCTACACACTCTTGCACGGCTCCTATCGGGATAGGATCCCCGTCGCCAGCGAGGTCGGTATCGATACTCCCGAGGGAATGGCGCGGAAGGCGCTCGATCTCCTTGAGCTGGGGATCGGAACCCTGAAGGTCAAGGGATCATCGGACTGGGTGGAGGATGTGAAGCGGGTCAGAGCCGTGCGCGAGGCGGTCGGTCCTGACATCGCCCTGCGCCTCGACCCGAACGCTCATTGGACAGCGATCGGTGCTCTCCGGGCGATGAAAGAGCTTGAGGACTGCAGACTGGAGTATCTGGAGCAGCCTGTGCCGGGTTCGGATCTCAACGGTATGGAGAGGGTCCGCAAATCCATTGGGGTTCCGCTCATGGCAGATGAGAGCATCTGGACGCCGGAGGATGTCGTGGAGCTGGCGAGGCGCGGAGCGGCTGATATCATCAACATCAAAATATCAAAAACGTGCGGTCTGATGGTGGCCAAGAGGGTGGAGGCAGTGGCAGATGCTTTGGGTATGCAATGTGTCGTAGGGACTGAGATCGAGCCGGGGTTCTCGCTGGCTGCTAAACTCCATCTTGCTGCTTCGCTCAGGAACCTCACGCTTGCGTGCGAGTTCACCGAGATGTCCCTTCTCACCGACAGCATCCTCCGTCCCAAGGTTGCCCTCGAGGATGGGTGCCTCCGGGTACCTCAGGGGCCGGGACTTGGATTCACTCCGGATGAGGGTACGCTGGAGAAGTACACGATAGCCCTGTACATGTGACTGGTACTGAACTGAGTCAAGAGTCAAAGAGGTAGACATCGACCGAAGTAGGCAATTTCAATCGAAAACAGGGAGAACACCATGAATCGACGGATGAGGCTTCTGCTGATCCTTCTCGCCTCCATGTCTTGGCGAGTGCTGGCACAGTCGACGGATCTCTATCAGACCGATTTTCCCCCGGAGGAATTCCAGGCGCGATGGGCGAAGATCTTCGAGGCGATCGGCGACAAAGCGGTGGCGATCGTGCAAGGTGCCCCGCAGGTGACCGGCTTCATTTATCCGCGTCAGTGCAATGAGTTCTATTACCTCTGCGGAATCGAGACACCGTATTCCTATATCGTGCTTGACGGAAGGACCCGGAAGGCGATGTTGTTCCTGCCGCCCCGCAATGCCCGGCTGGAGCAAGCGGAAGGGAAAACCCTCTCAGCGGCCGACGCGGACCTTGTCATACACCTCACCGGCGTCGACACGGTCGCGAGCACGGAAGCCATGCGGGGCGAGTGGTTCGGAACCCTCTTCACAGGTCGCTCGGTCGTGATCTACACGCCCTTTCAACCCCCCGAGGGGTACGCGGAAAGCCGCGGAGAGCTCCTTGGCTCTGAGGCCGGTGTGGCTGCTGACTACTGGGACGGTCGGATTCCGCGGCACACGCACTTCGTGCAGCTCCTCCACACGCGATTTCCGCGAACCGAAATTCGCGATCTTTCCCCGATTCTGGATGAGATGAGGGTCATCAAGAGTCCCAGGGAGATCGCGCTGATCCGCCGTGCATCGCAGCTGGCCGGACTCGGCACGATGGAGGCGATACGAAGCACGGAGCCTGGTGTGTACGAGTACCAGTTGGACGCTGCAGCGAGGTACATCTTCCTGCTCAACGGCGCGCGCCTGGATGCGTATCGCTCGATCGTAGGCGCCGGTACCGCGAACATCTGGAACATGCACTACTACCGCAACACGAAGAAGCTCGAGGATGGCGAGCTCGTGCTTATGGACTACGCG
>Ga0315554_1002379_pt1 | contig 10864 bp, 10 predicted proteins | sample SalMarSW160370MG_FD_202114 | JGI IMG/M metagenome (GOLD analysis project Ga0315554, IMG submission 202114) | Salt marsh sediment microbial communities from the Plum Island Ecosystem LTER, Massachusetts, United States - Salt Marsh Sediment SW1603-70 ... | reverse complement strand
CTGGGGATACCTAGTGAAACAGCTGAGGATATGGAAGCCACATTCAAGTTTGCGAGGAAGTTAGACCCCGACTGGTGCCGATTTAACATATTCGTAGCCGTTCCTGGCAGCGCATTGTATAAGGAAGTGATGCAGAAGGGTCTCTACGACCGCGTCGAAGATTTTGCGGCCTACGTCAAGACAGAAGAATTCAATTACGAATCGTTACTTGAGGTTCAAAGGCGATTTCACAGAGATTTCAATAGATCACCCAAAAGGGTTCTTCACAAAATCAGACGAGAAGGTTTTTTCACCGTCTTGAGAAAGGCTCCCCAATATCTTTGGGGCTAATCCGTGCACCGTTTAATTCAAACGATTTATTGAAACTCCAGCCGCCCCGAAACGTTTATTCTTCAACGCCATAACTAATACTATCATGAAACTTACGTGGCGAGGTTTCACCGCTGCATTGTTGATTTTCACCATGTGTTCACCTGCAATTTACTTCAGCCAGCGGATTAAGGATGAAGCTTCTAGCGAAGAATTCTTTTTCGGAGTTACTTTCGGCGGAAGCACGGCAAATGAAGCAAAGCGCTTGATAGACAAAGTGAAAGATTACACGAACCTCTTCATCATAAATTCTTGGGACATAACCACAAACGAGACTGCCCTCACCGAAATCTGTAACTACGCCGCAGACGCCGAAATGAACTTCATGGTGTTCTTTAGTTTCGTCTTTTACAATTACACAGATCAGGAAGGCAACGCCCTTATCTCTGGTCCGCCAGAAAAGCGTGAAGAAAGTTTCGTCTTTTATAACTACACGTATCAAGCTGGCAGCCGTTACAACTCCTCAAGCTGGGAAGCTCTCGGAATTAGCCCGTTTCACATGGCGTGGCTGAACAGAGCGAAAGAAAGATGGGGCGACAAATTCTCGGGCGTTTACCTTTACGATGAGCCTGGCGGAAAACAAATTGACACGGGCTATTGGAACACGATGACCTTCGCGGAAGACGACATCTGGTTCGCAGAGGGCAGCATATCGGCTTTTAGAAATGTTTCTGGCTACAGCGATGCAGCGGCTCAATTTGTCAGAGGCGTCTCCCGCAGTGGAAGCATGCAACACGTGATTAACAGCAGCATTCCAGATTCAATAAACAATCCATTACCTGTGTTTACCTCTGACTACGCGCTTTACTGGTTCGACTACCTTGCAGGCTACGACGCCGTGTTCGCGGAATTGGGATGGAACCACGGTGAAACGCAGCATATAGCTCTATGCAGAGGGGCAGCGAACGTGCAAGGAAAAGACTGGGGTGCCATAATCACATGGGCTGATGATGATCCCCCTCAATTGGCGAATGAAACTGACATGTATGGGCAGATGTTTACAGCCTATCTTTCAGGGGCTAAATACCTGATAATTTTTAACTATCCGCAAGTCAATCCATATGGCGCGTTAACTGAAGACCACTTCGCTGCCATGGAGCGGTTTTGGAACCAAATTCACGCTTTTCCAATAAGCGCGCTTCAAAAGATGGAGGGTCAGGTGGCTTTTGTGCTTCCTAAAGACTACGGTTGGGGCATGAGAAACCAGCACGATAATATCTGGGGTTTCTGGTCTCCAGATGATTTGTCTCCTATTGTATGGGAAAACATGAACAAGCTAATCAGGAAGTATGATCTAAAATTAGACATAATTTACGATGACCCACAATTTAATTTCGCAGAGAAATACTCCAAAATATATTTTTGGAACAGCACTATTGACTAAAACTTTTAGTTTTGTTGCCCTAATCGTATATTAATGGAAAAACACATATGGTTCAATCGTACTGAACGCTGTGAAATCCAAGAAATCGAGGGTTAAAGGGGAATCCTTATGGGTGAAGACCTGCGAGCAAGAATTCATGAGGCAAACGTTGCAGTTCATCGATTCGAAGCAAAATATTACGAGTTGCTTCACCCCGAGGTATATAGCAAGCAAGAGCAAAAAAGGATAAAGTCAATTTTAAAAATGGTGGACCGACTAATAGAGGATAATCAAAAAAAGGCTCTTGATTTTGGGGCAGGCACTGGAAATCTTACAGGTAAGCTTCTTCGCATGGGTTACACGGTAACTGCGATAGACATCTCTGCAGAAATGTGTGCTGTTCTGAAAAGAAAATATAAAGCTTACATAGAAACTGAAAAATTGACTGTTATTAACTCATCGATAGAAGATGTGAATTTTGATAGGGCTGAATTTGACTTAGTCACTTGTTATTCTGTGCTACACCACTTGCCTGATTATTTGGATGCAATCTGCAGGCTTTCCGTTTTTTTAAAGAAAGGTGGCGCGATGTATTTGGATCATGAAGCCTCTCCGTTTTATTGGAAGAGTGAATCGGGTAACCTATCGCGTTTTGTGAAGGATATTTACTTCCATTCTAATCCGTTGCTGAACACTTTGTATTTCGAGATTATTGGGTTAAACATTCCTTCTATTGATTACACCTTTTCTGATTATTGGCATAAGAAAGAGCATCCTATAGACCATAGGAAAATAGAACGCGTATTTGAGAAGGAGGGCTTTTCGTTTTTCAGAAGAATGGACTATTACCTTAACGGGACATGGATTGTAAACCCGCTTTTTTATGTTTACAAGCGTATTTGCAGACCTGAAATGAGTTATTGGGTCGCCAAAAAGTAAAAAGTTGTCTGCAAGTTAATCTGTTTTAGCGAGTGCTTCCTTCAAGGTTGCTACGAGCTTCAAGTTTTCTTCAGACGACCTGACCGTCACTCTAAAGTAGCTGTCGTCAAGCCCAACAAAAGTGCTGCAATCCCTAATTAAAATTCCTTCTTTAGCCAGTTCTTCCCTCAGGGCGGTTGCCGTGATTTTCTTGTTCAGGATTTTCACCAGCAGAAAGTTCGTTTCGGACGGAAAAACATGCAAATCACCGATTTCACCGAGCATTTTGGCAAACTTTATCCTTTCCTTCGCAATAGTGCGCTTGGTGTTTTCGATAAACTCGGTGTCTTTGAACGCCGCCAGCGTCGCAAAACCCGCCAAGCTGTTGATGCTCCACGGCTGCCTCACCGTTTCCAAGGAATCTATCAGGCTTTCAGATGCTATGCCGTAGCCGAGGCGGATGCCTGGCATTCCGTAGAATTTCGTGACAGACCTTATCACAAAAAGGTTCTCATACTTTTTCACGTAGCCCGCCATCGTCGTATCCTGTGCTTTTCCTGTGAATTCGATGTAATTCTCGTCGACACTGAGGATAACGTCCTTTTTGTAGCAGAAATCCATAAGGTCCAGAATCGTTTCTCTACTGTAGAGCGTTCCAGAAGGGCTGTGCGGGTTGCAGATGCATAATATACGCGTGTCATCCGTGATTGCCTTCTTAACACTTTCCGTTTCCAAAGCGAAGTTCTCTGGCAGCTGCACAAAGACGGGTTCGCAGCCGAGCCTCAACGCGGCTTTCTCGTACTCCGTGAATGACGGCACAGGAATGACGGCTTTGAAGTTACAGGGGACAACTCCCGAAATCATGTAGATAAGCTCTATAGACCCGTTTCCCAAGATGATGTTCCCCCCGTCGACACCTTGCCCCACGTACTTGGCGATTTCAGTCTTCAACTCTACAGGGTTAGGGTCTGGGTAGAACTTGATCAGTTTAGCGTGTTGCTTTACGGCTTCAACTGCTTTTTGGGAGGGGCCGAGATAATTGGTGGGTCCGCTGAAGTCCAGCACTTTCTCTAGGGAAATGTTGTATTTCCTGCTGAAGCCCCAGACGTCTCCCCCGTGGCTTACAAATCGCTTTTTCTTACACGAGCTCGCCAGCTGTCTTTTCCTCCATTAAACGGGCTATTTCTTTCTCTAATTCCCATTGTGCCTTGAAGTGGGCGTTGTATAGGTTAATGATCTTGTAGAGCCAGTAAATACCCCCCACGCCCAATGTAACTATGGTGACCAAGGCATATTTTTTTATCGGTATCGTCTGCGGCATGAACATTCTTTCTGGAAAAGCGCTTGCAAGAAACATGTCTTGATGTTCTTCGTGACTGTGCAGGTCTCTGGATAAGTAATAGAGTATGATGAACGCAGGGATTATCAGAATGATTGAAGCCGCTAATGCCTTTGCGTTCATGTCACGGGGGCTATCTGCGGTTGTAGGCGGTTCTTTTCCCTGCGCCCTCAAGAAATCCGCAATCTGATTTTCTAGATTAGCCTCCCGACGAAAGTGCTTGTTTCTGCTATCGATTAAGCGGTAGAACATGGGGAAAAACGCAACGCCGAAGGTGGCTATTGATGCCAAAAACCACATGGAAAACCATATAGTTTTGTCTGGTTCCGTTCTAACCTGCATGGGCATTTCCGTTCTGTGCATCAATGTTGTGCCTGATAGTGTTCACAGCCAAAGTTTATAAATTCTTTCATTGAGCATCTTAAATAAAATGAACTCTGATGAACCGTTGATTTCCGTTGTTATTCCCGTGTTTAACGAAGAGTTGACGATAGGCAACGTTGTTGAACGGGTAAAGGCGGTTCTGCAAAAACTCGGTTTCAAATATGAAATAATCGTTGTAGATGACTTTTCAACGGATAGGTCACTGGAACTTTCAAACAGACGAGGGGTCAAAGTTTACTCGCTTAAGAAGCACATGGGGAAGGGTTACGCGTTAAGAGCGGGGTTCGCAAAGGCTAAAGGCGATATAATTACTACAATAGATTCAGACGGATCTCATCGTCCAGAGGAGCTGCCATCGCTGTTGAAGCCAATATTACAAGATAAGGCGGACCTTGTCATAGGCTCCAGATACTTAAACCAGAAGCCAGTGGCAGCCAAAAAATTGAACGCCATAGGTGTTCGCCTTTTCAATTTGTTAATTAAAGTTTTTACAAGAGCAGAGGTTTCTGATTCTCAATCTGGTTACAGGGTAATGAAATCCGCGGTTTTAAGGAATATGAGTTTGAAGTCGGGCGGGTACGAGATAGAATCGGAGATGCTGGTGAAGTCGGCTCGACAGGGATTCCGCGTTAGAGAAGTGCCGATAAGTTTTGAACAGCGAACTTATGGCACATCCAGGCTGGACCCGATGGTTGACGGTTTCAAGATTCTTTTGTCGATAGTTTCGGCGTACATGCGGGGTGGATGAACACGGTGGACGCTGCTTCTCTTCCCAAAGTCTCCATAATTGTGGCAACCCGCAACAACGAACAAACAATCAAAGAATGCCTCGACGCGATTTTTGAGTTAAATTATCCCAAAGATTTTCTGGAAGTAATCGTTGTTGACGGCTGCTCTGAGGACGCGACCGTGGAAATAGCCAAGAGATACCCAGTCCAAGTTGTCTCCGAACCTCTTAACGCTCCAGCCGCCTACAACTACGCAATTAAAACGATAAGCAACGAAGTGTTGGGGTTTATTGATTCAGATGCGAAAGTGGAGAAAGAATGGCTGAACAAGCTCATAACCTACTTGGATGACCCCCAGGTGGCAGGGGTAAGCGGCGGCATCGAAACGTGGAACACGGAAAATCCTTGGGCGAGAAGCATCGGCTACGACCTCAAAAACAGGTATGCCCGCCTGAAGAAATACGTCGTGCGCGTTGCGACCATGAATCTTTTGCTGAAAAAAAGCGTCATAGAGGCGGTTGGCGGTTTTGACGAAAATTTGCCCTCACAGTACGATACTGACTTGGGGTTCAGAATAACCAGCCGAGGCTACAAGGTAGTCTATGAGCCAAGTGCCAAATGCTACCATTTCCACAGGTCGACAGTGAAGGGTTATTTTCGGCAGCAACTACAGTACGGCAAGAACACCACTAAACTCTATTTTAAACATTCTAATTTGATTAGAGGAGATGAAATCACGGATTTCGGCATGAACATTCAACCTGCCTTGATGCTTGCGGCAATAGTTTTTTTTCTTCTAGGGTTAATAGGAGTATTGAGGCTGTTGTGGTACGGTTCTGCTCTGATTTTAGCGTTTATCTTTGTCTATTACGTTTTTTCTGCCGCTAAACTTTCGGTGAAGTACAAGGACGGGGTCGCCATGTTGATGGTTGTGCTTTATTTTGTTAGGGCGTTTGCGTGGCTGACTGGCGGTGTTATCACGGCGTTTGGGTATCTGCGGGGTGACGGAAGGTAGGTGTAAAATGGTGAAAGTTTGTTTTCTCTCTCCTGAGTACCTTCCTCTTTCTGGTGGAACAGGCGCCTACGTTTACTATTTGTCTAATGAACTTATGAAACGTGGCAATTCGGCTTGCGTCGTGACAGGGTACGATGAAAGCAGAGACGTGAAAATCAACGAGCAGCACTACGTTTTTTTCCTTAAAACGCCCAAAGCGCCTGTTGTGAAATCGTTTCTGTTTGCGGCTTCCGCCTTTAGGAAATTAAATCAGATGCGCGGCAGTTTTCCCGTGGACATTGCTCACGTCAATTTGCCGCTGGTTCCCAGCTTTGCGGTTCCTAATGGTTTCGGAAAAACGTTGATATCCACTGTTCATTCGACGTGGAAGGGAGAAGCAGAAGCGATTAAGGGTGAGCCTTACAGCAGGCTTAACTCGAACGAAAAATTCATGGTAAGCTTCAACTGGTTCCTGCGGATTTTTGAGGAGAAAATGCTTGAGCGTTCGAACAAGATAATTGCGGTGAGCGACTTCACGCGGCGAGAGCTTCTGCAGTACTACAAGGTGAAAGAAGACAAGATTCGCGTAATCCACAACGGCGTCGATGTCCACAAGTTCCAGCCTGCAGGTGACAAGCGCAAGGCGAAAGAGGAGCTTGGCTTCAGCCCCGACGACATAGCCATCCTCTCTGTAGGCAGGCTTTACGCCCGCAAAGGCTTGTTTACGCTCATCGAAAGCATGCCCGCCGTGGTTCGCAAGTTCAGAAACGCAAGGTTCATAATTTCAGGGAAAGGACAAAGCGACGAAATGAAGAAACTGGTGCGCCACGCCACGCGGCTTGGTGTGAAAGACAACATAATCTTCACGGGGTACTATCCCGATAGGAAGCTGCCCAAGCTTTATCAGGCAGCGGATGTTTTCGCTTTCTCCACGTTCTACGAGAATCTTCCTTTCGCGGTGCTGGAAGCGTTGTCCAGCGGCTTGCCTGTTGTGACCACGAATGTGGGCGGAATCCCCGAGATGATTGAAAGCGGAAGAAACGGGTTCTTGGTGCAGCCTTTCAACGCAAAAGAACTAGCGGATAGAGTTCTGTATTACCTTGAGCATCCCGCTGCGGCGTCTGAGATGGGGGTTCTTGCGCGGAAAACTATTCTGGAGCGGTTTGACTGGCGGCTTATAGTTAAGAAAGTGCTTAAAGTCTATGATGAAGCGCTGAGTTAACCGACTTCTATAGGCGTACCTCTGTATGCCACGGTTATTTTCTGGAAAAGCTTAACAACATCCAGCGAGCAGAAAAGCAGTTTCGTCAAAAACTCGTGCTTGTAAATCTCAATCTGCGCTTTCACAGGTAAATCGATTCTTGGAAGCTCGAATCGATGCTTCACTTCGTTAACCTGCAAGCCCTCAACCTCGATTGCTTCCTCGTGCAAGCCTGTTTTTGCCGCGATATAGCCGAGATATGTTTGTTTCCAATCTAAGCACATGACTTTTGCGGCGGTTACGTCAAGAGCTAAGGCGTCGTTGCTTGCTAGCATTAAATCCATTTTGACAGGGTTACCTTTCGTGGGACCATTTCCCTCGATTCCCACTCTTGCATCCATAATTGTCAGTTTTGGCTTAAAAACCGTGTATAACCGATAGAAAACCTCTGGCAGATACGGATGCAGATAAATTCGTCTGTTGCTCGGTACGCAGCCAAAGAGGTTTTTTATGGAGCCACTGTACACGGCAAACTCGTGGGTTTTCATGAGGGCGACATCGACCACCGCGTCTGCGTCTAGCACGGTTTTGGGCAGAAACAGGTTCTCCAGAGGACCATTGCCAGAGAATTTTACTTTCACAACCTTGTCCTCTGAAAGGTTAATCACCGTGCCTCCTGCTTCCTTCACGGCTTCGGCTATTCCAGTCTTGTCGAACGCTAGGCGGCATGAGTAGTTGAAGCCGTCGGATTCGCCCACCACAACTTCCTCGGAGCCGTCTCGAAGCAGGCTGACGAGTTCACGCAGCAGTACAGGGTTTGTTACCACTCCAGGCACGTATTCAGGATGACTCATGTTGGGTTTTACGAAAATTTTCCGTTTTCCACGCAAGCCGGCATCTCTTACTGCTTCCTTCAGAATTCCCTCGGTGTCTTCTTGGACTCTGGAGATTTTGACGGTTTTCTGCTGCATCTTAGGCATCGTTCGCTCCTTCTTTTGCTAATATGCAACCTGGGTCGGAAGCCAAGAAATCATCGTGATAGGCGTTTGCTCTGGCTCGGCATCCGCCGCAAATGTACTTGTAGCTGCATTTTCCGCAGGCACCTTTCAGTTTTTCCCTGTCTCTTAAGGTGTTGAAGAGTTTAGAGTTCAGCCATATGTCCCCGAACTTTTCCTTCTTAAGGTTTCCAACGTTCACGGGGAAAAAAACGCATGGGTGCACATCACCCTGCGGAGACAGCGAACAGTACAGTCTTCCAGCTCCGCAACCGCCGATGAAATCAGCCAGCGGCACTGCCTTCTTGCTCACCCTCACGGTTTGCATATGCGCCATAGACATCGTCGCCTCATCTCCAGGTCCTTGGCACTGAAGGGCTACTCGGGCTAGCTGCGGCGCCGTGGTCAAGATGGTGACTTTGTAGCCTTTAGACATTCTATCCAGCAGGTAAAGCATGAGTTTCTCTCTTTCTTCAGGCGACAGGTCTTGATCGTAAAGTTCTTTTCCGCGTCCAGTTGGGATGAAGTTGAAGTAGGTGAATCTATCCGCGCCGATTTCCTCAGCCAAATCCAAGATTCCAGGCATCTCCGCTATGTTGCTCTTGGTTGCAGTGGTGGCGATGCACGCGCACAAGTCCGCTTCAACACAAGTCTTCAAACCCGCCACTGCCTTGTCGAACGCGCCTGGCACTCCCCTGAACGAGTCATGAGTCTGCGCCGTAGCGCCGTCGATGCTTACCTCCACGTAGTTAATATTGGCTTGCTTGAGCCTCTTCACGTTCTCTTCAGTCAGCAGCGTGCCGTTGGTGGCTACTGAAACGTATAGTCCGCGCTTTGCTGCGTGGCTTGCAACCTCAAAGAAGTCTTTTCTGCTGAGGGGTTCTCCTCCTGAAAAAGCAAGAGCGGTCACGCCGAAATCCGCCAGCTGGTCAACCACTTCCAACGCTTCTTTTGTGGTGAGTTCTGGCTGGACTGCTGCGCCTGAGTTTGAGTAGCAGTGTTTGCAGCTTAGGTTGCATTTGTGTGTGAAGTCCCACACCACGAGGAACGGCGCGTAAATGCTGAGAGGCTTTTTTATTCCAAAGTGGATGAAAGACTTCGTTAAGTTAATGACTGCTCTCCGCGCGTAAGGGTCAGCCAAAAGCTTTTCCACTTTTTCCCTTCTTATGGACAAGCTGCGTCTGAGGAACTCTATCCAGAACCGTATCACCTGCGAGTAGAAGCCGCCGCACTTCTCGCATTTTCTGTCCGTTTTCCCCACGTAATCATCCAGCGCCGCCTCAAGGATCGTTCTGTCACACGCACCGCATTTTTTCAGGGATAACTGTAACATTTTTTTCGTAGTGGGCAAGCTGATTACAGCGTTCCAGAAGCTGTCGTGACTCAGTAAACTCATCGGTTTTCTCCTGAAGCGGCACTTTTGTACTAGATTGGATGTGCGGTGGTGTTAAAGATTTCTCTAAAAAGGTCAAACTCGACCTACTCGCCTCTGAAAGTTGCAAGTTTCACTTTTAGATTCAACCTATTTATAAGGGAGGGGGTAGTCTCTGAGAGCGCTAGTTCTTCTTTTGTTCCTGCATTATCTTCTCTGATATCTCTAAGTCCTTTAGCGTGTTTATGTTGAGGAGAACTTCTGTTTCTTCAGTTATTATGGCGCTTGTTTCGATTTTTCCCTCTTCCTGAATTTTCGCGCCGTTCACAATGTTGACTCCAGCAACCGCGTACCAAACACCCATGTACTCATCCGTCGAAGAAATAGAAAGCCCCAAGTTCTCACGAGCTTTTATCGGGACGAAAACCGCCAAGAAATCTTTTCCGCACCTCTCAAAGGCGCTTACAACCTTGTCCAAGAACTTTCCAGTTACCGCTGGCAAATCTGCGGGAATCGTCAACACCGCACCAGCTAAACCAGCGTCATGAACAGCCTGCTTCAAATCATCATGATAACCCTTTGCATCGGTTCGCAGAACCTTCCATCCCTTGCTTCTGCACCGCTTCTCCGTTTCAGGCGTGTTCTCACTTGTCACCACATAAAACTCTGAAACCTTCTCAGCCGAAGCAACAGCTTCCACAACCCAGTCGATCAGCGGCTTACCCAGAAAAGGCAGCAGCGGCTTTTCAACGGGCAATCCCATTCTTTTGCCTTTGCCGCCAGCCATTATCAACGCAGGAACTCTCATAGCAGTAACACTCCTGCCACAAACAATAAAGACGCTGCTCTAACAACCTCGTTTGTAGCACCTATCATGTCACCTGACACTCCCCCGAAAACACTGTTCGCCACCCTCTCCATAAAAACACTCAACAAAACGCTAATCAAGATCACCCAAACACCCATTAAACCCAAAAGCGGATAAACAATCAGAACAGCCAGAAAATAGGCAATTACGCTGCGTTTTCGTTTTGCCGCTTCAAGAACAATCGACCCCAAACCAGTATGTGTCGGCTTCCCAAGCAAGGCAACCGTGACCATGCCTAGCTTCGCCGCAACCTCAGCCGCGATTATCGCCCCGAAAGCAAAATCCGCCTTCATGAAAAATAGCCCTGCAACCGCCAATAACTCCACAAAAATC
>Ga0315554_1002371_pt1 | contig 10880 bp, 9 predicted proteins | sample SalMarSW160370MG_FD_202114 | JGI IMG/M metagenome (GOLD analysis project Ga0315554, IMG submission 202114) | Salt marsh sediment microbial communities from the Plum Island Ecosystem LTER, Massachusetts, United States - Salt Marsh Sediment SW1603-70 ... | reverse complement strand
TAGTCGGGGCCTCCGTCGTAGTCGGGGCCTCCGTCGTAGTCGTCTCCTCCTGCTCCGGATCGGTGAAGCAGATCGTGATGTGCGACAGGTTGCTCACGACGCCGCTGCTATCACCGTTACCGGTGGTCCAGTACCCCTGATGGGCGTCATCGGGGTCTGACGGTCCGCCGTTCTTCTCCAGCCATCCGTATACGGGATCCGAGGCATTGTTGGTCCAGCTGAACGGGGTGAACCAGTACCACGGGCCGGAGTACGAGATGTCGCCGGCCGCAATGCCGCCGCCGGTCTCGATCGTGGTGCCCGAGCCGTCCCAGCCCGTTGTGAGCTTCCAGTACCCGCCGTTCCAGGTGTACCCGTCGTGCGCGAGCGCGTTGCACTCCGCCGTTGGGCTCGAGCCCGGCGCCACGGTTGTTGTGGTCGTCGTCGGGACGGGCGCATCGGCGAAGCAGATGGTTATGTTCTGGAGGTTGTTGCTGACGTAGCTGCTGGAGCCGTTGCCCGTCGTCCAGTACCCCTCATGTGTGTCGTCGCTACCCGTGTTGTCCTCCGTCCATCCATAGACGGGATCGGAGGCGCCGTTGGTCCAGCTGAACGGAGTTGTGTTGTAGAACGGGCCGCTGTACGAAATGTCGCCGGCCGCAATGCCTCCGCCGGTCGAGATCGACCCGCCGGACCCGCCCCAGCCCACAGTGAGTCTCCAGTACCCGCCGTTCCAGGTGTACCCGTCGTGCGCGAGCGCGTTGCACACCGACGTGACTGAGGCATCCGGGACGGCATTCCCCGGCGCCTCCGCGATGCCGGCCGAGGGATCCACACCCTCAAATGGCATGGCAGACGCAATCCCGCCAACCACCAGGAGTAGCGCTCCCAGCAGAGCCAGCAACGCTCCAATGCGTTGTTTCTTCATCGCCCGACCCCCATTTCCAAGGTATGCACCTCGGCCTTCCTCCGGTCGCCGGTGCGTCGGATCTCTCTTGTATGTCACGCGCCAAGCTTCCACTCGGCATGGGGTGGGAACGTGGCTCCTCGAACAGGAGTACACATCAACTCGCTCGCCCACCCGGCGTTGGCACCAACGGGGGACGGAGCCCACTCCACTACTGACGGTAGTCTAGTGAACCACTTCATGTGTTGCCCAATTGGTGGGGGGTCTAGTGACCTCTTCCATCCCTTTTTTTTCGCGTTCTCGGAGTGGCCAAAACGGGCCACAGGCCGGATTCCCGCACCGACAGGGAACCACCGCCGCTACGCTCGACTGGGTCCATGACGGCAAAGACGCCTTCACAGAGCGGCCGTGACGGCACGGCCGGCTCCGATGCCCTTTTCCCAGCCGACACGGGCCGGGAAAGGAGCGCACCGCTGGAGAACGGTGCCGATCCTTTTGCGCGCCCGTCTCATCCCGACACCGGGCAGGCAACGCCGCGCAGCCAGCCGGGTGCCGTCGTCCCCAATCGACTCCACCGCCTCCGGGCGTCTCTCTTCACCAAAAGAACATCCGCCACCAACGGCCCAGCCAACCTGTTTCGACCGGACCCCGGGAGCACACCCGCAGCTCACGGGCCCTCGCCCTTCACAGAATCCGTTCCGACTTCAGGCAAAGCGCAGCCGCGCCGATCCAAGGGTGTGCGCATCATGAGGTTCACTGGTGTGGCCCTACTCATCGCGGGCCTGGCGGCCGTCGGCTACGTGGCATACGCATATTGGCTCACCGGATCTCAAGCCGTGGATGCCCAGGAACGTCTGGCTGCCGAATTCGAGGCGGATCAGGCCGCAGCAGCCAATCTCGTCGAGAACCCGACCGTCGGGGCAGAGTGGGACGACGCGGAGGCCGCCTCCGTCACCGCCGGAGATCCGCTCACCTACGACCCCACTTCCACGACGGCTGCCACCACCATCGACGAGCTTCCTCTGGTCACCCAGGCGACGCCGGAGGAAGGGTCGGCCCTCGGCCGCATGGTCATCGACAAGATCAATCTCGACTGGGTGATCGTCGAGGGAGTCCGGCCCGAGGACTTAGCCCTCGGGCCCGGCCACATGACTTGGACCGCGCTGCCCGGGCAGCCCGGTAACACGGTCATCAGCGGCCACCGCACCACCTACGGAGCCCCCTTCTACGCCCTCGACCAGCTCGAGCCCGGCGACACGATCTTCATCGAGACTGTCATCGGCACCAACGTCTACGAGGTCGCCGACATCATCACGGTGCCGCCCAGCGGCACGTGGGTCACCCAGCAGACCGACGGGTCCTGGCTCACCCTCACCACCTGCCATCCGATCGGCCGCGCACGCGAGCGCCTCATCGTGTTCGCCCGGCTGGTCAAAGGCCCCAACCTCGATGCCATCAACGAGACGTTCGATGGCGTATGGCAGCTGCCCGAGCCTCCACCACCCGAGCAAGACACCTAGACGGCAAGGCCTTCGAACACAAACCTCAGGAGGGTCTCGGTCACCTCCCGCCAGCGGTCTTTGGCCTGTGCATCTTGCAGCAGCGCCTGTGAAGCCGACATGACAAGCGTGAACACGATACGGCCGGCATCCTCCGGGTCGAATGCGCCGAACTCTCCGCTCTGGATTCCGAGCCGGCACACATCGGTGATCTCGGCTTGCAGGCGGCCATGGGCCCGGCCCACCCGCTGCTGCGTCTCCGCCGACAGGAGGGGCATCTCCCGCATCACTAGAGGGCCGAGCCGGTCGCCAGCCGACACGAACTCGAGACCGCGCACGATGATCTCGGCGAGGCGTTCCCTGCAGCCGACGCCATCGGGCAGCCCTTGAAGCATCTCGTCCACAAGAGCCGGCATCGTCTCCTCGACCATCTGGACGAGGATGTCCTCCTTGTCGGCGAAGTACTCGTACAGGGTTGTCCTCCCCACCCCGATGTACGCGGCGATGTCGCCGAGGTTGGTGTCGGCATAGCCCTGGGTTCGAAACAGGGCGGAGGCGGCGGCGAGGATCTCCCGACGGGTACGACTCTTGTGCTCGGCGATGTTCGCCGCCCTGATGCGCGGCATACGTCCGAGCGTAGCCCAGGGCCCAGAGGCCTTGGCGACGGACGCGACCGCGCTCGGGGTCGTGGCGCGGCGACGTCTCCTGCCCTCACTACCATCTCTCGGGGCACCGAAAGGACCACGAATGCCTGCCACGATCGTCGTCGGCGCCCAGTGGGGCGACGAGGGTAAGGGCAAGATCGCCAACCTGCTGGCTCAGAAGGCGGACATAGTCGTTCGCTACCAGGGCGGCAACAATGCCGGTCACACCGTCGTCATCGGCGACGAGACCTTCGCCCTCAGCCTCATTCCCAGCGGCGTGGTCTATCCCGAGGTCACCCCGGTCATCGGCAACGGCTGCGTCGTGGATCCCGCTGTGCTGCTCGACGAGATGGCGGCGCTCAGAGGGCGGGGAGTCGACCCGTCCCGCCTGCGCATCTCCGGCAACGCCCATCTCATCATGCCCTACCACCGCAAGCTCGACGCGGTACGCGAACGGTTCCTGGGAAACCAACAGATCGGGACCACAAAACGCGGCATCGGGCCCGCCTACGAGGACAAGTACTCCCGCCGCGGCGTCCGGGTCCAGGACCTCTACGACCCCAAGATCTTCCGCGACAAGGTCGAGTCTGCCGTCAAGGACAAGAACCGTCTCCTCACCAAGGTCTTCAACCAGCTCCCCATGGACGCCGACGAGATCGTCGACGAGTACCTCGGCTACGGGTCACAGCTCATGGACCACGTCGCCGACACCTCCCTGCTGGTGTGGCAGGCCATCAACGAGGGCCAAACCGTCATTTTCGAAGGGGCCCAAGGCACGCTGCTCGACATCGATCACGGCACCTACCCGTTCGTCACGTCATCGAATCCGGTCGCCGGCGGCGCCCTGACCGGAGTCGGCGTCGGGCCCAAGGACATCGACACGGTCCTCGGAGTCGCCAAGGCCTACATCTCCCGAGTCGGCAGTGGTCCCTTCCCGACCGAGCTCGACGATGAGATCGGGGAGAAGATGGTGCAGATCGGCGGAGAGTACGGCACCGTGACCGGCCGCCGGCGACGCTGCGGCTGGCTCGACGCCGTGGCTCTGCGCTACTCGGTCCGAGTCGCCGGCCTCACCGAGATCGCTCTCATGAAGCTCGACGTGCTCTCGGCCTTTCCCACCCTCCGCATCGCCACCGCCTACTCGTCACTCGGGGAGACCTACAGAGAGTTCCCTCGCCAGCAGCGGGTCCTCTACAACTGCTCGCCCATCTACGAGGACCTGCCCGGCTGGCAGCGCGACATATCCGAGGTGCGCCACTTCGGCAAACTCCCCAAGGCTGCAAGGGCGTACGTCGAGAGAGTCGAACAACTGGCCGGCATCCCGGTGACCATCGTGTCGGTGGGCAGACAACGATCGGCCACGTTCTTCCGCGACTGAGAGGAGACGGCCCGATGATCGAGCGCTACTCCCTGCCCGAGATGGCGGCCATCTGGAGCGAGCGACGCAAGCTCGACGCCTGGCATCAGGTGGAGGCCGTCGTCGTCGAGGCGTGGATCGCCGAGGGGGTCGCCCCTATAGGCGCCGACGCCGCGGTCCGGCAGGCCCCCCCGGTCGATCTCGAGGCGTGGAAGGCACGTGAAGAGATCACCCACCACGACCTCGCCGCCTTCGTCGACGTCCTTGCCGCCTCGATCGAAGACGGTGGTGAGTGGGTCCACTACGGACTCACCTCATACGACGTGCTCGACACCGCTCAGGGAGTACTGCTCAAGGAGGCGTCCGCTCTGCTCCTCGGCAAGCTGGCCGCGCTGTTCGAGGTGGTGAAGCGCCGCAGCCTCGAGCACCGCGACACGCCGATGCTCGGCCGTACCCACGGTATGTGGGCCGAGCCCACCACCTTCGGCCTCAAACTGGCCGGATGGGCCTTCGAAGTGGCCCGCGACAGACATCGGCTCGCCGAAGCCGCCGCACAGGTGGCCTGCGGCAAGATCAGCGGAGCCGTCGGCACCTACGCCCACGTGCCGCCCAGCGTGGAGCGATTCGTGTGCGAGCGGCTAGGCCTGGATATCGAGCCTGCCAGCACCCAGGTAATCGCACGCGACCGTCACGCAGCCTTCCTCGCCACGCTGGCACTGATCGGGGCCACCCTCGAACGGTTCGCCCTCGAGATCCGGCTCCTACAGCGCTCGGAGGTCTCCGAAGTCGCAGAGCCCTTCCAAGAAGAACAGAAAGGCTCGTCTTCGATGCCCCACAAGCGCAATCCGGTGCTGTCGGAGAACATCACCGGCATCGCCCGCCTGCTACGCGGCTGGGCAGTTGCGGGCTTCGAGAACGTGGCCCTCTGGCACGAGCGCGACATCAGCCACTCCTCGGTGGAGCGCGTCGTCCTGCCCGACGCCTGCATAGTCCTCGACTTCGCTCTCGACCGTATGACAAAGCTCATCGACGGCTTGGCGGTGAACGCCGAACGTATGGCGGCGAACCTGGGCACCGCCCGTGGCCTGGTCTTCAGCCAGAGCGTGCTCAACCTCCTCATCGGAGCGGGCATGAGCCGCGAAGAGGCATACCGCCTCGTGCAGCAGGCGTCCGCCCAGGCATGGGACAGCGGCCGGCACCTGCGCGAGGTGTTGACCTCCGATCCGAAGGTCCCTCTCGATGCGCAGACCCTTGAGAGCGCCTTCGACACCGGCCGTTTGCTGAAACCCTCGGCCGTGGTGTTCGAGCGCCTCGAGGCGCTCACCCTCGACTAGCCCTGCGCCGCGCATACCTTCGAGGGGCCGATGGCTCTGGCCCCGACCCCCCCAACCTGGCAGGCTATCCACCAACGAAGCGGGACCACATGCCGACCAGAGAAGGAAGATTCGACGGAAGCGAGGGTGGTGTCTTCTACCGGGTCTGGGAGCCGAGTGAAGCGCCGCGGCGCATCGTATTGGTGGTTCACGGCTACGCGGAGCACTCCGGGCGCTACGCCCACGTCGCCGCGGCACTCAACGTCGACCGATCTGCGGTGTACGCCGAGGATCACATCGGCCACGGTCGCAGCGACGGCGATCGTGCCCTGATCTGCGATTTCGAGAACGTCGTCTCCGATCTGCACAGCCTGGCCGGCATCGCCGCCACCGAGCACCCCGGACTGCCGACGGCTCTGATCGGTCACTCCATGGGCGGCCTCCTGGCGTCCCGCTATGCCCAGCGCTACCCGGACGTGGCCGGACTCGTACTGCTCGGCGCCGTGATCGGCGAATGGACCTGGGCACGGGAGACCCTCTCCCGGCCCGACATGCCCAATCCGCCGGCGGATTGGAGCGGGATGAGCCGCGACCCCGAGACCGTGGAGCAGTACAGCACCGACCCGCTCGTCTACCGCGGCCGCTACAAGCGCCCTCTGCTCGAGGCCGAGATGAGAACGCTGGACAGGTTCAATGCCGCGCTCGACGCCCTCACCATGCCCGTGCTGCTCCTCCACGGCTCCGATGACCCCTTCGTCGACTACCACACCCCACTGCGGACGGCCGCTTCCCTCCCCACATCGGACCTGACGCTGCGCATCTTCCCCGGCGCCCGCCACGAGCTGGTCAACGAGACGAACCGCGACGAGGTCATCGCCGAGATCCTGGGCTTCCTGCAGCGGATCGCTCCCTAAGAGAACCGCGGCGCTGGCATACTGCGCCACTCATGCAAGAGATCGACACTCCGCTTTCCGTCGACAACGCCGTCATCCGCCGCCTCGAGGCGATCGGCGATCGCACCTGGCCGGCCGCCGAGGTGCTCGACCACGACGGCTGGCAGCTGCGCTTCACCGGGGCGATGGGGCGGCGCCTCAATTCGACGACGCCGATCGCCGAAGGGAACCTGGATCTCGAAGACAAGATCGAGTTCTGCGAGGCCTTCTACCGGGAGAGGGCGGCCCCAACACTGTTCAAGCTCACCGCGGCGTCACTGCCCACACACACCGATGGCCTCCTCGCCGGGCGCGGCTACGTGATGGATGCCCCCACCGCCGTGTATACCGCCTCCATCCGCCCGGCTCCTGCCCCGCCGGGTGTGGACCTCCTAGAAGCCCCGGCACCTGCATGGATCCACGCCAACGCCCGGCTGGGCGGCCACGCCGCCGGATGGCCCGACCTGTTCTGCGCGCTGACCGACCGGATCCACCTGCCCGCGGCATACGCCTTCATAACCACCGGCGGCGAGATCGTCGCTACCGGCATGACCGTGCTTAACGCCGGCTTCGCGGTCCTGTTCGAGATCGTCACCGACCCCGCCAGGCGGCGTCAGGGTTTGGCGCGCCACATCGTCGCCGCTCTCCTGGCCTGGGGAGCTGCACATGGGGCCACCGATGCGCTGCTCCAGGTCATGATCGACAACCTGCCGGCTCTCCGGCTCTACGAAAGTTTCGGTTTCACCGAGGCATACCGGTACTGGTATCGGCTGGGCTGAGACCCGGCAGCCTCGGGCCCCGGGTAACGTGCCCCCTCGTGGATACCGAACGCCAGGTCTGCTACCGGCACCCCGATCGGGAGACGCGGCTCGCCTGCAGCGAGTGCGGCCGACTCATTTGCGTGGAGTGCTCGCTCGACGCTGCGGTGGGCCAGAAGTGCCCGGAGTGCGCCCGGCCCGAGGGCAGGGCCCGGGTCATCCGGGTCCGCCCCAGCCTGCAGACCGGCCGTGGCCGGGCCCCGGCCACGTACACGCTGATCGCCATCAACGTCGTCGTCTTCCTGCTGTCACTGTCCAACAGCCTCGACCTCAACGACCGTTTCGCCGACATCCCCAACGCCATCGAAACTGCCGGCGAGTGGTGGCGCGTCGTCACCGCGATGTTCCTCCACGGCGGGAGCCTCCACCTGCTGGTCAACATGTACGCCCTGTGGATCCTCGGGCCCATCATCGAGCGCCGCTTCGGCGCCCTATCGTTCTGTGCCCTCTACCTGGCGTCGGGGATCGCCGGGGGCGCGCTCTTTCAAGTCATGAGCCCCGCATTCGAGCTGGTCAGGCTCACATCCGGTGAGCAGGTGATGGTCCCGGTTTCGGCGGTCGGTGCCTCCGGAGCCATCTTCGGGCTCTTCGGAGTCCTGCTCGCCGCCGCTTTCCGGCGGCGCCAAGACCCCGGCGGTGCCACCCTCTTCAACCAGCTCGTCATGCTGCTCGCACTCAACCTGGCCTTGCCGTTTGTCGTGCCCAGGATCGCCTGGCAGGCTCACCTGGGCGGTTTGGCCGCCGGCATCATCATCGTTCTGCTGTGGGAGCGAGTTCCGCTTCAGCGCCCCCGGGCCGCCGCCTACCGGGTGGCCATCGCCCTCGCAATCGGCGCGACCGCTCTCGCCACGGTCCTGTTCCTATGACCGACGCCGCCGAACGGATAGGGACGATTGTCATACCCCGGCGCTTCTGCGGCCCCGACGACTCCGGAAACGGAGGGTACACGTGCGGCCTGGTCGCCGCCTACGTCGACGGGGACGCCGAAGTGGTGCTGCGCCGCCCACCGCCCCTCGATCGACCCCTCGTCGTCAGCCGCGACGAAAACCGGGTATTGGTCCACGACGGGCCCCATCTCGTCGCCGAGGCGGCGCCGACCCGCTGGGAGATCGATCTTCCCCAGCCACCGTCGCCGCAGGAGGCCTCGGCGGCCGCCGAGCACTACGCCGGCTTTCGGCGCCACGCCTTCCCCAACTGCTTCGTCTGCGGCCCCAACCGCACGCCCGGCGACGGGCTGCGCCTATTCGCCGGGTCACTGCCCGGCCGCGGCGTGGTCGCCGCCACCGTGGTCGCCGATGCCTCGCTCCCCAGCTCCCAGGGACTCATCAACGACGAGATCGTATGGTCGCTGCTCGACTGCCCCGGGGCCTGGGCGGTCGAGCGGCACGCCGAGGACCGGCCCGTGGTCCTCGGGACGATGGCGGCACGAGTCGCCCGACCCATTCCGGTGGGCTCCCGGCTCGTCGCCATCGGCTGGCCGCAGAGCCGCGATGGCCGGAAGCTCTTCTCCGGCACGGCCGTCTTCTCCGCCGAGGGCCTGCCGCACGGCTATGCCCGCCAGACCTGGATCGTTCTCACGCAACCGGAGCGAGCCTGAGCGCTCCGGCCTGTGCCACAATGCAGCCGATGGAGCACTCAACCCCCATGCGGGCACGACGCCAGCTCTTCGCCTCTCCTTAACCAGGGGCTCCCCGGCCGCGTTCCACGACCACGCAAGGAGAGGACTCCAATGACGAACAGCCTTACCCAACGCCTCGAACAGGTCTACGCCCCCGTGATCGGATGGGCGTCCCACATCGAGATCGTCTCCGCCGAAGGCTGCTGGGTCACCGATGTCGAAGGTGAGCGATATCTCGACTTCGCATGCGGCATCTCCTCGGTCAACGCCGGCCACAGACACCCGAAGGTCCTCGCCGCAGCCCGCGAGCAGCTCGAGAAAGTCTGGCACGCCGGCGGATCGTTCCTCTACGAGTCGCTCGTCTCCGCCGCCGAGAAGCTCATTGGAATCACGCCTCCATCTATCGAAAAACTCTTCTTCATGAACTCCGGCGCCGAAGCCGTGGAAGCAGGCATGAAGCTGGCCCGCAAGGTCACCGGCCGTCAGGGCATCCTGGTGTTCCGCGGCGCCTTCCACGGGCGCACCATGGGCTCGGTCAGCTACACCACCTCGAAAGCAAAGTACCGCCAGGGCTACCACCCCATCGTGCCCTCGGTGTTCGTCACGCCGTTCCCCCACCCGTACCGCTGGGGCATGACCGAGGACGAGGCGACCGACCACGCCTTGCTCGAGCTCGAGCTGAAGCTCAAGCACGAGGTCACGCCGGGTGAGATCGCCGTCTTCCTCGTCGAGCCGATGCAGGGCGAGGGCGGCTACTACCCGGCCCCACCAAGGTTCCTGCATCGCCTGCGCGAGATCACCAAAGAACACAACATCCTTCTCGCCCTGGACGAGGTGCAGACGGGCTTCGGGCGCACCGGCACCTGGTTTGCCTCCGAGCACTACGGCGTCGAACCCGACATCCTGCTGATGGGCAAGTCGATAGCCAACGGCCTCCCGCTCTCGGCGATCGGGGCCCGCGCCGAGCTGCTCGACGCCTGGCCTCCCGGCTCGCACGGCACAACATTCGGCGGCAACCCCGTTTCATGTGCCGCCGCCGCGGCCAACGTCGACGCCCTAGGCGAGCTGATACCCCGGGTCCCCGGCCTCTCAGCGCATGCCTTCGACCGCCTCAACGAGCTCAAGGGGCGCCATGCCACGATCGGCGACGTGCGCGGCCTGGGCCTCATGATCGGCATCGAACTCGTGAAGAAGGACCGAGTCCCCGATCCCGACGCCTACAAGCTCCTCGACCGCTTCGCCAAGGACCGCCGTCTCCTCATCCTCAACTGTGGACCGGACGAGAACGTCATACGGTTCATCCCTCCGCTCTGTGTGGGCGCGGAGGAACTCGACATCGCTATCGACATCATCGACGAGGCGCTCACCGAATACGAGCGGCGCTAGAAGACGACTGGACGAGGGATTCGGCGAAGACGGCCGGGCCGCGGTCGCCTTCGCCGACCTCGGGCTCGACCCGCTCCGGAAACGAACGACTCCAGGTCGGCTACCGAGACACGCCACTCGGAGCGGACCTTCGTGGCGGGCAGCATGCCCGTCCGCACGTAGCGGTACACGATCATGTAATGAACGCCGAGTCGCTCGGCACAGTCCCTCAGGCCTAGCGTCTTGGGCTTTGCGGGGGTCACCGGACGGTCAGCTCTGCTTGGCCGACCACTCCTGCGTGAACTCTCCTCTCAGCCTGGGGAAACGGGCGGGGGCATGGCTGAAGCAGTGCTCCGCCCGGTTGTATCGCGACAACCTGACTTCGCAGCCTTCGGTGCGACAGATCCGGTCGTCTCCGTACGTCTTTGGTCGGCGGCGGGCCCTGCCA
>Ga0315554_1002370_pt1 | contig 10881 bp, 9 predicted proteins | sample SalMarSW160370MG_FD_202114 | JGI IMG/M metagenome (GOLD analysis project Ga0315554, IMG submission 202114) | Salt marsh sediment microbial communities from the Plum Island Ecosystem LTER, Massachusetts, United States - Salt Marsh Sediment SW1603-70 ... | reverse complement strand
CCTCAGGCAAGGGCCTGAAAACGGTGAATGGCTATGTTTTCCGGTAGCAGCGGGGCGGCCCGTCTCTCTTTGGTCGTCGTCATCGGCCTTATCATCCTCAAGGTCGCCGTGAGCGTTATCACCGGCAGCCTCAGCGTCCTGGCGCAGGCTGTCGATAGCTTCCTCGACCTTTTTGCGGTGGTCGTCACCTTCCTGGCGGTGCGCTTTGCCTCCCGTCCCGCCGACGAGGAGCACCCCTTCGGCCACGGCAAGGCGGAGAACATCGCCGCTATCGTCCAGGCGGCGCTGATATTCGTCGCCGCCGGCTCTATTGTCTACGCCGCCGTGCAGCGCGCCCGCAGCGAAGCCGTGCTGGAGCTGACCTGGGCCGGTATCGTCGTGATGGCGGTCTCCATCCTCGCCAGCGTTCTCCTTTCCCGGCACCTGCATAAGGTCGCCCGCCAGGAGGACTCCCTGGCGCTGGAAGCCAACGCCCGCAACATCGCCGCGGATGTCTATTCCGCCGCCGCGGTCTTCGTGGGACTTATCGTGGTGAATTTCACCGGACTTGATTTTATCGATGATATTCTGGCTGGAATCGTGGCGGTTTTCATTTTGAAGGTCGGCTTCGATGTGTTGCGCCGTTCGTTCGGCGGCCTGGTGGACGTTAAGCTGCCTGAGGACGAGGAGGATATCATCAAGAGCGCCATCACCGAGCATTTCGACGGGGAGGTGGTAGGTTTCCATAAGCTGCGCACGCGCAAGGCGGGCAGCCAGCGCTATATCGACCTCCATCTGGTACTGCCGAGGCATATCAGCATCGCCGAGGCGCACGAGCTGACCGACCACCTGGAAAAGGATATGAAAGGCCGCCTTAAGGGCATGGATGTCACCATCCACGTGGAGCCCTGCGATGGCAATTGCGCCGTATGCCATTTGAAATGTGATAAACGCACCGATAAGCCGGCTTAGGCTTTATATATATTCGATAATCCCCTTGACGATGAACTGCCCCCCGAAGTAGAGCAGCGCCAGGCTCAGAACGATGAAGACCCATTCCTGGAGCCTCTGGCTCCAGAACGAATGCGTCCTGTATATGACGAATGACACCAGCGAAAGCCAGACCAGGTCGCACATCCAGTGCACTATTATGAAGAAGGGCAGCCCCCACGTCCCCACCGCGTTGATGAACGTTACCAGGAGCAGGCTCCCCACCGTTACCCACCACACCAGGAAAAAGGGGTTGAGCCCGCTCATAAGTATCCCCGCCATGAAGGCGTTATAACGGGTGTCTTTCCCCTCTTTGGTTATCTTCCGGCGCGCCCGGAAAAGGTCGTAGCCCATCCAGACAATCATGCCGCCCCCCAACACGCTCAGCACCAGCTTGACGATTTCGTTCTGGAAGAACTCCACCAGCCCGAAGTACACCAGCAGTATCAGCGGCACTTCTACTACTGCATGCCCTAATGACACCAATACGCCCGCCCACGGCGATTTCAGGCTTTTCGCCAGAGTAACGGTGAACATGGGACCCGGCATCATCACGCCGGAAAGCGACGTCACTACCACCGTTCCCAGGGCCGCTAACACAAGTCTCCCTCGCGCATAAAAAATCCCATTTTACTGTTATTATAACATTTAAAGCTGACACATTGTCATTCTTGCACATGCCTGCCCGCCGTAGCCTTGGCGTAGGCGAGGCACCCTATCCCCTTTATCCCCTTGCCTGAATGATATGACTTCGTCCTCAAAAGACAATCGACTATGGATATAGTCTCCTACACTTTCTTAGGTTTGGAAAACGTTCAACTCATAGTCCAGCGCATTTGTAACCGTATCGCTCTGATTGACCGTAGTGAAATAAGGCTTTCTGGTGAGTTGGCTGATATTGAGCGTGGTGTGAGCCATGGCGAAGTAATAATAGAAACTATGGCTCTCGTTCTTCCTCATGAAACGCCGACTTCTCTCGATCATGGTAACTCTTCGGCATCAGCTTAAGCGATTTTATGCCTGGAGAATACGGGCAGGAATGCGAGTGCCGCAATTATTAGGCTGAAAAAAGCTGTGAGATAGAATACGGTTGAAATACCCAGTCCGCTACCCAGAAATCCGGAGGTAAAGGGCCCGGCAAACATGCCAATAGCATATACCGCTTGAAAGACACCCATCGCAGTTGCCTGTTGTTCTCGGGGCAAACCACGGATACTGAGAACCATAAATAATGTCATAAGCACACCGCTGCCAATGCCACAGCTTATTTGAGTTATCATCAGTAATGGTATTGTGGAGATAAAAGGTACGGCTAGCATACTGCCGCCGATGAGTAATGCGCTCACGATTACCGTCGAACGGTAGCCGAATCTCTCCTGAACCCGCGCTGCACTTAGTGCCCCTAAAGCTGAAAAAGCCAGGTTTATCATCGTGATGATGCCTAGGTCACTGTGGGATGCCCCGATTTCCGTCGCATAGATAGGAATGAACCCGAAGATTCCGGTAAAGACCGTAAAGTTCAGCAGTATGGCAATAATGGAAACGCTTAACAGCAAGGGTCGAGTCGCTACGGATAGGAACTGTCGCCATAATGCAGTCTGCTCCCGGCTTGCTGGGAGTTCCCTGGTAAACGATAAAGCCACCAAGGCGATGATGCCAAGAGAAGCGGCTATGAAAAAAGTCTGACTGAGGCCGAGACCCTCAGCTATAAATCCACCCCCGACCGTGGCAACTATTAAAGCAGCATTCTGGATGAAGTTAATCAAACCGATTGCCTTGCCGCTGCTATCCGCCGAGTAATAGGCAATAAAGTACAAGGGAAAGACCACCCATGCGGCCGCACCAATACCGGTGGTCATCCTTGATAAGAACAATAGCCAGGTAGTTGTTGATAAGCCCAGCCCAAGAGCTCCGAGAGATGTAAAAATAATGCCCCCGATGACCAGAGGTTTGCGTCTACCGAGCCTATCCGACCAGATACCAATAGGGATACGCAAGAGGACCTGAGGAATAGCATATGCCGAGAGCACCGTGCCCACCATATTAAGACTGGCTCCTGCCTCCTGGATGTATACCGGTAATATGGGGACATAGAGGTAAAGGCCGATCCACCAGAGAAAATTGACAATACAGAAGAAAAATATGGATTTTCGATTAGCGGTAGATAAATGGTTAGTAGAAGGAAAGTGACCTGATGGCGAAGAGGGCTCCTTGGAAAATGTACCGGGCATGTGAACATTTTATCATACTTGGAGTGGGACGCATGTATTATACTCTATTCTGGCAACCCAACCGGCGATGGCATATAAGAGCTTCCCAAGCTCACTAGGGGCCTCCGTCCAGCTTACTTGCATACTCTACACTTGATGAGATGCTCCTTGACGGGAAAGGCCGAATGATGTATCTTTTATAAACCCTACTGGCCACCCTTTGACAGAAGAAGACGCAATAGTAAATATTAATTGCTGGAAAAGGGCATAATACGAGAGTAGCTGCGATAGAGTTCTTTTGATTCATAAAGTAACTTGTCAAATTGAAAAAGGAGGCTATAAACAAATGGGAAAATACGCGAAATATGTTAACGATTTAAGACTCTGGACGGAGATTGTACGCCCGTCGTATCGCGGTAAGATTGCCGATTTTTCCCTTATCTTTGATCAGAAGGTCTTCCCGGAGGCTAAAATCTGGGTTGAGAATTTCCATATCTACGCGCCGGGTTCCGGCGCCATGGTCCCCGGCGAACTGCCAATAATAGTTAATGGCGAAGAGATACCCGGCAGCGGCGACGGCGGACAGCATGCGCACCCCGACTTCGACGAACTCTTTCTTTTTTTCGGCAGCAATCCGCACGATGTCCTGTCCCTGGGAGGCGAAGTGGAGTTCTGGCTAGGCGAGGGAGAAGATGCACAGAAATTTATCGCCAGGACACCGACGGCTGAGTGGGTACCACGTGGTGTGGCGCATAACCCGCACTATTTTACCAAGGTCGCCAGCCGCGAGAGACCTATCATCGAAATGGCCATCGCCATGACACCCAAATATAACCTTTCTTCCGCCACTTCCAGCCTGACTCCGCTGCCACCGGCTTTTTCCTTTGAAAAAGTAGGGCATGAGCAAAAGGGTAAGGGGCTTTATACAAAATATGTTAATGAAGTGAAATTTGCCACAGACCGTTTGTTCCCATATCATCGCGGCAAGGTAGCAGTGCCGACCCTCATGTTCGATAAGACTAATTATCCGGACACTAAAATCTGGGTCGAGATTTTCCACGTGTACGCCTCGGGATCTGGAATAGGACTCCCCTCCCTCGAGCCAACCATTATCAAGGGCATCGGAGCGGCAGACGGCGGTGAGGGCGGCGGCCATGCCCACAACTTCGACGAACTCTTTCTTTTTATCGGGCTGGACCCGCATGACACGCTGAATCTTGGGGGTGAAGTTGAGTTCTGGTTGGGCGAGGGAGATGAGGCGGAAAAATTTGTCACCACCAAAGCGACGGCTGAATGGGTCCCGGCAAATGTGGTACATAATCCACACTATTTCAGAAGGGTTGATAGACCCTTCCTAATGGTGGTTATCGCAATGACGTCTGAATATGCCGTTGGCGATATGCGTTTCACGCCATTACCACCAGGCTTTAAAGTTTAATCTGGACTGATGAACAACAAAACGCCGTTGTTATATCCGATGTAATTTGTCCGGTCTTTTTAACCACCCGGCATATTGATTAACTGTGATTTTATGGTATGATATACTGCAAATAGTCGTATACGATATTAATATTCTTTAGTGACGGTTGTAATAGCGTGGAAACAGGGGAAAAAGCTTTGAACTTACGAAAAATAAACGTTGACATCGAACGTCAAATGGTAGAGTACTAATATACAAAATTATGTAAGCAAGTTCACTTTTTATCGTTATGAATCTTAACTAAACGGTATTTAAAAATAACAAAGCAGGAGGGTAGATAAATTATGGCCTACACCAAAAACGGCGAACAGATACTTACTACCTGCACTACAGGAGGGCCTGTTAATGTCTATGTTAAGGAGGGGAAGATAACGCGCATTGAACCGCTGGAACTCAGCAAAGATGACGCAACATGGGTCATCGAGGCGCGCGGCAAGAAATTCTCCCCGGAAAATAGGGCAAGGGTCTCCTCCTATGCTCTGGCGGAAAGGTCGAGAATATACGGTACCAGCCGCATTCTGCATCCGCTTTTAAGAGAGGACTTTAATCTTAAGGGAGACAGGAAGCAGGTAAACAGGGGCAAATCAGGCTACAAGGAAATAAGCTGGGAAAAAGCTCTCGATATCCTCGGCGAGGAAATAATACGCATACGCACCACTTACGGTCCGGGAGCTATGTTAAGTACGCCTGATTCGCACCATAACTGGGGTAACATCGGGTATCGTCACAGCACTTATTTCAGATTTATGAACATCCTAGGCTATACCTATGCCGACCATAACCCGGACAGCTGGGAAGGCTGGCACTGGGGCGCTATGCATAACTGGGGCTTCTCCTGGAGGCTCGGGATACCCGGGCAATATGACCTCCTCGAAGACGCTCTGAAAAATACCGAGATGATCGTTTACTGGTCGAGCGACCCCTCTACAACCAGCGGCATCTATGCCGGGCAGGAATCGGCTATCAGGCGCCAGTGGCTTAGAGACCTCGGCATCAAAATGGTCTTTATCGATCCATTCTTTAACTTCACCGCAATGAACTATTCCGATAAGTGGTTCGCTCCCAGGCCGGGTACTGATACTGCTTTCGCCGCGGCAATCGCTTATGTCTGGCTAACAGAAAGTCTTTACGATAAAGAATATGTTAAAACACGCACTTACGGTTTTGATAAATGGTGCGATTATCTTCTAGGCAAGGATGACGGTATCGCCAAGACCCCGGAATGGGCCCAGAAAGAATCCCTGATACCGGCACGTGAAATCAGGGCGCTGGCGAGGGAATGGGGCAAAAAGAAGACCATGCTGGCGGCCGGAGGTCTCGGTGGCTGGGGAGGCGCCTGCCGCACTGCCTACGGCACCGAATGGGCCAGGATGATGGTGCTGCTTGCCTCTATGCAGGGCCTAGGGAAACCGGGCAGCAACATCTGGTCGACCACCGGCGGCGCCCCATATAACGGCGATTTCCTCTTTCCGGGATACGCTGAAGGCGGTATTTCCGGCGACCCTGCCAACTCCGCTTCCGCGTATCAATGGATTCCCCGTGGCATAACCGCCCATCCAACTAGTTCCGCATTGAACAATCCCGGCGGCCAGCATATCCCCAGAATCCTGGTGCCGGAATGCATCATGGATCCTCCCCAGTACTGGCGGGGAAAGGGCTTCTGCGGTAACTCCACCGAGACCCAGTTCACGCAATATAAATATCCTGAAGACGGGTATTCACCTCTGAAAATGTTCTGGCGTTACGGCGGGGCTTATATCGGCACGATGAACAATACCAACCGCTGGGTCAAGATGTACCAGCATCCCAATCTTGAATTCGTCGTCAATCAATCGATTTACCTGGAAGGTGAAGCTAAATTCGCCGACCTGATTCTGCCGGCCTGCTCCAACTTTGAAAGATGGGACATCAGCGAAGCGGCTAATTGCTCCGGTTATATTCCTCATTCGTCTTATGGATGCAACCGCCGCATGATCATCTTCCAGAAGAAATGTATCGAGCCGCTCGGTGAGTCCAAATCCGATTATGATATCTTCGCCATGGTGGCCAAGAGGCTCGGGTTCTACGAGAAGTTTTCCGAAGGCGGTTTGACCGAGCTTGATTGGGTCAAGAGAATGTTCAATGCCAGCGACCTGCCGAAGTATATCACCTGGGATGAGTTTGACAAAAAGGGGTATTTCATCGTCCCGCTCCCGGAAAACTACAAGCCGGCTCCATCATTGAGATGGTTTGCCGAGAACAGGAAAAAGGATGACATCGATTGGGGGCCCATCGGCGGCGCTATACAGGGACTCCCGGATGCTGTAGGGCACATCGATACTCAGTCGGGCTTAATTGAATTCGAATCGCAAAGTCTCAAGCGTTTCGACCCGAACGATAAAGAGAGGCCGCCCGTTGCCAAATATATCCCTTCCTGGGAAGGGCATCGTACTCGGGTGTTGTATAAAAAGTATCCGCTGCACCTCATTTCGCCCCATCCAGCTTATAGCTTCCATACAATGTATGATGCCAAGGGATGCTGGATAAACGAGATACCGGAACACCGTGTCAAGATGGCGGACGGACGTTATTACTGGGTTATACGTATCAATCCTGAAGATGCCAAAAAGAGGGGCATTAAAGAGGGAGATATCGTAAAAGCCTTTAACGATAGGGGTGAAGTGCTGCTGGCTGCCCAGGTCACCGGACGCGTACCACCTGGAGTGGTTCATTCCTATGAGTCATGCTCTATCTACGAACCTACCGGTAAGCCAGGTGAATCTGCTGATAAAGGCGGGTGCATCAACCTGCTGACAAATCATCGTTTCATCTCCAAGAATGCCTGTGGGATGGCTTCGAACTCGGCTCTGGTCGAAGTAGAAAAATGGAAGTAGAGTAACGGAGGGTAGAAATATGACTAAATGGGGTTTAGTAATTGATATATCCAAATGTAACGCCTGTTATTGCTGTTTTACTGCCTGTAAAGATGAATACTGGGAAAACGATTATCCTCTCTATACCGCGGCGCAGCCAAGACACGGGCAGTTGTGGATGAACCTTCTTAAGAGTGAGCGTGGTCAACATCCTTTTATCAAAGTTGCCTACATGCCTTTACCATGTATGCAATGCCAGGACGCTCCGTGCATTAAGGCATCCAAGAATGGGGCTGTTTACAAGAGACCTGACGGCATCGTGGTCATTGACCCGCAGAAAGCCGCAGGACAGTCCCAGTTAGTCAAGTCATGTCCTTACGGAGTTATCTATTGGAACGAGGAGAAAAAACTCCCCCAGAAGTGCACTTTCTGCGTCCACCGGCTGGAAGAAGGCCAGGTTCCAAGGTGCGTACAGGCCTGCCCGACCGGAGCTTTAACTTTCGGCGACCTGGATGACCCGAAGAGCGAGGTTTCCAAATTGTTAAAATCATCTAAAGCCGAGGCTTTCCATCCCGAGTGGAATACCAGCCCCAGCGTCTATTATGTAGACCTGTACAAGGTAACAAAAAAATTCATCGCTGGCAACGTTGTGTTCGAAGACACGGATGAATGCGCTGAAGGCGTAGCGGCAACTCTGACCGTCAACGGTAAGTCTATGAAGACAACCACCAACAACTATGGCGACTTTGAATTTGATGGCCTAGATGCCGGAAAATACAAAGTAAATCTGGAATACACCGGTTACACTCCGAAAGCGCTAACTATTGACCTGAAAACAGATAAATACTTGGGCAATATTTTCCTGGCCAAGACATAAATAATAGAGAAAATCGAATTAAAAGGGGGATAGTAAAGTGGCGTATTTATTTGACTTACCAGGTAAAGTGGCGATTGTAATCGGCGGCGGCGGCGGTATCGGCCGTGCCCTGGCCATGGGATTGGCTGATGCCGGCGCTGATGTTGTCGTCGCTAGCCGGAAACTGGAACACCTGGAGCAGGTAGTAAAAGAAATACAGGGCAAGGGAAGAAAGGCTCTGGCGGTGGCGGTTGATGTCTCTCAGGAACAATCCGTGGCGGCTATGGTGGAAACCATCCTGAAGCAATTTCCACGTATCGATATTCTGGTAAACGCTCACGGCATATCCATCCGCAAACCTGCGGAAACTTTTCCCATTGACGAATGGCAGCAGGTCATGGATATAAATACCCGGGGTACTTTCCTATGTTGCCAGGCAGTAGGTAAAATTATGATTAAACAAAAAAGCGGCCGGATCATCAATCTTTCATCGGTACGGGGTAGGTATGGATTGCCGGCGAACTATGCAGCCTACTGCGCCAGCAAGGGAGCCGTGGATACCCTGACGCGGACATTAGCTTGTGAATGGGCCAAACATAACGTACTGGTAAATGCGGTAGCGCCTACTATTGTGGAAACCCCGTTAACGTTAACTCCTGAAGCTTTACTTAATCCGGATTACGCCAAGTATATGAAGAGCCGCATCCCCATGGGCCGCTGGGCGCTGCCTGAAGATATCGTCGGGGCTACCATCTTTTTTGCTTCTAAAGCTTCAGATTTTATTACCGGGCAAATACTCTATATTGATGGCGGCGTGACCACTTTCTAAAAACACCTTATAATCAAAAAACATTAGGAGGTACCTGTAATGGGTAAAAAAGTATTTGTTGACCTGACGCATCCCTTCAGCGCGGAAATTCCCCGATGGCCTTATTTTGACAAGCCGGTAATCGATAATGCGCACACCATGGCAAAAGGCGGAGTTCTGACACAGAAGATTACCTGCGTTATGCACACTGGCACGCATTGTGACGCTCCCCGTCACGTTATGGAAAGAGAATTCGACGGCAGAAGAGCTCGTTACACCCATGAAATGCCTGTTGACGCATACACTGGCGATGCCGTTTGCCTTCCCATCGAGATCGAGCGCTGGGGGCTTATTGGCCCGAAACATCTTGAGGCTGCCTGCAAAAAAGTAGGTATCAAGACGAACGAACTGGAAGGCATGATCATTTGCCTGAATACTGGCATGCATCGCCAGTTTGACGACTCCAAAGAGTACTATCATTACTCCTGCGGTACAGGCGTCGAAGCCGGAAGATGGTTTGTAGAGCACAAGGTAAAGTGCGTCGCTATGGATTCGCAGGCTCTGGACCATCCTCTTCACACCGCTATGGGCAACAACGGCATGACCCGCATGAACCTGATCGGTGCTTCCGGCAAGCCCATCACCGAAGAGTACATCGAGCAGTTCGGTGAAGAAGCATATGCCGAATTTGATAAGTTTACCTACATCAAGGTGCATGGCAAAGAAGCTTATGACAAGAAATTCGGCGATCTGGAAGCCATCGGCTGCTGGGGTACCTGGGAGCCCTGCCATAAGATGATGCTGGGTCACGGCATCGTCGGCGTTGAAAATCTTGGCGGAGATCTGGATAAAGTTTCCGGTAAGCGCTTCAGATTCTACTGCTTCCCTCTACGCTGGTACATGGGTGATGGCTCCATGGCTCGCTGCGTCGCGGAAATCGACGAGGACGATCTGAATGATGTCCCCGATAGGACCTATACCTACGGCGGGTGTATCTAAGGTAAATATATAGCTGTTTTGTTTACACCGATACTTCAAAACTAAACACGGAGGATATATGAAAAAGGTCAGTTTATCTGAAGTAAAACCTTACCCGGCGGCCAAGCACTTCAACATGACGGCAATGCGTCTTCAGGGTAAGGAAGAAACCGGTATCCAGAAGTTCTGGGTAGGTGTATCATATTTCCTGCCCGGCGGCGGAGCCGAATGGGCTTATGAAGATAACCCCAACGAGAAGGTTTACCTGGTGCTGGACGGCGAAATTACCGTTAAAGGCAAGCAGGAAGAAATCACCCTGGGCCCGATGGATTCGCTTTACCTGGGGCCGAATGAAGGCCGTTCGGTACTAAACAAGACCAATAAGCTGGTCACGATGATGGTGGTCATAAATTATTAGGATAAAGAATTTATGACTGGGTTACTCGATGGCGTAAAGATAATCGGCTTTGAACAGGTCGTGGGTGTGCCGGCAGCCACTGCCGTTTTAGCCGATTGGGGTGCCGACGTCATTAAAATCGAGCCGACTTGGGGCGACTGGCAGAGGAGCCTTGTCAGCTTTAATAGAGGACCGCTGCTGCTCTATTTAGAGAAGGGAGATATTGAGCTCCACTTTGAGTTTTTGAACCGGAGCAAGAGGAGTGTGGTGCTGAACCTGCAGACGGAACAGAGCCGGGAGGTACTCTACAAGCTCCTTGAAGACGCCGATA
>Ga0315554_1002367_pt1 | contig 10885 bp, 5 predicted proteins | sample SalMarSW160370MG_FD_202114 | JGI IMG/M metagenome (GOLD analysis project Ga0315554, IMG submission 202114) | Salt marsh sediment microbial communities from the Plum Island Ecosystem LTER, Massachusetts, United States - Salt Marsh Sediment SW1603-70 ... | reverse complement strand
TTCCCCCATCCGATTTCTGTGTGGTCAGATCTACGCGGCCGCCTGCAGGCGTGAAGCGCAGCGCATTGTCGAGCAGGTTGCCGATTACGCGCCGTATTTTTTCCTTGTCGATGGAAATTTTCGACAGCCGCTGGGCACAAGTGCAATCGAGGATGATTCCAGCGTCATTGGCCTCATGAACGTAGGTTTCCACCATCTCTTCACACAGTTGCTTGATCGAGATTCTTTCAACGAAGAGGTCGATTTCGTCGGATTCGAGTTTGGCGATGTCCAGGAGGGAGTTGACCAGATCGAGCATTTGCTGAACGCTGCGGTGGGAGATGGTGATCGCCTGGCTGGCGACGGGAGAAGGAGATTTCGCCGGAATGGATTCTTCGAGCAGTTTAAGGCTGCCGAGGATCGCCGTCAGGGGGCCGCGCAAATCATGGACGATCATCTCCGTCAATTGCTTGCGCGCTTCTTCCAATTCCTGCTCTTCGGTGACGTCTCTGAAGACGAGCAACGAGCCGATCAGAAGACCGATTGCGTCCCGGACGGGTGTGATCGATCGTTGAAAAGTGCGCCGCGGAGATTTTACGCCTTCGAAAACGGTGGCTTTTTCCCGGTCGGCATCGCCGTGCTGCAGCCGAGAGATGAAATCCTGCAGATCCTCGCTGCTGAATCCGAGCGTTTTGGTCATGTCGAATTCTGCGCAGATCAGGTTCTTTCCAATCAACTGCTCGATGGGTAGACCTGCCTGTGCTGCGAATTGGGTGTTGGCGAGGATGATTCGTCCTTGCGGGTCGATCATCAACATCGATTCTCTCGTGGAGTTCAGGATTGCCAAGAGACGATTGTGACTCTCGCGGATGCGGCGGAATAATTCCGCATTCTCGAGGGCGATCGCGGCCTGACTGGCGATCGTCTGCGCGGTGCGGATCGTATTTTCGACGTAGAGACGTTCCTTGGCAGAGAAGACTTCGATCGTGCCCAGAGTCTGATCCCCGGCGATGATGGGAACGATCAAGATACTTGCTGCTCCATGAAAAGCAGATAGATACACTTTTGCTGCCGGACTCGGCGCGTCCTTCAGCGTCCACTGAACAGTTGTAGATTCCCGCATGGCGGTCTCGATGGCTTCGACATCACCTGCCTGAATGGCGACCGAACCGGACTTCTCGGGCGTCCCGTTCCAGATGCCGGCCTGGAGGGAGAGAATATTCTGGTTGGGATCCCACCGCGAGACTTTTGCACCATCGCTCTCCAGCGCGATGCTTACGCTCTCCGCGATGGCGATCGCAATTGCATCGCTGTCGAGCGTGGAGGCGATGTGCGTGCTTGCAGTAAAGAGCAGAGATTGTTCGTGAAATCTCGTTTCCAATTGTTGGTACAGTCTCGCATTGGTGATGGCGACTGCGGCCTGCGCGGCGAGTTGGCTGAGGAATTTTTCATGCTCTTGATTGAACGCGGAAGGTTTCGTATTCTCCACTGTGATTACGCCAAGAACGCTGTCCTGACGAGTTATCGGTACGCTGAGCAAGCTGTGCGTACGATCGTCTATCCAATTGCTGTAATTCGGATCAGAAGACGCGTCTGCGACGTTGCAGATTTTTCCTGTCCGGTAGGCGACACCCGGTGCGCCATCGTTGATGTCGAAGATGGATTCCTCGTTGCGCGGTGCATCCGGGTAGGAGCGCTGGGCAACGATCCGCAGCGCGCGCTGCTCGGGATCGAAGATAGAAAGATTCCCCTGGGATGCGTTGGTAATGCGGAGCGCATGCTTCAAGATGGCTTCGAAGAGTTCTTTGGTGTCGAGGGTGGCATTCATTTCGAGGCCAATGGCTTCCAATGTAGCCAATTGGTCGACTTGTTTACGTAGGGCGAGATCCGTCGCAGCATGAGCGCGGGCGTTTGCCACGGCCAAAGCCGCTTGGGCGGCGAAAGTCTTTAATAAATCGATCTGATCTTCCTGAAGACTTTCCGTCTCTGCGAAATACACCGAGAGCTGTCCGATCGTGCCGGATGGCGTAATCAAAGGGAAATCGGCGAAGGCTCGAATCCCCTCTTCTTTCATTTGTGTTTTTACCGGCTCAGAAAGTTCCGATTCATCAACGTCCGCAACCAGGATCGGACGCTCATGGATGAAGGCTTGAATCCGCTCTTCTTCTTCCATAGGGATGGTCATCCATGCTTTCATGAACCCGTCAGTGAGATTGAGCCCGTGTGCCAGAAATAACTCTCCCAGATCTTTCTCGAAGAGGAAGATGGCGGACTTCTCACCTCCGCTGACGCGAATGATCGATTGGCTGACCAGTTCGAGGGCGCGTTCGGGATCGAGCGTGGAGCTCATCAAGGCGGTGATCTCGTTTAATGAAGCCAGCGCCTGAGCTCGATTCCGCGTCTGCTCGTAGAGCAGGGCATTCTCGATGGCAACGGCAGCTTGACCGCTCAGAGTCGTTAAAATGTCGAGGTCGTGGTTTTCGAATGATTTTTGCGCATCGGTGTGAAACACAGCCAGACAGCCGATCGTTCGTTCTGGACTCACGAGGGGTACACCGAGCCATGCTTCGGGCGCGTTTTCAATTTCTGGGAGTCCCATTGAGCGTAAGGCTTGGGATGCATCATGTGTGATGAGGATCGGGGTTCCTTGGAGAATGACCCGGTCGGTGAGGCGATCCATAAAATTCCGGTCGTACCATTCCTGGTTTTCACCGTTTCGAATTGCCAGTGGATAGGTGATCAGGTTTTCGACGGTGTCGTGGAGCGCGACGTAGAAGTTATTCACTTGTAACAGTTGGGATACCTGTGTGTAGATCGTCGTCAGCAGGTCTTCCAGGTCGAGGCTGGAGCGCATGGCCTGGCTGATTCTGCTGATGGTCGAAATCTCTTGTATCCTGCGCTTGATATCGCGGTCGGCAACGACCAACCGGCTGACGACGAGTGAAAACAACGAAACGATGGCACCGTAGATGATCAATGTCTGGAAACCAAGCATGATGTATGCTGCGGCGTTGATGACGCCGAAAGGTACGGGGATTAACGCCACGAGAAACGGGATGGGGAATTCGTGGATCAAAGCTTTCGGCGAATCAAAGAGGAGGTGATCGAGCCAATGCAGGGAGATGAACAATGTCGTGAACGCTACTCCTAATCCGACACTGGCTAATATCGATGGGGATTGATGGGTTATAACGAGCGGGCTCCCTCCCAGCAGCAGGAATGCCGTTAATCCGCCGGAGATGCTCAACAATTGCCGGCTGAGGCTGAGCGTCCAGGACTTGAAACCTCGCCAGAAATCGAACGATTTATTCAACTGATAGAACTCTCGAACGAAACGAATCGATTCACCGATCGCCAACCCAATCAAGATCGACAATCCGGCTGCACCGGGACCGAGCGCGACTCCCAGGGTCAGGCCGATGGCGTGGGTAAAATTGATCCGCACCCGGCCGACCGGGATGGGAAAATTTGCAATGAAGGCTGTAAAAGCTGCGCCGATTAAAATTGCATCCCATTGAGGGACGAATCCAACAGAAGGACGCAGCCACAAGGCAAGGGTTACCAGGCTGGCTACAGCCAGGACCCACCAGATGTGACGCCGCCACGATCTCATCTCGGCGTTGCTATCCATCGGTCTGATTTTCTGGAGCAAATGGTGATGTGTGACATAGCGAACTCATCAGTCGGACGGACCGTCACGGTGTAGGGGTCGGCGATGCCTCGCCGTCAGGCGGTTCGCCGGTCGAAGCCGCCGTGGGGATTTTCGTCGGTGTACGTGTCGGTCCCTCTCCGAGCAGCTCGGCGAGATGCGTTTCTGCTAGTGCGAGGGTTTCCGGACGAACGTGCTCCAGGCCGAGGATCCAACGCCAGCGCATAATTGCGTCGTCGATGGCTTCCGGATTGGATTCGTATATCTTGCCCAGGAGGGCGTACACCTCAGCCGTTTTTATCTGTTGATTGATGGATATAGGTTCGTCGTTAGCAGCCGTCTGCGCTGCATTGGCTGATTTAATCGCGTCCTCGTAATTCCCCATGTAGAAATATATTTCTGAAGTGTGGATCAGGAGATCGTAGGTCTCCTGACCATATCGACGGGCGAGCAGTAAATCATCCAATGCGGCCTGGTAATTGCCTTGACGCATATAGACGATTGCGCGGGCGAGATATGCCGGCGCATGACGATCGTTAATCTGAATGGACCGATCCGCAGCATCCATTGCCTCGTCCAGATTGCCCAGACCAGCGCTAGCACGCGCCAGGGCCGCCCAACCCCGTTGATCATCAGGCTTGTAGTTCGTATAGGTCTGAAGCGGCCAAAGAGCAGCATTGAAATACGAAGGATCAACGCTGTTAACACCCCAGGAAATGTAGGCGCGGCCAATGGCGAGGTATCCTTCCAGCAAGGAGGGGTCGTCTGCGCTGCCTTCCAGCGCATTATCTAATGCCCCAGCGTAATTCCCGAGGTTTAATTGCGCTTCACTCAGGTAAATGTAAATCCAGGGCGTGTTCACACCAAGTTCGAGGGATTCCTGCATTGTGCTTTCGAGTTTCAACCATAGTTTTCGGGAAGCGTAGTATTTTCCCAGATCGATGTGGATATCCACCAATAACGGCTCTCGGCGCAGGGCGCGATCGTAATCGGCCAGCGCACTTTCGTTATCATCACGCGCCAGGAACGCCCGTGCCCGTCCGATGTAAGCTGGTGTATAGTCTGCGTTCTTATTGACGGCGCTGTCGTAGGCGAGAAGCGCCAGGCCGTAACTGCCGCTCAGACGCAGCGCTTCCCCACGAAAGTAATATACGTCCGCCGATGGATTCGGAACGCTCTCGATAATCTGGTCGAAGTAGCTCAAGGCGGTTTCGTAATCCCCTTTGAGCAAAGCATTGATTCCCGCATCGTAGGCTTCTTCAGGGTGCGGGGTTACACCGATCATGGGGGTTGGTGTCGGTGAGTTCTCGACCAGCATGGCCAATGGTGTGCTCACCAATTCGGTCGGAATGGGTGTGCGCATGACGCGCGTCGCTGCGGGAAGGGGAGTCGCGGTAGGGGTTCCGGGTTCGAAGGTGTTGGTCACCGTGCCTTCGGCGGGCGGAAGTTCTGCGGCACTGCCAAAGTATTGTGTGCCAAAGATCGAACGTACGGCGGATTTTATCTGCGGCAGGAAGAGAATGATGGTCCCGACGAGCACCACGCCTGAGACGGCTATTCCTATGGTTTTCCAGGGAACATCTACCGCAGGTTTTGGTTTCGGTTTTGGCGTGATCTCGAGCGTGGATTTTACTTCTTCCTCCGGCGTTTCTTCCTCAACTTCATCCAGGCCAAATTTGAATTTCCTGTGGGGTATTTGCGCTGCGGATGAAAGCTCCGCATCGTCCGGTTTTCTAGCCCCGAGAATCGTAAGGCCGCGAAGCGCCGCGCGGTTGGTCGGATCGAGGCGGAGGGCGGATTCGAGACAGTACTTGCGTTCGCGCGGCGATTCCACAACCGCGCTCATCCAAATCCAGTATTCTACGTTCGACGAGTCTGCTCGAAGCAAACGGGCGAGTAATTCTCGAGCCTCCGAGCGGTTTCCTGCTCGTGCTGCTGCGATAGCTTCTGTAAGCGTCGTGCTTGCTGAATCCGCCACGTGACGTTCCTCGATCTTTAGCTGGAAGTCTAGCATAGCGTTTTTCTTCGCACAACGCTATCCCACATTGGTATAATCGCCGCACTGTGAATTCCAGGGACTTTTGGGCGGCCGTTCTCATATTGATGATGCTGCTTGCCTCGTGTACTGCTGCCGGGGAAGGGGAACACCAGTCGGCTACGAGTACCTTGCGGCCGTACTATCCCACCAGGTCTCCGACTCCGCAGGTGCTGCCTACAAAGATCGCCTCACAGATTCCGATCGGGCCCACGCCGACTCCGCTCGTTCACGTCGTTCAGGAAAATCAGACGTTAATCGGCATCGCCATTCTCTACGGGGTTGACCTGGAGGATCTTCTGCTGGCCAATCCAGGCATCGACCCGCAATTCTTGAGCGTGGGCACGGCGTTGATCATCCCCAACGAAGGCGGGCAGCCCGTCGATGTGCTTCTGCCAACCCCCACGCCGGTGCCGCTGGCGCTTTCGCCCGTGCGCTGCTTCCCGCCGAGCCCGGACGGAGTGTGGTGTCTCCTGGAGATCACCAATGATTCTTCGGACGACGTCGAAGGAGTCGTCAGCCTCATATACCTCCTGGATGAGGCGGGCCAGGTGTTGGATCAACGCGTGGCCTACGGGCCGTTGAATCGGCTGCAAGCCGGTGCCCGGATGCCGCTGGCGAGCTTCTTCCCTTCTCCTCCTGAAGGCGTGCAAGCCGTCGTCGCTTCCATGCTCAGCGCCGTTCCGGTTAATGATGCGGACTCTCGCTACCGTCGAGTGGATGTGCACATTCTCTCTGAAACACCAAGCCCGGACGGCTTGAGTCTGCGGGTGCGTGGTGAACTCGAAACCACGGCCGGGGAGAGCGAAATCGAGGTGGGTCTGCGGCTGTTGTTGATCGCATTCGATGGGTACGACAAGGTGATCGGCTTTCGGATTTGGGAACCCGAATCCGCGGTCATTCTGGGGGATCCCGCCATTTTTGATTGCACGGTGTTCAGTCTCGATGCGTCGATCGATGACTTCGAGTTAATGGCCGAGGCTCGCGTCATTCCCTGACGGTTTTTCCCTTTCATCCTTGCATTTGAATTTCGCTTTCGGATATTACGCCCAGGGAACGTGTCATCTCAGCCGTTGTTTTCTGACGGACTTGGCGGAAATTTGAGTCGAGACTACAATGGCCCGGGTTGATAATGAGGCGTCGAATGTCATGACGCGTATTTTGCTTTCGCTCTCGAGGCATGCGTGATAAAAGCCACCTGTCATTTCCCGCGCGGTTTCTTGTGGGGCACCGCAACATCTTCGCATCAAGTCGAAGGCTACAACCGCGGCAATGATTGGTGGGCCTGGGAGCAAGAGAGTGGTCGAATATTTCAAAACCAACGCTCCGGCAAAGCCTGTGAGTGGTGGTCCGGCAGATGGCGGGAAGATTTCGACCGCGCCGCGGAAGCGGGCCAGAACGCCCATCGACTTTCTCTCGAGTGGAGCCGAATCGAACCGAATCCGGCGCTTTGGGACGATGACGCACTGGCGTATTACCGCGAGATCATCCGGGGTGCACTCGAGCGTGGGTTGGAACCCATGGTTACACTTCACCACTTCTCCACGCCGCAGTGGATTCAAGACAAGGGTGGGTGGCGAAATCCTGAAATCGTGCGCCATTTCAGGCGCTATACCCGCAAGGTCGTCAAGGATCTGGGGGATCTGGTCAGTTTGTGGGTGACGATAAACGAACCGAACACGTTTTTATACTTCGGTTATCTACAAGGCGACTGGCCGCCCGGAGATCACAGTATCCGCCGGCTTCCGGAAGTGATCACCAACATCGTCAATGCACACGTAGCGGCATACGAGGCCATCCATGTCGTATCGCCGGATAACCGCGTCGGCCTGGCGCATCACTATCGCGGTTTTCGACCGACGAATCCTCGCAACCCGTTGGATCGCTGGGTCGCCCGGATGAAGCATCAGGCGTTCAACAACTTGTATCCGCAGGTTTTTCACACTGGCTGGACAAAGTTTTCGTCTTTCCGTTTGCACCTGCCGCAAGCTGCCCAGAAGCAGGACTTTTTCGGGTTGAACTACTATACGACGGAATTATGTTCTTTCAATCCACTGAAACCGAAACAGATATTCGAGGCTGGCGCTTTTGCCAAAGATGCCGATCTCAGTCCGCAGGGTTTCATCGCCAACGAACCGACGGGACTTTGGGATGCCTTACGCTGGGCAATTCGCTATAATACACCGGTTTACATCACCGAAAACGGCACAGAGGACTCAGGCGATGATTTTCGGCGGCGCTATCTCGCCCTGCACCTCCACAAGGTGTGGCGTGCGGTTAACTACAGTTGGCCCGTCCGGGGGTATTTTCACTGGTCCCTGATCGACAATTTCGAATGGGAACGCGGATGGTCGCAGAAATTCGGACTTTGGGAGATGGATGTGGAGACGCAAAATCGCAGCAAACGAAAGAGCGCCGATTTCTATGCGGAAATCTGCAGACTCAATGGGTTGTCTTCCGAAACCGTGGCAAGCTACGCCCCTGACGTCCTGGATTTGCTGTTTCCGCCGAGGGAACCGGCCGAGTTGACCGTAGATGGATGAGAGTCGTTTTGCGTCCGCAAGGGGACTCCGATGGAAGCCGCTGTGGTTGCTGCGGCCAACGCTGCTGTTTGCGATGGTTGCAGCCATCGGCGTTTTCAGCTTTTCGGATGCCACAGGTGGATCGAACAGCGATCAAGCGCAGCGGCCGTTTGTCCTGCCCTTTGCGGGCGATCCGGGTCCGGACAGCTGGTATTTCATTCAGCCGTACGGCAACACGGACTTCGCCTATCGCTTTCGAGATACGACGTACGTGGCAGGCCAAGGGCTTCATTTCGGCGTGGATATCGCTGCACCCTGCGGTACTCCCGTTCTGGCGATCGGCGACGGCACGGTCTACAGCGTCGACAGCTGGCACGGTGCAGCTCCGCACAATTTGATGATCAACCATGGGAACGGCTATGCTTCCTTTTATGGCCATCTGCTGGTGCGCTCGCATCTCAAGCGCGGGGAGAAGGTGACACAGGGACAAGTGGTCGGCCAGGTTGGCGATCCGGATTTAACCTGCGCATCGAGGCCGCATCTGCACCTGGAAATCCGCTCGGAAGGCCATACGCGTGCCTACAATCCGCTCACGCTGATCGAAGCCGATTGGGAGCGGCTCGCTCTCGTCGGCGGAGCGCCGCTGATTTTCGAGATGGACATGGACAACCCTCGCCTATGGCAGGACATGCTGGATCAGCCCGACGTTCGTTTCGGCTATCCTCTACTGAACGAGTATAGAAATGCCTGGCCTCCGGATTGGTGAGGGTAAGGCGATGAAGTTTCGGATCGGGTTCCTGCTTTTCGCGATTCTGGTCTGCGCCTGTAAGGGAACTTCGAACTCCCTGTCCGTGACACGCATCCCTCCCCAGGGTTCTCCGAAAGGGTTGGCGAAAGCGGTCTTCCTGGCGGATAGCCGGACGGAAGAATTCAGTATGAGAACGGCGACGCCCTTCCTGCCCGTAGAACCTACGCCTCCCGATCCCCAGCCGGTTCGCCTGACACAGGAGGGATGTTGCTCGCTTCCGACGTGGTCGCAGGACTCGCAGTGGGTGCTCTTTCTCGATAAACCCGGGGAATATTATCCTGCCGGTTTGTACGGCGTTCCGATTGCCGGTGGGGAGCGCACCGTCGTTCATGAGCGCGTAGGTGTTTATTCCCGATCGATGACCCTGGTGGCCTACCCGGAGGCGGGTCGAACGTACGTCGAACGCTGGGCGGATGATACGCGCTGGGTCATCCCCAGCCAGGGGCGCATCGTCGAATTCTCACCAAGCGGAAGGTCGGTCGCCTGGTCGGTGGGATCACGCAGCATCCGTTACCCGGATGTACGCCAGAGCACGATCTGGATCTCGGATTACGATGGAGACAACGCGCACGAAGTGATCACGGTCAACGGCGGCTACCTGATTGGCTGGGAGGCGGGCGAAGAGGGGATCTACGTAACCGGAAGACTGGGTCCCGCCATGCCGTCGGGCATCTGGCGCGTCGACACCAAAACAAGCGCCGCCAGATTGGTGATCGAGGCCGAACGTCCTCGCAGCGCACTGTTATCGCCGGGTGGAAGTTACATCGCATTCTACGTCGCTTTATCCTCCGATGCGGACGCCAATGGCTTGTGGATCGCTCGCACGGACGGCTCGCCCGGGATCAAGCTCGATCTCTTCGGTGCATACCGCTGGCGCTATGACGATGTGCTCGTTGTAATTCCGTTGGAAATGGATGCCCCGGGCATTTCCCTCTGGCAGGTCGACGCGGCTTCGGGGGAGGCGGTCCAGCTCACGTTTCCGCAATGGACGGCGATTTCGATTGCCAACAACGATTGGCAGATTTCTCCCGACGGCCGGCGGATGGTTTATCTGTCCGCAGATGGCCGCAATTTGTGGGTGCTGCGCCTGCCCGACCGCTGACGGCGTCATGTTATAATCACCGAAGATTTGCAGGTAAGTTGCCATAGTATCGCATGGAGAGGTTGCGTAGTCCGGCCTAACGCGCGCGCCTGGAGAGCGCGTGAGCCGCAAGGCTCCGTGGGTTCGAATCCCACCCTCTCCGCCAGCCGACACCGCCACGGCGGTGTCGTTTGATTCCACCCACAGACTTCCGGGTATGAAGCCACGTAAACGTTGACACCCGTTTCCTGGGAGGGTATGCTCTCAGGGAGCGTCCGGATGGGTCCGACGCGGCGGAGACCTTCCAACCCCGTCAGGTCCGAGAGGAAGCAGCGGTACGAAGGGATCTCCGGGTGCCGTCGGGATGCCGATCTGGACGCTCGTGCGTTATCCACCCGTGCATTTGTGTAGAAATAGAAAAAGGCCACCCCGTTGTCAGCCTCAGCCAGGTCGTTAGGATGCCTGACGTGGATAGGCCCACTCTTTTACGGCCGCTCAACCAACCCTCCGTTAGGGGAAGAGCGGTTGCTCACTGTCACAGGCGGGGCAGCCTTTATCCCTCATTTCTGAGGAACAGCTTAAATTATATCACCTGGGAAAGAAAATGATCGGCTTGGAAATTATTCAACGGTGCATCCAGGACAGCTTCGATGGTGTTTCCCGTAGCATAATTTAAAACCTCATCCGGGTTAATTCGTCAGTGATACAAATGTCGAGGATCTGTGAAATTTCGAGATGCTTATGACAAATATCATTGTAAGAAAGTGTCAAGGCGGCAGTTTGATGTCGGATTGGCGCCGGGCTATTGTTA
>Ga0315554_1002365_pt1 | contig 10889 bp, 8 predicted proteins | sample SalMarSW160370MG_FD_202114 | JGI IMG/M metagenome (GOLD analysis project Ga0315554, IMG submission 202114) | Salt marsh sediment microbial communities from the Plum Island Ecosystem LTER, Massachusetts, United States - Salt Marsh Sediment SW1603-70 ... | reverse complement strand
AATTCTATGAAAACCTTGCCGAGCAAGTTTAAGACATTTCCCAGGCGGAGAGCGGACTTCCCCTCTCTGAAGCGGACCTACAACCGTGTTCGTCTGGCCTACCTCGACGGCCCGGCCGGGACGCAGGTGCCAAAGCAAGTCATCGATGCTGTCGTGCACTACTACACAACCTGCAACTCCAACACCCACGGATATTTCGTCACAACCCGGGAGACCGACCGGCTTCTCGAGGAAGCACGGCAGGTCATTGCAACATTTCTGGGGACGAGGAGCAGCCGCACGATCTCCCTCGGCGCCAACATGACAACGCTGACCTACTCTTTGAGCAAAGCCATCGCTCGCTGGCTGAAGCCGAGAGACGAAATCCTCATCACGCAGCTCGACCACGAGGCAAACCGAGGGCCTTGGCTGGCGCTTGGCGAACATGGGATCGTCGTGCGCGAGGTGCTGATGAAATCTGACGGAACGCTGGACTATGACGATATGCGGGCGAAGGCCACTTCGCGCACGCGCCTCATCGCCCTGGGAGGCGCGTCAAATGCTCTCGGCACTGTCAACAACCTGGTTCTCGCTCGTGAGATCGCGTCGTCGGTGGGGGCGTGGCTCCTCGTGGACGCCGTGCACTACGCGCCGCATTTTCCAATCGATGTTGAAGCACTGGATGCAGATTTTCTCCTCTGCTCTGCCTACAAGTTCTACGGGCCGCATGTCGGCATCCTCTATGCCCGCGAGGGACTCCTGGATGAGCTCGAGCCGGACCGGCTGCGGACGCAGGATCAGATCGCTCCGTACAAGATCGAGACGGGGACACTGAACCACGCGGCGATCGCGGGAGTCAAGGCTGCCATTGAATACATTGCGTCGTTTGGAACTGGAGCGGATCTAAGGTCTCAGGTCGTCAGCGGCCTGCAGCTCATCGCCGAGTACGAACATCACCTGGCGACCGCACTGTACCGCGGGCTGAGCGCAATTCCTGAGGTCACAATCTACGGCCCGAACCTCGACTCGCCGCAGCGAGCCCCAACGATCTCCTTCACCCTCGCCGGCAAGACGGCCCAAGAAGTCTGCACGCGCCTTGGCGAGTGTGGAATCTGTGCGTGGGATGGACACTTCTATGCGATCCGTCCGATCGAAGTCCTGGGTTTGCTCGAGCGAGGGGGCGTCACGCGCGTCGGAATCTCTCTCTATAATATCGAGGAGGAGACATCCCGCCTTCTGCGGGAGATAAAACAGATGTCGAAAGGGAAGTAGATGAACGAAGGCAACAGACCGCTGCGCGCCCTCTTTATCGGATTCGGAAATGTCGGACGGAAGGTGGCCGAGATCCTGTTCGAAGAACGGGAGAAGTATGAGAATTTGAAGAACCTCGACCTGTCTGTAATCGGAATCGTGACGAAATCGCACGGGGCATTGGTCAATCAATCCGGCGTCGATGTGCCAAAGGCGCTGCGAGACATCCGTGAGGGGGGCCGATTCTCCACCCTGGGTCCTGAGTTCGTTACGATTTCAGGCCTCGACGCTGCTCGCCGGTTGGAGTACGACGTGCTCGTCGAGCTCTCCACCCTTTCAATCCAGCAGCGCGGAGAGCCCGCGTTGTCGCACGTGCGTGAGGCGCTCGGCCACGGCAGGCATGTCGTGACGGCAAACAAAGCGCCCGCGGCGTTCGCCTACCACGAGCTCCAGGAGCTGGCGCGGAAGAACGGCGTGAAGTTCCTGCATGAATCGACGGTGATGGATGGGACGCCGGTGTTCAGTCTCGCCCGAAGCGGACTCAAGGGATGCAGGGTTACGGGCTTGTCGGGAGTCCTTAACTCCACGACGAACTTCGTCCTCTCCCGCATGGAGCAAGGGGAATCGCTCAAGGATGCCGTGAAGATCGCACAGAAGGAGGGATTTGCAGAGGCGGATCCTCGGCATGATCTCGAAGGATGGGACGCCGCCGCGAAGATCACGGTGCTTGCCAATGCCCTGATGGGCGCGTCGTTGACCCCCTTCGACGTGGATCGCCAGGGGATCACGCACGTTTCAGTTCAGGATACACAACGAGCAGTTCAATCTGGAAAACACTTGAAGTTGATCTGCAAAGCCTGGAGGGAAGGAAGCAGCGTGCGTACCAAAGTGGCTCTTGAGGAGGTGGAGCACGGACACCCACTCGCTCCGATTCACGAGAGCGGCTCCATCCTGATGATCGAGACCGACCTCCTGGCGCCTTTCGTCATCACCGAGACCGATCCTACGCTCTACGACACAGCCTACGGCGTTCTCAATGATCTGCTGAGTCTTCTCTTCTAGTCGGACCCTCACCCTGTCACTTCGTGACATCCCTCTCCCGTCCACGGGAGAGGGACACACGGTGACGGTGAAAAGCTAGCATCAGCGTCTTCGTCGGCTTTCCTTCACACTTGAGATCTTCTCCAAGACTTCGGCTGTTCGGTGGAGAACCTCCACGTTCGAAAACCGAAGGATCTGTAATCCCCTCAACGTCAGCTCCTCCATACGTTTGGCATCATATTCTTTTTAGCCCGGCTGCTGGTGCACTCCTCCTTCCGTTTCAACCACCAACTTCAACTCAGCACAATAGAAGTCAGCAACATAATTCCCGAACGGGTGCTGACGGGCAAACTTCAATCCCTTGAGCCGCCTGTTTCGCAAGCATTCCCATAGCAACGCTTCTGCAGGAGTCGGGTTCTTCCGTAGTCGACGAGCGATGTCGATGATATAGTGCGGATAGGGCATTGTGTTCTTTCCCTCGACCCTCACGCTGTCACTTCGTGACGTCCCTCTCCCGTCCTACGGGAGAGGGAACGAGGGTGAGGGTTTGCTGCCTGGCTCCTAAAGAACATGACCCGCCGGAAGGCGCAGCGGGTAGGCATTTCGACTTACAACCTGTTGCACCAACGTAATGCTCACCTACGTTCATTCAGCCCGTCACTCTTCCTCAGGCTCGTAGTCCAGCGGCAGCGCGTCGGCCATACGCTCCCACGCCCAGTAGCCGTAAACCTCCGTCGGAAACCACTCTTTGATAAGACCGCGAGAGTTCACGGTGATGGCATCATAGTTCAGGCGAACCCAGGAAACTTGAGCCTCCGTGCCTGCCTTCTTGAGCAAGTCGTACGTAGGCTCGATTTGCTCTCGGGCATATTCCACTTCAAGAAATCCCTTGAAGCGCATGATCTTCTCGTACGGCGTCGAACCGGCCGAGAGGATGTCCTCCTCCTTCACCTGCCGCCGCAAAGGATTCCAATCTGCAGTCGTGATGTGGGGCTCAAGGAACATTCGGAATCCTTCTTTCTCCAGCTCGCCGTTGAAAAGCGATATAAGGAACTGGCGGAGAGAGCCCTTGAACGCCCGCACTCGATCCTCCTTCCATCGCTCCTTTTCCTCCGGGGTCGCAGCATCCATCTCGGCATACTTCGGCAAGCCCTCCGACGTGACGACGTTCGTCCCGACCCGTTGTCTTGAAGTCGGTCTGCCATAGGGTGCGCTGCCGAATCTAAAAAGAGTCAGATGGTACTGAATGTGATATCCAAGGGCACAATTATCGATTTCGAGAGGAGCACGTGCTGTTGCTCCGAACGTGCCCCCTTCGTCTGTCAAGAAATCGAGGACCTCTGGGTTCATAACTCTGCATTCTTCGGCATTGCGGGAAGTGCTGAGAAACAGGGTCGTGAATTTCTGAAGCTGCATCCTCCACTCGGCGGGATCCGGCGCTGAGACCTCTACTTCCCCCAATTGCAGCGCGGCCTGCCGCACCCGTATCTCGAGATCCCTCCTCCCGGATTCTGCGAGCGTGACTCGTATCGAGCGTGTTGCGTAACCGATTCTCGAAGCAACGAACTCGTACAATCCCACGGGGACGTTTCGGATCTCGAATCGCCCGAAACGATTCGTGTTCGATCCGAGGGTCGTGCGAGCTATGAAAACGTTGACGTTCTCAAGGACGACCGATGTCGAGTCGTCGAGCACCGACCCCGAAATTGTGGCCCGGGGCTGGCCCTGCGACAGCGCGGTGCCGACCGTCGAAATGAACAATGCCAGCACACACAATAGGCGCGATCGCGACGGGCTTCTCACCATTCTGATCCCCCAGGACACACCTCACTCCTCCTCGGCTCTTTTGCCAACGAGCTCGAAGCTCACCGAGCGAGAGACCGTCTTCTTCAACGCTCTGTCCGTAACCTTCACCTCCAGGACATACTGGCCCGGATCCATCCGCGTGACATCCATGACCAGGTACCTTGCCAGCGCCCCATCGGTTTTCCACCGCTCAACCTCCGAGGAGACGAAGAATCCCTTCTTCTGACCGAAGAGGCTCGCGATCCCCGAAAGAATACCTCCCCCCGACTTGACGGGTCGGATGTCCAGGTCAAGTGTCAACTCCGTCCCCCCGTCCGCGGTCTTTGTCGGATTGTAGATCTCGAAGTACACATACAGCGGCCGGTTGATCGAATGCGTCCGCAGGGGATTGACAGCAACCCTCAGGCCTTCCTTGTTGAAAATGCTGAACTCAGTCGCTTTCCGTATCTCGAACGCCAGCTGAAGGTCGCTGATGCCGAAACCCGATCCCCAAAAATCCGGGGCCGCGACAGTCTCTTCCGATTTGGCCAGCAGATTTACTCCGAGAGGATGTGCATAGATCCCGACGTAATAGGTGTCCGGCTTCACGAGCAGCTGGTGAAACCGTATGTAAGTGCTTGATGCAGGCTTCGCTCGAGTAACCTCCAGCGTTTCTGCTACGCTTGTGATCTTCCGCCACCGCTTGTCGTAAAGGGCAAAACCACTTTCGACGTCGAGAGACTGCAGTGTATCACCGGATTCCTTGAGGAGCGAATTGCCCGGAACGACGTACGATACTTCCAGATCCGTCCTTGCTTTCCCGTCGCGAAATGCGCTGATGGCGTTGGGAAGATGAAGGGTCCTGAGCTTCTCGTCAATCGTGTGGCGCTCGGTTGTCAGGCCTTCTGTGACGGAACGGCGAGACTCCTCTGCGATCCTCTCCACGATCGAAGACTTGTCGACGGCCTTCACCTTCGTCAAGTAGAAGTACATTGGATCCCAAAACGCCGCGTCGGGAGGAAAGAGATTCGCAACGTCGCGCATTCCTTCGCTTTGGAAGCTGAACGTCTCTCCACCCATAACCCTGCTCCGTGGCAGCTTCGGGTTGTCATGACCTACCTGCTGTTCCGGACCGTCGCTCAGCGCCGCCATTCCAGAGAAGCTTTTTTCCGCTCCCGCAAAATGGAACGCCATCTCCGGTCCTTCCGCAGTAGCTTCGTACCGCCATGTCTCAACCGTCGATGGGGAACTGCCCATCGTCAGCTCGCTCGGCGGACCGAGGCGAACATAGACCCTTCCGATGTCCTCTAATTCAAAATTCAGTCCCAGGAACCCTCTACTGTAGTACAGCGAATATCGTTCGCGGTCGGACGCGTAATTCTGCTCGGCATAGAGGAGTCGCTGGTAGTGTTCCCCAAGCCGCGGGTTCGACGGTGATCCGAGCGTCGGATTGCGTCGATTCCAGAAGGAGGCAAAGAACCGCTCACGCTTCTGCTCCGTCGTCGAGGTGAAGTACTCTCCCATTTCCTGGGGCGTCGCGATATACTTCAGATCCTCAAACAGCAGCGCCGCCCCCGCCTCGTTGTTGATCTCGGCAACGGCTTTCCAGCAGGTTTCGTCGAGCTTTCCGAGCTCTCCCCGCGCCGCGAAGATCCGAAACAGCGCGCGATAGGCGAGTTGAGGTGGAACCTCTCTGGAACTTCGTACGGATTGCCAGAGCAACGGCTGCGCCTCATCCAGTCTTGCTTCCCTCATTTGCATCTCCGCACGGACGTACGTCTCCAACTCCCGAAACCGCGGTGGAATCCGGAGCAAGAGCTCCGCTCCGCGTCCCTGATCGATCGCAGCTCGACACAATCTCGCCAATGCCGGGTAGACGAAGAGAAGGTCCGGCCTTAGGCGAAGCTCTTCGCAAAGCGCGCCGATAGCATCTCCGAACCGCCCTTGATCCTTCAGAAGAAGCGCGTACTGATACAGCAGGTCTTGATAGGTCGAATCGTGCTGAAGAAGCCAGCGGAAGCACTCCATCGATCGTGCGTAGGCGGCCTCCTGGCTGATGCCTTGAGCCTGATAGACGTTTCCACCGGACCTCCACCGCCCGGTTTCGCGGTAACTCACCGCCGCATCGTAGTGTGCTTCGACGCTGGTCGGGTCGAGCTCGAGAGCCTTGTCGAATCGATGGCGGGATTCGCCCCAGTCCTCCCGCACCAGGAGCAACTTGCCGAGTCCGATATATCCCCGCGGGTCATTGCGCTCGTCGGCAAGACTCTTATAGACGCCCTCCGCATCGGAGAACTTCCCACGTAGGAACAGCGAGTCCGCGGCCTGCAGCAAGCTGTCGCTCGCGGCGACTTGTGCTGAGTCCCGAACGGTGACGGTCAAGCAGTGGCTGCAAGGAAAAGCGGCGAAGAGGAGAACGAGGAGCTTCGTTTTCACTGAACAACCTCCTTGACGAGGCGGCGGAGCATGGGAGAGCCCCTTGCCCGATTCCCCGGTTCAACTGGAAAACTCCGGTGCGAAGGAATGGATCAGCCTATCGGTGCGCCGGGGGACCACTCGAAGCTAGTCAACATCTGCTTGAGTGTCAATTAGGGAAAGTACTACATGGTACTTGTAGGGTTTTGCCCTACGGTGAAGACCGTAGACAGGTACGCAAGAAATGAGAAGGGATTATAGCTCAGGCCCTCATCCTGTCACTTCGTGACGTCCCTCTCCCGTCCTACGGGAGAGGGAACGACAGTCCGGGTGAATCACCGTACTGCTTGCCTTACTACTCGCTGAAATATACCCGCACCACTTCCCTCTCCCGCAAGTGCGTTTTGTGCATCCCGCTCTCTTCGCGGGACGGGAGAGGGACACAGGGTGAGGGTCCACGGCCTGACCATGTTGATGCGCGCCGAGGTCGAAATAACATTTCGACGTACAACTTGAAGACGTTCACGCTCTCCCTGATCTTCACTCCCTCGCTCTAACCAAAAACCAGCAGTACGATCAGGAAATAGAGCAGCACCGAAACCAGCGAGATAGCGGCCGATGCCAGAAACTTCAAGAGGAGACCGAAGGGAGCGCGAAAGATCTTGCAGTTGACCGAGAAGGCGATGAAGCCGATGACCGCGCCCAAGGCACCACCGGCAAATACAAGAAGGATGGGGAGACCGCCCCAGAGCCATTCGTACCACTTCAGCGGCGGGACGAGGGAGATCGCGGCCCCATCGACGACGAGTTGGGGCACATCGAATCCGAGGACCTGCGCTTTCCACGTCGCGAGGACCTCTTTCCCGTCGTTCCGGCGCAGAACCATCTGGTTCCGCTTCGGTCCTTTCGGGGCGGGTTGACCGTTCACGAGGAGCCTGTAGCCGGCAAAGAAACTCGGCGATCGAACCTCGATCGTCTGACCTTCAAAACCTTGTAGGTTGACCGGAAAGTTCACGTCGTACCTCCTCCCTGAAAGATGATCAGTCGCCAACGGTGTGGTCGCCTCGGGATAACTCGTGGGCCCGGGGACGATTCGCCGGTTATGGCTCCTGCACGACCACGATCTCAAATGGCTTGAGACTCAACGAAACTCTGGTAATCACAGGCCCTCCAAACCGCACGAAGCTCGTGTCCTGTTCCGCTGACAAGTTCTTGTCCCCCACCAACTCGCGCCAGCCGGAGGTCGGAGCTTTCCTGGCAAACGTCAGCGTCATCGGTGCCGTCTGATCGCTCATGTTGTAGAGCACGTACTGCTTGTCGCCAAACAAATACATGCCGACCCCCCCGGGTCCATCCAGCTCCACGCCCAGCTCCTGTGCAACGGCGCGTCGCATCAGGTTGAGCGCCGCGGCGGGGAGGCGGAGCAAATCGTAGCTGTTCTCCGGCATGTTGAGGATGTAGATTCTCCCTTTGAGATACTGAACGTTGAGAAAGACCCCGAAGTCGTAGTCGTCCTGCACCACGGCAACGTCGCGGACGTACGGCCAGGTGGTCGTCTCGATGCGGGGAAACGAGAACCGCTGGTCCGCCTTGACGAGCTCGTCCCGGAACCAACCGAGCCTCAGCCGGAACTGGTCGCCCGTCACCGTTCCGCCATGATCGACGAGATTAAGCGTATTCTTGAACTCGGTGTTCTGGAGCTTCTTCCAGAGTCCCCACGTCATGAACAGGTCTTTTCCGTCACGCAGGCGCGCAAGCATCTTGCCCGCAAGGCCCGGGTCGCGGAGCGAGTGCAGCGTGAAAATAGCGTTTCGGCTCTCCGTCGGAAACTGCGCCACCGGCATCAACGGAATCCCCACCATGCCGAGATAGCCGAAGATGTTGTATTCGCCTGTCGAGCCGTAGGGCAGATAGATCGGCACGCCGCGCGAGGAGCCCTTCAGCATACCGGCAACACGGTCAAACTGCGGCAGCAGATCCCGGAAGTACGGGTAGACGTCGCTCGATGGGCCGGTCGTAGGATAGAGCTGACCCGCGCACCAGAGGATGATCTCGGGCGTCTGCGCCAGAATCGCCTGCCAGACTTGAGCGTTGTAGTCGTTATAGTCCCCCTTCATGCCGTAGTTGTCCAGCCAGGAGCCAACCCACTTGGACGGGTCGACGCTCGCATACCATTTCTGGAAAATGTAGCCGCTGTAGATCGGAATGTGCTGGTCGTGGATCATCCGATTCCGCGTCTCGATGCCGACAGCCATCTTGTCGAACAGATGGGTCTCGTTGTACACATCGTAGCCGTTGTCTCCGAACCCTTCGTACCAGTTCGGATACTTGATGATGATCGTCACCTTGGGATTCACCTGCCTGGCGGGAGCGATGATGTACTTCTTCGACTGTTCGATGATCAGCTTCGTGCGGTAATCAGCCCACGTTTGGCCGCCGCGGTCCTCGACGCTCTTGGGGTCGGTAGCCGTCGTGAAGAGCCAGTCGTCGAGAATGATGTCGTCGAAGACCTGGGCCAGGGAACGCATGCGCTTCTCGAGGGCCGCCAGGTCCTTCGGATTGTTATAGGTGGAGGGTCCTTGCTCTCCCACCGGCACCATCGCTCCGGAAACCCGTATGCCCATCGCCCGAAACCGGTCGGCCACCTTCTTCAGCAACGGCACGTTGATTTCGCCGCGGCCCGTGCCTTCAAGATAAACGTGAACGGGTTTGATGGGAGCGAAATAATCCATTGTCTTTTGGAACTGGGAAAGGTCGGCGAGCAGCGAATCGATATCACGCGATGTGAAGTAGATCGCGTATTTCAGGTGGGGCCAGCCCGTTGCCTGGGGCTTCTGTTGGGCAAGGGCGGAGTGCATGCCCAGGAGCAGGACGGACATTGCTCCCACGATGACAGGATTGCTGAGTTTGTTCTTCATGATCTCCTCCTCATGGACTGTAGGGACAGAATTTATGAGGAACGATGCAGAGCGGAAAGGTGCGCTTGGCAAAGTTGCAGCGCAAGTGTGAGAAATCAGGTTCGATCAACTGACTTTCACAAATATACACAGAATAGAGTCGAGCAGCCAGTGTGAACGCAATTGTCCAGAGGCTTGCAAAGGATTGGCCAAATCCGTCCATCTGTTCGGTCGAAAGCTCGCCTGGCGGGAATGTCCGGAGGTTGGCGATCTGTGCAACAATTGCATCTGCCTACAACAGTCCAGGTCGTCCAGGTGTGGACCTACTTGCCGGGATCCTCGTCACCGACATTGGGCTGGCGTCGTTTCTTGGCGTGCAAGGCATCGATACTCCACGGCCCCGGCCCGGCAGCTGAGAAGTAGAGCCAGGTAAAGCAGTAGAGGAGTGCAAGCTGGCCGCCGTTCATGACCGGCCAGAAGCCACGAGGGAAGTGGAACTGGAAATATGCCACCGCCATCTCGCCCGCCAGAATAAACGCAACGGGACGCGTGAAGAGGCCGAGAAGGAGCAATAGACCACCGAAGGCCTCGAGGATACCGGCAAGTCCCAATTCTGAGATCAATTTGACGGTGCCGCCGCTCGGAGGAATTCCGGTCGGAAAGGCGAAAAGCTTCATCGCGCCCACCTGCATGAACAACAATGCGACGACGATGCGGAGCAAGCTCTGCAGGCGCGGCGACCACACCTGCCACTTCGCGGTAACCCTGACCATAATACTTCCCATCTCGCTTGGTTGCCTCCTTCCACTTGGTTTTTGATCGGTATATGTCAGCTGGAATTCTGCAAAACGCTGCAATTTACAATTGCCGCGAGCATCCCATTCAGCGGGACTTGGTTACTTCTCCGCAAAAGTCTCAAGAGGGATCACTTCGGCACGGAGAAGCATTCGAGCGTCAGCCCACTTTCATACCCAGGCCGGCATTGTCCGATTGCAGGCGCTCTACATTCAGAATCGTACCTTCCCCCGCAGTGACTTCCGCACTCCTTCAGCTCAGAACGCTCCATCCTTATTCGGCATATCGGCTGGAATCTGTTGCCCGCAATCCCAGAGCTCGACGATTTTGTCCCGCTCAAACCGGAAAAGATGGACCACCACCATGCCCTGCTCACCTTGGTTCATAACAAGGTGGGAATGCACTGCGACCATGTCCCCGTCACCGATCACGTGTTTGACACTGAACTGCTTCACCGGAAACTGTCTGTGATTTTCGAGCATCGCGCTCTTCAGCGCTGGAAGGCCGGCAGGGAAGAAGACATTGTGGTGTCTTCCGTCCTGGTGTACGTACTTCTGATATGCTTGATCAATCTGCCCTCGTGTGACGAGCTCAAGAAATTCGACGGCGCTCTGTTTATGGTGATTCACACTCCTGGTTGAATCCATTTCGACACCTCCCTAATAATTGTTACAGCAGACTATTTGCCCCTTCAGTCGCGTGCGGGGGGAAAAGTCACGAATTGTT
>Ga0315554_1002364_pt1 | contig 10891 bp, 8 predicted proteins | sample SalMarSW160370MG_FD_202114 | JGI IMG/M metagenome (GOLD analysis project Ga0315554, IMG submission 202114) | Salt marsh sediment microbial communities from the Plum Island Ecosystem LTER, Massachusetts, United States - Salt Marsh Sediment SW1603-70 ... | reverse complement strand
CGGAGGAATACGCGGTGCATATAGGAGGACAGGAGCTCGGGCTGCACGACCCCAGGTTCGATTTCCCGGGGTTCGCCGGCATGCCCACCGCCGCCAGATTTCAAATGGACGCCACCCCCGGCCGCCATACCGCCGGCTTCGGGCCGAGCAACTACGGCTGGCTGGTGATAAACGCCGCCGGGCTCTGCCTGCACGTCAACACCATGGTCAACGGCGCGCAGTACGCCGCGGATTTTCTCGCGGCCGTGACCGGGTGGGAGCGGCCCCTGAAAGAAATACTGAAGTGTGGCGAGCGCATCGGCACGATGAGGCACGTTTTTACCCTACGGGAGGGCGATAATCCCGTCGACCGGCCGGTGCACGGGAGAATAATCGGCAGGCCGCCGCAAACGGAGGGACCGCTGGCGGGGGTCACCGCCGACCTCGAAGCGCAGGTGTACTGGAACCTCGGCGCGATGGACTGGGACAGGGTGACCGCCCGGCCGAGCCGAGAAAAGCTGCTGGAGCTCGGGCTGGACGACGTGGCGCAGGAGCTCTGGCCGCAGCAGCAGGCCGGGAATATTTGAGAGGTTAACAGTGAAAAACCGGATTATAGCTGACGCCATTAAAGAGGGCAGGACGCTCCTGACGGAAATAGAAGCCAAGCAGGTCTTTAAAGCTATCGGCGTGCCGGTGGTCGAGACCAGGCTGGCGACGAGCCGGAAACAGGCGGGGGAAATCGCCGCGGAGATAGGGTTCCCCGTGGTGCTCAAGATAGCCTCGCGGGACATCGTCCATAAGACCGACGCGGGCGGGGTGAAAGTGGGGTTGAAGAACAAGAGCGAGGTAGAAAAAGCCTACGGCGAGATAATGACGGCGGCCAAAGCCAGCTTCCCGAAAGCGAAAATCGACGGGGCGGCGGTGCAGAGCCAGGCGCCGCCCGGGACAGAGGTCATCGTGGGAGTCTTTAAAGACGCACAGTTCGGGCCGGTAATAATGTTCGGGCTCGGGGGGATATTCGTGGAGGTGTTTAAGGACGTTTCCTTCCGGATTGTACCCATTACGAAGCGGGACGCCGCGGAGATGATAAAAGAGATAAAGGCGTACACCCTGCTCAAGGGCTACCGCGGTCAGGAGCCGGCGGACGTCGCCGCCTTAGAAGATATCTTACTGAAAGTATCCGGCTTTGCGGAAAAAACGCCGGAGATAAAAGAGATAGACCTTAACCCGGTGTTCGCGTATAAAGACGGGGCGGTGGCGGCGGACTCGAGGATAGTGCTGGAAGCCCGCGATTAGTTATTAGCTGTAGCTGTCAGGGAGTTTAAGAGGGGCGAAGCCCCTCTTTTCTTTTCTTCCCCCTTCCCTTTCAAGGGAAGGGGGACAAAGGGAGATAGGTACAATTAAGACGGGGATTGCTTCGGGCTACGCGCTCGCAACGGCAGAGTACTATTGTTTTCTGTAAATTTTAATTATCCCCTGCTTCTCCATCTCAATTATTTCTTCGGGTTTGTAACCGAGTCCAAGCAATATTTCTTCGGTGTGCTGTCCCAGCAGAGGCGAAGGGCCCTGAGGTTTTCCCGGCGTCTTTTTCAGCTTGACGGGCAGCCCGAGCATCTTCAGCTCGCCGCGGGCGGGATGTTTGACGCTATAGATGATATCGTTAACGGCAAGCTGCGGATGGGCGCAGGCCTCCTCATAAGTAAGACAGGGGTCGCACCGCATCCTGGCGTCGCGGAAGAGCTGCGCCCACTCGGCGCGCGTTTTCTTACTGAAAGCCTCGTCGAGTAGCCTGCCGATTTCCTCGCGGTGCTCCCAACGGGCGTCATCGGTAGCGAAGCGCGGGTCGTTCGCGAGATTTTCCACCCCCACCACCTTGCAGAAGTCCGGCCACATGGGGTCGGTGCCGAAGATGGTCAAAACATCCCCGTCCCTGGCGTGGAAGGGGCCGAAGGGCGGCGGCTGGTAGCTCCTCCCCTCTTTATACGGCATCCTACCGCCGGACAGGTACTCGGCGAAACCGGAGAACTGCAAGTACAGCGCTGCGTCGAGATTGTTCACCGTTAAAGCCTGCCCTACGCCGGTTCTCTCTCTAACGAACAGGGCGGTCATGACGGCATAGGCCACCAGAATCCCCCCGACGTGGTCGCAGGCGGGGAAGGGCAGCATCTGGGGAGCGCCGCCGGGGTAGCCCATAACACTGACGAGGCCGGACATCGCCTGGCTCCACATATCGCCGCCGGCGCGGTGGGATACGGGGCCCGTTTCGCCGTAGCCGTAGAACGAGCAGTAGATTACTTTCGGGTTGATTTTCGAGATAGCGTCATAACCGATGCCCAGTCTTTCCGCCACGCCTGGCCGGAAGCTCTGTAAAACAACGTCCGACTCCTTAGCCAGCTTCAAAACGATTTCGAGTCCCTTCGGTGTCCTTACGTCAACCGCCAGGTCTTTCTTGCCGCGGTTGAAAGCCATCCAGTCGGCTCTGTCCGCAGCGCCCGTGGTGTCCGTATCCAGCACGTCGTCCATACCGGCGGGCAGGCCCAGGCGCTGCGCCTCGCCCTGGACGCGCTCAACTTTAACCACCTCGGCGCCCATGTCGGCGAGCATCACGGCGCCGAAGGGCGCGGCCACGGCTATAGAGAAATCCAGCACTTTGATGCCTTCCAGAGGGTATGTCATAAGCACCTCCCTACCCATCACTGGATTCCGGCCTCCGCCGGAATGACAGCGGGCGTATTTTGCTATCAGCCCAGAGGCTCAATCAGCTCACGAACGTCGGGTAATTTTTCAAGCTGCTTAACGAGGGAAACGATACTATCGATCCGCTTTTCAGTACGCGGCCTGACGGCGTTAGAAGCGCAGTCCCTGAACTTCCTTTCGTAATCGGCGAAGGGGGGAGGAAGAGCGGGGCCCTCGCCGGGAACGTCCGCCTGCCCGACGAAAGTGCTGCCGTTCTTTAACGTAACGGCGATTTTAGCGGGGATGAGGCCTTTTCTCTCGCCGACGTTCTTATCCGCGGCAACGCGGACTTTGGTTGAGACACTAAGAATATCCTCGCTGACGATAGCTTCCGTGGTGAAATCGGCGATGGCGGCGCGGCCGCGGGCGAAAACGACCGCCACCGCCCAGGGGATGGAAAACTGGGAATCGACGGCAGACCCGGGCCGGCAGCGCTTTCCCAGCGGGTGCAAAAGAAAGTATTTGTCGTCCTCGCCGTAGACGGTGATTTCCTCGATGTCTTCCGGGTTGAACCGGTATTTTTTATACATTTCCAGGGCCACGTCCACGTAAGCATGCGTGCCCTTACAGCACGGGTAGGGCTTCATCGCCGCGCTCAGGTTGGTCCATGACTTGCCCAGACCGGCGGTTAGGGGCTGCGGGTCGTACTCCCCTTTATGATAGAGATTGAAGAGACCGACCTCGCCCTCAAGCGACTCTTTAGCTCCGGTGATGCCCTTCCGGGCCATCAAAGCCGAAACGATGCCGCCGCGGGCGGCAAAGCCGGGGCCCATGCGCTTGGTAAGGGCGCCCTCGGTAACGCACTGGCCGTTGCCGGCGCACTGGTGGTAGGCGATGCCGATGGCGTTCTGCGCGCCTTCTTTATCCAGTCCGAGCAGCCTGGCGGCGACGCCCGCCGAAGCCAGATAGCCGTATAGAGCGGTCAGGTGCCAGCCGGCGCCCGGATGACCCGCCACCGATTCCGTCTTTTTCCCCGACCGGAAGGCCCGGCCCAGCCTGCCTATCATATCGACGCCGAGAGCGACGGCGGTGATGAACTCCCTGCCGTTCACATCGCCCTGCCGCTCCGCCACAGCCAAAGCGGCGGGGACGATAACGACCGAGGGATGGGTGGGGCCGTCGCCGGTATCATCGTAGTCCAAGGCATGGCCCATGGAGGCGTTCACCTGGGCGGCGTTCGGGGCGGGCACCTTTTTGCCGAAGCACCATACCGTGCTTTCCGGTTTTCCGGCCCAGTCCGCAACGATGTCCGCCAGCTCTTTGATGCCGGGGCAGGCGGAGCCGCCGAGGGCAACCCCCAGGATATCGAGCACCTGCTTTTTGGTATGCTCGACGATTTCCGGCGGCAGGTCGGTATACTTAACGTCGACAAGGTTTTTAGCTAAAGAAAAGGCAGCGTCCATGTTTTTTATTTATCCAGCTGCTCGAAGAGCTTGTTGCGGGCGTGGATTGCCTTGCGGACGCCCATGTCCCGTCGCGCTTTAAAGAAATTGAACTCATCCTCCTCGAAGTGGATATTCGTACCCATCGTGTGCATCATAAAGTGGTTGGTCAGGCCGCTGGTGATGCCCATGATATCGTAGACTACCTGCTTGGAGGCCTTGCCCATAGCAATGCCGTCGAACGGGAACCTGGCGAAACCCTCGGCGTAACGGTTGACCTCCTCCTCCAGCTTGTCGGCGGGAACGGCGCGGTTGATCAGGCCGATGCGGGCGGCCTCCTTGCCGTCCAGCATACGCCCCGTCAGGCAGAGGTCCAGAGCGTTGGTCAGCCCGCAGCGCAGAATCATAATCGGGGTGATGGTCAGATTGGGCATGCCCAGACGCACCTCGATTTCCCCGAACTTACAGTCCTCCGCCCCGACGATGAAGTCGCACAGCATATACATGTCCATGGACGCCCCGAGCAGGAAACCGTGCGCCTGCACGATGGTTATCTTGGGGAAAAAGAGCAGCTTCATGGCGCACTCGTAAAACAGCTTACGGTCGAACTTGATGCGGTGGCGGATAGGGGTGCGGGGGGCTTTCTCGCCGGGCTTGGGCTCCTTCCAGCCGTAGACAAAACCGACCTCATGCAACGGGGCACCGGCGGCTAGAGCCCGCCCGGCCCCCTTGATGATGAGGACTTTGATATCGTCCGCCTCCTCGACGACGGCTAAAGCTTTCCAGAAGTCCTTAACGCCGGTGTTCATGGTATCGGGGTCGTTCAGCGTGATGCGGGCGACGTACCCGCTGCGTTCGTAGATAACGTCTTTGAAGTCCCCGGCTTTTTTAAACTTAAGCATGGCTTACCTCCTGTTTTCCTCCGTCATTGCGAGGAGTCCGCCTCGGGCGGACGACGCGGCAATCCCCCAGGCCTGTAAGTGAGATTGCTTTGCCTCCCGCCTCCGGCAGGATGGTTCGCAATGACACTATTATACTCTATTCAAAGACCCCTTCCTGCTTACTAAATCCCTCTCTAACTCTCCCTTTACGAAAGGGAGAGGATGATTTTTCACAAAGCAACTGTATTTTTCTATTCAAAGACCCCTTCTTGCACTAATTGTACGAATTCCTCGTCGGGCATGCCGAGCATTTCCGTACAAATCTGCTCGGTGTGCTCGCCGAGGAGGGGAGCGGGGGAATAGGGCCGGGCGGGCGTCTCGGAAAGCTGGAAGCTCTGGCCGAGGTGGGTGAAATCGCCCATCTCGGCGTGGCGCATGGGCCAGAAGATATTACGCCGGTTCAACTGAGGGTCCTTCAGGACATCGGCGGTATCGGAGACTACGCCCGCAGGAACGCCGGCGGACTGTAGGCGGGACATCACGTCTTCCGGGGTCCGGTTTACAGTCCATTCTTCGACGATTCGATTCAGCTCATCCTCGTTGTTCTTTCTATCTTCCAGAGCCCTGAAGCGGGGGTCAGTAACGAGCTCAGGCCGTCCTGTTTCCCGGCAAAAGGCCTCCCATTCTTCATCGGTAGATACGGCGATAGCGCACCACCGGTCGTTACCTTTACACCGATAAACGCCGTGCGGGGCGGCATGCGGGGAGGAGTTACCGATTCTCTCGGGCTCTCTGCCGGTGGCCTCGTACGCCAGCAGGCCGGGTAAAATGAAAGAAATAGCCGTCTCGAACTGGGAGAGGTCCAGAAGCTGGCCCTCGCCGGTCCTGTCGCGGTGGTCGAGGGCGGCGATGGTGGCGGCGACGGCGAAGCGCGGCGAAATGCAGTCCGTGTACGCCGAAACGCCCACCGGCAGGGGCTCTTTACCGGGCCAGCCGATAAAGTTGGGGAAGCCCGCGATGGGTGTCAGCACCATCCCGAAAGCCGGCAGGTTCTTATAGGGCCCCCAGGAGCCGTAGCCGCTCTGGCGCAGCATGATGATATCCGGCTTTATCTTTTTCAAATTTTCATAGTCGAGGCCCCACTTTTCGATAACGCCGGGGGTATAGTTTTCGAAGAAGACATCGCACCAGCCCACGAGTTTGCGGGCGATGCCGGCGGCTTCGGGGTGGTTCATATTGAGGGTCAAGCTGAGGATATTGGCGTTATAGTAGGTGAAATATCCGCCCCGGTTCAGGCCCGGCCTGTTATCCTTATAAGGGGCGGAGGAGCGCATTGTGCAGGGGCGGAGGCTGGTCTCGACGCGGATAACGGTAGCGCCGTGGTCGGCGAAAAACTTCATGGTCAGGGGGCCAACGACCGCCCAAGCGAAAGCCAGTATTTTGAGTCCGGAGAAGACGCCCTCACGGTTAAGATTGTCCAATACTGTCTCCTTTTAGACCTCTCCCTCTAACCCCCTCTCCGTCGACGGAGAGGGGGAACTAAGGGGGGTGAGGTTTTACCCTCACTCCTGCCCTCTCCCCTTAAGGGAGAGGGAGAACCAAGACCCCCTTTTGTCCCCCTTTACTAAAAGGGGACAGACGGATTGCCTCGCTGCGCTCGCAATGACTTTATGTTAAATCACTCCTTCCGCTTTCAGGTTGATAATATCTTTCTCGGTTAATCCCAGTTCTTTGTAAACCTCATCATTATGCTCGCCGGGGAGAGGAGCGCGGGAGCGGGTGGAAAAGTCCACTAAAGACGAATGTATATATTCTTTCGGGTAGGTAATGTTTACACCAAGCTCCGGGTGCTCTATGCTAGTCCAGTAATCTCGGGCGTTAAGGCATTCGTCGTCCAGCAGGTCCTGCATACTGGACAACGGACCTATTGATACGCCGCGGGGCACGGCGCCCTGTAAAAGCTCTTTGCGCGTATGGCGCAGAAAGAAATCGCCGACGGGACCCGATATTTTGTCCATGACCTCCTGCGTTATGGTAAACATGTCGAAACTATCCCAGTCGAGATGAAGGAGGAAGTCGGTAGCCAGTTTTTCCTCGTCCATCCATGCCACGAGGGCGCTGAGGGTCTTGGCGCCGGTGCGCCCGCCGATGACGTTAAAGAACACATAGCCGTCCTTGCAGCGCCAGACCTGCCGCTGCGCCACCTGTGTGGACATGCCGGCGCGGAAAGCCCCGGCGCGCTTGAGGATGCTGCCGTTGAGCTCATAGGTAGGTATGGCGTTGGCCTGGAACCAGGCGGCGGACTGCTGCATCGAGACGTCCACGCGCTGACCGAGTCCGGTCTTTTCCCGGTGATAATAGGCCACCATACAGCCCACGGCGGCGTCCGCCCCCGCGTGGAGGCAGGCCTGGGGCACGCTGATATGCACGGGAGGGCCGTCCGCCTCGCCGGTCTGATAGAGCGTGCCGCTCAAGCCCATAACAACGATATCCGCGTCCTTGAGGTCGCGGTAGGGGCCCTCGGAGCCGAACGGGGTGATAGAAGCCCAGATGAGCTTCTGGTGGATTTTATGGAAATAGTTATAGCCCATATCCAGTTTGTCCAGATAACCGTGCGCGAACGACTCCAGAACGAAGTCGGCAGTAACCACTAACTTTTTAAATATCTCCCGGCCTTCAGGCTTTTCGATATCCAGGGTAATGCCCTTTTTGTTGGAGTTATAGGCGAACCAGTAGAGGCTCTTCTCGGGGTCGGGAGCGCCGCCCCAGAACGGTCCGATATTACGTGAGACATCGCCCCCGGGTTTTTCGACTTTGATAACGTTCACGCCGAGGTCGGCGAGGATTTTTCCGCAGAGAAACCCCCTGTCGTCGGTAAGGTCCAGAGCGCGGAGATGGTTCAGCATGGCAGTTTATAGTTTACAGTATACAGTTGACAGTTTACAGTTTCTAGTTACTGGTTTTTGGTTTTTAGTATCCTCTCTCCACCTCTGGATTCCCGCTTCCGCGGGAATGACAAAAAAAAAGCTGGATTCCGGCTTCTGCGGGAATGACAGAACATCATATTTGTTTCAGGCACTTTTTGGCGAGGGACAGGGCTTTTTCCGGTTCGGACTGGGCGAGCAGGCCGACCGCGTAAAGGATATACTGAGAATCTAGGTAAAAGCGGGGGGAGCGGGGCTTGAGGACGAAAGGTCTTTCCTCGCGGAATAACGCGCCCTCGAGGATTTCACGGGGGCTGTCCGAAAAGATAACGGGGCCGCCCGTGCCGATAACGCTCCTGACGCCCGTCAGGTCCTTGCCGTGCTGAACGAGCCTCTCGCCGGCGGGGCTATAGACGACCTCTATCCTGCCGGCGTGGCGGTCCGTGGCTACCTCTACCATCAGTCGCGAAAGGAAACGGTGGCAGGTGAAGTCGGCTTCCGTGCGGGGCAGGGCGCCTTCACGCAAACGCTCGACGAAAGAAACAAATCCGGGAGGCGTTTCCCTGTCGCCGACGAGCTCCAGGAGCCGGTCCAGATTATACTTAAGGCCGAGGTCCCCCTCCACGGTACGCTTCTCGTAAGGTTCCGGCAGGCCCGCCATGAGGATATCCGGTCGGGCGGGGGCCCCCTTGGCGATAGAGTGGACGTCCGTGGTCGCCCCGCCGGGGTCGATAACCACCAGCTCCCCGAAATCGGCGGCGATAAGCCTGGCGGCCTCGAGGACGGCGGAGGGGGTGGGCATAATGATATCTTTAATGATAGACCTTGCCCTGGCGATGCCCTTGGCCTCGATGATGTTCTTCATAAAGAGGGCGCGTATCTCTTTATTGCACGGGGCGACGTCCAGCACGCCGATTTCCGGCATAACATTGCCGGTATAGATAACGTTTTTGGGGCTGTCTTTAAAGATAGCCCTGATCTCGTCGTGGGTCGCCTTATTGCCGGCGACGATGATGTTTTTTATGGAGGGGCCGGCGGCGGAAAATAGACGGGCGTTGTGGATAATGACCTTCTCATCCCCGCCGTCCGTGCCGCCGGCGAGGAGGAGGATATCAGGAGAGAGAGCCTCGATTTCCTTTACTTCAGGTTCGGTCAGCTTGTAAGAATAGCCGCCGACCACTTTTGCGCCCGCCCCCAGCGCGGCGAGATTAGCGGCTTTGGAGGTAAGCTCCGGGACAAAGCCGGTGCAGACCATGCGCAGACCGCCGGCGGCGGACGAGCAGGCGAGCGCTTCCCTCTTTTCAAGGTCGGTGATGCGAGCCTGGGAAGAAATTTGTTTGAAAGCTTCCTCAAGTCCCAAAGTGATATCCGTATCCACCGTGGAGGGAACGCGGGCGGAAGCGACCACCTCGACGGTGGAGAGGTCGACGGCGACGACCTTGGTATAGGTGGAGCCGAAATCTATGAGGAGACGGATATCACTCATATGCATACGCCTGTCATTGCGAGGGCGAAGCCCGTGGCAATCCCATGGATACGCCTGATCCGATGACGGAGATTGCCGCGCCTCCGCCTGCGGCGGATGGCTCGCAATGACACTTAACTACATCTTTCCTTTAGCTTCTAGATCCTGCTTGAGGTCGGCGATGCCCACCTCGGTATCGGTCTCAGGGGGATACACCCGGTCGAACCCGAGTGCCTTGAACTTCTGTTCCACCTCGGCGGGGTCGGAGCGGCCGATGACCAGGTTGCCGCCGATATACAGAAGTACGTCGCCGAGTCCCGCCTCAAGCCGCTTCTCGTTAAAGTCCTTCAAATCCAGTTCGGCCATGCCGTAGAGCGAGGACATCAGGATGGCGTCCGCGCTGGTCTCCTGCGCCACGCTGATAAACTCCTCGGGGGAGACCTGCATGCCCAGCTCGACGACATTAAAGCCGGCGTCGCGCAGGGCGCGGGAGAGGACTTTGGTGCCGATTACGTGAGCGTCCATGCCCACGGTGCCGGTGATAACGGTTGGCGTACGATTCATAGTATCCTCCCATTGCAAAACCGACTAATCAAATTACAATAACCAAGATACAAACACCAAATATATTTTGATATTCAACGTTTATTTTGTTTTTCTAATTTAATTTGGTTATTGTATCTTGTATCTTGGTTATTTATCAAAGGGCGGCAAACCCACTATTTTACCCTTGCTGAGGCCCCAGAGGTCCCTGACGGCGGTATGGTAGTCCGCCTTTTTCCCTTCCAGAGCCTCTCTCTCGGCGATTTTTCTGCGGTGGAACTCCTTAACGTATTTAGGGATGGGCAGATTGCCGAACTCGAGGTAGCGGCAGGCGCCGCGGGCGTCCCGGACGCCCAGCACATTGTCCTTAACGTTAATGTTGGGACTCCACGGGGAGTCCAGCACGCCGGACTCGACGGCCTTGATGGTGCCCTCGACGATATCGCCGTCGCCGAGGTCCAGGACCCGGTAAAGAATCGTCCGCACCTCGGCCTCGGTAATCTTCTCTTCGACCTCTATATCCTTTATCTGAAGCTCTATTCTCTGCTCACGGACGACGTCGAAAATCCACCTGGCGGCGCGGTAGCTGACCTTGTGCGTCCCGGTGGTGGGAACGCCCGCCGCCTCGTCGATGCTGCGGAGGTCGACGGCGTTGGTTTTCGCCAGCGCCCCCACCATCGCCACATAGCATAGATAGGCAAAAGCGCCGCCCATGTCCATGGCGACGGGGAAAAGAGGGGTCTGGGCGGGACAGGCCCCGACGACCCGGCAGTCCTTATAGCCGAACTTGTCCAGGTACTCGCGGATGATGCGCGGGGCGAAGCGAATCCACGCCATGTCCTGAGCCATGTTGCCCATGCAGTGCACCAGCGGGTACAGAGCCTTCTGGCCCTGCGCGGCGGCGGTAAGCGCCTCGATGACGAGGGTTACGATATTAACGCTCAGCGGGAACGGCGCGCCGGGCAGCCAGCCGTGAAGGTC
>Ga0315554_1002360_pt1 | contig 10897 bp, 12 predicted proteins | sample SalMarSW160370MG_FD_202114 | JGI IMG/M metagenome (GOLD analysis project Ga0315554, IMG submission 202114) | Salt marsh sediment microbial communities from the Plum Island Ecosystem LTER, Massachusetts, United States - Salt Marsh Sediment SW1603-70 ... | reverse complement strand
TGATTATTCCTGAAATTTCTCGGCCTTGCTTTTCCTTTTCGATTTATTATAATCTCTTGTTATGGCGAATTATTTTTTTTCGGATGCTCATCTCGGTGAGCCTGACAAAGAAAAGGAAGAGATAAAGCTCCAAAAGATAAAGTCATTTTTCGAGGTTGTCCGGAATGACGGCGAAAAGTTGTTTATTCTCGGTGACCTGTTTGATTTCTGGTTCGAATACAAACATGCCATCCCCAAAGAACATCTTAAAATCGTCTTTCAACTGGCTCAGATTGTCGAATCGGGGATGGAAGTGCATTATATCAGCGGTAACCATGATTTCTGGCTGGGTGATTTTTTAAGCCGCGAGGCGGGAATAAGAATTCATCGTGATTATTTCGAGACTACCGAACAGAGCAAGAAATTATTTTTGATTCACGGTGACGGTTTGTCACCATCGGACAGGGGTTATCGGGTTCTTAAGAGAATATTGAGAAATAGGATGAATATCTGGCTATATCAGAAACTTCCGCCGGACTGGGGCATTCCTCTGGCGAAATCGGTGGCCGGGATGTCGCGGAGTTATACGTCGAATCGAACGCTGAAATTTGTCAAAGATTATGAAAATTATGCGCGACAGAAAATAGGTGCCGGTTATGATGCCGTTATCATCGGCCATCTGCATATGGCGGTTCTGAAAAAAATCGATAATGGTGTATATTTGAACACCGGCGATTTTATCGATAATTTCAGTTACGGACGAATGGAGAACGGGGAGTTTACACTGGAATATATTTAAGGGGCTCTGATTTTATGATAGTACGCTCCATCAAAAAAATGCAATCGCTTTCGAGGAAGCTTGCCGTCGAGGGGAAAAAAATCGGGCTGGTGCCGACGATGGGCTTTTTGCATGAGGGGCATCTGTCTTTAATAAAAAGGGGTAAAGAGTTCTCTGATGTTGTTATAACTTCTATTTTCGTCAATCCGGCACAATTTGCGCCGCATGAAGATCTGGACAAATATCCACGCGATGAAAAAGGAGATATAAAAAAAATCAGAAATGTCGGCGGCGAGATTGTTTTTATTCCTAAGGCCGAAGAAATCTATGCGGAAGACTTTCAAACATACGTTTCGGTAGAGGAGATAACCGGAACACTCGAAGGTAAGTTCCGTCCGACTCATTTTCGCGGGGTAACCACTATAGTCGCGAAACTATTTAATATCACGCGACCGGATGTGGCCGTGTTCGGATTGAAGGATTATCAACAGGCGATGGTTATCCGGAGAATGGTGCAGGATCTCGGTTATCCCGTCAAAATTGTCATTGCCCCGACCGTGCGCGAAAAAGACGGTTTGGCGATGTCGTCGCGGAATAAGTATTTCACACCCGAGCAGCGTCGTGAGGCGATTTGTCTGTATCGTGCGCTTAATAAAGCGAAATCAATGGTAAAAAAGGACGGTACAACCGGAGCCGAAGTTCTTCAGGAGACGATGCGAAAAGAGATAAAGAAAATCTGCCCGAAGGCGGAAATCGACTATATTGCCTTTACCGATTTTGAGACTCTTCGGCCGGTCGGAAAAGCCGTGAAAGATTGTATCTGTTCGCTGGCGGTGAGGATTTACGGGGTGCGGTTAATTGATAATATGAGGATGATGTAATGGTCTTTCAGGTCACTGCGAGCTACAAGAAGAATGCTTTGCATTCCGCGAGGGGCGCGGCAATCTACCCGTAATGAATTGATAGATCGCCACGTCGTCCCGTCTGCTAAAGCATCGGGACTCCTCGCGAAGATGTTTTGATGTGGTTTGGTCGTTTAGGAATATAAACCGATTTTATTAATGTTGATTTCTGCACAAAAGCAATACCAGCGGCGTCGGTAGTTAAAAGCATTTGACAATAGGACAGGATTGGTTATCTTTACGCCCGTGAAAAAAAGACTGATAGCAAGCGTCCTTAGAATTTTCATTTTAGCTTTATTTCTTATCGGGATATTCTCGGCTACAGCATTTGGCCAGACAGTGGAAGATCCGATTTTCAGAATCAACCGCCTTACTGTTCTGGTGTTTATGATAATATTTTCGTCGGCCGTTCTGCTTTACACGACCTGGGCCAGGAAGGGAAAAAAACTCTTTGTTCGGAAGATTCCGGGGATAGATGCGGTCGAAGAGGCGGTCGGGCGCGCCACCGAGATGGGTAAGCCGGTTTTGTTTATTCCCGGTATTTCGGATATCGACGAAATCGAAACGATCGCCGGTCTTTCGATTCTGGGGCGTGTGGCTAAAATCACGGCGCGATACGATACGCCTTTATCGGTTCCGGTCAGGTATCCGATGATACTCGCTGCCGGTCAGGAGGTTGTCGAGCAATCGTACATCGAGGTCGGCAAACATGATGCCTATAATTCCGAAATCGTAAAGTACGTCGCCGGGGAACAGTTTGCTTTTACGGCGACGGTCAACGGCTGGATGATGCGCGAGCGTCCGGCGGCAAATATTTACATGGGCGCTTTCTTTGCCGAATCATTACTTCTGGCCGAAAGCGGTAATGCCTCGGGGGCGATTCAGATCGCCGGAACCGCCCGGCCGGAGCAGTTACCGTTTTTTATCGCCGCCTGCGATTATACTTTGATGGGTGAAGAATTATATGCCGCATCGAGTTATCTCAGCCGTGAACCGCTTTTACTCGGCGGGATTAAAGGGCAGGATTTCGTCAAGGTAATTATTATCGTTGCCATTCTGCTCGGCGTCGTTTTGAGTTCGTTTGGAATCGGTTCGTGGTTTGTAGATTTATTCAGAGTGCCGTAGATTATTATGCGAAAGACCGTCCCAGTCATAGTAGCCTTTCTGTCCGGATTCGTGATGGTGGTCAGTTTCTTTTTTAATCCGGAACGAACATTTATCGGCGGCGGGCAGGAAGCGGTTCTGCAGTGGGTCACCATCGTCAGCGGTTTTACTCTTGTCCTGGGGGTTTTTTCTATTGTCAGAGTCAATGCGCGCGCGGTTGCGCGGCGAAGCAAAGGGTGGTTTTACAAACTTCTGACGGTGGTCTCTGTTTTTGCGATGGCCATACCGGCGATGCTTCCCGTGTCGAAAAACACTGTCGGCGGTAAAATATTTTTCGGTATTTTCCCGGATAACTGGGGCACACTGTTCGGGACCGGTCCCAGTTCGATTTACGATTGGCTGTTCACATATGTCGATCAGCCGATGATGGAAACGATGTTCGCGATGCTGGCGTTTTTTATCGCGTCGGCGGCGTATCGTGCATTCCGGGCGCGTAATGCCGAAGCGACTTTATTGCTTCTGACGGCGGTACTGGTCATGCTCTGGCGGGTGCCGATGGGTGAGGCATTTTTAAGATTGTTCAGCGATAGCTTTCCGCAATACATAAATATGTTTGTCATGAACGGCTTTAATGTGGCAGTGCAGCGGGGTATTATAATCGGCGCGGCATTGGGCGCGGCTTCGATGTCGTTGCGGATAATGCTCGGGATCGAGCGAACCTACATGGGGAAAGGTTGAGATGGATTTCTGGCACAGGATTATGAATATCGACCGCCGATGGATTTATCTGCTGATTGCCATATCAGTTACGTTTCCGATGATTGTCGTCATGAAATTCCCCGTCAGGGTTACACCGGAAACCCGGCAGCTTTATGATGCCATTAATAACCTTCCCGACGGCAGCGTTGTCATGCTCACTTTCGACTACTATCCCAACGCCGCCGCCGAAACGGAACCGATGTCGGTGGCCGCCTTACGACACATGTTTAAGAAAAATATGAAAGTGGTGACGCTTTCGAATATTCCGCTGGGCGGCCCGACGATTGCCGAACGAATTACTCGTGAGATTGCGGCCGAGTACCATAAAGTGTATGGTGTCGATTATGTAAACCTGGGTTATAAGGCCAACTACAATGCCGTCATGCATGGTCTGGCCAATTCTATTGAATCGATTTTTCCCAGCGATTATACCAATACACCATTGAAGGATTTACCGTTAATGGACTCGGTGAGAAATTATAATGATATCAAATTCATTTTTGTCGTGGCGGACAATGCCACCGTCGATTACTGGATTCAGATCGTCAATGCGCAGTACGGGGTTCCGGTCGGTGCCGGCGTTACGGCGGTGGTGGCGCCGAAGATGTATTCCTTCGTCGATGCAGGTCAAATGACGGGCATGCTGGGGGGTATGAAGGGGGCCGCGGAATATGAAAAGCTGGTCGGCCATGAAGGAAAGGCGATGCGCGGAATGGACGCGCAGTCGCTGGCGCACTTGATGATTATCCTGCTGGTGATTGTCGGAAATATCGGGTTTTTTGTCACGCGTAAAAAGGACAGCGAAAAAAGCTGAATATGGGCGATTTGACTTTCATAGATCATTTTCAACTCTGGCTAAGAGCTTATTTGATACTCTCGCTCTTTTCCTTTTTGTATCGCGACAACCTTTTTTATCGTTTCTCGGAACATATTTTTGCCGGATTATCGGCCGGATATTATGTTGGACTTATCTGGCAGACGGTTATAATTCAGCAGTTGGTCAATCCGATGATCGACAATGGTGATTGGTGGCTGGTTTTCCCCGGTCTACTGGGTGTCCTGATGTTCGCCCGCCTGACCCGCAAATGGACCTGGGTCAGCCGCGTTTCGCTGGCCTTTGTTATCGGTAATACGGCCGGGATTTATCTTATATCTTCGCTTCACGGTTTGATACTGCCGCAGATGCTTTCGACCATGAAAGCGGTTAATAATAGCGGTTCTTTCAGCCGGATTTTGCTGGCGGTGGTGGTGATTGTCGGTGTTATTTCGACTTTGATTTATTTCTATTTCTCGAAAGAGCATAAAGGTATTCTGGGAGCGACGGCGCGGGTCGGGATCTGGTTTATCATGATTGCCTTCGGAGCGCATTTCGGCTATACGGTGATGGCGCGCGTGTCGCTTCTTATCGGCCGCGCCCAGTTTCTGTACTACGACTGGGGCACCAGCATCCGGCAGATATTTTGATTGACAAATGTCAACATTTGTAACTCCTTCGACTCGTAGAAAACATGTAAGTCGGAGCATATCATGACGTACACTCGAGTTTATGCCGACAAAGATGGCGAGTCGCATTTTGAGGATGTTGAAATTGAGATGAACTTTGTTGATTTTGCCCCCCCGGCGCCACCGTTAAACATATCGAAATTTTCGAAAGCAGGAAATTTTGGGTTTCTTAATGCACCGCCCGGATGGGTAGGCGATTGGCACCCGGCACCTAAAAGGCAGATTCTTTTCTATCTTCAAGGCGAAATCGAAGCGGAAGTCAGCGACGGCGAAATCCGTCGCTTCGGACCGGGAAGCATAACACTGGTCGAGGACGCCACCGGCCGCGGACACAAAAGTCGTGTAATCGGCGATCGCGAAGTCCTGTTGGCTGTCGTGCAGTTTGAAGATTAGGTTTTAGCGTACGGGTTTTTCAAATCCTACGATTCGGCACCGATTCTTATAAATCATTTTTCATTTGCCTTTTCGGTTAAAAAGGGAGTATATTGTTGCATCGATATGAAAAAAGGTCTCAGAGTCATAATTCCTGTCGCCGGGGTCGGAACAAGGTTGCAGCCGCATACCTTTACAGTCCCTAAACCGCTGATACCGGTAGCCGGCAAGCCGATCCTGGCGCATATTCTCGATCCGTTGATCGGCCTGAATCCGGAGGAAATCCTGTTTGTCGTGGGGCATCTGGGTGAACAGATAAAAGATTTTATCGACGAAAACTATAATATCCGGGTTCGCTATGTCCAGCAGGATGAACTGCTGGGTTTAGGTTTTGCTATTTTGCTGGCTTTAAGGAAGCTGGAGGATGGGCCGATTTTAGTCGTTCTTGGCGATACCATCGCCAAAGCGGGGTTTGAAAAGGTTTTTTCCAAAAAAGGCAACTGTATCGGATTGAAGGAGGTGGATGACCCGCGGCGGTTCGGGGTCGCGGTCGTAGAGAATGACAAAATTATCGCCTTCGAAGAAAAACCGAAACATCCCAGGTCAAATCTGGCCATCATCGGTCTTTACTATTTTGAGGATTCGGATATTCTGAAAAAGCATTTGGAAAAGCTGGTTGAACTGGATAAAAAAACAGGCGGAGAGATTCAACTGACCGACGCCCTGGAGTTCATGATAAAGGCAGGCCAGACCTTTCGTCCCTGTATGGTTGACGGCTGGTACGACTGCGGTAAACGGGAGACGCTTCTGGAGACAAACCGGTTACTGCTCGACGAGTCAAGCGAAGTCGATGATTATCCGGGCTCGGTAATTATTCCGCCGGCGTACATATCGCCTTCGGCGGTTATCGAGGAGTCGGTGATCGGGCCGTATGTTTCTATTTCGGAGGAGGCCAGAGTGCATCGCTCGATTATAAAGGACTCGATTATTTGTAAAAATGCGATGGTTGAATTCTGTCTGCTCGATTCATCGATAATAGGCGAAGGTTCGGAGATTAAAGGAACATACAGTCATCTGAACGTCGGCGATTCTTCCGAAGCCGGATGGTCCTGATAAGATAATTACTATTTATAAAGGAGAACATAAATGTCCGCGGGAAATTTTTTATTTACATCGGAATCGGTGACCGAGGGACATCCCGATAAAGTCTGCGACCAAATATCAGACGCTGTCCTTGACGATGTTATCAAGCAGGATAAAACAGGCCGCGTTGCCTGCGAGAGTTTCGTAACGGTCGGTTTGGTTATTGTCGGCGGCGAGATAACCACGACGGCTTATGTTGACATCCCGAAACTTGTACGGGCGCTTGTTAAGGATATCGGTTATACCGACCCGAAGTATGGATTCTCATACAACTCCTGCGCCATTGTGAACGCTATCGGGTCGCAGTCGCCCGATATCGCGCAGGGAGTCGATACCGGCGGCGCCGGTGATCAGGGCTTGATGTCGGGTTATGCCTGCCGAGAGACCGAAGAACTGATGCCGATGCCGATAATGCTGGCGCATAAGCTTACTAAAAGACTGGCGGAAGTCAGGAAAAGAAATATTCTCAAATATCTCGGCCCCGATGGAAAATCGCAGGTGACGGTCGAGTATCGTGACAGTGTACCGGTGCGAGTCGATGCGGTTGTGCTATCCACGCAGCACAGCGAAGATATTCTGGATCGTTCGGGAAATAAAATTACCGAGGAAGCACGGCAGGAGATTATCGAGAATGTCGTCAGGCCGGTTGTTCCCGAATCGATGCTGGATGACAAGACGAAATATCATATCAATCCGACCGGGAAATTCGTAATTGGCGGGCCGCAATCAGATACCGGTATGACCGGACGGAAAATAATTGTCGATACGTATGGCGGTATGGCCTCGCACGGCGGCGGCGCCTTTTCGGGGAAGGATCCGACCAAGGTCGATCGCTCGGCATCATATATGGCGCGCTATATCGCCAAAAACGTGGTTGCTTCGGGGCTGGCGGACAAATGCACCATCCAGCTGGCATACGCCATCGGCATTCCCGAGCCGGTGTCGCTGATGTTATTTACCGACAAATCAAATAAAATCGACGAAGATCAGATTGTCGAGTTTATCAGGAAATATTTTGCATTAACTCCCGAAGGGATTATCGAGATGCTTAATCTGCAAAGGCCGATTTACCGCAAGACGGCGGCCTATGGTCATTTCGGATGGGATGATCCGGAGTTCACCTGGGAGAAACTGGATAAAATAAAAGACCTTCAAAAAGAGGCTTAGGATATGAAACGAATACCAAATGATATTGCCGAAAAAAAGCTGGCCGCGAAAGGTAAATTGCGGATCGAATGGGCCGAGCAGAATATGCCGGTGTTGCGGTTAATCCGCGAAAGATTCAAAAAAGAGAAACCGCTTAAAGGCGTTAATATGGCCTGCTGTCTCCATGTTACCACCGAGACGGCCAACCTGATGCGGACACTTAAAGCGGGCGGCGCCAATGCCGCTTTGTGCGCCTCGAATCCGCTTTCGACCCAGGATGACGTCGCGGCGTCGCTGGTCAAAGATTACGGGATTTCGGTTTTTGCCATCAACGATGAAAATAACAAGACGTACTATAAACATATTAATCAGGCGCTCGATTTTAAACCGCATATCACGATGGATGACGGTGCCGATCTGGTCTCGACTTTGCATTCCAGCCGTCGCGAATTGCTGCCCGGAATAATCGGCGGTACCGAAGAAACGACGACCGGCGTGATTCGTCTCAAGGCGATGGCCGCCGATGGTCAGTTGCACTATCCGATTATTGCCGTGAATGATTCGAAGACAAAACATTTTTTTGATAATCGTTACGGTACCGGTCAGTCGACCATCGATGGTATTTTGCGCGCGACGAATATGCTTATCGCCGGCGCGAATGTGGTCATCGCCGGATACGGCTGGTGCGGCCGCGGATTGGCCTCGCGGGCGCAGGGGATGGGCGGACACGTAATAATCACGGAAATCGATCCGACCAGAGCAATCGAGGCGGTCATGGACGGTTTTCGAGTGATGCCGATGTCCGAGGCGGCGCGGATCGGTGATTTGTTTGTTACCGTCACCGGCGATATCAACGTGATTCGCATGGAGCATTTTTTCCGTATGAAAGACGGCGCGATTGTCTGCAATTCGGGGCACTTTAATGTCGAGATCGATCTGGCGACGCTTGAAAAAGAGAAAAAGAAAAAACGAATCATGCGGCCATTTGTCGAAGAGTACACATTAAAAAACGGTCGGCGGATAAACATTCTCGGCGAGGGACGGCTGATAAATCTGGCGGCGGCCGAGGGGCATCCGGCGATGGTGATGGATATGTCGTTTGCCAATCAGGCGCTGGCGGCGGAGTACATGCTGAGTAATGCTTCGAAGCTGAAAAAGACGGTTTATGTCGTGCCGGAAAAGATTGATAATAATATTGCTGCATTGAAACTCAAATCGATGGGTATACGTATTGACCGCCTGAGTTCCGAGCAGAGAAAGTACCTCGCCTCGTGGGAAATGGGGACGTAGAAAAAGTTGAGCAGGAGTCACCGACTCCTGCCTTTTTTATTGTGGCAGGTCTCGGGGAGACCTGCCATGCTCCTAAATAATTTGTAGGGGCGACCCTTGCGGTCGCCCTTGATTGATAAACCGACATACTTTTGTTGACAAGGGCGTGGGCAAGCCGCGCCCCTACGATTTAGAAATAATTATTGTTCTTTAAATAATCATGCAGGTTTCGGGCGTCGGAGAATTGAATCGCCCTAATTCCCAATTTCCGGGCGGTTTCGATGTATTCCGGGATGTCATCGATGTAAACTATATTGTCTTTATGAAGCGCGACTGTTCTGGCGATTTCGTAAATCTTCGGGTGCGGTTTCAAATAGCCGACTTCATACGATAAAATGTACATATCAAATTCGTTGATAATATCGAATCTATCCCGAACGTGCGCCATATGCCATTCGTTGGTGTTGGAGAGAAGAATCAATTCATGTTTTTTCTTAAGCGCTAGTACGATATTGGAAACTTCTTTGTTTTCCGTGAATATATCCGACCAGAGATTTCGGAATTCGTTATAGTCAATTTGCAGGTTCAGTATTTCCGTGCATTTTTTGTAGAATTGCATGCCGTTGATGCTGCCTTCCTCGAATTTCCATTCCAGCCCGGAGGTGAAAATCATTTTGTAGATATCATCTGGATCGAGATTGTAAAATTCGGCCAATTTCCGACATGGTATCATATGATCGAAGGGCAATATGACATTGCCCATGTCGAAAAGGAAGGTGAATGATTGGGGGGACAAAATATTTATTTCCTCGCCTTCCACATTATTGCCAATCCGGCGATGAAGAATATACCATTCATCAGCCAGGCGGCGAGATCGGGCTGGAGCCGCTCGTTATAACCGAAAGATTGTGTCACTTTGAAGCAAACAAAATACAGCAAAGCAATACCGGTTCCGAGCGCAACCGAGATGGCAATCCCGCCCCGTTTGGGATTGGAGGCGATCGGGACACATATTAAAATCACAATAAATGACGATAATGGATAAGACAGTTTAAGTTTCAGATCAACCAATTCACGCTGGTATGGACCGCCGGTGCGTTTCATCATTTTTATATAATGCGCCAACTCGCGATAGGCCATGTCTTCCGGCTTGCCCAGAGGGATTTCGAAATCGGACGGTTTCTCATCAATATAGGCTGCCGGCAAGGAGTCGAATTTTTCGTAATTTTCGACGCTGTCTTCGAATATCCTTTTGACGCCGTTATACAGCGTCCAGCCGCGGCTGGTGTAATTCATATGTTCGGCCGTAATCAGTTCAACCAGCCGGTCCTGTTGCGAACGGTACAGCCTGATTTCGCGCCCCTCCATAGTGGCGGCATTGTACGACGCAATCGTGAAGAAAAAATCTTTGCTCACCTGGCGGTAGATATTACGCGACGTTTTACTGCCCTTGGCCGGGCGCTTTTGAATGGTATATTCTTTTAACTCGACTCTTCGTTTATTGGCCTCGGCATAAATCACTTCATTGTAGTAAATATGCGCGATGCTCAGGAAAAATGTGAAGACCAGAAGCGGCGCCGCGATTCGATAGAGCGATATACCGCTGGCTTTCATCGCCAGAATCTCATTATGTCGGCCGAGAATACCGATCGAAATCAGCGCTGCCAGCAGTACAAAAACCGGCAGGAATGACTTTAAAATCCAACCGGCAAAATAGACGTAGTATGTCACGATATCTTTCATCGGCACCTGATTATCGACAAATCTCTGCAGTTCTTCGACCATGTTGATGGCCATAATCAAAAGCCCGATGCAGAGAGCCACGAGGATAAGCGAAAATATGAAGTATTTCAGCAGATATCGGTCGAGGACTTTTATCATGCTACTTCCGGAAAAAAGAAAAAAGAGGTTTTTCGGTTATTACTTTGACCAATAGGTACAG
>Ga0315554_1002359_pt1 | contig 10898 bp, 7 predicted proteins | sample SalMarSW160370MG_FD_202114 | JGI IMG/M metagenome (GOLD analysis project Ga0315554, IMG submission 202114) | Salt marsh sediment microbial communities from the Plum Island Ecosystem LTER, Massachusetts, United States - Salt Marsh Sediment SW1603-70 ... | reverse complement strand
TGTAAAAAATGTTGGGCTGGATAGTAGTTATGATGCGGGGGAAGATGGAATTGAGCAGATCTCTTTTACTGTAATTGATTTAAACTCAAACCCTGCAAGACTGGGAGGAGTTAATTTTGATAATTTTATCTACCCTGCCAGTGTTTACAAAATGTATGTTGCAGCTTCAATTTTAAAACAAATTAGCGAAGGGAAATTTTCTTTATATGATGAATTCATTGTTAAATCACCAAATACTGTCGACAAATCCAAACAGATAGAAAATGATCCGCGGCCAGTATTAAAGGATGGTGATACTGTCACTATAAATTATCTTCTGGATTTAATGATAACCCGTAGTGATAATTCAGCTGCAAATTGTCTGATCGATAAAGCCACACGTCCTGAAATAAATAAGATGATAGATGGATTCGGCTGGTACGGAAGTGAAGTAACAAGGAAATTTTTAAGCAGAAAGTTTGAAGATCCCGGTTACGATACCGTAAGGGGAACTGAAACCTGTGCACTCCATGCGGCTGATTTTATGTATAGGATATATAAAAATACTTTGGTTAATGCGTGGGTAAGCATGCAGATGAAATCATTGCTCGGACGGCAGCTGGATACATCTAAACTTTCTGAAGGCTTACCAAAAAATGTAATGTTTTATCATAAAACAGGCTGGTGGAGTATTTATACAAATGATGTCGGTATTGTTGATGACGGGAAGGTTAAGTATGTAATAGCTTTGTTTACACCGGTTGCGGAAGAAATTGCTTCACCTAAAATGAAAATTCTTTCTTTCAAAGTTTATCAATTAATGAAAAGGAGATTTAGAAACAATAATTATTAAAGAACTCATCTCCCTTTTTCCAGAGCTTCAATAACTGCATTGTGTACTATGGGTCTAACTTTTGAAATTTTCAAATTTTTCCTCGTAGGGTAAACTCTATTAGTTAATAATACAACAAATAAATTTCTGGTTGGGTCTGTCCATGCTGACGTACCCGTAAAACCCGTATGACCGTAAGAAACATCACTAAATAGATTTCCGGCGGAAGAATAGCCGGAAGATTTTGTCCCCCATCCTAAAGCTCTTGAACTTAAATCAGATTGTTTTTTTACAAACATTTCAACTGTAGAAGCCTTAATATATCTTTTGTTGTTATATATCCCCTTGTTCAATAGCATCTGCAAAAGTTTTGCCAGATCTCCTGCTGTAGAAAATAAACCTGCATGTCCTGCAACTCCTCCTAAAAGTTCTGAGGTTTCATCATGCACAGTTCCCCAAATCTGATGGTGTCTCCAGTAATTATCATATTCGGTCGGTGCAATTCTATAAACGAGCGAGTCAGGAGGATTAAACATTGTACTATTCATTCCGAGCGGCTTAAAAATATTTTTTTCGCAAAATTTATCCAAAGTTGTACCGGTTACTTTTTCTATAATTTTTCCCATCAAGATAAAATTTAAATCGGAGTAAACCATTTTTGTTCCGGTATGGTAAATAAGAGTATCATTGTAAATTTCATTCATCACTCCCTGCGCTTTATTGGCGACAGAGTCAAATGCTTTATAAGAAGGTATATCAGGTCTCAGACCGCTGTCATGAACTAACAAATTTCTTATTGTAATATTTTCTTTTCCGTTTACTCCAAACTTTGGGAGATATTTGGCAACTTTATCATAAAGCTTAAACAAACCTCTATCGTAACAAATCATAGTTGCTGTAGTCGTAGCTGTTACCTTGGTTAAAGATGCTAAATCATACATAGTATTTAATGATATTCTCCCAGAAGAGGTATCATAAGTGAAATGGCCGAAAGCTTTTTGATGAATAATTTTTTCGTCCTTTTGAATTAATATAACCGCACCAGGAAATGCTGAGTCTGCGATTGCGGAATTAATAACGCTGTCAACAGATTCAAATCTATTTTTACTATCCGGGATTATTAAATGATGTTTAATTAAAAGTGAATTCTCTGAATTATAAAAACTTGGTTCAGATTTAATTGTTACGAGTTTTCGTGAAGGATTTTTAAATAAGAAAAAATTAATAAACATGGGTATTAGAATCAAAACAGAGAATATAATTCGCTTTTTTTTCACTATTTCGTCCTCACTCCGGATTTATCTATTTTAATTATAAAAATAAGTATTAAAAAACATTTGACTGTCATATTTAATTTAATAAGTTTTTATTATTATAAATTATAAATTATATAAAAAGTCTGAAAAATATGATAGCATTTGAAGGAATAACAAACGAGAATGCATTAAAAATTTTAAATCAAACTACTCCCAAAGAAATTTTGGAAACTTACAATTCTGCTTACCAAATTAATAAGGAGCAGAAAAACACATATAAAGAAAATGGGTTTATTACTCTTAAAAATATTTTGTCTGGGGAAGCATTAAATTATACACGTAAAATTGTGGAAGCTGCGGTTTTAATCCGGAAAGGAAAAGATAATAGAACTCTTGCAGAAAAATCTCAATACGAACAATCATTTTCACAATGCGGTTATTTGTGCTGGGATTTTCCTGCAATAAAAGATTTTGTTTTCGGTAAACGTTTCGCAGGGATTGCAAGAGATTTAATGCAAGTTCCAGGAGTTAGACTATGGCACGATCAAGCGTTATTTAAAGAACCGCATGGCAGAGTTACAGATGCACATCAAGATATCAGTTACTGGCCAATTAATGAAGGAGAGCTTACAACAACTATGTGGATTGCCTTAAATGATGTCCCCCAAGAAAAAGGATGTCTTTATTTCTATCCAGGCTCACATAAAATTGAAGAGAAAGAATATGTTGATATATTTAAAAATCCGCATCAGCCTGAAATTGTAAAAGGAATTGAAAAAGTATATACTCCTATTAATGCAGGAGATGTAACATTCCATTCCGGTTTAACATTTCATGGCGCCGGTCAGAATATTTCAAATGAAATTCGAGAAGGAATGACAATCATTTATACTGCTGACGGAAATACATTTAGTGCATCTGATCCGAGAAATGCTACTCATAAATCCTGTTCCGGTTTAAAGAACGGTGATAAAATAGAAACGAAGTATACTCCATTATTAATATGAAATTTCTTTTCTATAAATTATCAAGGGTAATTAAATTGAAATATTTAAAAAGCCTTCCCCTCATAATTTTTTTATTCATTTACGGCTGCTCCACAAGCAAATATGAAACAAATACAACCGATATTGAATATCCCCCCGGTATGAAGGTTATTGCCCGTGAAGAGTGGGGGTGGGACCCGGGTGAAAAAACTTTACCTGAACAAACTATTACAAAAATTACGCTTCATCATAGCGGTGAATTTTTCCCTCAAGGTAAAAATGTTATTGATTATCTAAAGCACTTACAATCGTGGAGCAGAACAGAAAAGGGATGGATGGACATTCCGTATCATTATATTATTGATTTAGATGGAAATATTTACGAAGCACGTCCCTTAAAATATCCCGGAGATACAAATACAAATTATGATGTACGCGGTCACGCTCTTATTTGTGTAATTGGTAATTACGAAGTCCAGGAATTTAATAAAAAGGGATTAAAAGCTGTCGTAGATTTAACAAGTTTTCTCGTAAAAAAATTCCACGTATCTTTAGATAGCATTAAAGGTCATAAGGATTACGCCTTAACTTTATGTCCCGGAGAAGACTTTTACAGATTTATAAGAGATAAAACAATTCAAAATCTAGTAGCACAGAAACTTGCCGTCTTAAAAATTAATTATGATAAAATATTCAGAACGGGTCCTGTGGTAAAAACTGGTATCGAAGTTCTTAGAGATAGAAACTTTGATATTCTAAAAGGAAAAAGAGTTGGACTTGTTACTAATCCCACTGGAGTTGACAGCAAGCTGGAATCAACAATTGATATTTTAAATGAAGCTCCAAATGTAAACCTTGTAGCTCTTTTCGGACCTGAACATGGAGTAAGAGGTAATTATGCTGCCGGTGATTACGTAGAATCTTATACTGATGAATATACAAAGCTTCCTGTTTATTCCTTATACGGAAAAACCCGTAAACCCGATTCAAGTTTATTGAAGAATATTGATGTATTGGTTTATGATATCCAGGATATTGGCTGCAGATCTTATACATATATAAGCACTATGGGACTCATAATGGAAGCTGCGGCAGAAAATAATATTGAAGTAGTTGTGCTTGACAGACCGGATCCTTTGGGCGGGTATAGAGTCGAAGGTGGTCTTGTTGAAGACGGTCACTTTACATTTGTCAGCATGTTCAAAATACCTTACGTGTACGGTTTAACCTGTAGCGAACTTGCTACATTAATTAATAATGAAGGAATGTTGAGAGGAGGTGTTAGATGTAAATTAACTGTTATTCCAATGGAAGGGTGGAACAGAGGCATGACATTTGAAGATACAGGATTACCATGGGTGCCAACTTCTCCTCATATCCCTAATAAGTATTCACCGTTTTACTATGTTTCTTCCGGTATTATTGGAGAACTGAATGCAATATCAATAGGCATCGGTTATACCCTTCCTTTTCAAACTTTTGCTGCTGAGTGGATTGATTCTAAAAAACTTGCAGATAAAATGAACAGCTACAAACTTGAAGGGGTAATATTCAGACCAATTACTTACAAACCCTTTTACAATTTCGGTATGGGAAAAGATCTTTATGGAGTTGAAACCCACATAACGGATTATAAAAGAGTTAAACTTATGGAGATACAATTTTATATTATTAACGCATTAAAAGAATTATATCCTGATTCTGCCCTTTTTAAAGTTGAAAATAAAAGCAGGTTTAGAATGTTTGATAATGTTGTAGGGACAAGCAAAGTTAGAGATATGCTCGAAGGTAATTTTAATATTAAAGATTTAAAACCGCTTCTTGAAAAAGAAGCATCGGATTTTCGTGAATTTTCAAAAAAATATTTTTTATATAAATAATTATGGAAGATATTATTTATAAACGATCCGAAAACTTCGAACCGGATTTTTATAATTTATTATTGATACTAAAAGGTATGAAACCGGAAAGACCGACTTTGTTTGAGTTTGGTATCAATAATAGAATCATTGGTAAACTGACCGGTGAATATTATGAAGATACATCATCCAGAATAGCGCCATTTAGAAGACTTATAAAATCGTTTATAAATGCAGGTTATGATTATACAACTATTTCAGCGTGGAGAACAAACACATTAAGTTTCCCCAAAGGAACAAGTGAAAAAAAAGAGAGCCGTTCATTAAATGCAGGAAATTTAATTAATGATCGTGCAAGCTATGAAAAATATAAATGGCCTGACCCGGAAAAAGGTGATTATGATATTTATTATGATTTACGCAGCGAATTACCCGATGGAATGAAATTAATTGCCAGCGGTAATGGTGGATTACTAGAAAATGTAATCGATCTGGTTGGATTTGAAAATTTATGTATTATGTGTTTGGTGGACGAGACTTTAACAAAAGATGTATTTGATTCGGTTGGTTCAAGATTACTACGTTTTTATGAAATAGTTGCTCCAATTGATACTATAGGTGCCTGTATTGTCAATGATGATTGGGGATTTAAAAATCAAACCATTCTTTCACCTGAAATGTTGAAACGGTGGGTTTTTCCCTGGCATAAAAAAATTGTTGAGGCTATTCATAGCGCAGGAAAATCAGCCATCCTTCATTCATGCGGTCAACTTAAAGATGTTATGGATGATATTATTGATGACATGAAATATGATGCAAAACATTCGTTTGAAGATCAAATTACTCCAGTGGAAAAAGCTTTTGAATACTGGGGTAAGCGTATCGCCATTCTTGGGGGTATTGATATAGATTTCCTTGCTAGAAGGACACCTGTCGAAATTATCCAACGGTCAATAGCCATGCTGGAAAAAGGTTTAAGTCAGGGGGGATATGCCTTGGGTTCAGGGAACAGTATTCCTGAATACATTCCTGATGAAAATTACCTGGCAATGATATCTGTAATAAACGAAGTATGAAATTTTAGTTTAAATTTCATTTTTATAATTAAAAAATTTTTAATACAAATATCATTAATAATTCTCAGTCAACTTCTTCAATTCAATTGATTTTGTATAAAATTCATCAATTGCCAGTTCTTTAAGATAAACCATACCATGTGCCGCTCTAACACGGGGAATTTCATGTTTAATGAAAAAATTCTTTCCAAGACATAATCTTATTGTACGATATTGCTCTGCCAATAATTTTTGTGAAAGGGATGAAAAAGGTCCGTCAAGTTCCCAACTTGGGAAGCTTGCATTTTTTTGCGAACCGTAACTATTCATAAATAGATTTTCAATAAGTGCAAAGCTATTTAAACTCACCGGGATATAAATATTTGCTTCGGCCGGATGAAAACGGTACCATACATTTCTATATCCCCAGATACGCAGTTTTGAAATGTCCGTTTCATTACCATATAAACGAAGAGCTTCTGTTATTGTCTGGAGAACCTTATAATGAGTATCAGGACCGCTCCCTTCCGGATCAAGAGCAACTGTAATAATCGTAGGTTTAAATTTTCTGAAGAGATTTAAAACAGGCATAACGTCCCGGTTGATTTCCGGGTTTTCCGTAAATATGTCGCCTTGATAAAAGCCAAGGCGTAAATGTGAAACCCCATCACTATTGAAACCTAAATGTGCCCAAAGGATTTCCTCTTCCCATTCCCTAAGCATTCCTTTAAGTTTTTGAACTTCCGGCATGTCTTTCTTTCCGGGGTATTGTGTTTGAAAATAGTTTATTAACTCGTTTATTTTATCATTTAAAAAAGCGATATCAGTTTTACCATAAATTTCTATTAAGTTTCTAAGAGTTCTTCTGGCCTGGGCTTCATTTTTAAAAATATTATTTTTGGCAGCAATTCCATCAAGATACAGGTTTACATCCCGGTTCTTACCTTCATCAAATGACACTTCAAAATATTTTGTTTTTAACCGGGAAATAAAATCTTGATTATAGAAATGCTGCTTAAGATTTTCCATAATTTCCAGCATATATGAATTTGTTACTGCAGTAAAGCCGCTAGTTAAAACTGAAAAATGATGCTGGTTTGTTGGAGTGCGAACAAGATGAACAATATAAGGTAAATATCCCAACATTATATCATCGTGATGAGGACCGGTATGAAGTATTCTCTGGTTTTCTAAAGGTTCAATTCCCCGGTTAAATCTTTCCAATACTGAATCATGAATTTGCTCATTGATTTTATCGGCCGATAATCCTGTTTTCGTTAAAATATATTTCCCGAACACATCATTTTTATAATCTTCCTCATTTAACTTCAATACTTCTTTTTGCCTTTCTACAGCAAGATTTATCATTGCACGCTCAATTGATAATTTAGATAGGGATTCTTCCTTTTTTATATCTCTTAGTCTTCTCTCTTTTAATCTTAATGCTGCTCCGTCTGTAAGATAGAAGCGGGCACTTGGTAACTTTTGGAGAATTGTTGCAGGATATTTGTTACTCTGAGAATTTTCGATTGAGTCTCTTAAAATGTTAGCCTTTGCTTCGCCGGATGCAATTATTATTGCAGTAGCATTTTTGTTATATGTAATTGTATTCAAACCAATTGTAATTACAAGCCTGTTCCTTGCTATTTCAATACCACCGAGGTCAGTTGAAGCAGCAGCCTGAGTTTCATAGTTAGTTTCGGTTAAACGTGTAGTGGAAAAATGATTACTCCCTTTTATGTTAAATCCAATATGCCCATCCGGTCCAATGCCGCCGAGGAAAAATCCTATCCCTCCCCGTTCCCGAATTTTTCGTTCATAATTTGTACAGAATTCATCTACTAATTCAATTGTTTCTTTTTGTCGTCGTTCCTGTCTAGTTTTGGCATATCTATAGCGAAGCGATAAATCGACACATTTATCAGGAAATATCTGGTCAATAGGTAAATTTTCTGCTGTAAGTATCTTGTTGACATTTATTAATTGTGCTTTGGAAGGATCTAATTTAAAATTCTGAAAATAAAATTGCTGTATATAATAGTAAAAGCTGTTATGCTGAAATGAATCAATCGGGTAGAATTCATCTATCTGTACAAAATACAGACTTTTCATATCAGGCTTTGAAGATATATTAATCCCGGATTTGGATAAATATTCTTTTACTTCTTTTTTATTCCAATTATTTAAATAATAAGTAACCCATTTAATAAAATGCTCAGGCGTTTTGCCGGTGGGTAATGATATAACACCGCCGGGATTTCCTAATGCCCATTCCAAAAATCTCAAAGCGGTTAATTTCCCTAATTCAGGGAAACTTTTAACCTGTACAATCCCAATTTTCTCTGTAGGAGAGTAAATCAATTCTCTACCTGAGTTTTGTAAATATGTTTTTTCTACTTTTGATAATTCAGTTATTTTACTTTTTTCCATAATTCGAATTTCTAAATAATATATAAGTAAATTTATTATTTTTATATGAAATAATATATAATTTGGGATTCATCCGGTTTTCAGTTCTTATTCTCACATAATTTTTAAGAAAAAGTTTTTTCAGATTATGAGAAGAAAAATATTTTATCTTTTACAATTCTTTTTGATAATGACATTTTCTGTCTCATATCCAGTCAATTTGGATTCAGCAGGTGCTGCTCCGGGCATTTATCCGTTAGCAGTTTCAACCCAAATGATAGTAATAATAACTAGAGATTGGGATGATTCTACTGGAATTTTATATAGATATAATAGATATAAACTTAACGAAAAATGGGAAAAAGTTGGAGATATTTTTCCAGTAACTGTTGGCCGGATGGGATTGGCATGGGGAAGAGGTCTTCATGGAAAAGTTTTGAATAACGGCCCTGTTAAACATGAAGGTGACGGCAAAGCACCGGCGGGAATCTTCCGGCTAAGTAAAATATTTGGGTATGCATCTTCAGATAGTGTTAAGTGGCTAAATATGCCGTATCTGCAGGTTGATTCATGTAGTGAATGTGTGGATGATACAAATTCCATATATTATAATACAATTATTGATGATCGCAATGTTAAAGATAGAGACTGGAAAAGCTCTGAAATAATGCGATTAAGTGATAATGAATATGAATGGGGGATATTTGTTGAAAATAACAGTACGCCGCGTTTAAAGGGAGGCGGTTCATGCATCTTCCTCCATATTTGGGAAGATGAGGGAATACCAACATCAGGATGTTCCGCAATGAAAGAAGAAAATCTAATTAAAATTTTACATTGGCTAAATATTGATTCATTTCCTGTTTTGGTTCAACTTCCAAAAATAGAATATGATAGGTTTAAGTCTCAATGGGATCTTCCTTAATTAATTTTAATAATCAGGATTTGGAAAGTGATTTTAGGTTGTTTAATACAAAGTCATATCAAAACTTCAAAAGAAAAGATATAGTTTTTTATTAAATTAAAATTATAAACTTTTTATCAATTACTGATTTACAAATGAAAATCTACATAATCAGAAAAAATATTTTCTGGACACTTGTAGCAATTTTATTTTTATTCTTAAATAGTTGTACAGACAAACCACCGGAAGAAAAAGGTTCATTTAAAGAAACAAATTTAGTCGAACTGGTTAAATTGGATACTACTTTTCACCTGGATATAAGGTACGCAACAAATAATAATTTTTTGGGCAGACCCGTTTATAAAGAAGCAAGAGCTTTCTTGCAACGGCCCGCTGCCCAAGCCCTGGTTAAAGTTAATAAAGAATTAAGACCGCTTGGATATGCTCTTGTTATATTTGACGGGTATCGTCCATGGAGTGTAACTAAAACATTTTGGGATATGACTCCAAAAGATAAAAAACAATTTGTGGCTAATCCAAAGGTTGGTTCCAGGCATAACCGGGGATGTGCAGTAGATGTAAGTTTATATGGGCTTGCCTCCGGAAAAGAAGTCAAAATGCCAAGTGAATATGATGAAATGAGTGAACGTTCGTATTCTGATTATAAAGGTGGTAATGATGAACAACGAAGGCTGCGAGATTTGCTAAGAAGTAAAATGGAAAACAATGGTTTTGAAGTATTAAAATTTGAATGGTGGCATTTTGATTTTAAAGGTTGGAAATCTTATCGTATTGAAAATATTCCATTTAAGGATATAAGATAGAAAAGACGTTCATAAATTACTTTAAAGAATTTTTGAGATTCTGAATTTATTTATTGGGGCTTAGTTTGAATTTGTTTTTTTAATATGCAAGTTAGGCATCTAAAAACTGATAGAGAAATTATTTGAACGATCATACTATTGATTATATAATTATTGCTGCTTACCTGATTGGAATTGCTCTATTCGGTATTATTTCCGGGGGGAAACAAAGATCGGTTAAGGATTATTTTTTAGGTTCTAAAGTTATTCCGTGGTGGGCTGTTTGTTTTTCAATAGTTGCAGCCGAAACGAGTACTTTAACTTTTATTTCTATACCGGGACTCGCTTATATCGCAAACCTTAATTTTTTACAGGTAACATTTGGTTACCTTTTAGGAAGAATAGTTGTGGCCACTGTTTTCTTACCTGCATATTATAAAGGGGATTTGAAAACTGCTTACACATATTTAGAAACAAGATTTGGAGGAAAAACACGTTCATTTGCTTCAATAGTATTTTTATTTACTAGAACTGCCGCAGACGGAGTAAGATTAGCCGCAACTGCAATTCCTCTTTACTTAATGATCAATATAAATGAAGCAACTGCAATAATAATTATTGCTGCCGTTGCTTTAATATATACTTATACCGGAGGAGTTAAAGGTGTAATTTGGGTAGACGTCATTCAAATGTTTATTTATTTGGGAGGAGCTATAATTGCAGCAATTTATTTACTAAATATTTTACCTGGGGGATGGAGTTCGGTAATAAGTGCAGCTTCCATCGGAAATAAATTTCAAATATTCAATTTCGGT
>Ga0315554_1002355_pt1 | contig 10910 bp, 6 predicted proteins | sample SalMarSW160370MG_FD_202114 | JGI IMG/M metagenome (GOLD analysis project Ga0315554, IMG submission 202114) | Salt marsh sediment microbial communities from the Plum Island Ecosystem LTER, Massachusetts, United States - Salt Marsh Sediment SW1603-70 ... | reverse complement strand
TATAGTAATTTGCAACCAATGGAGGAGCGAGAAAACCAAGTCCCATGTGCACGCCCAAATCCACTTGTGAATCGCCCGCATGTTCATCGAAATAGATTACATCAGGATGATATTTTGTAATAGCGTCATCCACCCTCCACATGAACTGATTAGCAAATGGTGAAAGTAGCGGACCCTCTTTGGTGTGAACCGGTCCATAAAGGTCCACCGGATCCATACCTTCCCACCATTTCCCTTTTCCGTCCAGAATTGTTTGGAGCGCATCGTAAGACACACCCTTCATTGGTCCCGACTTATCACTTGTGTAACGCACCGTCATAAACTGGCCCCAAGTTCGCGCCGGAGTGTTGTGAAAGCCGATGCCGAAACGCAAACCATGCTGACGGGCAATCTTTTCCCACGTGCCAACAATGTCTTGCTTGGGGCCAACATTAACAGAATTCCAAGGTTGGTAGGCAGAATTCCAACAATCGAAGTTGTCATGGTGAACACCCATAGCCATGAAATAACGAGCGCCCATTTCGACGAACAGGTCCATCAGCTCATCGGGTTTCCATCGGTCTATCACCCAATTGTGGCAGATGTCCTTATAACCATATTCCGACGGATGACCAAAATGTTTGAGGTTATATTCATATTGCTCACTTCCCTGAATATACATTCCGCGCGCATACCAATCGCCTTGCTCTGGCATTGATTGCGGATCCCAGTGTGCCCAAACACCAAACTTGGCATCGCGCCACCATTCCGGCACTGTGTAAATTTGGCTGATCGCCTTCCAATTGGGGGTATAAGGGCCGGCGGCAACTGGCAAAGGCGGAAGGTTCCAAATATCCGGCGACAGCCCCAGGTCTCCGTCGCCAACAGTTATCTGATCAATATTCACCGTTATATCTTTGGTAACGAGATTGATGGTTAACATGGCATCGGCAGGAATCGCAATGTCGATTATGGCATGAAGGAAGGAACCTGTAAGATCTCCCGATGAATGAACATTTATTTTTTGAACAGTTTGATTATTGACAGTAACACTTATCGAACCTACTCCTGACGATGCATAGCGAATGGCCAATTTGCCAGCAACCGGAAGGTTGGTGAACCTGATCCCATCATCAGGTTTGGTCAAACTAACGAGCTGACCTCCTGATGCCTCGCTATCAGCCACTTTGGATGCCCCACCGATGGGTTCGGCAGATTCCGCTTCGAAGGTGTGTTTTTCATCAGCGATGGCAACAAGGTCGTGCGCGGTGCTCTTCTTGCCAAACTGCCAATAGTCGAAGTTAAAAAGGTGTCCCGCAGGGTTGCCTTTGAACACCAGGTAAAGGTCATGGATCCCCGTTGCGCCAGATACGCCCGCCGTGACGGTCTTCCAGTCCTTCCAACCTCCGGTGTAAGGAACGGAAACCGATCCGATCAGCGCGCCATCCACGCCATCGAGATGCAGTTTGATGATCCCTCCCGCCGTACCGCTGGCGACGCTGGCGGTAAAGGTTGCGGCTCCGGCATTGCCGAAATCGACGCCCTTCACCTTGATGTAGTCTCCGTCGTCGATATCGCACACATTCATGCCGCCTGCACTGCATGGTTCTGTGTTAACGCCCGACGACCAGCAGATCGTTTCCCCTTCGGTGCGGACATACGGATTCAACGTGCCGATCTGAGGCACCCCCTCCTTGCTCCACCACGGAACCTTCACAATGGTCCCATCGGCGTTATAGGTCATCTTTTCCACACATATCGAACGCCGTTCAAGATGGGTGCTGGTGAGCGAAAAATTAATGGCATAGTTAAAACCAAATACATACGAATTCCCTTTATAATCAATGATTCCCGGGTGATTGCCAGAAGATCTTTCGTCCGGGTCCATTATGGTTCCCTTACACTTCCATGGCCCCGTAGGACTGTCGCTCATAGCATAACCGATGCCTTCGGGACAACAGCGGGACGCCCAGGCCAGGTAGTAATGGTTATCCTTCCTCCAAAACCACGGGCCTTCCGTGTAAGACGCCTCGGGTGGAGTTCCTGTGAAGTCGATGGTTGCAACATTGATGCTGCCCGAAACAGAGACCATGTCTTCATTCAACTTCACATAATAACAAGGACCATTCCCCCCCCAGTACATATAGGCCTGCCCGTCATCATCGATGTATACGGTAGGGTCGTAACTGCCCACGACCAAAGGTTTTCCGAGAGGATCAGTAAACGGTCCGAAGGGGCTGTCCGATACCGCCACACCGATGGCCATCTGCCCCTTGTACGGGAAGGGGCAATATAAATAAAACTTGCCGTTTCGCTGAACACACTGGGGAGCCCAGGCATTACTCCCGTCCGCCCAACTGAATGTCTTATAGGGTTCCCTGACGCCCGCTATGATTCCATGATCGGTCCAATTGACCATATCGGTTGTCGTATAGAGCATCCAGTTGAACATCTTGAAACCTTGGGCATCGTCCTCATCATGGCTGGTATAAAGATAGACCGTGTCGTTATAGACCATCGGAGCCGGATCGGCGGTATATTTTGTCTGTATGATCGGATTGTCCGCATAACATAACGACCCAAAGGCTATTGCGGCGACCACCGTAGTAATTGCAACAAGTAACCGAATTCGAGATTTTTTGATTGTATTTTTCATTGTTCTAGTAGTCATAATTTTCCAGACTTTCCGGATTCAGATAGGTTCATGTGATTTCATTAGAGTCATAGCGGTTTTGAGATCTTCAAATTAAGAATTTCCTTTTATTTGATAGGCACTGAGATGGCGGGAGTATTGTATCCCTCGAGTTTGACCCAACGAGCCTCGACACCCTTCCGTACTATTCCGTGAATCTCGACAGTTTCGCCGGGAAAGATGGTAACGTAATTGTCGTCGTATTTGATCGGTAGGATTTCATTTCCTTCTTTTATCTCAGAAATCGTAGCCCTTTCGAAAAATGCAATGTGTCCGGAAGGATTGTGCAAACGAATTGTGACATGACTTTCCGCACCAACCTTCTTTTGTTGCGCTTCAATTTCGACGTTCCCGGCGGGCATATTATTTAACGCAGTCATATCAGACCATTTCTCCTGTTTCAGGGTCATGTAAATATCATTCGTTCTCGGCCCAAGGTCGTCATCTTTTTGCGATTTCCAATACGTGTTGTCCACCAAGAGTTTCCCGCTGTCGTCAAATAATTGACAGCGCACAAAAAAGACTGGCGAACACTCAGCATATCGGGGCAACAACATTACCTGGTTTGTGCCATTATAAGGAACCGATATGCCGTTTGCTGAACGGTCGTCACGCACCTTGCCATCGAGATCATAAACTCGCACACGAACACGCAATCCATGAACATCGCCGGGAGTTTGATTGAAAACGATGATTCTGGCCAGGCTGTTATCGCCGGTCGCATAAGAATCGAAAACCACTGAGAGCGGTCGCAAACCTTTTTTAGCCCCGAAGTACACGCCGCCCGGACTCAGGTAATAACCAATGAGATTACCGTAGAACGAAGGCCAGTGGCTGTTCAACATCCAGTAGGCAGTCATTTTGTGGGTTGCCCAGCCACACGCGGCAAAACTCTCAAACTGCGCGCGGGCATTCTCGTAATGGGCGAGTTGAGCTTTCCGCACAAAGTCCTCCACGTTGGAGGAAGGACCATAGCGCTTTTCCAATGCCAGTTGAATATTACCGAGTGTAGAATTATAAGCCCAGGCCCCTGCGTGCATGAACCAGGTGTCGTTGATTGGCCAAAGCTTGTCCTCCGGGATGAATTTCTTGAGGCTCTCTAAAGTAGGAATTTGCTCGTTGTCACCCTGTTCAACGGTAGAGCCACAGATAGCGGGGTATTTTCCACTGAACCAGTAACTGGGAGGCCGCCAGCAATATGGGCCTTCCATGCGAATGCCGAAGAAATGTTCATTTGCCGTCTTCTCGGCTTCCTTATATTTCCCTGCAAAAACCAGATCACGAATCATGGGAAAATATTTATAACCCTCAGGATTTGTATAATCGTGTGGACGTCCCGACCAGAATGTTCCTTCATTGAGTGCAATTCTTTCATTCTGAACTCTGCCAAAGACCATAGCGCCCATATAACCGTTCCCGATCGGCAGCCCTTCAAGCCACTTCTCCCCCGGCTGCTTATACCACAGTACCATATCTCTTTTTGAATTAGCTAAAGAGCTTTGTCTGTCTGATTTGCATGATGTTTGCACTGTCAAAAAAATTAGCAATGCAGTTATACATACAAATAGTTTAAATGGTGTTTTTTTCATATAATTTTTTTAATGTCTTTTTATTCACGATATACAAAATAACCCATCAAGCACTCATATTGATAGGCGTTTTGTACAGCAGAGAAATTCTGAGTATTCGCAGAATTTGACTCCTTTCGTAAAACTGAAAATTGGCTTTCCGTATCAAATCGACACGATATCAAAAAAGCGCCACAACTGTAATGTACATAGGATTTCAAAGAACGTGTTATATATTTTTGTACCATTGGCAATCCGTACTATTACTCTATAGTTTAACCACAACTTTCTTCCCATTATAAGTTATTACTTTATCATACTTTTGAGCGGTATCCATTCCGACACCATTGTTTTTAGAAACCCTTACAATATTGAATTTACGCTCAGTAAGCATTCCGGGGAAGGAACCTTTCCGATCGTTGACGGTTAAAACTTTTTTAGCATCATCCCAGGTAAAAGTAATAGTAGAATAAGCTCCTTTCTCATAATTATAATTATCGTTTTCGTCTTCATACAAAGTGAACTCGCCATCGGCACCTGCATACACGCGTATTTCAAGATTATCCCAACTTCTTTCGGTGGCATATTGCACTTTAGGACCAATGGGAAGTATTGAACCTGCTTTTACATACAATGGAATGATGTCTATCGGGGTTTCTTTATTTAGAGTTTGTCCGCCGGTATACACTTCGCCGGTCCAGAAATCATACCAATCAGTTCCTTTGGGCAAATAAACTTCTTCATTTTTTATCGTGCTGAAATCTTCAACACGGGTGGTATCCTTACCATGTGTACTAATTTTTGAATACATCGGCCGGGTCACCGGGCAAACCAGCAGCGACTTGCCGAACATATACTGGTCGTTGATGTCCAGTGCCTGTTTATCCTTTGCAAAATCCATCACCAAGGCACGCATCATACTCGACTGATTTGCTGTAACATCCCAGGAAGTAGAATAAATATAGGGTAATAAATTGTAGCGGAGGTTGATAGATTTTTCAATGGCATCATAAATCTTATCACCTTTTTTACCGAATTGATAAATTTCACGAGGGGCGTCGGTTCCATGCGAACGCATCATCGGGCAGAATGCCCCAAATTGAATCCAACGCGCATATAATTCGCGGTAATCTGCATCTTCGAGTTTTTTCTTATAATTCCAAAGAAAGAATCCGCCTATATCGCTATTCCAGTAAGGGATGCCGCAGAGCGAAAAGTTTAATCCTGCCGATATTTGATTTCTTAATGCATCCCATGATGTCACCACGTCGCCCGACCATGTATTGGCACCATAGCGCTGCTGACCGGCAAATGCCGAACGGGTAAGGATAAACACCCGTTTGTCGGAAGTGACGGAACGCTGGTGTTGGGATAGCCCGCCCACTGTCATTAAAGGGAAAGCATTTCGTACTTTCCGGAACGAACCAAGATATGTTTTATTGTCAAAATCGGAAGGCTTGAATTGCATATGGTCAGGTTCTGATGAATCCATCCACCATCCATCCATGCCAAGCGAGAAGATACCTTTATTCAGATACTTCCAGTAAATATCGCGGGCTTCAGGATTGTAAGGATCGTAAACTCTTACACCTGAAGGGTAATCGGGATTGGGCGGCCATTTTTCGGAACCGGATTCCGGCCATGTTTTAAAATCTAAAAGCGCGCCTATTTTATCTAATTCCTTATAGGGTTTTGTTTGGGGACCAAATGAGTTCCAAATTGATATAATCATGTGCGCATTCAGGTTGTGCACGTCATCAACCATCTTTTGCGGATTGTAAAATTCGGGATTGAGGAATTCCATGGCATTCCACAGGTAATTATTCCCCCAGTACTGCCAGTCCTGAATAATACCGTCTAAAGGAACTCCCAGCTCGCGGTATTTTTTAACCACTCCTATTGTTTCATCCTGACTTTTATAACGCTCTTTGCTTTGCCAATAACCGTAGGTCCATAATGGGAACATCGGCACCTGGCCTGTGAGGTCACGCATACGGGCAATCACGCCATCGGCATTGCCGCCATACATAAAATAATAATCGACACAATCGCCCACATCTGATTTGAATGACGTGCTTTCCGGATTATCTTCGAAGATCGTTGGCGAATAATTGTCCCAAAATAATCCGTAGCCTTTTACTGACACGAAAAAAGGAATATAATCATCCGTATTTCCCTGTACCATTCGTAGTCTCAGGTTACGCTGCACCATTTTACCCTGCTGCTGTTGCCCCAAACCATAAATGGCTTCATCTTTATCCAAAACAAACGATTGCGAGATACTGTAGGTTTTTACACCGGCATCGTTGAAATCGGTAAACGCAACGCCTGCTTCTTTTTCACTTAACAACGACACGCCTGTCGGAGTTGAAAAAGAGATTGTACCATTTTTCAGGTTCAGGTCTACCTGAACACTTTTACTTTTCAAGGAAAGTTCATCTCCAGTCTGCTTTATACTAAAAGCAGTTTCTTGCAGAACCTTAATAACCGAAAGGCTTTCTTTCGTAAATGTTTTGCCTTCAGGTGATTTCAATACCCTCACAGTGGATGGACCATAGAACTGAATTTCAATTTCAGCAGAGTTGATTATTGATTTTATGCCCAAATCAGTTTTCTCAAAAGTTTGAGCTTTAATGCTATTAACAAGAACAAATGCAAATAATACGATGATTAAAAGTTTCTTATTCATATTAACATTCTCCTGTAATTTCCTATAAAAAATTTATTGAATCGTAATCATCGTCATCTTTAAATCTTTTATATTAGAACTGTTTCCATACAAAACCTCATACTCTCCGGCGGTTACAGCAATTTTCCTACTTGCCCGGTTGAAAAACTCGAACGAAGAATAAGGAAGGTTGATCACTACCTGACCGGTTTTCCCGGCGCCGACATTGATCCTCTGAAAGCCCTTTAAGGTTTTGATCGGCTCATCGACATCGTTTACCTTGCGCACGTATACCTGGACGATTTCCGTTCCATCGCGTTCGCCGATATTTGATACAGGCACTATCAACTCGATGGTTTCGTTAGTTTTGATATTCGTTTTATTTAACTTTGCATTGCCAATTGAGAAGGTGGTATAACTCAATCCAAAACCAAAGGGGAAAAGAGGATCGGACATGAAACGGTACGTTCGCCCTTTCATTGAGTAATCCTCAAAATCTGGCAATTGTTCTATACTCTTATAAAATGTGATAGGCAGTATGCCGGAAGGATTATAATCCCCAAAAAGTACATCTGCAACAGCTTGCCCGCCAGATTCACCAGCATACCAGGCCTGCAATATGGTAATCGACTTCATTCAATACGGAATCCATAGTTTATTTTGGTATTATGTTCACTATCACCCTTTTATATCTGGATAACGGCGGATCACCTTTGTCAGTAACTCTTAAGATGAAATGAGCAGTTTCTGCTTTTTCAACTATAGGGGCTATCACCCAAACCCCTCGCGCATTCTCAGCTGAATCAATTTCTATCAATTTTTTATATGAACCCGCCTCAGGATAATGAAACCACAAATAACTTAGATTATCACCGTCAGGATCGGTAGTGCCGCTGGCATCCAAGCCAAAACCCTCACCGGACTTTACTGTTAATTGATCAGGAATCCCTAATGCAGGAACCGGCGGATGATTGGCTTCCTTATATGATTTTGTGCACCAGTCCATTCGGGCGGCAAAATCATTTTGAAAGTCATTCCGCCAACGCCACAAGGTCACTTTATTATCGTTGAAAGAAACAGTGTCCATTCGAACAGCCCTTCCATATTCATTATAGATATGCGGGGTATAGCTGTCGGCAGTATTTGTCCAGATTTCACGGGTCTCGAGTTCTAAAGGAACACCGGATCCTCCTCTTTTAAGAGTAGAATAATCTGGCTTGTAGAGCTCGTAACGACCACCCCAACCACCCCATTCAGGATGCTCAGGTTCATTTAATCCGTTCGGTATTAATGACAACCACGATGGTGTATCACCCTCCATTCCATAGGCTACATCGGGATATGCAGCGCCGAGAGGGCCGTGACCTTGCTGGATGTTATGTACCAGCCAATGATTGCTGATTTCATCGTTGCTTATCCCATCCACAAAAGTATTAATGGCATTCCATGTTGCGCTACCGTAATCATCACCCGGGCTGACAATGTAAAACAGGGCGGGGAAATGTTTTCGAATCCATACTCCGCTGTCATCCTGATCGGATATTGTATAAACCCTGAGTTTTGCAATTAGTTTTTTAGTCTCTGTCTCAGTTTTTGTGTTTTTAATTTTATATAATGCCTGAGCAAGAGTATTTACGCCTCCCCAGACAGATATCCATAATGGGCGCTCATCTTGTTCTTCAAGTACTTTGATAATCCAGTCCGAACCTTCTGAGTCTTTCCCCTCGCCAACTCCTAGCATTCCATATTTAGCTAAGCCTTGTTTTACTTTCATTAAAAGTGTTTCAGCATCAGGGAAACCAGCTTCGTGCTTATTAAGGTTAGGTTGGACTTTGCCATAAGCATGAATTATATTTTTTATTAATTCAGGATGGACTATTGTTTTTTGCCAAACAGATGTTGTAGCAATCAATCCTTTTATCTCAATTTCATTGGAGTATAAAAGTAAACGAACCATTGATTGCGTATCGTCCGGATCAGCCCCAATATCCGTTAATATAATTACCCTATTTCTTTGATTTACTTGCGAGTATAGAGATTGGTAGGATAGCATCAAAAGAACAGAAATTAAAACAAATGAAGTTCTCATAATATTTGAATTCCCTATCATTTGAGTAAAACAAGCTTTTTCGTTTCGATATACGATCCCGCTTGTCCCGAAGGAATGGCTTCCGCCACAAGGCGATAAAAATAAGCACCGCTTGGTATTCCTTCGGCATTCCACCGCTGTGAATATGTGCCGGGAAGCATCACCTTAAAAATAATCTTCGACATTTCTCGTCCCAAAGAATCAAAGGCTGTCAGCTTTACGAATGACTTTATAGGAAGAGTAAATTTAATTGTTGTTGTTGGATTAAATGGGTTCGGATAATTCTGGGAGACCGCGAACTTTGTCGGGGTGTCTCCGTCCTTGGTATCAATTTTAGTTATTCCGGATTCAGTTGTGAAAAAATCAACCATCATTTTAATGTATTTATCTACAAACATACCGGGACCATGTTGACCGTTGGGAACCAAAACAAATTGACTTGGCACGTTCGCTTCCTGCAGTGCACTAAATAGCAATTCACTATTACAGTGGGGTACCAACAGATCTGCATCACCGTGAAGAATCAGAAAAGGCGGATCATTCGCATCTACATAAGTGATGGGATTAGCCAGTGCACATTTATCGGGATTGTCCTGAATTGGTCCGCCGATGAGACTCGATTCAGGGGAATTGGCATCATCATGAACCATGTCGCTTCCGCAAGAATCCATTACCAGAAAGTCGGTCGGTCCAAACCAGTCAACGACCGCATCAACCGAACTGCTGTAGGTCAGATATTGACCGAGATTGCCTTCTATATCTTCGGTTGTAGAACCAACTGTATATTGTTTGACAAGCCCGGAAGTCCCCGCCAGTGCAGCCAGGTGACCGCCCGAGGAGCTCCCGGTTATCCCAATAAAAGTTGTATCAATCTGATATTGTTGCGCATTCGCCCGGACAAAGCGAATTACGGCTTTTATATCATTTATCTGGGCAGGAAATTTTACATCCGCACTCGAACGGTGGTTGGGCATGACAACGGCAAAACCGGCATCGAGCAAGGCTTTGCCTAAAGTCGCCAGGTCAGTTCCTTTCATATTATTGCTGAACCACGCGCTGCCGTAAATTACAACCACAACCGGATAGATCGGCTTTTCAACTTCAGGTAAATAAATATCCAGCAGGTGATATATCATTGCATCGCCCGCATAGTCCAAATCATTCCAGCTTTTTGAGTATTGCTGGCTAAAACAATTGATTGATAATATGATAGATACTAATGAAAAAATAAAAATTGTGAAGCGTTTCATTGTCTGTTCCTTTTATATTGGACATCCAATTAGAAAATAATCCCGATCCCTATTCAATTGTTAAAGTTTTTTTCAACCGTATATCTTTCGATGAACTGCCAACTTGTATTTCCCACCGTCCCGGTTCTGTTTTAAAATCGTTTGTTTCAATGTCGTAAAAAGAAAATTCAGAAGCCGGTATTTTGAATGTCAGCGTTTTGCTTTCACCGGGCTCAAGTGAAATCCTTTGAAACCGTTTTAATTGATTGATAGGTACTCTAATCGATGCATCAATCCAATGAACGTAAATCTGAGCTACTTCATCACCTTTGAGTTCACCGCTGTTCTTGATTGAAAATTGGAGCTCAATCTCGCCGTCTTTTTTAATTTGGTCGGAATTTAGTACTAAATTACTATATTCAAATTGAGTATATGAAAGACCATGTCCAAAAGGGAATAAAACGGACTGTTCAAAATACATATACGTGCGAGGGTGATTTATAAGATCATAATCCCACATGGGTGGAAGTTGCTCTGTGGATGCATAGAATGTTTCCGGAAGTTTGCCGCCGGGATTCACATCACCGAATAAAACATCGGCAATGGCTTTGCCACCTAATTCTCCACTATACCAGGCTTCAACGATTGCCTCAGCCTGGTTTTCCGTTCCTGCCATAGCAATGGG
>Ga0315554_1002354_pt1 | contig 10911 bp, 18 predicted proteins | sample SalMarSW160370MG_FD_202114 | JGI IMG/M metagenome (GOLD analysis project Ga0315554, IMG submission 202114) | Salt marsh sediment microbial communities from the Plum Island Ecosystem LTER, Massachusetts, United States - Salt Marsh Sediment SW1603-70 ... | reverse complement strand
TGCACCCTCGGCATAAGCAGGCGTTCTTTAAGGATTTTGACGCGCATTTTCGCATTTTCGGCGACAGAGAGGACCATTTTGCAGTGGTGCAGTTGCATGAGGAGCTTGCGTGGGATATGAGGCATTCGGAGTCTGAGAAGGGCGCTCTTGGTGAGGAGGATTTGCGTAGGATTTCGCTTGCGGCTTGGCTGGAAGCAATAAAGCGGTGTACTGGCAAGGAAATTCAGGTAATTTCTAAAAAGTAAAAAATAGGCAAGTTTGCGTCTGACCGGGTTTATTGCACTGCCTCAACGCTTTGTATTTCTGGCACCTTCTGCTTGATGAAGCGTTCAACGCCCTGCTTAAGCGTCAGCACGGACAATGGGCAGCCTACGCATGCGCCTTGCAAACGGACTTTGACTGTGCCTTTTTCGATGGCGACGAGTTCTATGTCTCCGCCGTCGGCTTGGATTCTCGGTCGTATTTCCGCGAGGGCTTTCTGCACTTTCTTTTCGGTTGTTTCACTCATTACTGTTTTCACCACACTTTGTTTTAAAGCCTAACCCATTAGTAGCGGATAATCATAAAAACGTTCCCATGTTTGAATTGGCACGGGCTCACTGAAGAATTTTATTAGGATAGAGAGTAATATGATTCTATTTGGTGCAGTGTGCAGGATGGATAGAGAGGCGGAGCGGTTGGGGCGTTTGAAGCCTGAAGAGAAGGTGGCTATAGCCATAGACATGACTGACGGGTGCGTGCGCGTCTGCGCAGACGGCATCAGAGCCCAGAATCCGGGCATCAGCGAGGAGGAGCTCATAGCTAAGCTGCGAGAGCGGATGGAATGGTGTAAGCGTTATCGTAGGCGGTGATGCGAGCGTTGGAGGTGTTTTACGGTTTTGTTAGACGGGTGGTTGAGGGTTTTGAGGATTCGGGTTTGGATTACGCTTTTTCGGGCGCGTTGGCGGTGAGTTTTTACGGTATCCCGCGGACTACGAGTGATGTTGATGTGATGGTCGCGGTTGCTGGCGAGGCTGATGTGAAGGTTAAGGTTGTTGCGGCTTTGCGGCGCGCTGGGTTGGAGGTTGACGAGCATAAGATTGATGTTGCGTTGGAGTCGGGCTACAACATAGCATCGTTTAGGGGTAAGGCGTCGCCGTACACCGTTGACGTTATCTTTTCAGGCGAGAAGCTTGAGAAGCAGGCTGGAACCGTGGCGGGTCTAAGCACGTTTTTTCAGTCGCCTGAAGGGTTGGTGCTGGCGAAGTTGCGGATGATTAAGGCGACTGTGCCGCGTGAACGGGCAGTGAAGGATGAGGAGGACGTGAAGGCGGTTTTGACGTTTGCTAAGGTGGATGTTGAAGCGGTGAAGAAACAAGCTAGAAAAGACAACACGCTTGCAATACTAGAATCCTTAATCGAATGATTTGAAGAGGAGGCGCAGGCTGAATAGGAGCCATAGAAAACATAAACGCAACAGTCACCACCTACCTATTCAAAAACACATACACAAACAAAAAAATAAAACCGCAAAAATAGCAGCCTTGGCGCAAAGGCTGGAGCTAATCTTTAGTTCTCTACTTTGGAGATATGAGACTGTAGGAATTCATGGTAGAATTCAAAGCAGATACAGAGACCTTAAGACAGGTCGCTTCATCAAGAAGCCTTAGTGCGCTACATAAAAAATGAATAGCTTTTCGACTGATACTGATTAAGGTTTTAAAGAAATAATAACCTCATTGCCAATATAATTTGCAAAAAAAGAAGTCTGGTTATCATGCGTTTTCGTCGCCGAATCAGTCAGTTCAAATTCGACAAAGCCTATGAGATGCGGAACAATCCGACACCAGCTGAGGCACGTATGTGGGAAATTCTCAAGAGAAAAGTCATTCCGAATTATCCAGAGCATATCTTCTACCGACAGTCTGTACAATTTGGCTATATACTGGATTTTTACTGTCCAACATTACGACTAGGCATAGAAGTAGATGGTGACATATACGACAAAAGAAAAAGGTACGATTGGCAAAGAGACACAAATCTAGCATGAAGGCGTATACAAGTATACCGAGTTAACAATGAGGATGTTTTCAACAACCCGCAAGGCATCGCAACTCAACTTTGTAAAATCATACAAGACAAAAAGATGCCTTGGTATAAGAAAATCTTTAGGTTCTAAAGTTAACACGTGCTTAAGATAAAGCAATCTCAAAAACCCATCTTTTAAGGGTTAATGGATTTGGTGGTTTTTCGTTTTGTGTGTGAGAGGGAGAGGGAAAAAAATAAAATTTAATCCAACCAACCAATTTCATGACCGGTCAGTGCTTTCCAGAAGCCTTGTTTTGTTTTTCTTCTATTTCCTCAAACTTTTTAATTATTACATTGAAATTAAAATTATTATCAACAATTTCTTCAAGATTATCAATCTTATCAAGTGTGGCGCTTATCGTCACGTTTGATTTATTTGAAGATATTGACGTTGCTGCGTTTTCTCGTCCCGCGTAATAGCCTACGCCGCCAATCACGTACGCAAGGGTAGCGAGTACCAAATATGGAGCAATCGCAGCTAAGGCAGCTGAGATTAATGCTTGATCGAGGTAAGGAGTTTGGGCAATCATAGATATCATACTAATAAAAGCGCCAAGCGCAGAGATGAGCAAAACCGAACCCCATACAAAAAAAACATAACCAACTACCCTCCACTTATTCAATTAAGGTCGCCTTAAAAGTATAGTTTACAACAATTCTATGGAATTATAGTTTATGAATTCGAAAACAATATCAAGAATTGTTTATTCCATGTTCGTTTGTGTGACAGGCACACACAGAGAGACAGACAGAGAGAGACAGAGACAGAATACACGGACACACGCACGGGCACGGGTACGGGCACGAACGGAAGCACACACGAAGGCGGGGAAAAAGATTAAAATTTAATACAAATGGGAATTCGTTTTGTCAGCTGATTGGTTTTGCTCATTTGTAAATTTGTGAATTGGTAAATTGATGAATTTGTGAATTTCGTGAGTCTTTATATTTCCTATTAGCGCTCGTTTTCTTTTGATGATGTGTCATGAAGGAAATCTTGAATCAGATTAAGGGTTTAGCGGCTGGCGATTTAGTGTGTGTGGAGTGGTTTGACGCTAGCATTGGCAAGAGCTTAAGCAACGGCGTCAGCGGCATAGACGTGCCCGTCAAAAGCTGGGGCATCTACGTCGGCATTTTAGGTCAGAAGCGCAAGCACATTATTTTGGCGCAGAACTGCTTCCGCTACTCTGACGGCTTGTATGATATTGATTATACGGCGGTGCCTGTGCCGTGGACCACTAAGGCGACTGCCATAGCAAAGCGCCACATCGGGGCGGAGGAGGCGGAGCATTTGCTGAAAAGTTTCTTGGTGAACGAGAAAATGAAGAGTGACAAGCCCAGTTCCAACCGTTGCCTTCGGCAGCAGAGGATGCGAAACCATTGACTGACTGGATTAAACGCGCGTTAACGCGGAAGACCACCGACAAAACCGCATCTGCGGAGGAAGTGCCGCCAAGCGAACGCTTGGTCTTAGGCGTCAAATTCGCCATCGCCCTAACCTTCAGCCTCACAGCGTTGGAAATCGCGCATTTGGCTCTTTTAGGCACATGGAACAGCGAAGTCTTCGCGGCAATCACGGGCTTAGCAGGCACCATAACGGGAATTCTCATATCACAGAAAACCTGAGGCGCGTCTAAGCCATGAGTGAACCACAGTTTCCGCCTTTAAATAAGGGAGGGGGGTAGTCATCGCAGAACTGAATAGAAACGTAAAAGACCTCATCGAAATTGAATGGAAAGTCGTAGACAAACTCATTCAAATGGCTGAAAATCCTCCTAATCAAAACCAGCGCGCATTCTACTATCAAACGCTTGCCAGCCATATTCGCATATTGTCAATGCTCTTGAAACTGCATGGAAAACCCGACGATACACAAGACCTAGCTAAACTCCTGAGTGAAATACGCAAGAGAGCCAAAAGAATCGCTAAGAGGCTCAAACAAGAATGACCTCAGACGACGAAGACCTCGCAAAAATCGAAGAGAACCCAACCCTTTTCGCCCAATTAGTTCTAGGATTTGAGCCTTTCAGCTACCAAGAAAAACTCCTAAACGACCCAGCGCAACGCATAATCGCGTGCATGGGAAGACAAACAGGCAAAACCACCACAATAGCCACAAAAGCCATACACTACGCCTACACCCACCCAAAAACCACCACCCTCATAATCAGCCCCAGCTTGCGCCAAAGCATGATCATGTTCGACAAAATCCTCGCCCTCACACACGCCAATCCGCTTCTGCGTAAAAGCATAACACGCAAAACCCGCACCATAATCCAACTCACCAACACCTCAACCATAATCGCCTTGCCATGCAGCGAACATTTACTACGAGGATACACCGCACACTTAGCCATAGCCGACGAAGCATCATTCATCCCCGAAACCATCATCACGGAAATCGTCTACCCCATGCTCAGCACCACAAACGGCACCGCGATTCTGCTCAGCACTCCGTGGGACAAAAACCACTTCTTCTACAAAGCCTTCCTCAACCCCACCTACAGCACGCATAAAGTGCGCTCAGCAGAAAACCCACTCATCCCAAACGCTTTCCTACAGGAAATGCAGCAAAACATGACCACAGAAGCCTACAAACGCGAGTACCTAGCGGAATTCACCGAAGCCGCCACAAGCTATTTTCCACAAGAACTAATCCGACAATGCATCGAACACGCACAACGCCTAAGCTTGGAACCATACACCACACTGGAACAGCAAATCCCGAAAGGCGAATATTACGCTGGCTTAGACCTCGGCAAACTCCAAGACCACAGCGCACTCGCCATCATCCAAAAAGACGCCGAAACGCTAAAACTGGTCTACAACCACGAATTCCCACTCCAAACAGCCTACACAGAAGTGATCGCAACAGCAGCACGCGCCAACACGCGATTCCACCTGCAAAAACTCTTAGCGGACCAAACAGGCATCGGCGAACCCATCCTCGAAGCGCTCCAAACTGAAGGCGTAACCAACACAGAAGGCGCCAAACTCACCCAAGACGCCAAAACCGAAATCCTCACCCACCTCAAACTCGCCATGGAACAGCAACGCTTAGCACTGCCCTACGATAAGCGCCTGTGCCAACAAATCAACGACCAACAATACGCTTACACACGAAACAGCAAACTCTCCTTCTCGCATCCGCCGAACACACACGACGACCAACTCTGGGCACTCGCACTCGCAGTGTACGCCGCAAAAACCGAGCAAACACCAAAACTCTGGATCGTCGCCAAACGCAGCCAAGGCAAAAACAAGCTAAACGCGCTACGGCAAAGACTCCAAAGACACAAAACAGAAGGCAACACACGATGAAACGCCGACACGAACACTTCCGCATCACCAAACTCAAACGCACATACAACCGCCACACAGACACCTTCACCATAAACATAAGCTACGAAACCACAGTCGCCACGCAAACCCAGCGCACCCGAGCAGTCGCAGAAGCCTTCGGACTCGGCACCGACCAAGCCCAACGATTCACACTCTACGACAACCTAAACCTTCGCGTACGCCCCACCGACATCGTGCTCATCACTGGCGACAGCGGCAGCGGCAAAAGCGCCCTGCTCAAAGCCATAAAAGCGGATTTAGGCACGGCAGCACAAGACACGCGCGACTTAAGCCTAAACAGGAACACACCCATAATCGACGCAACCGGCAAAAACACCACCGAAGCACTTGAACTGCTCAGCCGAGTAGGCTTAAACGACGCCTTCCTATTCCTAAGGGCTTACAGCGAACTCAGCGATGGGCAAAAGCACCGCTACCACATCGCGCGGCTCGCCGAAACCCCGAAGCAATGGTGGCTTCTAGACGAGTTCACGAGCACTTTGGACCGCGACACCGCGAAAATAGTCGCCTACAACCTGCAGAGGTTGGCGCGGCAACGCAGCAAAGCCGTAATTGCAGCGACAACGCACACGGACCTGCTCAAGGACTTGGCGCCTGACGTGCACGTGCATAAGCGTTACGGAAAAGAACTCGCCATACGCTACTACCCCAACGCACAAGCACGCGGCTGCAGCCTAACACGGCAGATGTGCGTGGAGCAGGGCACGCTTCAGGATTATAAGGCGCTAAGCCAGTTTCACTATCGAGCTGGGCGTTGTCCGCCGCCGCGGAAAATTTTTGTTCTTAAGCGCAGAGGCGAGTTGTGCGGCGTTATTGTTTATAGTTTTCCGTCGCCTGTGTGTTTTGGCAGGAGCAAGGTTTGGAAGGGTAGTTTGCAGCGGTTGCAGAGTGAGGTAAGCGTTATCAGCCGTGTGGTGGTGCATCCGAAGTACAGGAGCATCGGCTTGGGCGCTAAGCTGGTTGGCGAGACGCTTGCGCGTGCTGGAACGGCGTGTGTGGAGGCTGTTGCGGTTATGGCGCGGTATAATCCGTTTTTTGAGAGGGCTGGGATGCGGCGGATAGCGGAGAGCAAGCCTAGTCCGCATGTGGTTGTTGCTTTGGAGCGTTTGGGCGGGTTGGGTTTCGACTGCGCGTTGTTGGCTGGTGTGTGTTATGGTGAGCGGGTGGTTTCTGAGGTTGGCAGAGAAGCGGTTTTAGACGTGCTTGAGGAGTTGTCTAGGCGGGATGCGGGTGTTAGGCGGCGTTTGGCTAGTCTGCGAAATGTTTATCCGCGGCATGAGGAGTTTATGGCGAAGGCTGCTGAGCTGGACGTGGCGGGTTTGGCGAAGGCGCTTAAGCGGTTGAGTTTTATGGCGCAGACTAAGGTTTACTTGTTCTGGAGAAAAGAGCAGGCTGGTTGAGGCTGTTTTTTGTTTAGCCTCGTTGGGTTATGCGGCTTCGGTTTGCATTCTTTTTTTGCGTTCGTAGGCGTATTCGATGAAGGCTACAAATAGTGATGATGAACCTGTGCCTATTAACACTAGGGTTGTTGGGTCGAACATTTCACTTCCGTCCTTGTTTTTGCCGCAGTGTGAGTGAGGTTGAGTTATATAAAGTATTTTGAGATTTGTTCATAATTCTGATGGAAAAAATGGAAGCGCCGTAGCTTTTGGGGCACTGGTGCTCTGCGAGAGCTATAGCCCCCTTATATAAAGACTGAAACGCGGAGTGAATTCCTCGTGGAACCAATGCTTGACTGTTCAAATTATGTGAAGAAGTAGACTTGTTTGTCAAGAAATTTTGACTAAAAAAGCGCGTTGCGGGCGTGTTTGGTCAAGAAACCTTTACAAAAACCCTTTAATCGCAGAACCAACCCTAGTATAACATCTGGGATGAGCATGAGAAAAAGCCTCGCTATGCTGCTTGCTCTCGCCTTCCTAACAGCGTCATGCATAATCGTGGCTAAGCCTGCGTTTTCCTCCGCTGACGTAGCCGAAGACTCTTGGACGTCTAAGGCGCCGATGCACGTGGCAAGATTCGGCTTAGGCGTTGCGGTGGTGAACGGCAAGATATACGCCATCGGAGGCTCAACCAGAAGTGGAGGAGGCGGCACCCGAAATGGGGAACTGCCCGTCACTGGCGGGGTCGTGGGCACAAACGAAGTTTATGATCCAGCAACGGATACGTGGGAAACCAAAGCGCCCATGCCTACACCCAGATTTGGTCAAGCAAACGTTGTAAACGGCAAAATCTACGTAATAGGCGGAGATTCCAGCTGGACCCTTAATGAAGTTTATGATCCAGCAACGGACACGTGGGAAACCAAAGCGCCTGTGCCGACTGGGGCAATTGGTTTTGTCTCAGTTGTCGTTGATGATAAGATATATGTTTTTGGGGCATTTTCAGAAAGTGGAGATTCTATGAGAAACCAAATATATGATCCTGAAACTGACTCGTGGAGTGAAGGCACACCCTCGCCATCGGGTGTCACGTATGGAGCGGCTGGCGCGACTACTGGTGTGAATGCGCCTAAACGAATCTACGTTTTAGGCGAGAAATGGGATCATTGGTAAGGTGAACCGCCGTACTTTGTTCGGGTTTATGACCCTGAGAAGGATGTGTGGACTTTTGGTGCTGACATACCCACGCACCGTTATGATTTTGGGGTCGCCGTCGTAAACGACATGCTGTACGCCATCGGAGGCTATACTTCCTATTACCCCGATTTGCTATACTCAGTTCCTTACGGTCCTTCTAACACGCCGCACGCAACAAACGAGCAGTACACGCCCTTCGGCTACGGCACCGTCCCGCCCTTGGTTCAGGTTGTTTCGCCGGAAAACATAACGTACGCTGCAGACAATGTTTCTCTGGCTTTCACGGTGAACAAGCCAACGCAATGGGTTGGGTACAGTCTTGACGGGCAGGAAACCGTGGCAGTCACGGGAAACACGACACTCACGGGCTTACAGAACGGCTTGCACAACATAACCGTTTACGCAAAGGATACGTTTGAAAACATGGGAACCTCTGAAACGGTCTATTTCAGCGTTGAAGTTCCGTTCCCGACAACATTGGTCATAGTTTCCGTAGCGTCAGTGGCTGTGATCGGCGCAGTCTTAGCAATCTACTTGAAGAAACGCAAACATTAATCAGCTATCTGCTTGTTCTTCGCACAATCATCGTCTGAACTTGACTTACGCCCTCTATCTTCCCAAGCGCACTTTCAAACTCGTCCACAATACCTGTTTTATCCTCTGGAAACTTCACCTGAACTAAAAGAGCCTTCAACCCAAACGCTATAGGCTCCTCTCCGTAGCCTTCAACAGAAGAAAACTCAGGCAGGCATTTTTCAACTTTCTTTTTCAAGCCATCAAAACTATCGACTACATCTTCTGGAAAAACCTTGTAAACAACTTTTATGCTACCCATTACATAGTCCGCCTTTTATGGACCTATAAAACCGCACTTTGGACACTTGTATGTGCGACCAAACTTTCTGCACTTTCCGCAACGTTTTATCTGTATTTCTCCACAGTTGGGACAAAAGAATTTGGTTGCCTCTGTTCCCGGCTGAATGGGTTTACCACAACTCGTGCATGTAACTAAGGATAATGTTGTGCCTTCGGACATCACGCTCATCTCTGTGACGGCTCTCTAATTCAAGTCTTCCTTATATCTTCTATGTTTGCTTTTCGCAAGTTTATTATTGTGGTTTTTCGCCTATACTCTACGGGGTTATTTTGGGAGTAAACCTTCGCGCTATTGTTCCAAAAACAGTTGTTAAACTAGAGAATTTAAGTGGAAAATCAATCGCCATTGACGCTTACAACGCTTTATACCAGTTTCTCGCCATAATTCGCCAGCCAGACGGCACACCTTTGAAGGATAGCACTGGAAAAGTCACCAGCCACCTAAGCGGTCTGCTCTATCGAACAAGCAACCTTGCGGAGATGGGCATGAAGCCGATTTACGTCTTTGATGGTGTTCCACCCGCTCTTAAGGAAGTGGAAATAAAAAGGCGCACGAAAGTAAAGGAAGAAGCTTTAGTTAAGTACGAGCAAGCTTTAGCCAAAGGCAAAGTTGAAGAAGCCCGCGTGTACGCACAAGCCACATCTCGCTTGAAGGATTACATGACGGAAGACAGCAAAAGGCTTCTCTCTCTTATGGGTATCCCTTGGCTTCAAGCTCCCAGCGAAGGAGAAGCACAAGCTGCGCACCTGACGAGATGTGGGGATTCAGATTATTGTGCGAGCCAAGATTATGACAGCTTGCTTTTTGGAGCACCTAGGCTGATTCGAAACTTGACTGTTTCTGGTCGAAGAAAACTTCCTGGCAAAAACGTTTACGTGAATGTCGCGCCTGAGGTGGTGGAGTTAAGCAACGTCCTTAAAGAATGTGGAATAACTTATGAGCAACTGATAGACGTAGCCATCCTGATTGGAACAGACTTCAACCCCGACGGCATAAAAGGCTTAGGGCCTAAAACTGCCTTAAAACTAATAAAAAAGCATGAAAATTTGGAAAACGCTTTGCCACACTTGAAAAACGCCGAGTTTCCAGCTGACCCTCAAAGAATACGAGAGATATTTTTGCACCCGAAAGTGAGAGCCGACTACAAGCTGGAATGGAAAGAACTCAACATAGAAGGCGTTGTTGATTTTCTCTGCAGAGAGAAAGACTTCTCAGAGAATCGTGTGAGAAGAGCATTAGAAAGAATGCGAGAAGGCACAAAGAAACTTGAAGGAAAAACCACTCTAGAAAAATGGTTTGGGTGAACCTCGTCTTTTAATAATAAATCATTTCTAGATGGGATAAAATTTGAAGTAAGAAACTAGAGCTTGTGGCCGTGCTCACCAATTAAAGGAACAAAAGCCACTCCACCGAGATTCTCCTGTTTGATTTTTCCGTCTGGTTCTTTTGTGATTTTTAAAAGGTTCTGGAAGAGGGAAACACTGCCGACTGGGATTAGCAAGATACCGCTGGGCTTCAACTGATCAACTAACGGTTTGGGCACGTTGGGGGCTGCTGCCGTGACTATAACGCGGTCATAAGGAGCCTTTTCAGCATAGCCTTTGGAGCCGTCAGCGTTAATTATTGTTACGCGGTCGGCGTAACCTGTGGTCATTATGGTTTTTCTCGCGTTTTCAGCCAAAGCCTGAACTATCTCTACGGTGTAGACATGTCCCCACTCGCTACGAGGGGCTTCTTTCGGAGCAATTATCTCCGCTATTGTGGCGGCGTGCCAACCTGACCCTGCGCCGACTTCCAAAACCTTTTGACCAACTTCCAACTGGAGAGCTTCATCCATTATCGAAACCATGTGTCGCCTAGCCCAGCATTACGCTGAGGCTATGTGGCGCCGAGATTGTTTGGCCGAAACCAATTGGAAGCGGCGTGTCCGCAGCACTGTAGGATTGCATGTCTAGGGGCAGAAATTTTGTGCGAGGCACGGCGCGTATTGCTTTAATTACTTTTGGCGACCGTAGAATGCCTTGTTTT
>Ga0315554_1002353_pt1 | contig 10912 bp, 14 predicted proteins | sample SalMarSW160370MG_FD_202114 | JGI IMG/M metagenome (GOLD analysis project Ga0315554, IMG submission 202114) | Salt marsh sediment microbial communities from the Plum Island Ecosystem LTER, Massachusetts, United States - Salt Marsh Sediment SW1603-70 ... | reverse complement strand
CCGCTACGCCCGGCTGGCAGGTCGCAAAATAAGGTCGCTGACGCCGCAGAAAGCTGCCTCCCGCGAGAGGGCCGAGATAGAGAACCTTAATAAGGGCGGCCCTATTGCCATGGCCGATTTTGTAATCGTGAACGATTCTACATTTGCCAACATGAAGAAACAGGTGGAAAATATTTTAGCGAGGTTGAAATGACTTTACCCAGACGTCCGTCGCTTGACGAGTATTTTTTAAAAATCGCCTCGGTGGTGGCCGAACGTTCGACCTGCCGCCGTCATCACATGGGGGCTATAGCGGTGCGGGACAAGCACATCCTGACCACCGGCTATAACGGGGCGCCGGCGGGGGCTAAAGACTGCCTGGAGCTGGGCTGCCTCCGCGATGAGCAGGGCATACCTTCCGGCATGAGGACCGAGATATGCCGCGCCATCCACGCCGAGCAGAATGTGATTATCCAGGCGGGACTTCACGGCGTGAGTCTGGAAGGAAGTACCGTTTACTGTACCCACACGCCCTGCGTGCTCTGCGCCAAGATGCTCGTTAACGCCAGGATTGCGCGCTTTGTGACCTTCGGGAAATACGACGACGACCGCTTTATAGATATATTTAAAGAGGCGGGTATCGAGGTGGATATCAAAGACAGGCCGCCGTCGCAGATAACGTACCTGGACTAGGCTTTTCTTTTTATCGTTTCCCTTACCGCCAGGGCGATATCTTTCGCCGTCAGCCCGTACCTTTCCAGAAGCTCCGCCGGCTTGCCGGACTGACCGAACACATCTTTTATCGCTACGAACTCCATCGGCACGGGCTGCCGACTGGCTGTGATTCTCGATACGATACTGCCGAGTCCTCCGGCCTCCTGGTGCTCCTCGGCGGTAACGATGGCCCCCGTCTCCGCAGCGGCTTTAACGATAGCCGCCTCATCTATCGGCTTAAGCGTGGGCATGTTCAACACCCGGCAGCTGACGCCGTCCCGAGCGAGCTGTTCGGCGGCTTCCAGGGCCGAGGCCACCAACACGCCGCAGGCGATTACAGTAGCGTTTGTGCCCGACCTCATTTCCACCGCTTTGCCGATCTGGAAACGATAGACGCTATCGAATATCACCGGCAGCCTGGGACGGCAGAGCCGGACGTAGCAGGGCCCGTTATGCGCGGCGACGGCCCTTATAGCCTGCGCGGTCTCTATACCGTCCGCCGGGACAATGACGGTAAAGCCGGGCAGCGAGCACATCAGCGCCAGGTCCTCCAGAGCCTGATGGGAAGCGCCGTCCTCGCCGACGGTCACGCCGGCATGCGTCACCACGATTTTCACGTTGAGCTTGGCCTGTGCCACCGAGACCCTTATCTGGTCGAAGCAGCGCCCCGGCGCGAACACGGCGAAGGTGCTGGCGAAGGGTATTTTTCCCGAGGCCGCCAGGCCGCTGGCGATACCTATCATGTTCTGCTCGGCGATGCCCACCTCGAAGAACCGCTCCGGGAACTCTTTCTCGAAATACCGGGTCATCGTCGAAGGCTTGAGGTCGGCGTCCAGCACGACGATGTCCGGGTTCTCCCGTCCCATCTCCACCAGCGTTCTGCCGTAGACTTCTCTCGGCGCCAGCTCTTCGGTCACGCTATGCCAGCTCCTTCAGGGCTTGTTCCACCTGCTCGGCGCTGGGGGCCTTGCCGTGGAAATCGACGTTGTTCTCCATGAAGCTGACCCCTTTGCCTTTGACGGTATGGGCGATGATGACGGCGGGCTTTCCTTTGACCTTACGGGCTTTGCCGAAGGCATCGAACAGCTCTTCGAAGCTGTGCCCGTCTACCTCGAACACCCTCCAGCCGAAAGCAGCCCACTTCCTGTTCATGGGGTCGAGGTCCATGATATCCTTCGTAAAGCCGCTCAACTGTATGCGGTTTTTGTCTACTATGGCGGTCAGGTTGTCCACTTTAAAGTTAGCCGCGGACATGGCGGCTTCCCAGGTCTGCCCCTCGTCGCACTCGCCGTCGCTGAGCAGGGCGTAGACGCGGTAGTCCTGGGAGTTAAGTCGACCCGCCAGAGCGCAGCCGACCGCGAACGATAGCCCCTGCCCCAGGCTCCCCGAGGACATTTCCACGCCGTGCGTAACGGTGCGGTCGGCATGGCCCTGCAGATGGCTGTCCAGCTGACGAAGAGTGCTCAGTTCCGACCTCGGGAAGTAGCCGCACTCGGTGAGGACGGCGTAGAGGACCGGCGCGGCGTGCCCCTTGCTCAGGATAAACCGGTCCCTGTCCTTCCAGTCGGGGTCGGCAGGCTTAAAACGCATAATTCTAAAGTAGAGTGTGGTGATTATCTCCACGGCGGAAAGAGAGCCTCCGGGATGGCCGCTGCCCGCTTTACCTATCATCGTGATGATGTCGCGGCGCAGTCTTTTTGCCACCTCTTTAAGGTCGTCCCCAGAAGAAAATACGGAGGCTTTATCGCCTGGTGTCTCTATCAGCGGGTGATAAGAATCAGAAAGCATTATTGTCTCGCGTGATTATTTACGTAGCTCTTTCGCGGTATCTGCCCCGACATCCGGCTCCATTTTGCCCATGTCGGCGACGGCTTTTCTGGCCATGAGAGCGGCGTTTTCCGCTTTCTTCAGAGCTTCATCGACCGCCCTTCTCGCTTTCTGCGCGTCTTCTTCGGCTTTAGCCGCTGTCTTGGCCGCGTCGGTAGCGGCTTTCGCGGCGCGGGCCGGCGCCTCGCTGGCGGCTTTCACCGCGGCTTCGGCCTTGGCCAGAGCTTCGTTTGCCTTTTCGCTGGCCTCCGTAGCTTTCATAATAGCCTCATCGGCCTTGGTTATCATCTCCGTGGCTACCCGGGCGGTCTTGGATACCGCTTTTTCTCCCGCCTCGCTGGCTTCACCGGCCTTTCTTGAGGCTTCTGCCAGGGCTTTTTCAGCGGCCTTGGCTGACTCCATGGCCCGCCTCCCCGCCTCCTCAGCCGCCTGAGGAGCGCGTTCCGCCGCCTCCATCGCTTTTTTACCGGCTTCTTCCGCTCTGGCGGCCGCATCACCGGCGGCTTTCCTGGCTGCCTCCTCCGCCTCGCCAGCCCTCTGAGTGGCCTTGTTTGCCGCCTCGGTAGCCATAGCAATGGCCTGCTCGGCTTTTCGGGCGGACTCTTCCGCTGCTTTCCTGGCGGCCGCGTCCGCTTCCTCGGCCCTTTTAGTGGCTTTATCCGCCGCCTCAATGGCCCTCGCGCCGGTTTCCTCCGCTCTCTTTACCGCTTCCTCCGCCGCCCTTTTGCCTGCCAGGTTCACCTCTTCGGCCTTGTTGACGGCTTTCTCCACCGCTTCCAGGGCCCGGGCAACGGCCTCCGAGGCGTAATTCTCCATGTCTTTGCCCGTCTTCACCGAGTTATCGGCAAAGTCTTTAGCCTGCTTTAAAGCTTCGGCAATCTTCCTGCCGACCTCAGCTGTAGTTTCCCTTGAGAGTCGGGCAGCGGTGTCGGCGGCCTCCTTCGCCTGCTTTATGGCTTCATTGGCTTTGGTTTCAGCCTGGGCGGCGGCGTCCCGTGATGCCCTGGCGGCCGCATCGCCGGCTTCTTTGACCTGCTTGAGTACGTCGGTCATCTTGTTCGCTATTTCCGCCGAAGCCTCCCTTGACGCTTTAGCCGAGGCTTCGCTCGCTTCCTTGGCCTGCCTGACAACTTCCGCCATTTTTTTACCGGCTTCAGCGACCGATTCGCGGGACGTCTTGGCGGCGGCTTCTGCTTTAGCTACGGCGTCCGCTATGGTTTTAGTGGTGCTCTCGAGCATTTTATTGCCGGTCTGCCTTGTATCTTCCGATTTCTTGGACGCTTCGACCGATGCCCGTGTGGCGAGCTCGGCGGCTTCGCGCGCGGCTTTCCCCGCCTCCTCCGCCACTCTGGCGGCATCCAGCGCCACCTTTATACTGGCTTCCATCTCGTCCAGTATTTCGGGCAGGGGTTTCATCATCATCCGGGCGAGATGAGCATTTTTATCTCCCTGGGGCAGACCGATTATTTTCTTGGACATTTCCGACCTTCCTGTTGGCAAAAAAACGCCGTGATATTTTACACTTTGGCCTTGCCCTTTAGAGTAATCGTTTTTTAGCCAACTGTCAAGGAAATGTGAATACCGTACTGTCCTGACACGTCAACGGGATGATGAGAGGGTCCGGGCAGCGCGTCCGGCAAGCGTTGAACAGACGTCTAGATGGGAGTCACAGATTGATTTTCCCTGCTATTTATGGTTAAATTGATAGATTGAGAGGGGGAAAATGGACGACCTGAAATTAACTGCCGCTAAAAGGGAAGTGCTGGGCAAAAAGAACCGCTTTTTACGCCGCCGCGGTATTACGCCAGCGCATCTTTTTGGACATAACCTGAAATCGCAGACTTTACAGTGCGATACCGCCGAGCTCAAGAAAATCGTATCCCACGCCGGGACCACGCGTCTCGTAAGCCTCAGGGTTGCCGGAGAGAAAGAACCGAAGAACGTGTTCGTCCGGGAGATACAGACCGACACGCTCGGGAAATCCCTGCTCCATGTTGATTTTTACCAGGTGCGCAAGGGTGAGAAGATGACGATGGATGTTCCCATCGTCCTGGTGGGCGAAGCACCGGCTATGAAGGAGAAGGGGCGCATGCTCTCCCGGGGTATTACGGAGCTCGCCATCGAATGTCTTCCGGAAAAAGTGCCGCCTCAGATAGAAGTTGACATCAGCGGCTTAATCGAGCTTGAGCAGGACATTCACGTTAAGGATATAAAACTCGACCCCGATATAACCGTCCATGACGACCCCGAACAGATGGTCGTTAAGGTAACGGAAGTCGCTATCCAGGTCGAAGAAGAAAAGCCTGCAGAGGTTGAAGAGGAAGCCGTCGAAGGTGAAGTGACCGCCGAGGCCGGCGAGGAGAAACCCGCCGAAGCAGCCGCCGAAAAGCCTGAGAAGCAAGAATAGTCGACTTTAACACAGGCATGTAGTCGGATAATGATAATCGATTTCCACGCGCATGCGCTGCCGCCGCAGATAAAGAACAACCGCCGGCGCTATGTGGAAAGAGACCCCGCTTTCGCCGAGATATACGCCAGCGAAAAGGCGACGATAGCCACCGCCGACGACCTCATTGCTTCCATGGACCGAGAGGGAGTGGGCGTCTCCGTAATCGTTAACTACGGGTGGCGTACGCACGAACTCTGCGTCGAGACCAACGATTACATCCTGGAGTCTATAGCCCGCTACCCCGACCGTCTGATAGGTTTTTGCGCTGTCTCCACATATCACGAAAAAAAGTCCCTGGCCGAGATTGAACGTTGCGTCCGCGGGGGCGTAAAGGGCGTGGGTGAGCTGCGGCCGGACGTGCTGCCGCCCGAGAACCTGACAAAAAGTATACTCGAGCCCTTTTCCCGTCTTTTAAGGGAACACAATCTTATCTTGATGACCCATTCCTCCGACCCCGTCGGGCATGAATACCGCGGCAAGGGAGTCGCCACCCCGGAGATGCTCTATTCCTTTATCTCCAATCTTAACGGCCTGCCGGTCGTGTGCGCGCACTGGGGCGGCGGCTTGCCCTTTTATACGCTCATGCCGGAGGTGCGCCGGGCACTGGAGAACGTCTATTTCGATACAGCTATCTCCCCGTTTCTCTACCGACCCGATATCTATCGCTACGTCAAAGACCTGGTCGGCGCGGACCGCATTCTGTTCGGGACGGACTACCCAGTTCTCCCGCCTTCCCGGCTGCTTAAAGAATTCGAAGGCGTGGAAATGACACAGGACGAACGGGACATGATTCTCTCCGGCAACGCGCGCCGGCTGCTGGGAATATAGTTGAAATATGGAAGCGATACGCTCTTTTATCGCCATTGAACTGCCCGGGGAAGTTAAGTCTTCCCTTGCCGGCATACAGTCCCGGTTGAAATCGGGGAGCCGCGCCCCGGCAAAATGGGTAGACCCAGCAATCATGCACCTTACGCTAAAGTTCCTGGGCTACGTAAAAGGGGATGATGTTGGCAGCATCATCAAAGCGCTGGAAGAAGCCTGCCGCGGTGTTTCCCCCTTTCATCTCGAAATGAGCGGACTTGGCGTCTTTCCCAATCCGAGGAGCGTCCGGGTGGTCTGGGCGGGACTGACGGGGGATATAGAAAAACTTGGCCTTCTCCAGAAACGAATTGACGCTGCCCTGGCACCGCTCGGCTTTAAAGCGGAAGAAAGACCTTTTACACCCCACCTCACCCTTGCCAGGGTCCGCGAAGACGCCAGGCCGGAGGAAAGGCAGAAGCTCGGTGAGCTCGTTGACGGCACCGTTGCGCCCGACCTTAGCTTTCACGTTGATGCCGTTCACCTGATGAAAAGCCAGCTGATGAGGACCGGCCCGGTCTACACCCGCCTTGCCTCGGTAGTTCTCAAATAGGTTTACGCTCTTTAAGCTTTTTTGCTTCCTTCCGTTTCTAATCTTTACTAATTATTTATGCCCCGCTGCCATAATTTACGGCTTGTTTAGCGCCCCGGTTCTAAAATGGCTACAGGCAAGGCTGCGGAGGCGTACGATGAGCGAACCCAAAGAGCGTATACTTCTGGTTGATGACGAGGAGGCCATCAGGTGCATCCTGAATAAGGGTCTCGCCATGCGCGGCTATGACTGTGACGAAGCCGAGGACGGCGAACAGGCTCTGGAGAAGCTCGGCAAGAATCCTTCCGACCTCGTTATTATGGATATCAATATGCCCGGAAGGTCGGGCAGCGATGTCCTGCCGGATATCGTCGACCGTTTCCCGGAGACAGCCGTAATCATGGCCAGCGGTATCACCGACCCCCTAATTATGGCGCAGTGCATTAAGTCCGGCGCCCAGGACTATATAAACAAGCCCTTCCGCTTCGAACAGGTGCTGCAGAGCGTTAACGGCACGCTGGACAAGCGTAAAGTAGAGCTGGAGGTCCAGCGCTACCTTCAGGATATCGGCAGGAAAGCCTCGCAGGAATCCGAGGAGCCGCGGAAGATATTCATCGGCGCTATTGAAAACCTCGTCAATACCCTGGAGTCTATCGATAGCTACACCAAAGGCCATTCCCGCGCGGTGGCGGAGCTGTCCCTGGCTATCGGCAACCAGTTAAAGCTTGCGCCCGAGCAGATGGAAGACCTGCGCTGGGCGGCTTTACTCCACGACGTGGGTAAAATCGCCGTCGACCCGGATATACTGAACAAGCCCGGCGAGCTGACCCCCGGCGAGTACCGCCACATTATGACTCACGCCGTCATCGGGCCCAGGCTGGTCAAACCGTTCGTGAACGATAGCGTCGTAGAGATGATTTCTCATCACCATGACCACTATGACGGCAGCGGTCTCGGGCAGTCCGTACGCGGCAAAAATATCCCCCTGGGTGCCAGGATACTGTCTGTAGCGGACGCGTATCACGCGATGATTTCCGACCGCCCCTACCGCAAGGCGATGTCAATCGCGGATGCCATGGAGGAACTGCTGTGGTACAGCGGCTCTCAGTTCGACCCCATTATCGCCAATATCGTTATCAATAACGTGCGCAGGAATAGCGGGTGGAACCAGCCAGTTAGCGGGGGTCCCGTGGCTGATAATCATTAGTTATACCATCCTGCCCCGCCCTCCTGCGTATAAGGCACTTGTAAAGTATAGCCGTTTCGTATTATACTAATACGATTCATATTATTTTCAGGTTGGGAGGAGGACCCCATGGAACAGATTCATTTCCCTAAATGTCAAAAATGCAATACTGGAGACCTGGTCCCGCTGTCCGATTTCGGCAGCCAGGGGGCGTCAATACAGTATAAAGCCTGGGTTTGCACCAATCCCGATTGCGGGTTTAACCTTAAAATCAGGAATGGCGACGTCTATCGCGACGAACCCATCATGAGCGGCACCCTCCATAACTCCCGGCCTCGCTAGTCTCACCGGGAGTTCTCACTTTATGGCTGACTGCGGAGGCAAAACGTGCTTCCTCCGATAGCTGACCTCAAGAGGGCAGCACTTGACCTGCTCTTTCCACGCTGGTGTATCGGCTGTGGCAAGGAAGGCAGCTATATCTGCCGCGACTGCCGCCGGGGCCTGCCGTTTATTTCCCCTCCCGTGTGCGTCTATTGCGGGCGTCCGCTGGGCCATGAGGCTCTATGCCGTGGCTGTGACAACGCGCCGGCGCAGATAGACGGTATACGTTCTCCGTTTGTTTTCAGCGGCATCATACGCCAGGCTATCCACGAGCTGAAATACCGCAATCTCAGGACGCTGGCGCCTTCGATGGCGGGTCTGCTGAACGATTACCTGACTGAGAACCCGCTTCCCGGCGACGTTCTGGTGCCGGTGCCGCTGCACCGTAAAAGACTCCGCGAACGCGGCTATAATCAATCCGCCCTGCTGGCGGGTGAACTCGGCAAGCTCAGCGGCCTGCCGGTGATCACCGGTTGCCTTGTCCGTCAAAGCTATACCGCACCCCAGGCGAGGTCGGTTGCGGTCGCTGACCGCCGTAAGAATGTCGCCGAAGCGTTTGCCTGCCGTGACAGCCGGTTGAAAGATAAGAGAGTTATTTTAATCGATGATGTATCAACCTCGGGCGCTACTCTAAACGCCTGCGCGGCGGTGCTGAAAGACGCGGGGGCCGCCTCGGTATGGGGGCTGGTCATGGCACTGGAGCTATAGAAAGGAGCGTGTGGACATGGAACTGCAGATAGCCGGAACCAATACGGAAATCACGCCGGCCGCACAGCGCTATATCGAGCGTAAAGTGGTCAAGCTCAACAAGCACCTGCCGGGGATTATCGATATCAAGGTGGAAATCTCGGACGAAAAAACGAAGTCGCCGCTGCAGCGCTATCTGGTGGGAATTACTGTCAATAGCGGCGTTGCCGGTACGGTTTTCCACGGGGAGGAGCGCGGCGAAGACCTGTTCAAAGCGGTCGACCGGGTAGTCGCTGTTATGAAACGCCAGCTCGAAAGGCACAAGGGTAAGCTCTATGACCGGGGCCGCAGTAGCGCCATGGCCAGGGGCAAGTATCCGCGCGCGGAACAACCTGTCGCTGAAAAGAAAGTGGTCAAGACCAAGCATTTCATCGTTGAGCCCATGGTACTTGACGAGGCCATCGAGTCGATGGAGCGACTGGGACATGACTTCTTCCTTTTTATTGACGCCGATAGTCAGGAAGTCCGGCTTTTATACCGTCGCAGCGACGGCAACTACGGAGTCATCGAGCCGGAGTTCAAGTAGTTGTTTTATATAATTTTTGACACCGCCGCCGGCTGGGTAGGCGTCCTGGGTTCCGGGGTCGGTCTGCGCCGCACCACGCTGCCGCAGCGCTCCGAGGATGCAGCCCGAGGTCTTCTCGGCGATGATTTGAAGAACTCCGGGTCGGTACCGCGTTATTGTTCCGACCTGATAGAACGCTACCGGGCCTATTTTACCGGCCAGCGTGTGGATTTCCCTTTCGAGCTGGACATTACCGCAGCCACCCCTTTTCAACAGAAAGTGTGGCAGGCGGCCCGTGCTATCCCCTTCGGACAGACACGCAGCTATAAATGGGTAGCGGCGCAGGTCGGCAGCGCCGGCGGGGCGCGTGCGGTAGGGCAGGCCCTGGGCAGGAACCCGCTGCCTGTTATCGTACCGTGTCACCGCGTGCTCGCCGCCGGTGGCGGTCCGGGCGGCTTTAGCGGAGGAATTGAAGTAAAGAAATTCCTGTTGAGACTGGAAACGGGCAGGTCTAGATTATAACTGATAACCGTTCGTTTTAGCCTGGTAGATGCGCCGGCGGGATTCCGCCATGCCTCTGAGCATAACGTTCATGAAGTCCGCTTCGTATTGTTCGATGAGCCCCTCGGCGGCGAAACTGTAGTAGCGGTTATCCCCGATAACGATATGGTCCAGGACCCTCAGGCGCAGCAGTTTGCCGGCGTATACCAGCTCCCGGGTCAGCTCCTTATCGTTCACGCTGGGCTCGGGGTTCCCCGACGGATGATTATGTACAAAAATCAACGACGCGCCGTTGCTCTTTATGGCGCCTTCGATAACCTCGCGGGGAGAGACCGAACTGCTGTTGACCGTTCCTTCCGAGAGGTCGATGGTATCAATAATCTGGTTCTGCGCGTTGAGATAAATTACCTTGAAGACCTCTTTCTTGAGGCCCCGCATGGAGTGGTAAAGGTAATCGAACACCTCCTGGGAGGAGCGGTAAAAAGGCTTTTCCAGGATTCTTGCCTTGAGGAACTCGCGGGCGACCTCCTGCACCAGCTTTATCCCGAAGGCGCTGTGGGCCCCCACGCCGTCGATTTTCTGTAGCTCTTCGGGCGGTGCTTCGAGGACGCCGCGCAATGTCTGGAATCTCTTTATCGCCTCCTTGGCCGCCGCTTTGCAGTCGCGCCGCGGCGTGCCGAGGCTGAGCAGAAGCTCCACGATTTCGTAGTCGTGGAAGCCGGTGAGGCCGGACTTAAGGAACTTATCGCGCAGTCTTTTCCTGTGGCCCCGGTGAATATCTTCCGGCTGGTGTGCTTGCTTGTCTTCAATGCTCATAATAAGATACCGTATTTTAACATCAAGTTGTAAAACTTTCCAGAAAATCTTTGTGCTATAATACTTGATAATCGAGCGTTAAGGAGAAACATATGGCGGATAAAGTCAACCCCAGGCATGAGATATTCAGTAAACCCCTCCCCGAGCTTCTCGATGAAATCGAGAACGCGGCGGCGGATGCCCGCGCGGCGGCGGACGAGGCGAGGGCCGCTGGAGAAAGGGCCGCCCAGGACGTTATGAAAAGACTGAGAAAGCTGTTCCTGAAAATGTCCCGGGACATCACCGAGGAGCTCGGCGAAAAGTCCGGCAAGTCGACTAAGTAATGACCTCGGTCTTTATTCCGTCTTCCCCCACCAGCTCTACGAGGTCATGCCTGAGCTCCGGGGAGTAGCCCGTATAGATATTGGGCAGCTTCAA
>Ga0315554_1002350_pt1 | contig 10921 bp, 11 predicted proteins | sample SalMarSW160370MG_FD_202114 | JGI IMG/M metagenome (GOLD analysis project Ga0315554, IMG submission 202114) | Salt marsh sediment microbial communities from the Plum Island Ecosystem LTER, Massachusetts, United States - Salt Marsh Sediment SW1603-70 ... | reverse complement strand
GAACTTGGAGGAATTTTCTTGTTGTGTCCCAGTGGGTCATATGGCTCCGCTCGTCGCCATACACCGTTGTAATGGGGATGAACTCGATTGTGAAACCTTTCAACGCACTCTTGATGAGCAGCTCTGTCTCCGCCTCATATCCGTCCGATTCGAACGAAATCGCATCCAAGACCTCGCGGCCGATAAGACGATAGCCCGATTGGCTGTCTTTGATTGTCACCCCGGTTCTTGCGGCAACCAGCGCCGAGGTGATCGTGTTCGACAGAATACGATGCAGCGGCATCCCCGTCCCCACTCGATTCCGACATCCGACGATGATGCTTGAGCCTCGATTCTCTCTCGCTTTCATAAATGCCGGCAGCTCCTCAGGCCGGTGCTGAAGATCGGCATCCATCGTGATCACGGAATCATATCGCGTCGACGATTTGACGAACGCGAAGCCGGTCCGGAGCGCCGCGCCTTTGCCGCGGTTCCTGATATGATGCAGTAAAGTGACCCCCGACCTTGACGCAAGGGCGCCGGTCTCGTCGGTGGAGCCATCATTAACGACGACGATATCACGTGCTTCAACAAACGTCGTCGCGCGCCGGAGCAGCTCAGGGAGCGTACTGGCGGCGTTATAGGCCGGAATGACGACGGCTACCACTCGTTTCTCCCACCGATGCCTTCACCGCGTCCGCAATCGTTGCGACGCGTTTCATTTCCTTGACGTCGTGAACCCGCGCAATATTGGCGCCATTCAAGATACACGCTGTCAGGGCGGCGGCCGTCCCTTCCATCCGCTGATCAACGGGAAGGTCCAACAATTTGCCGATGAAGGATTTCCTGGATGGCCCCACGAGCAACGGATATCCGAGGCTCTTGAATTCGGACAGTCGCGTGATGAGCTCGAGATTGTGCTCCAGGTTCTTGCCGAATCCGATTCCCGGATCAATAATGATCTGCTCGATACCGGCTTCCATCGCCTTTTTCGCTTGTCGGCGTAGGAACTCAGAGATTTCCGCCACGACATCGGCGTAAACCGGATTCTGCTGCATCGTCCTCGGCGTTCCCTTGATGTGCATGATGACGACCGTCGCGCCGTGGCGGACTGCGGCCTTGAGCAATTCCGGATCAAACGTCAGGCCGCTGATGTCGTTGACAATTGTCGCCCCCGCGCTCAGTGCTGCATCTGCAACCCCCGCCTTGTATGTGTCGATGGAAATCGGTACTGTCGTCTCTTTCACCAGACGCTCGATGACCGGCACAACCCGCCTTCTCTCCTCAACTTCTGACACCGGATCCGACCCGGGACGCGTCGACTCTCCACCGACATCGATAAAATCGGCCCCCTGCCTGACCATCTCACAGCCGTGCGCGACCGCCTGTTCGAGGTCGAAGAATTTACCTCCATCGGAGAAGGAATCAGGGGTCACGTTCAAGACGCCCATCAAGTAGGTCCGCGCCGACAGGTCGCACACCTCCGACCCAAAGCGAAAATCAAATCCTCCTTTGATCACAGATTGCACCTAGCAAAAGGGTTGGTTGCACGACACGGGGCATGCACAGCAGTTGCGGCTGAAAGGAATCCAACGGCGAGGAACGTGCAGGAGTATGTGATGTCGGGCGACCTACGGTTCACTACACGAATGATAGAACCCGCATTTTGGACAAACCAGCTTGCACTTGCGGCTTTCCAGAATCGTACCGCAATTCACACAATACTGCCAATAGTGCAAAGAATTTGCTTCGGAGGTCCCGCCCTTCACATCTTCCGGCTGCGTCTGCTCTTGATTCTCCATAGGGAAAGGTACGCAAGATGTTACCGGTTGTCAAGAATCAAGGCTATCCTCACGCTACCACGCCAACCTCGTCAGCGCTATGCCGACAGCTTTCACCGCCCAGACCATATCGTAGGGTTCCCGCTCGGTTGTCATCTGGGGGATGTCGAGGGATGAATGATAGTATGCCGAATAATCGATGTAAACAGAGTCGGGTGGTCCCTTCCACGCTTTGGAGGTCCAGCCCTCGGTCTGCTTCATTCCTTTCAATTCGTTCCACGCTGCCGTGTAGACTGTAACTGATGGGATCCTCACCTCAGGCACTTTGAGCTCCCGCAAAGAATGCGGGAAGAACACATAGGAATCGGTTCCGCCTTGCGAGGGGTTCGTTGTCGCCTCGGACCAATAGCCCTTCTTGCCCACATAGTCCTCCGCCACACCTTGGAGAGCCCTGAGCATCTCCTGATTCTGCTTCACGTCGTTCGACTCAAAGTAGAGACAATTGCGCGAGGCACCTGTTCCGATCTCGTCGAAGTTGAGGACACCTGCAATTCTCTCGAGCTCGTCCGCGTGCGTCCTCACATAGTGTTGGGTGGAGTACATCTCCCTCCCCCACACAATGAAGCGTATCGCTTTCTGGGGTCGCGGGAGCACGTTCGATTGAACGAGCGAGTTGAGCACCCTGGCAAGTTCCAAAACACCGGACACCCCCGACGCGTTATCGTCCGCTCCTGGCCCCCCCGAATCGGAATCGCCGTGGGCACAGACGATGTAGTAGTCTTTCGTCTGTCCGCGCAGTGTCGCGGTGACGGTCTTCGGCCTCCCCTGAGCAATCAACGTCTGACAGAAGAAGCTTACAACGACCTTCTGACTGTCCGCAAGTGCTTTCTTGAGACGATGGCCGTTATTCCAGGAGAGATTGAAAAGGGGAATCTGGTTGCTTTCCGATGCCGCAAGCTCGGTGATCATCGCCCATTTGGAGTACGCGCCCGGGAGTTTCGGAGAGGTGAGAAGAACGCAGCGAGCGCCTGCTTGCTCTAGCCGTTGGTAGAATTGCCGTCCAGGTTCTTCATCAACCAGCACCGCCTTTCCGTCGAGATCGCCCATCTCCAACCTCTGACGATCAGCCAGATATACGAGTTGAGCGCTCGTTTTTGGGGCCGATGGTGAGTAGCCAGCGAGCCATGCGTTCTTGATGAGCGTCCTCAGCGATTCCGGCTCCTCCACTTTCAACGACCATTTGAGGTTCGTGAACACGAGAAGCTCGGGATCCTGGACGACTTCCGGTTTAAGACCTGCTTGCCGAAACTTCTTCGCTACATACAGTGCCGCTCGGTCGCCGGATTTCGTCCCCCCCGTTCGAGGCTCGGCCCGAACGAGTTCACGCACCGTGGCCAGTAGCCTGGCTCGAGAAACCCGAGAGGAGAGCTGCCGCTCGACGGCACTCTGACACCAAAGCGAGTTGGCGATCAACAACAGGAAGAAGAGAGATCGGATGGATCGTTTCATTGACGGGCGATGCGGTTCGTAGAACAGCTCGGGCAACCGAGGACAAGATGCGTGAACAACTGTGATGATACGGAATAGTCAGAAGAGGAGCAACCGGCAAAACGAAAAGGGCCGGGATTCCTCCCGACCCTTCATTGTACATCCGCTGCAGCGACGACGTTACTGCCCGAGAACGTATTTCTTGTACCGCGCCTCGATGCGACCCCAGTGGAGATTCGCGAGGAAGTTGTCGATGTACTTGGCGCGCGCAGGACCGTCTTTGTGGTAATAGGCGTGCTCGAACACATCGCACGCTATGAGGGGTATGCCACCCCAGATCGCGCCGTACTGATGCTCGTCAACCGTTACGTTCAACAAACGACTTGAGTACAGACGATCATACACCAGGAGCCCCCAGCCGCTCAGCTTGGCCGACACAGCACCGGCCTTGAAATCAGCTTTCCAGGCATCCATCGATCCGAACTCTTTTTCGATCGCAGCCTTGATCGCCGGTCCCTTACCCGGGTCCCCGTCTCCCCCCATCACTTCCCAGTACAGATCATGCAGCAATGCGCCGGAGTGATTCCAGGTGAAACGACGCTTGAGCTCACCGATCAAGCTATAGTTGCCATTCGCGGTGGCTCGGTCGGCACCTTCGAGCCCTTTCTCAATATTGTTCAGAGCCGTCACGTAGCCTTTGTGGTGAGTGTTGTAGTGCCAATCCGTCGTTTCCGGGCTTACGACGTTTGCCAGCAGCTTCTTTGCATCAGCGTCGGAATAGGGACGAGGGTTGAACTTCCATTCGTATGCCATAAGTTTGGTTCCTTTCTGTTATGTATCCGTTATTGAAAATCGACTTGTTGAGAACTGAGAAGCAGCCCTGATTCCAGGAAGTGAATTCTACGAGGCGAATACGAGGTCACCTAATAGCCGATGTTCAGCATCAGTTTCGCGGCCTCCGACATCATGCTCGGATTCCAGATCGGATCAAAGACCAGATCAACTCTTACATTTCGCACGCCGGCCACCTGCGATACGCGTCTTCGCACGTCGGCAGCAATCATGGGGCCCATGCCGCAGCCGGGAGCAGTGAGCGTCATGGTTATGAAAACATTCGATTCACCGGGTATTTCATCATCCACCTTCATGTCGTAGATGAGTCCCAGGTCAACGACGTTCACGGGGATCTCGGGGTCGTAGCATTCTTTGAGCGCGTCCCACACGTGTGCTTCCAGGGGTGAATTCACAGGCACCAGCCTGTTCCCCACTTGAACCTCTGCGGGCGTAGATGCCTGGTCACCCTGACCTGTCTCCTGCGGAATTCCGTGCTCTTCGTCCATCCCGAGCTCCTTTGACCTAAACTCCAAATGAATGCCCACAACCGCAGGTTCGAGTTGCGTTCGGATTGTTGAAGGCGAAGCCCCGAGCGTTGAGTCCATCGGAAAAATCGAGCGTCGTGCCCGACAGGTAGAATTGACTCTTGGGATCGATGTAGACCGTTAATCCCTGAATCTGGTATACGGTATCCCCTTCGCGCGGTCGTTCGTCGAAGGCGAGAACGTACGACATTCCCGAGCAGCCGCCCCCCTTCACGCCGAGTCTCAATGCGTGGGCATCCGGGATCTCGTTCTCTTCTTTGATCTTGACGATCTCCTGGGCCGCACGCGGCGTGATGACGACCAGTTCCTCAGGATTCGCCTGAACCTCTGAAATGACCTCTGCCATGGATCCTCCTCACTTGATGGTAAGAAACCTAATTCTCGAGCATCACTCCGTCGAGACCGTCTTGCTCTTCGCCTCCAGCGCGCTCCGCATGGTGTGCCACGGAAGACTGGCGCACTTCACACGCGCCGGAAACTCACTGACTCCAGCAAAGGCGGCAAGTTTCCCGAGCTCGTCCAAGGACATGTTTCCGGCCAGCTCCCCGGTCACCAGCTTGTGAAAAATCTGGAAGAGGTTCTCCGCCTCCTCCTTGGTCTTGCCTTTCACCATGCTCGTCATCACCGACGCCGAAGCCTTTGAGATCGCGCATCCGGATCCTTGGAAAGCGATATCTCGGATAATGTCTCCCTCCACTTTCAGAAAAAGGGTGTAATGATCTCCACAGAGCGGGTTGTAACCCTCCACAGTCCGGTTGGCGTCTTCGAGCCGCTTGAAGTTGCGCGGATTCTTGTTATGATCGAGAATGATCTCTTGATATAGTGCTCGAAGCTCCGACATCAGCCGAAAATCTCAATGACTTTGTGGACCCCTGCGACCAGCTTATCGACCTCTTCCCGCGTGTTGTACAGCGCAAAGGAAGCTCGTGCTGTCGCGGGGATGTTGAACCGCTGCATGACCGGCTGTGCACAATGATGACCCGTCCGAACCGCTATCCCCTCCTGATCGAGCACCGTACCGACGTCATGAGGGTGAATGCCTTCAATCACAAAGGAGATCACCCCAGCTTTTTCCCTTGCCGTCCCAATGATCCGGAGCTTCTTGATAGTTGAGAGGGCTTCCGTGGCGTAGTCAAGCAAGTCGCGCTCATGCTCCCACAGCCCCTGCCAGTCCAGCCGCTCGAGATACTCGATTGCCGCGCCCAGCCCGATGCCGCCGGCGATGTGCGGCGTTCCGGCTTCAAAGCGGTATGGCAGGTCGTTAAAGATCGTCCGCTCAAACGTCACCGATTTGATCATATCGCCGCCCCCCTGATACGGAGGCATCTCCTCGAGAAACGTTTCCTTGCCATACAGAATTCCGACGCCTGTCGGGGCAAACATCTTGTGTCCTGAGAAAACGTAGAAATCACAATCGAGCTCCTGCACGTCGACCCGAACGTGGGGAACAGCTTGGGCCCCATCAAGCAGCACCGGTATCGAGCGGCGATGGGCGTCTGCTACCATTTGCTTCACGGGATTAATCGTGCCAAGTGCATTCGAAACGTGTGCGATACCGACGAGCTTCGTGCGCTCGGTGAGCATCCGGTGGTACTCATCGAGGGTGATCTCGCCTTGGTCACTCATCGGGATAACTTTTAGCTTTGCACCTTTTTCTTCGCAGAGCAATTGCCACGGCACAATGTTCGAATGGTGTTCCATCGCCGAGATCAGAATCTCATCACCAGCACGTACTTTCATGCGGCCGAACGTGCTCGCCACGAGGTTGATGCCCTCGGTTGCTCCCCGGACGAAAATGATTTCCTTCCTCGAAGATGCATTCAAAAAGCGCCTGACTTTCTCCCGCACCCCCTCGTATTCCTCTGTCGCCTGTTCGCTCAGGTAGTGAACGCCTCGATGAATGTTTGCGTTTTCCGTTCGATAGTACCGGTCGATTGTTTCGAGAACCACCAGCGGCTTCTGGCTTGTCGCCGCATTATCGAGGTACACGAGTGGCTTGCCGTGGACAAGCTGATCCAGGGCTGGAAAGTCACGACGCACTCTCAGCACATCAAACTTCCTGTCAACAGTATCCAGCGTCTCGCTGTGCATCCGTGCGCCTAGTCTTGTTGCGGCAACTTCCGCCCTGCATCAAGGCGGTCGTGAATAAGTGACTCGAGCTGGTTTCTGAGCGGTTCGACATGGACCCTCCTGACCACATCGCTGGCGAACGCGAAGGTGAGGATGTCTCTCGCGGCCGTCTCATCGATGCCGCGCGTCCGAAGATAGAAAACTTGCTCCGGTTCCAACTGTCCGACCGTCGCCCCGTGCGTGCACTTCACGTCATCCGCAAAAATCTCAAGCTGCGGCTTGGTGTCGATCACGGCCTCATCGGACAAGAGGAGCGTCTTGTTGGTCTGCTTCGCGTCTGTCTTCTGGGCGTCTTGCCGGACAAAGATCTTGCCGTTGAATACCCCCCGCGATTTGCCCTCGAGGATGGCCTTATAGAGCTCGTGGCTCTGGCAATTCGGCTGGGCGTGATCAATCGAAGTGTGATTGTCGATCAGCTGCGTCCCGCTGCTCAGAGAGAGGCCGTTGAGGGTGCATTCGCATCCCGTTCCATCAAGAACCGCGTTGACATTGCTTCGTGCGATCGATCCTCCCAGCGCGATGGAATTCGACGTAAACGATGTCTTCCCCTTTTGGTACACATGGGTGGAGGAGACATGGAACGCCTGCAAGCCTTCGTCCTGGAGCTTGTCGTGTTCGAGAATTGAACCTTCGCCCAACACGATTTCTGTCACGATATTCGTCAGGTACGGTCTGTCCGTGAGGCTTTCATAGCTCTCGACGATCGACACCTGACTGTTCGCACCGATCACGACGAGGTTGCGCGGAGAAATGAGCGAATGATCGGCGTCCGCGGTCAAGAACAGCAAATGAATCGGCTCTTCGAGGAGAGTGTTGTCAGGAACGTAGATGAAGGCACCGTCTCGAAGGAAGGCGGTGTTGAGGGCCGTGAAGGTGCTGTCATCGTACCGGGCGTAACGCGCGAGATGATCGCGAATTGCATCATGGTTCTGGTTCTGGGTCTCCGCGAGGCTCCCACAGCGCACGCCCTTCGGGAGACCTTCGACGGACGAAAGATTTTCTGCATAATAGCCATTGATGAACACGAGCCGATAACGGGTGCCAAAGGATAATCTCTCGACCACGCTTCGAGCGACAGTTGCCGGATGAGGGTGAAGGACTGGCTTGAGATCTGCCTTCAGGATCGGCTGGATGTTCGTGAACCGCCACTCCTCATGCCGATTCGTCGGAAATCCGAGTTTGTCGAAGCGCTGAATGGCATCACGCCTCAGGGCATGCACGGGGGAATTCGATTCGCCGTTTAGGCTTCGCTCAAATGCAGCGAACTTCGAAAGGTACCAGTTATTTCTTTCGGTGGTGTACTTCATGCAGTCAATCCTTCCTCACGCAGGCACCACAGTTCTGTCGGCTTCGTCTTTGACCCAATCGTAGCCCTTCTCCTCCAACTCGAGGGCCAACTCTTTTCCACCCGATTTTGCGATCCGTCCATCGACGAGGACGTGCACGAAATCCGGGACGATATAATTGAGAAGGCGCTGGTAATGCGTCACGACAATGATCGCATTGTCCTTCCTTCGCAGTTTGTTGACCCCGTCGGCGACGATGCGAAGGGCATCGATGTCCAAGCCGGAATCGGTCTCATCAAGAACCGCAAGCTTTGGCTCAAGCACAGCCATCTGGAAGATTTCGTTCCGTTTCTTCTCGCCGCCCGAGAAACCCTCATTCACGGGCCGGTTCAGAAAGCTTTCGTCCATCTCGACGAGCTTCATGCGCTGCTTCACAAGCTGGAGGAATTCGACCGCATCCAGCTCTTCCAACCCACGGTGTTTCCGGACCGCGTTCAAAGCAGCTTTGAGGAAATAGGTGTTGCTGACCCCCGGGATCTCTACGGGATACTGAAAGGCGAGGAAGAAGCCCTCGCGGGCTCGCTCCTCAGGGTCCATCTCAAGAAAGTTCTTTCCCTGATACAGAACCTCTCCTTGCGTCACTTCGTACGTGTCGCGACCCGCCAGAACCTGGGCGAGAGTGCTTTTGCCCGAACCGTTCGGCCCCATGATCGCATGAACCTCGCCGGCGCTCACTTTGAGGCTGATGCCTTTCAAAATCTCGTTCCCGGTGATACCTGCGTGCAAATTCTTGATCTCGAGCATTTCAGACTGATTCCTTTTCTATCTTTTTACGATCTCGTTAGGTTTATCCCACACTTCCTTCAAGACTGACTCCGAGCAGCTTCTGTGCTTCGACAGCAAACTCCATCGGCAGCTCGCGGAAGACCTCCTTGCAGAATCCGTTGACGATCAGGTTCACTGCGTCCTCGGTCGAGAGGCCGCGCTGCTTGCAGTAGAAGATCTGATCTTCGCCGATCTTCGACGTCGATGCTTCGTGCTCGACCTTCGATGAGGTGTTCTTTACCTCGAGGTAAGGGAACGTGTGAGCCCCGCATCTGTCCCCGATGAGCAGCGAATCGCACTGGGAAAAGTTCCGGGCGTTCGTCGCGCCCCTCTTGACGTCGACCAGGCCGCGGTAGGAATTGTTCCCACGCCCCGCCGAGATGCCCTTCGACACGACGGTGCTTCGCGTGTTTTTGCCAAGATGAATCATCTTGGTCCCCGTATCGGCCTGCTGGTAGTTGTTGACGACGGCAACCGAGTAGAACTCACCGACGGAATTCTCCCCCAGGAGAAGCACACTCGGGTACTTCCACGTGATAGCAGAGCCGGTTTCCACTTGCGTCCAGGAGATTTTGGAGTTTCGGCCCGCGCATTTGCCGCGCTTGGTGACGAAATTGAAGATCCCGCCTCTCCCCTCTTTGTCGCCCGGGTACCAATTCTGCACCGTCGAGTACTTGATCTGTGCGTTGTCCCCAGCGGCGATAAGCTCGACAACGGCCGCGTGAAGCTGGTTGTTATCGCGCATCGGTGCTGTGCAGCCTTCGAGGTAACTCACGTATGAGTTCTCCTCTGCAACGATCAGCGTACGCTCGAATTGGCCGGTGTCGGCCGCGTTGATGCGGAAATACGTTGAGAGCTCCATAGGACACCGCACACCCTTCGGAATGTAGCAGAACGATCCGTCGCTGAAAACGGCGGCGTTGAGCGCGGCGAAGAAATTGTCGTTGTACGGAACGACGGAGCCCAGGTACTTCCTCACCAGATCCGGATGCTGCTGAACGGCCTCGGAGAAGGAGCAAAAAATGATTCCGAGCTCCTGCAGTTTCGCCTTGAAGGTCGTGGCCACAGAAACGCTGTCAAACACCGCGTCGACGGCTACGCCCGACAGCCGCTCCTGCTCACGGAGCGAGATGCCGAGCTTCTCGTACGTTCTCAGGAGCTCGGGATCGACCTCATCGAGACTGTTCAGGCGCGCCTTCTGTTTCGGCGCCGAGTAGTAGATAATGTCCTGATAGTCGATTGGATCGTAATGGACATTAGACCAATGAGGTTCTTCCATCGTCACCCATTGGCGAAAAGCCTTCAGACGCCACTCAAGGAGCCAGTCCGGCTCATTCTTCTTCATCGAGATAAAACGGACGATCTCTTCGTTCAACCCTCTTGGGGCGGCATCAGCCTCAATATCGGTGATGAATCCCCACTTGTACTCGCGATTCGCGAGCTGTTCAATCGTGTTCGTCTCAGTTCCCATCATGCTTCTTACCTCTCTGATTCAATTCAGCAAAGAAACATTCATTGGTTCGGAGCTCATCTATTGAGGCCCCGCTACCGGCGGCTTGCCTGATGCTGCGCTCACGGTTTGGCTCACCCCAGCCGTTGCTGCCGGGCGCGGTGCCGCGGCGGCAGGTTTTGGAGGAGCTTCCGGTTTGGCCGGCGGCTTCCTGAATTCCGAGTAGTTCAGCATCCACGAACCGCCTTTGATCGGTTTGAGAATATTGGACCTCTCAAGCTCTTCAATAAGCCGCCCCGCGAGCTGCTCTGCCTGACCGTAACCGAGTTTGACACGCTTCGTTTCGAGGTACGACATAATTCCGTAATGAATGTCTCTGAAGAAGACATTCGAAAGATGGAAAAGAGAATACCTCGATTTCAGATAGAGCATAAAGTCTTTGAGGTTATCCGTCAAGAGTCTCAGGTTCCGGTCCATAGATTCCTTGATTCCCAATCCAACTCAAATAATCTCTGATACAGTCATTTGATCAAACAGGATATTAAGGTTGCGCTGGAGCTTGCCGAGCGGGCGGCGTATCGTGCAGCCATCGAAAAGGTGGCA
>Ga0315554_1002349_pt1 | contig 10923 bp, 8 predicted proteins | sample SalMarSW160370MG_FD_202114 | JGI IMG/M metagenome (GOLD analysis project Ga0315554, IMG submission 202114) | Salt marsh sediment microbial communities from the Plum Island Ecosystem LTER, Massachusetts, United States - Salt Marsh Sediment SW1603-70 ... | reverse complement strand
CAACGTTCCCGAGGTGGCGATCCTGTCCACCGACACGGTCACTAAGCGCCCGGTGGCTGTGGTCGACGAAACCGGCAGCTCCGCCATCGCGGTGCACCACGTGGGCTACCTGGGCCTCACTTGGGATCACCGTGCCTTGGACGGGTCCACGGCGGCGCTATTCGTGCGCCGAATCAAGGAAAGCCTCGAGACCTGGGACTGGGAGCACGAGCTGGCATGAGCCGCCTGCGGGCGCGCTGGCTGGGCCGGCTGCCTTACGAGGAAGCATGGGATCTGCAGCGAGCGCTGCACCAGGGCCGCGTCGAGGACCGGGCCGACGACTATCTGCTGCTGCTCGAGCACCCTCCCACCTACACGCTCGGCCGCAACGCCGACGGCAGGAATCTGCTCGTGTCACCGGAGGCGCTGGCCGCCTTCGGCGCCGAGCTGCACAACGTCGATCGGGGCGGTGACATCACCTTTCACGGGCCCGGCCAGCTGGTCGGCTACCCGATTCACCATCTCGGGTTCCGCCCCGACGTTGTCGCCTACGTCCGCTCGCTGGAGCGAGCCATGATCGCCGCGCTCTCGGATCTGGGCGTGGAGGCATGGGCCGAAGAGGGATTCACCGGCGTGTGGACAGAGGCGGGCAAGGTCGCTGCCATCGGTGTGCGCGTCTCTCGCAAGGTAACCATGCACGGCTTCGCTCTGAACGTCGCCACCGACCTCGATTACTACCGGCACATAGTGCCCTGCGGCATCCTGAACCGGCCGGTGACATCGGTGAGCGAGATCCTTCATCGCCCCGTGGCGCTTCGGGAGATGGTCGAGGCGATCGCGCCGCGTTTTGCCGAGGAGTTCAACTACGAGGAGGTGGAGGCCCAGCTGGCTGCATTTGCCAGAGGTGCGGGGCGACCCGAGTACGAGATCGACCGGCTCGTCGTCGCCGGGGCTTTCTCGCCCGAGGCGCGCCGCAGCGTTCCCGTCACCGTCAGAGGGCGCCTGCCCGGCGAGCCGGAGCGGCCCGAGTGGATGAGGGTGAAGGTCGATCTTGGCGCCGGCTATCGCGCCGTCGGAGGGCTCATACGGGGTCACGGTCTCCACACCGTGTGCGAGGAGGCCGGCTGCCCCAACATCTATGAGTGCTGGTCCTCCGGCACCGCCACATTCATGCTGCTGGGCGACGTGTGCACCAGGGCCTGCAGCTTCTGCGACGTAGCCACCGGACGGCCCGGCGAAGTGGACTGGGACGAGCCGAAACGGGTCGCCGAGGCCGTCGACGAGATGGGCCTGGCCCATGTCGTTCTCACCTCGGTCACCCGTGACGACCTCGGCGACGGCGGCGCCGGCGTGTATGCCGAGACGATCCGCCGCATCAGGGAGCGTGTGCCCACTTGCCTCGTCGAAGTGCTGGTCCCCGACTTCAAGGGAGACCGGGCCGCCCTCGAGACCGTGACGGCGGCAAAGCCCGAGGTGGTGAATCACAACATCGAGACCGTGCTCCGCCTACAGCGGGACGTCCGCACCGCGGCCAACTACGGGCGCTCCCTGGCGCTGCTGGCTCGGGCCCGGCAGCTCAACCCCGACGGCCGGGTGAAGTCGGGGCTCATCGTCGGCATGGGGGAGACCCGGCAGGAGGTGCTCGGTGCTCTTGCCGACCTGAGGGCCGTCGGCGTCGACATCGTCACCATCGGCCAGTACCTGCGGCCCACGGCGCGGCATCGGCCCATAGACCGCTACGTGGATCCCGGCGAGTTTGCCGAGTACAAGGTATACGGCGAAGGGCTGGGGATCCCACACGTGGAGTCGGGGCCGCTGGTGCGATCGTCGTATCACGCCAAGGAGGCCCGGGAGGCGGCGGGGAGATAGCCGCGGCGCCGTGTCGGCCGTGCACCTGGGCTTCTACGCGGTCTAGCCTGGCGGGCGAGCGAAACGACCGGACGAGGCATGACCACCGAGCAACTGGCCGTCAACACCATCAAGGCACTCTCGATGGACGCCGTGCAGCGGGCCAACTCGGGCCATCCGGGCATGCCGATGGGCATGGCCGACGTCGGCGTCGTCCTGTGGACCAAGTTCCTTCGAGTGGACCCGACTGATCCCACATGGCCCGATCGTGACCGTTTTGTTCTGTCCAACGGCCACGGGTCGATGCTGCTCTACTCGCTGCTGCACCTGGCCGGGTTCGGCCTGACCATGGATGATCTGCGGCGCTTCAGGCAGTGGGGATCACGGACGCCGGGGCATCCGGAGCGCCAGCCCGAGCTGGGCATCGAGACGACCACCGGCCCGCTGGGCCAGGGGTTCGGCACGGCGGTGGGCATGGCCATCGCCGAGGCGCACCTGCGGGGCGTGTTCGGGGCCGATCTCGTAGATCATCACACCTACGCCTTCGTTAGTGACGGCGACCTCATGGAGGGTATTTCGTCGGAGGCCGCTTCTTTGGCCGGCCACCTCGGCCTGGGCCGGATCGTCTACGTGTACGACGACAACGGGATCTCCATCGAGGGGTCCACCGACATCACTTTTACCGAGGACGTGCTGGCCCGGGTCGCCGCCATGGGCTGGCACACCCTCGACGTGGACGGGCACGACCGCGCCGCGCTCGAGGAGGCCATCGCCGCGGCTCGGGCCGTCGAGGATCGCCCGTCCCTGATCGCGGCGCATACGCACATCGCCCACGGGTCGCCGAACAAGCAGGACACCGCCGCGGCGCACGGCAGCCCACTCGGCGACGAAGAGGTCGCCCTCACCAAGGAGGCGATGGGTTGGCCGCCGGACTCCAGCTTCGAGGTCGCCGACGAGGTGTACGCGCTGTTCGCCGACGCCATGGGCAGGGGAACCGAGGCTCGCCGCGCCTGGGAGATGCGCCGGGACGACGCCTTCGCCGCCGACACCGATCTTGGCGCCCTTTGGGCGGCCTACTGGAGCCCGGATCCGATCGAGATCGGCTCACTCGGCTATGAGGTTGGAGCTTCGGTAGCCACCCGCAAGGCGTCGGGCAAGGCCATCAACATGATCGCGGGGACCGCCCCCTACCTGATTGGCGGCTCTGGTGACTTGGCGCCGTCGACCGACACGTATATCGATGGAGCTTCCGATCTGCAGGCCGATTGCTCCGAGGGCCGCAACCTCCACTTTGGAGTTCGCGAGCACGCCATGGCCGCGGCGGTGAATGGCATCGTCGTCCACGGGGGGCTGCGAGCCTTCGGCGCCACCTTCCTGGTGTTCAGCGATTACATGAGGCCGGCCGTCCGTCTCGCCGCTCTGATGAAGGTGCCCAGCATCTTCGTCTGGACCCACGACTCCGTGTTCCTGGGGGAGGACGGGCCCACTCACCAGCCCATCGAGCACCTGGCGAGCCTGCGGGCGATCCCCAACCTCTGGGTGGTGCGTCCTGCCGATGCCGGGGAGACGGCGGAGGCGTGGGAGCTTGCTCTGCGCCGGACCGAAGGGCCCACCGGCATCGTGCTGAGCAGGCAGGCCCTGCCCGTGCTGGATCGAAGCGGCAAGGAGGGTCTGGTCCATCGCGGCGGCTACGTGCTGCGCGACGGGAGCGACGTCGTGCTCATCGCCACCGGGTCGGAGGTGTCGGTGGCCCTGGAGGCCGCGGAGATCCTGGCCGGCGGCGACCGCTCGGTGCGGGTAGTCAGCCTGCCCTCATGGGAAGCCTTCTTGGCCCAGGACGAGGAATACCGCACGGAGGTGTTGGGCGAAGGCCTGCCGGTCGCCTCGCTCGAGGCCGGCTCGACCCTGGGATGGGAGCGTTTTGTCGGGACCGGCGGCCTCGCCCTCGGCATCGACCGGTTCGGCGCCTCGGCGCCGGCGAAGCGGCTCGCCGAGGAGTGGGGATTCACCCCGCAGCTCGTTGCCGAGCGCATCGAGGCCTGGCTCGGCGGCTAGTGAGCCGCCGAGCCAGAGCGTCAGTCTCTCTTCGGCTCGATGTACCCCTCGTGCTCCAGGTGCAGGATGATCTGGTTCGCCGCTTCGTCGGGGCTGATGTCGGTCGTGTCGATGACCAGATCGGCGTCCTCGGGCTCCTCGTAGGGGTCGGAGATGCCGGTGAACTCCTTGATGATCCCGGCTCGCGCCTTGGCGTACAGCCCTTTGCGGTCCCGCTGCTCGCAGACTTCCAGTGGAGTGGAGATGTGGACGAGCGTGAATCCGCCCAGAGGCTCGATCATGTCGCGTACGGCCCGGCGCACTTCGTTGTAGGGGGCGATAGGAGCGCAGAGGGCGATACCGCCGTTTTTCGTGATCTCCGACGCGACGAAGCCGATACGTTTGATGTTCAGGTCGCGGTGCTCCTTGGAGAAGCCGAGCTCCGACGAGAGGTTCTTGCGCACCAGGTCGCCGTCGAGCAGCGTGACGGGCCGGCCCCCCATCTCCAGGAGCTTGACCTGGAGCACATTGGCGACCGTCGACTTGCCCGAGCCGGAGAGGCCGGTGAAGAACACGGTAAAGCCCTGCCTGCTGCGCGCAGGATGGGTGCGACGCAGCTCCTCTGCCACACGGGGGAACGTGAACCACTCCGGTATCTCCCTGCCGTCGGCGAGGCGCTCCCGCAGCTCCGTTCCCGAGATGCTGAGCGTCTTGGCGCCCTCGGGCACCTCGTCGACCGGGACGTAGCGGCCCTCGTCCGGAAGGTACACCACCATCTTGAAGGGCACCATGGCGACCCCGAGCTCTTCCTCGTGCTCGGCGAGCAGTTCCTGGGCGTCGTAGGGCCCGTAGAAGGGCGTGCCCGAGGAGTCGCTCCCGGGACCGGCGTGGTCGCGGCCCACTATCAGGTGGGTACAACCGAAGTTCTTGCGGATGATGGCGTGCCAGACGGCCTCCCGCGGCCCGGCCAGCCGCATGGCCAGAGGGAGGAGGGCTAGCTCGGCGGTGTTGCGCGGGTAGCGATCCATGATCGCCTGATAGGCGCGCACCCGGGTGTAGTGGTCGACGTCGCCGGGCTTGGTCATCCCGACTACGGGGTTCACCAGGAGGTTGGCCTCCACGTTCTTGGCGGCCCGCACCGTCAGCTCCAGGTGGGCCCGGTGCATCGGGTTGCGCGTCTGGAATGCCACCACACGCCGCCAGCCGCGCCTGGCGAATCGGCCCCTGAGCTCGGCCGGGGTCATTCGTAGCGTCTTGAAGTCGTAGTGGGAGGGCAGCTGAAGGCCGTCGAGACGCCCACCTACGTACCACGGCTTCGTGTTCTCCAGAAGGTGAGCGACACTCGGATGCTCCCGGTTGGTGGTGCCGAGAACGTTTTTCGCTTCGGCCTCGAGGTCGGCCTGCCACGTGGATTCGACGTGCAGGACGGCGAGCATCACTCCCTCCGTGTCGCGCAGCGCAGCGCTGGAGCCGGGCTCGAGGGCCCGGGCCAGCTCGTCGTCGACGTCGAGCATGACGGGAATGGGCCACAGGGTTCCGTCGGCGAGGCGCATGTCGGACACGACGCTGTGGTAGTCGGCCTCGCTCAGGAATCCGGTCAAGGGCGAGAAGCCGCCGTTGAGCAGCAGCTCGAGGTCGCAGAGGTGGCGCGGTCCGAGATCGATCGACGGCCAATCGCGGGATTGGGCTCTGATCTCCTCGGCCCGCCGCTCGTCGACCAGGAGGTCGACGAGGGCTTCTCCGTGTGGGGCGATGAGGCTGTGGGGCAAGTCTGATCCTTCGTTTTTGTTGCTGTGGTCGCGGCCGAGCCGGCAAAGCGGCGGGGACCGCGTCGATTCTATCGGCTCCACGTGTGGCGCCGGGTGGCATGGCCGCCGCCCGGGCCGGCGCCGGGGGACGAGGAGTAGGCCGTACAATCGGCCGGTGCGGATCTACACCGGGAGGGGCGACGACGGCACCACCGGGCTTTTCGGCGGGGGCCGCGTGGCCAAGGATGAGACCGGCCCGGAGGCGTACGGCGCCGTCGACGAGGCGGTGAGCGCGCTGGGTGTAGCGCGAGCCGCCGTCTCCGGGGAGCTTGCCGCCGCCATACTCGATATCCAGCGGGATCTCTTTGTTGTGGCCGCCGAGCTGGCCGCGGTGCCCGACCGCCGGGCCGGGCTGAAGCCCGGCACGAGCCTGGTCACGGAAGCGATGGTCAAGGCCGTCGAGGGGCGGATCGACGCCGTGGTGGCAGAAGCAGGGACGCCTGCCGAGTTCGTTGTGCCCGGAGGCAACCCCGTGGCCGCCGAGCTGGATGTGGCCCGCGCCGCCCTACGGCGCGCCGAAAGAAGGGCGGTGACGCACCTGCGCGACAAGGGGATTGAAGACAGCGCCGTGGTTCCTTACATCAACCGGGTCGGGGACTACGTCTATGTGCTTGCTCGGCTCGCCGAGGGCGGATGGACGCCGAGCCGCCGCAAGGAGGACTGAGGTGATCGAATTCGGATCGGCTGCAGCGCTCGAGGAGAGCGATGTCGAAGCTCTCCTGGTCCCGGTGCGCGCAGAGCGGGTTTGGGACGGAAGCGGGGAGTGGGTTGCCGAGCGTCTCGGCGAAGAGCTGACGGCCTTCCTGGATGCCTCGGATTTCACCGGGAAGCTGGGCCAGGTGGCGGCCTTTCCCGGCACCGGCCTCATTCCATTCAGCTCTGTGGTGCTGGTCGGGCTTGGCAAGGCACCCGATGTCGAGGCCGTCCGGTGCGCCGCCGGAGCGGCGGGCCGGGCGCTGCACCGGGTGCGCTCCGTGGCCACCACCCTGCACGCTGCCGTCGACGGCGGCGCCGAGGCGGTGGCACTCGGGTTCATCCTCGGGCAGTACTCCTTCGAGAGGCACCGCAGCGAGCCGAAGCCGGCCCAAACCCTCTCGGTGCGGCTCATCGGGGCCGGCGACGCCGACTTGGCCGCCGCAGGGCGAGGCCGGGTGCTGGCGGAGGCGGTCACCCTGGCGCGGGATCTCATCAACGAGGCGCCGATCGACAAGCCGCCGGAGGCGTTGGCACAGGTGGCCCGCGGCATCGGGGAGCGAACCGGGGTGAGGGTTCGCGTGTATGAGGAAGAGGAGATCGAGGCAGAGGGGTTCGGCGGTCTCATCGGGGTGAACGCCGGAGCCGCCAACCCGCCGCGAATGGTCGAGATGTGGTACGAGCCCAAAGACGCCAGGGCCTTCCTCGCCTTTGTAGGCAAGGGCATCGTCTTCGATTCGGGAGGGCTCTCCATCAAGGGGGCGGCCGCCATGGAGACCATGAAGACCGACATGTCGGGCGCCGCCGCCGTGTTCGCTGCCGTGCAGGCGATCGCCACGCTGGGCCTGCCGGTGAAGGTCCTCGGAATAGCGCCGCTGACTGAGAACATGCCGGGCGGCTCGGCGCTGAGGCCCGGAGACGTGCTTCGGGCACGCAACGGCAAGACCATCGAGGTGCTCAATACTGATGCAGAGGGCAGGCTCGTCCTGGCCGACGGCCTGTCTCTCGCCGCCGAGGCGGAGCCCGATCTCATCGTCGATGTGGCCACGCTGACCGGTGCCTGTGTGATTGCCCTCGGCGAGGAGATCGCCGGGGTCTTCGGCACCGGCGGTGGCATGGAGCGGGTGCAGCAGGCCGCGGAGGCCGCAGGTGAACGAGTCTGGCCCCTGCCCCTGCCGGACGACTACCGGAAGAAGATCGACTCCGACGTTGCCGACATGAGGAACACGGGCGTCAACCGCTACGGCGGGGCCATCAACGCCGCCCTCTTCCTCCGGGAGTTCGTGGGCGAGGTTCCCTGGGCCCATCTGGACATCGCCGGCCCGGCCAGGGCCTCGGAGACGAGCCACTACGTGGTCAAGGGAGGCACCGGGTTCGGGGTGCGGACCCTGGTGGCACTCGCCGAGCTGGCCGCCGGAACCTGACGCCGGCCGCTGTGAATGGGCCGTCGCCCTCCGGCGTTTCGCGTGCTGCTACTACTCTCCGTCCGTGATGGCCCGCCGAATCCTCGCCGTTTCCACCGCACTCGATCTGGTGTCGCTCGCCGCCGCCCAGGTCGTCGCTTCCATGGCGACTTTCGGGACTGTGTTTGCCTGGCATTACCGGGACGACGTTTGGACCATGATCGGCGGCATCACCGGCGGCGGCATCATCGGGCTCTGGGTGGCTACGCGGACCGGGCGCAACGGTGTGCCGCGGCCTTCATACGGCCGGGCCTTCTCGATGGTCGCGTTGGCCATGGCGCTCACGTCCGCGGTCATCCTCTTCGGCCGTCCTTTCTGGTCACGGGGATACGTGGCTATCTCCGGTGTCACCTGGCTTGGGCTGGCCATCGCGCACCGCTGGGTGCGGCGCCGCCGGCCCTGGGCCGAGCGAATGGTCCTGGTCACCAACGAGAAGACCCTGGTGCAGGACATCAGCAACGCTCCCCACGCTGAAGTCCTCGAGGTGCTCGATCCCACGGGCCCTATGCCGGATCGGCCGCTGCCCCCGGGCGTCAGCTTGGCGGTGGATCTGCGGACGGCGCTCTCCGACGAGATGGCCCGTTTCGTGTCTTCGTGCAACCTGGCCGGCTACCCGATGCGCTCGCTCGTGTCCACATACGAGGAGCACACGGGCCGGCTCGCCATCGTGCACCTCTTCGAGGGCTGGGAGCTCACCGTGCCGCTGTCCAATCGGGGGAACTACGTCCGTACCAAGCGAGTTCTCGACACTCTGCTCGTGCTGTTGGTGGCTCCGGTGGCCTTGGTGCTCTCGCTGCTGGTCGCCCTGCTGATCAAGCTCGAATCGAGAGGGCCGATCATCTTCAAGCAGCGACGTATCGGCCTCGAGGGGCGGCCGTTCACTCTCTACAAGTTCCGCACCATGAAGGTGCGGGGATCCGATGAGGGGCCCAGTTTCGCCCGGCCCGGCGACCGTCGGCTCACCCGTCTCGGCAAGGTGCTCCGGCCCGTCCGTCTGGACGAGCTGCCCCAGCTGTGGAACATCCTCCGGGGCGACCTGAGCATTGTCGGCCCCCGACCCGAGCAGGGCCCGTTCGTCGATCGCTTCTCAGAGACGATCCCCTTCTACACCCACCGGCATCTGGTACGCCCCGGCCTCACCGGGTGGGCGCAGGTGAACTTCGGGTACGCCGACTCGGAAACCGACACGGTGGAGAAGCTGTCCTACGACCTGTACTACGTGAAGCACGTCTCGCCGTGGCTCGACTTGGAGATCCTGGGTCGGAGCGTCTGGACGGTCATTTCGGGGTTTGGGGCTCGTTAGCCCGGCGGCCCACGAGCGTGGCGGCCACCAGCAGCGCGAAGGCGGTCGTCTCGCCTACGAGGAAGGCCCAGCCCACCTGCATCGACGCCGAGCCTGAGGCGGCCGCGATCGTGACGGCCGCGGCGACGAGCCCGACGAGCCAGGCGGCAGCGAGACGGCTGGTTGCTCGCATGGCCACGAGCATCTGCTGCACGAAGAGGGCGGATGTGGCCAGCACCACTCCGGATGCAGCGAGGGCGGCCAGCGCCGCCGAGGGTCGATACTCCGCCCCCAACAACAGCTGGACCAGCTGCGGCCCGGCGACGTAGCCGATCGCGTATCCGGCTGCCGCCGCGCCCGCGGTCCCGGCGGCCACGGATACGGCGAGCAGCCGCAGCGTCTGCCATCGCCCCTGCTCAACGAACCGAGTCAGCGGCGGAAGAACGCGAGAGATGAGGTTGTAGGCGACCGTCAGCGGGGCCCGAAAGAGCAGGAACGTCTCGAAGAAGATGCTGACTTCGGTGCTGCTTGCCCCGAGGCCGGCTACCACGAGAGGTCCGGCGGCGAGGATCGTCTGCGAGGCGGCGTTGGCGGTGACGAAAGCAGCGAGAGATCCGGCGACATCGCGCTCGCGGGGGGCGTCGCCACGGTGCTCCCCGCGCATCGGATGCCACAGCCATACGACGAGCGCTCCGGCAACGAGGGTCCATGAGATGCCGAGGGCGCCGACGCCGGCGATGACGAGGGCTGAGGCGAGGGTGAGGCGGAGAGCCGACTCGGCGAAAGTGCACAGTCCGTACTCCTTGAAGCGACGTCGGCCCGCCAGGTAGCCGCGGCCGAGGGCGAAGGCTCCGTAGGCGACTATGACGGAGGCAACGACGGGCAGGAATGCCCAATCGTCCTCGAGCAGGCGTTCCAGGGTCAGGGCGGAAAAGAGAACCGACCCGACGAGGACGGCCGCGATGGTGGCCAGAAACAGCGCCCAGGGCGCGGCCAGCCGGGTCGAGTAGCTGAGACGACGGACGGTGAGCTGCTCCATGGGTAGGAACACCGTGGTGAACACCAGGAACTGGATGGTCCAGATGACGCTGACCGGGGCGAATCCCTCAGGCCCGAGCACGCGGCCGACGATGAGCTGGAAGAGATAGGCGCCGACGGCGGCGACGAGGGTCCCCACCACCATGTAGGTGGTGCCGGAGATCTCGCCGTGCGATCGCGTGCTGATGCCTGCCATGGTGGGAGCGGCGGGACGAGTGCGGCGCCGGCCAGGCATGGTAATCGCCGGCCGCTACGGCACGAGTAACGACCCCGCCGAGGTCCCGTCGGCGCAGTAGCGCAAGGTGATTCTGAGCTTCGTGCCGGTGCCGGACCCGAGTGAGCCTATGAGCCCGGGAGCCATCGACAGCTCGCGGGCGTCGGCGCCAGCCGGGAACGGGGAGGGGCGAAGCACGTTCCGGGTGGCCGGGTCGACGAGCACGATGACGGAATTGCCGTCCCCCCGGTCACCGAGCACGCCGAGCACCGGTGCGGAGCCGTCGCCTAGGAGCAGGCCCAGGTCGGTGACCGTGGCGAGACCGCGGGCTCGCACGCGGCTGATCAGGGCGCCGTCGGCGGCTCGTTTTGTGATCACTATGACCGTGCCGTCTCCGCGCTCGGCGGCGACGGCCAAATGCTGTGATCCGTCGGCCAGCGGCACGGCTTCGAGATCCATTACGGTGAGGCTTGTGGTGAAGCCGAAGTTCACCTTGCGCACGAGTTCGTGGGTGGTGGCGTCGCGAATCACGACTCGGTTCCTCCGGCCCGCTCGTTCCAGTAC
>Ga0315554_1002346_pt1 | contig 10927 bp, 6 predicted proteins | sample SalMarSW160370MG_FD_202114 | JGI IMG/M metagenome (GOLD analysis project Ga0315554, IMG submission 202114) | Salt marsh sediment microbial communities from the Plum Island Ecosystem LTER, Massachusetts, United States - Salt Marsh Sediment SW1603-70 ... | reverse complement strand
CTATCGGCCGAAAAAGAGGTAGCAAGACGTCCACAACAGTTGAACGACACCATGAGGACGTTTGCAAATTAAAAGGCGCCGTTGATGCAACGACGCGCCTGATGTTTATCCGAACGATCGGTCCTATGCCCGCGTTTCGTGCTTCTTGCGGAAATAATTGATCATGCCGCCGGAAAGCATCACCTCCACCTGACGATCCGACATGCTGTGCCGGGCCTTGTAGGTTTGATTCTTCGTCTTGTTCGTCACGGTGATATCGTGCCCTTTCTTGATCGCCGAACGGACGCCTCTGAGCGTCAACACATCTCCCTGATCGATCTTATCCCAGTCTTTCGGATCGGCAAACAGCAAGGGCAGGATGCCGAAATTGACCAGATTCTGGGCGTGGATACGTGCGAATCCTTTAGCTAAAACAACGTGTAATCCCAGATAGCGCGGCGCAAGAGCGGCATGTTCGCGGCTGGAGCCCTGACCGTAGTTTTTTCCGCCGACAACCAAAAATCCCTTGTCCTGATATTTCATCGCCCGTTCCGGAAAGCTTTCATCCACCTGCGTAAACACGAACCGACTGATTTCCTGGATGTTGCTCCGGAACGGCAGAACCCGGCTTCCCGCCGGCATGATCTCATCGGTAGAAATGTCGTCGCCGACCTTGAGCAGCACCGGGCCTTCGACGGCGTCGGATAATTCGTCGAATATCGGCAGGCTATGGATATTCGGACCTTTCTCCAATTCGTACACGGTGGCATCGTCAGACGGCGGGGGAGGAACCAGCATGTCCTTGTTGATGATAACCCGTTCCGGTTCGACGAATATGGGATAATCCGTATCGAGCGTGCGGGGATCGGTTATGACGCCGGTGAGGGCCGACGCCGTCGCCGTCTCGGGACTGCACAGGTAAACCGAATCCTCTTTCGTGCCGGATCGCCCGGGGAAATTGCGCGGGACGGTGCGCAGGCTGATGCGGCCGGTGGCGGGCGCCTGCCCCATGCCGATGCAGCCGTTGCATCCGGCCTGATGGATGCGTCCTCCGGCGTGCAGCAGTTTTCCCAGCAGTTTCATCTCCACCAGGTTTTCCTCGATCTGCCGTGAACTGGGATTGATGTCAAACGACACCCGGTCGTGCACCTGCTTTCCGGCAACCATCAAAGCCGGAATCGCGAAGTCCCGAATGCCGGGATTGGCCGACGATCCGATCATAGCCTGATAGATTTCCCTGCCGGCGACGTCGCGGACGGGGACGACGTTGCCGGGACTGCTGGGAAGTGCAATCAACGGTTCGAGCTTGGACAAGTCGATCTCATCGTGCTCATCATACTCGGCGTCATCATCGGCGGAGAGTTCGACGAAGGCATCGTCGCGGGATTGCTGATGAAGAAACGCCAGCACGGCATGGTCCGACGGGAATACCGACGCCGTCGCGCCCAGCTCTGCGCCCATATTGGCGATGACATGACGATCCATCGCCGTCAGATGCTCCAAGCCGGGGCCGAAATACTCGATGATCTTGCCGATGCCGCCGCTGACGGTGTGGCGGCGGAGCATCTCCAGAATGATATCTTTGGCGCTGACCCAATCCGGCAACGATCCGGTCAGGCGCACGCCCATGATCTTCGGCATGTTCACATAGAACGGCTCACCCGCCATCGCCCGCGCAACTTCCAAGCCGCCGGCGCCCATCGCCAGCATACCCAGCGACCCGGCGGCGCAGGTATGGCTGTCGGAACCGAGCAGCGTCTTGCCGGGGATGCCGAATCGCTCCATATGCACCGGATGGCTGACCCCATTGCCCGGCTTGCTGTACCAGAGGCCGAACCGTTTGCAGGCACTCCGCAGGAACAAATGATCGTCGGCGTTTTTGAAATCGGCCTGGATCAGGTTATGATCCACATATTGCGTCGATACTTCGGTTTTGACGCGTTTCAGATCCATCGCCTCCAGTTCCAGCATAACCATCGTACCGGTGGCGTCCTGCGTGAGCGTTTGATCTATTTTCAGCCCGATTTCTTCGCCCGTCTGCATATTTCCGGACACCAGGTGGCTTTCGATCAGTTTCTCCGCGACGTTCTTTCCCATCATTGCACCAGCGCCTTCCCGGGGACCGCAACGTGTGTCGCAATCCCCCTATCGTATCCATGCTTTATTGTATAATGTACGGAATACGGCCACCCATTATTAATGATTTCGGAGGGGCGGCAGGGCGCAATTACTCAGTTTGGGGAATTGCGCGGACATCGGCAATCAGCCATTTGACGATGACAATAAACAAACCGGTGAATACCAGATTCAGCGCCAACGAAAGCATGGCGACGGTCAGGGGTGCGCCGCTGATCCCGTACGACAGGCTTATCGCCAGCACACCGGCCCCGACCTCGCCGCGGGGGAACATAGCGACGGCCACGGCCAGTCGCTCCCGCCAGCCCGCCTCTGCTCGATAGCAAAAGGCGGGAAACATCTTGCCGATATTGGATATCACCGTGACAATAACAACGTGCAGAGCGATGGTCGACCAACCGACATGCTGCCCGCCGGATTTCAACGAGATCACCGGCAGCGACAACCCTACGAGAATCATGAAGACAGCCGATACTCCGCTCGAAATCCTCTGCTCGGAAGGGTCCTCCGGCCCCTCTTGATGCCCGGGCCGAGCGTCGTCGACGTGCGGATTATGTCCGGGAGGACGCGCCAGCATACATCCCATCACAAAGGCCGGGAGAAGCACTTCAATATGAATGGGAACGACCTCGTCGAACGGAATACCGCCCATCACCAGCGGTAGATGTTTGCTGGCCAGGTATATGCCGTGCGAGACGATTGTCACCACGGCAGCGTATAGCATGACCCACGGCCATGAAACGGGAAGCCGCCATGCATGCAGGTACCTCCATGCCAGCCAGAGCATGATAATCATGACGATGATGATCACCCAGAGCTGCCAGCGGAAGCCGACAATCAGAATTTTCAACGGTATCATCAGCAGCACCGTGTCAAAATCATCGAAGATCGCCAAAACACGGGCTTTCCTAAATACCCATGTTGCCGAAAGGCCGCCCGCTGCGAGCATCGAGAAGAGGACGCCGGCCGAAGTCGGCGCGGCGAAACGGGATGCCAGAAGCGACTCTTTCCAAACGTCCCATGATCCCGCCGCACCCGACGGCCCGAGGACGAAGACAAAATACAGGGCGCAAAATATCCAGGGAAAACCGGCAGCCGTCGCCGCCACCACATAGTCCCAGCCATACTTCCGGGGATTCCTCTTGTCAATTTCAAATTCATAGCCGACATGGATCATGATGAACGAAAGGCAGAACATGGTGAGCAGTTGAATGCCCGGACGAGCCGCCTCATAGCCGGATAGGAAGCCGGGCAGAAATTGGGAGCCGACCAGTCCCAGGATAAGGAGCACCGAATATACAATAATTGCACGCATGTTCGACAATGCAACATAGAGAATATATAGTTACGGCGGAATTTAAATCAGGGCCGTTCTGAGAGCAAGCTTCTTTTAAGCTTCGGCCATCCTCATTTTATTCAGCCCCGGCGCGGGTGACGATTCCGCGCAGGAGACGGCCCAGGATGTCGGCGCCCGTAATTATCTGCCGATGTTCTTTATCCCATAGTAGAATGATATCTTTGTCGATCACATCATCGGCCGGATGGACGGGTTTGACCTCGAGCTTCCAGACGATCTCGCCCAACTGCGTCTGCCCGTCATAGATGATCAGGGGTCGGTGGCAGTAGTCATACGGATTGAGGTGGCCGGGTTCAAAAAGCGCCTCGCGCAGGAATCCGTCGGCGTCCAGAATGAATTGCGGGGCACCCTCCGGATCGGTTATGATGACCCATTTTTTCCGTGAAGCCTGCACCTGTTGACAAAACCGGTCGGACGGGCCAGGTGTAATCGCGGGGAATACCGGACGATCGTTTTCGATCGGCAGCGCGATGATGCTGCGGGGATCGACCGGCTCGCCTTCCTGGGAAATCGGCAGGTCATCCAGAGACAGAAAATTCAGCGCCCCCAATCCTTCGAAACGGTCGACATCGCTTTCGGCCGCTTCGACATGCCGGCGGATCACTTCGCGAAAATCCCGTTCCCGAAAATATTGGATACCTTCGCCCCCAAGCCACCAGTCGAGGATTTTAGCCGCCGGTTTGGCAACCGGGTATAGGATAAACTGATACAATCGGAGCATCGGTGTCAACTTCGAGGCCATTCGGAGCGCATGTCGCGAAAAATACGCCTGAGGAAATATCTCGCCCACGAATGTGATCACCACCGTGGCGAAAACAAAGGCGCTCACTCCGGCCAGCACGGAATTGGCCAGAATGGCCAGGAGGGTGTTGACCGCCACGTTGCCCCATAAGATCGTCGTCAGGAGGAAATGAGGGTCGCGACGCAGCGCCAAAACTCTGGCAGCGTCGCCGTTTCCTGACCCGGCCCCGATTTCCAGACGCAACCGGGTGACACCGAAAACAGCCAGATTGAGGCCGGAGAACATCGCCGATTGCGTGAGGCAGAAAACAATTCCAATCCACGTTAAGGCTTCCATAGCGCACCTATTCCCTTTACTCCGATTTGCCGAGGTACCGTTCAAGGATGGTATGCCAGATCGGTTCCGATGTGATATCCAGCAGGGAGCGATTGAGCGGCTCCTGCAGGTTACTGCCCTGCGGCAGGCCGATGGCATAATCCTGACGGCCGAACGTCCGGGGGAGGACATATATCCGGCCCTTGAAGTCGGTCTCGGCCATATACTGCAGGATGGGCGCATCATAGACGACCGCATCGATACCGTCCTCGGCGACGGCGTCCAACGCTCCGGCAAGTGTATTATATCCTTCATAGCGGATGTGCCGTTCATCGAGATATCCGGCGCTGGTCGTTCCCGCAACCGTCCCGACGCGAACCTGGGGCAGGTCGGCCGGTCCACTGATCTTGGATTCCAGCGTCGTCAGGGTCAACGTGGTCGTGATCGCAGCCGTGAAGCTGGAAATGATGATGATCCCGGCGAACATCCAGATAAGGCCCAGCACCCGGCCCAAAAACGTCCGGGGCGCCTTGTCGCCGTATCCGACCGTCGTCATCGTCACCGCCGACCACCAAAACCCGGACCCGATACCGGAGGCTGCGCTGCCGCCGAATTGATTCGGATTACGCTTCCGTTCCACCAACCAGACCAGCACGCCGACGATGAAAAGCAGCAGCGCCAGCGATCCCGCCACACGAAGAAACTGCGGCGACACGAATCGTTTCAGGGCGTAGACCCAATTCTTGCGGTTTGAGGGAGATGCGGCGATGCTCAGGCCCGTGCTATAGAACGGCTGGGTGAAATCGATCACCTTTTCGCGATCGGCGGTGACGGTGATGGCGGCCACGGCCAGGTCAAGGCTGCCGTCCTGCAGTCCCGTCAGCAATTCACTCAGGTCACGCTCCTCGAATCGATACGTATAGTGAAGCTCCTCGGCCATCCGCCGCCACAGGTCGATGCTGATGCCGCTGTATTTACCGGCGGCCGACTTGATGACGAAAGGCGGGGTCGATTTTGTCCCCACGATCAGCGTTTTGTTTTTTGCCTCGGGCGCACCCTGCACATGAGCATAAGACATGAATATCATGCCCAGAACCGATGCAATAATGCATGTTATCCGCCGCATAACTGCCTCACTTTATCCCGCATATTCCTCCACTCCCACATTCATCGCTCTGACACCGCGATACCGTATGGTTGAAAGCATCAGCCTGCCGACGCATCGTCGTTCCGTTCCGTGGCAACATGCAGCGGGGGCGCCTGGCCGGCTTTGTCCTGACCCATATAGACGGTCATATGCGGGAAGGGGATTTCGATATTCCGTTCGTCGAACGCCTTCTTGAGACGCCGGTTGAATTCACGTCCTATCCGCCATTGTGTGATCGGTTTGGTCTTGATCCGGGCCTTGATGATGACAGCCGAGTCGGCGAACTGATCGAGACCGAGCATTTCGATATCATCCAGTATATCGTCGGCGTAGTCGGGGTCCTTGCGGATATCGGCCCCAACGGCTTTGACAACATCCATCACCTCATCGACGTCCTCGCGATAGGCGACGCCGATGTCAAAGACATACTGCGAATATTCCTTGGTCATATTGGTGACGACGTCGATGTGGCCGTTGCGGATATAGTGGACGCTGCCGGCGAGGTCACGCAGGACTACCATGCGAAGGTTGACCTTTTCCACGACGCCCCCTTTCCCGGCCACGTTGATCACGTCGCCGACGCGGATCTGGTCTTCGAGGAGAATGAAAAAACCGCTGATGATGTCCTGCACCAGCTGCTGCGAGCCGAAACCGACGGCGACCCCGACGATCCCGGCGGCAGCCAGAATCGGGCCGATTTGTATACCGAATTCCCCCAGAATCATGATGATCGCGACCAGCAGGATGGTGATACTACTGATGTACCGGATAAGCGAGCTGAGGGTGTCGGCCCGTTTCTGCATCTCGACTTCCTTGATTCCCTTCCTGACCGTCCCGAAGACCCGATCAGATAGCATCCGGGCGATTTTCAGGGCCGCGAACGTCAGAATGATAATGACGAGGAGTTTCGGGCCGTGATCGACCAGCCATTGCAGCACCGGCCGGGTAATCGATTGGATATCCATTAATACCTCCCTGAATGTTCCAGTTCCATGAATCCTCGTGGGAAACAGGTCAGAACGCCTGCCCCATGCTGAAATATAGTTTCATACGCGATTCGCCGGGAAGCTTGTCGAGATTGACGCCGAGGTCGAGCCGCAGGATCCCCAGCGGCGTGTTGACGCGGAAACCGGCGCCCGATGCCGACCGGATATCGGTGAACACGAAATCGGTTATGTTCGGCCAGATGTTTCCGGCGTCGACGAATACGACGCCGCCGAACATCTTGTAGATCGTCTGGCGAAGTTCGACGACATGCCAGACGATTTTGAATTTTCCTCCGATGGGATCGCCGTCGGTGTCCAATGGGCCGAGCAGTTGATAACCATATCCCCGCACAGAACCCGGCCCGCCGGCGTAGAACCGCTCATTGAGGGGAATTTCTTTGGAGCCGCCGAAATAATCCATCCAGCCGAACTCGAAGGCGAAGGCGAGAATGGTATGGCGGGTCCATGGATAAAAGTATTTCCAATTGAAGAGCGTGCGAGCGAACGTGTTGCTTCCTTTCAAAAACGCGCCGGCCAACTCGTTGCTCTCCTCGACATACATGCCCCGGGTCGGATTGAAGAGATCGTCCCGGGTGTCGTTTATGAATGAAAACGTAAGACTGCGGATATCGGCCTTAAAATCCTTGATCGGTTCCTGCACCTTCACCCGGCTTAACACGTCGTGTTCCACTCGCAGTGTCACCTGGGCCGTGGCATGCCTGCGAATCGTGCGCCCGACGGTGAGTCGCCCGCCCATGCTGCTCAGGTTGTATCCCGGTTCATTGAGGAACTCATACATGACGTTCAGGTCGGTTCGCCAGCGCGATCCGAACGTCCGCGGCTCGGTAAACGAAGCCTCGATCGCGCGCCGGATAAAACTCCCGCTGACGGTGCCGCCGACCTGCCGCCCCGTTCCGGCCAGGTTACGAGTAAAAAGTGCAATTGAACCGCGCAATTTATCCACCGAGCCGTATCCCACGGCGAGGTTGAATTCGCTGTTGAGTTTTTCCTTGAGGTCGACGAGGATGTCGCGGCCGGTCGAGTCGGCCGTTGTACCGGCCACGGGGCGGATGAAGACGCTTTCGAACAACCCGGTCTGATACAGCCGCCGTTGCGATTCCAGCAGCTTCGAATAGTGCACGATTTCACCACGCGTGAAAAGCAATTCGCGTGTCACAACGTTGCGGTGGGTCTTGTCCAGACCCGTCATCCGGATACTATCGATGTGTGCCTGGTATCGCTCGGTAACGGTGAAATCGATCATGGCCAGATGTGTCTCCGTGTTGATCTTGATACCCGGGGCGACGGCGGCGTCAAGATAGCCGCGCTCGGCGTACATGCCGAGCATCTCCAGCATACCGTTCTCCACGGCGTTTCGTTTGAATGGATCGCCGATATTAAGTTTGACCTTCGACAATAGAGCCGAGTCGGAAAAGACGGTGTTGTTGAATACCGTCATACCCTCGACACGGGTGACCTCTCCCTCCTTGATCCCGATGGAGATATTCACGCTGTTGGCGGCAGTGTCAATGCTGATCGAGGTATCGGTTATCGCCGCCTCGAGATATCCGTTCTGCTTGTAGAATCCGACCAAATTATTAAGATCGTCGTCGAAAACGCTGCGGAAGAACCGATGTGTCCGAAGAAATCCGGACGCGCGGGTAACCATGACGCCTTTCAACCGGTCGGCGCTGAAGGCATGATTGCCGGTAATAATAATGCTTTTCGCCTCGGGCCTTTGGTCGTTATCCGCTCGTGCCGGGATGCACGTCAGGAAAACGAGAATCGCCACCCGAATAATTGTAAAAACGCGTCGAGTCATCGGAATAGCAACCTATATTTGAGATCCAGCGAGGAGCTGCCGGCCCGATCGGTCTGCCCCTCGAGAAAAAACCGCCGGGATAGCTGGTATCCTACCTGGATGCTCTCCTCATTCAAATGACCGACGGTTGTGGAATAAGTCAGTTTGATCCTTTTCGACAGCATTTTGGAGGCAGTTATCTGCGGCCCATTATCCCCCCGAAGATTGAACAGGTTGCCTTGGACCGAGACCTGGTCCAGACCCAGAAGCGATCCGATTTTACCGGACACATACCCGGTCACCTGATTGCTGGTCAATGCTTCCGCCCGCCGAGTGAGGACCCCCTGCACCCCTCCCTCCTCGGATCCGTTTTTGCCCGCCAGCTGTTCGCGCGTCGCGCCCAGAGTCAGCAACGAGACGATATCGGCTTTATCCAGAACAGGATCCGATGTCAGATCGATGAGAAGATCATCAAGCGGCCCCTGGGCCGCGATGGTGATGGTATATGCAGTCGAGGATAACGCCTGATAGGTCGTGACCGTCGTCGCCGCTTGAAAATCGATCTCCGGATTGAAATGGTTCGGATCGACGAAATACGCCGATCCGGTCGATATCTTGAACTTGCGGTCCAGATACAGCAGGTATCCCTCTTCAACGGTGATCTGTCCGGACAAATTCGGCTGGGGAGCGCTGCCGATCACGGCCAGTTCGCTGTGGAGGCGAAGCTTGGCGAGATTATTATCCACCCAGAGGTTCTGGCTCTCCCGAACGCGCACATTCAGGCGCGTCTTTTGCAGCAGCGGCGGATATTCCGTCGAAATCTGCTCGACCGACTGCGCCCACGGAAGGATGGATTGAAACGGGAAGTTCATCGTCAAACGCGAATCTCCCAGTTGTACGTCGCCGTCCAGCAGATAGTAATCGTTCTGCCTGGCGTATGTTAGCCGGGCCCTTTCGACCGCGAGGATAAATTCCTTCGGTTGCGAAACCTTGACGCTGTCGGCGGACAGCTTCAGGTTGACATCGGTGATTTCGCCGGCATCCTGGGTCAGCGTCCCCGATATCGTCACCGGGCCGCCGCCGAAACGGGCATAAACGGTGTCGATGGTTACCAGATTCTTATCAAAGGAAATCTTTATGACCCCGCCCGTAACCGGCGTTGAAATCATCGACGGCAGGACGACAAGATCGCTGATATCGACGTTTCCGAACAGGCGAAAGTCCTCGGGCGTGCCTCGAATGTCTATCCGGCAGGCCAGGGTTCCCGACAGGGAATCCACATCGGGGACAAAAGGCTCCAGCAAACCCAGTTCCAGTCGATCGATTCTGGCCGTCAGATCAATCGAATCGGCGGCGAATTCTCCGGTAAGCGCGACCGTTCCCAGACGTTTGAGGACAATATCGACGTTGGCCGCAAATCGTTTCAACTGCCGGGCAGTGACGTCACCGTGCATGGTGAACGGCTCCCGCAGCAGAATCCCCGAGGCGGAGTTGATCGTCAATGTCGAATCCTCAAGCGAGCCCCGCAGTGTGACATTATAAACGGAATCGATGCCCTCCGCCGTGATCACCGTGAATCTGTCGAGCGTCACGGCGCCGATCACATGAGGTTCCTCCACGGTTCCGTTCCAGGTCATCCGCATCCCCGCGCGTCCCCTCATGGATGCCGTTTCGGCCAGAAACGGATCAAATGCCGTCAGGTCGATACTGTCGGCCTGGATTTGCCCTCTGGTCTTGCTTGTTCGCGTGATGACCGGGGCACCGGTCGAATCGCGGCTGAGATTTATCGAACCATGAGCCGTCATGTGACGTCCGGGACCATAAGATGCGAATCTATTTACGAGCACGACACCGGTATCGATACTCACATCCGCTGTCAGTGAATCGAGAGTGTATCCATCATAGTGTGGTTTGGTCGCGACCACATCCAACGAGCCTTCCGGTGCGGTCGTGGTTCCGGACAGGTCGGCGCGGAAACTGAGCATGCCGCCAACATTGAGGCTATCGGAAAACATCGCCGTCATCCGACCGATATCGATGCCCTCCCCAACCGCCTTGATCCGCATCGAGGACGTGTCCGACAGATCGAAGGTCGCATGCAGCGAACCGAAGGTCGGTCTTATGGCTCGCGATGTCGAATCAGCCTGCCGGGTAGTGTCCTCCGTTGACATATGCGAAAGATCGAACATAGCCAGAGCCGCACTTCCCGCCATCTGATCTATATTGAAGCGGCCGTCGGCTTTCATATAATCCGAATCCCGAAAGGCCCACGCGCTATCGACGAAAATGTCCCGGCCGGCAACATGCGCCGCGACGCCAGCCGAATCGACGGCATATTCCCGGTATCGAGCGCGAGTGACAGCGACTGACGCGTCACCGATCAGGCTATCCAGGGCGCCGCTGATCTTTCCGCGATAGGAAAATCCTCCCGCGACCGAATCGATATGGAACGGCGGATGCTGGG
>Ga0315554_1002344_pt1 | contig 10929 bp, 7 predicted proteins | sample SalMarSW160370MG_FD_202114 | JGI IMG/M metagenome (GOLD analysis project Ga0315554, IMG submission 202114) | Salt marsh sediment microbial communities from the Plum Island Ecosystem LTER, Massachusetts, United States - Salt Marsh Sediment SW1603-70 ... | reverse complement strand
ACCTTTAGATTTTATTTTTAATAATGTTTCTAAAGGTAGGGTTGACATGATAGCTTCATTTTCTTCCCAACTATTACCAATTTCAATTACTAGAGATCCATTATCTGTTAAATAGTCCTTTAACGAGGAAGTGATATCTGAAAGCCATTTAATATAAACTTTACCATTTTTGTTGCCATATCTTTTTTTCCTGTTTAATGGAAATGGTGGTGATGTAAAAATCAGATTTATTTTCCCCTTATATTTCTGAAAAGATTTTTCGAGGAGGATCTTTTCAATATCCGCATGGATACATTTGCCAAACTTCGTTTTATATGCTGTTCTTGTTTTATTCATTTAGGTTTTTATTTAAATTCATTTTAATTATAGATGCTATATTTGTCAACTAGTAGTATCTCCCCGATATGTTTTCGCAGAATTTGGTATTAAATAATATTCACAGCAAACTTAGTACAAATGTCAAATAACTTCAAATTATTCCTTAAACAATTTCAAATATTCCGTAAACTCAAACTCCCGATTTCTTGTATAACCAGTTCTTTCATTAAGTATTTTTATTTTTTCAAAATCGGCTGCTAATGAATTTGCAGTCGGTAAAGATACTTTCAATTCTTCCTGAATATCCTGCACTGTAATTATAGGTTTTTTAAACAGATACTTTAACAGTTTTTTCGCGTTCGGCAATTTCTTTCCAAGAGATACAATTTTCTTTTCTTCTATTTCTTCTTTAAGCTTCAAAATTGATTTGAATGTTTTCACACCTTTATCGCTTGTCTCAATAATTCCTGCCAGAAAAAATTTAATCCATTGAGCAAGACTGTTTTTTACTCTTACATTATTGATATTATCATAATAAAGAGTTCTATGTCTTTCAAAAAAATCGGATAGATATAAAGATGGTTTGGTTAACACACCTGAGCTTACTAGATATAAAGTTATAAGAAGCCTCCCTATCCTTCCGTTTCCATCCAGGAACGGATGAATAGTTTCAAACTGGTAATGTGCAATTGCCGCTCTCATAAGTACTGGAACATCTATTTCACTGTTGTGAAGAAAATTTTCAAGGTCTCCCATCAATTCATTAATTTCCGTATGAAACGGGGGAACAAAGACTGCATCATTAATTGTTGCTCCTCCTATCCAGTTCTGGCTTGTTCTGAATTCACCCGGGTTTCTATGCTCGCCTCTTGCACCCCGCATTAAAATTTTATGAGCTTCTTTTAATAATCTTGTTGATACAGGCAAAACTTTAAGCATTTCAATTGAAGAACTCATTGCATCAATATAATTTCTAACTTCCTGCCAGTCATCTCTTCTTTCAGGGATTATTTGAGACTCTTTCTTTACAGCTTCTTCAATTTCAGTTTGTGTTCCTTCAATTCTGCTTGATTTAGTTGCTTCTTTTACAACATGCATTTCAATAAAAATATCGGTATCCGGAACATGCTGGGAGAATGCATCAAGTGTTCCAAGTTTCCTGTTTGCTTCCGATAAGAGAGTATTGATTTTAACATCTTCCCAGGTCCAAGAAGAATTAATTTTAGCCGGAGAGAAGCTTTTATAATTCTGCTGCTTTAAATACCTTCCAGAGACAAAATCCTCAATTTTCATCTATTTTCAATGTTTTCCCTTAATTATAAAAATTTATAATTAAACTTAATCAATTTTCTTTAATTATAAAAAATTATAATTAAAGTAATGTTGTCCACTTTGTAGGGATTGTCCAAAAAGTACTTTTGTCATTTCGACCGACCTGCCTGCCCGGCAGGCAAGAGGGAGAAATCTTGCGTTTTGAAAAGATTTCTCTTCCCGACTTGTCGCGATTTAATCGGGATCTCTCGAAATGATACTTTCTTACTTTTTAGTCACCCCCTACACCTGCGAACTATCCTTTAATAACACCAACCGGTTTAAGCTTTGCAACCTTTTTCGTAATCCCTTCCTCATGCATAACATTAACGACATCGGAGACATCTTTATATGCTCCGGGCATTTCCTCTGCAATGGTTTTATATCCTTTAGCCTGAATTATTACTCCTTGTTTTTTTAACTCTTCAACAAGATTCCTTCCCTTTGCTTCCTGCAAAGCTTTATGCCTGCTTAAATTCCTGCCTGCACCATGGCATGAACTGCCGAATGTTTCTTCCATAGCTTTATCGGTCCCAACAGTTACAAACGAGTATCTGCCCATATCCCCGGGAATTAAAACAGGCTGACCAACTTCTCTATATTTTTCCGGAATCATTTTACTGCCGGGCGGGAAAGCTCTTGTTGCACCTTTCCGATGGACACATACCTTTCTCATTATACCATCAATATTATGCTCTTCAATCTTTGCAATATTATGGCAGACATCGTAAACAAGCTTAAAACCTAATTCAGATTCAGACATTTTAAAAGTATCCATAAAACTTTTTTTTGCATGATGCATAATTACCTGCCGATTATTCCATGCAAAATTTGCCGCGGCCTGCATTGCAGATAAATATTCTTTTCCCTCTTTAGAATTTATTGGCGCACATGCTAATTGTTTATCCGGTAATGAGTAATCATAATTTTTACTTTCCCTTACAAGGACTTTCAAATAATCATCACACACCTGGTATCCAAGTCCCCTTGAACCTGTATGGATTAAAACGACAATTTGCCCGGCAAATAATCCAAAAACTTCCGCAACACGTTCATTATAAATTTCATCAACTACATCTATTTCTAAAAAATGATTTCCCGATCCAAGAGTACCAACCTGATCTACTCCCCTTTCAATTGCTCTTTCACTTACAGTATCCGCATCAGCGTTTTTCAAGGTTCCGCTTTCCTCGGTAAACTCGATATCCGAAGGAAGTCCGAGATCATGCTCCAGAGCCCAAACAGAACCCTGGCTTAATAGTTTTTTTATATCTTTTGAAGTAAGCTTTTTTATCGCTCCGCTCGCACCAACACCTGTGGGAATATTATTAAATAAATTGTTTATTAAGCTGCCGATTTTATTTTCAATGGATTTATATTCCAAGGAAGTAACTGCAAGTCTTACTCCGCAGTTTATATCATAGCCGACTCCGCCCGGAGAAATTACACCATCTTCAATATCTGTTGCTGCTATACCGCCAATCGGGAATCCGTATCCCCAGTGGATATCCGGCATTGCTAGACTATATTTTTGGATACCGGGAAGATGTGCAACATTAACAACCTGCTTTAATGCTTCATCGTTGGTTAAATTCTTTTCAATCATTTTTCTTGAAATATAGATTCTTCCCGGAACATTCATTCCCCCTGATTTGGGAATTTCCCAAAGATTCTCCCGTATTTTTGTTAATTCAATTCCATTGACTATCATAAAAATTGCCTCCCGCTTGTTCCTTCTCACGAACTTACACTTGCACTTGAATCCATCTATTCGATAGGCTCTCTTCTTATATGCTCTATAAAAATACTTGGATTATTTTTTAAATAATTTATTACGAAAATATTCCACTATTCCTATAGAAAATACTAAAATACCGATAAACCATAAAATTATAAGCCCAACATCTGAAATGTTTAACGTACCAAAAATTAATATTATTATTAAGACTACACTGGCTATAATATTTATTGTTATTGCACCTTCTAATCCCAAACCTCTCATACCTTTATCATAATATTTTAAATCGATAAATAAAGCAATTCCAATACCTAATATTACAGCCCCGAGAATTAAAACATAAAAGTTCTCTTCTGATTTAGGCAATCCTAAAATTTTACCTATACCTAAAGGATAACAAAGCAAGAGCAAACCAATTGCAACATTAACTATACTATCAATTAATAATAATATTTTATCTTCTTTTTTCATTTTTACATTTATTTATATTAATTTTTTATTCTTTATCAAATATCAAAAACAATTCGAGTAGAGTATTTACTGTTTATTTTTTTTATTTCCATTTGATGAAAAGTTACGGCTTTAATCTCCACTTTTATTTGGTGTCTTTTTTCATTAATATTTTCTCCGGTTATATCTGCTTTTAAATTGAACTTATCTTCTATCTTTTTAATTTCAATTTTATTGATCTTCGCTAAGACCCATTTTTTAGTTAATAATAAAAAATTCAACTCATCTAAAAAATGAACAAGCAGTTCTTCATGTGAAAGATCCTCAATATTTATTTGCTTCTTAACAGAAGAATTTAACTCATTCTTTTCAATAACACTTTCCTGCCAGGCTGAAGCTGAGGCAATAAACAGGTCCTCAATAGTATCACCTTTAACCTCAACAGCAATATCGGCAGTATGATCGATAAAATTATAATTCCAACCCATTTTTATTTTATATTGTTTTACAAAAATGTTAATCTCAAACTACAAAGAATATTTTTTAAATTATAGGCTTCTACTCAAGTTCAAGTGCAAGAATCTCACTTGCACTTGTACTTGAACTTGAACTTACTCTTGAACTTTAACCTGCAATTACTCATAAATTACATCCAAGTTCTTTATATTTACTACCTCAATTAAATTCATTACTTCTATTTAAATGAAAAACTTGCCTGAACATAAAAAAGGATTACTAGCTGTTTTGGCCTCTGCGATGTTATGGAGCACCGGTGGACTATTTATCAAATTGGTCACCCTGGATGCAATGCAGATTTCTTTTTTCAGGTGTGTCTGGGCTGCAATTGTTTTTGCTATAATTTTTAGACGGCAGGTTTTTTATGCTAATATGTTTACATTTATTAATGCCATTTCCTATGCTGCTGTATTAATTTTGTTTGTTTTATCTAATAAGTTAACGACTGCCGCAAATGCAATTTTTCTTCAATATACCGCACCGATTTATGTTTTAATCTTTGAGCCTATTATAAATAAAACTAATTATGAAAAAATTAATATCGTCACGATAATTATTTGCTTTGTTGGAATGCTTCTTTTTTTTATCGGGGAAATTTCGCCTGGACATATGGTTGGAAATATTCTTTCACTTTTATCCGGGATTGCTTTTGCAGCATTCATGCTTGGAATGAGAAAGAATAAAAAAGAATATCAATTTAGTTCTATTTTTTATGGTAATATAATTGTTTTCTTGTTTTGCACACCATATATGTTTGGTATAAGTAATTTATCTTTAAATAACTTTTTAATGGTATCATATCTTGGAATATTTCAAATTGGAATTGCATATATAATTTTCAGCTTTGGGTTAAAAAGAGTCCTGGCAATTGAGGCTTCATTGTTATCGATGATTGAACCGGTTCTTAACCCGGTATGGGTGTTTTTAGGATACGGAGAGGTTCCTTCTTTCATGGCTATAATCGGCGGCATAATAATTATTTCTGCAATTATGGTAAGGACTTTTATTTTAGAATCGCCTGTTATGAAAGGAAGATTAAAAAATGATGTTGGTTGAATAATTGAAACATCCGTTTAAAATAAATGAGTGTATTTTTTTTATTCAAATATTAAAAACGAAAATTCTCTTTCCGGGGAAAATGATTTATGTTTCTCCAATTTATAGGATTTACAAAAAATATTTTTTAATGTCTGCATATTTTGTTAGCAAACTAGTTACAAGGGAGATTTATAATGAGAGATAACTTTGAAAAATTAATTAAGATTATTCCCTTTATCTTAATAATAATAATTGCCGCTTTTAATAATACCGTCGCTCAGAATAATCTTGACAATAACCGGGTTGATGTTCGCGAACATCTGCTGATGGATTTTGGATGGCGTTTTGCATTAGGTAATGCAGTGAACCCGGAAAAAGATTTTGGTAATGGAACCGGTTATTTCTCTTATTTCGCCAAAACCGGTTACGGCGATGGTGCAGCTGCAAAAAATTTTGATGACCGTGCCTGGCGAAAAATCGACTTACCGCATGACTGGTGTGTTGGACTTCCTTTTGATTCTCTCGGGAGCTACAGCCATGGTTTTAAAGCTATGGGTCGAGGTTTTCCGCAAAATAGTGTGGGCTGGTACCGGAAGAATTTCTTTATAGCAAAAACTGATCTTGGTAAACGTATTTCCATTGAATTCGATGGTGTGTTCCGTAATTCGATTGTGTGGATTAACGGTTTCTATTGCGGTACTGAACATAGCGGTTATAAAAGTTTTGATTATGATATTACTGATTATTTGAACTATGGTGAGAATAATGTTGTTGCAGTTCGCGTTGATGCTACAATGGAAGAAGGCTGGTTTTATGAAGGGGCCGGCATTTATAGGCATGTCTGGTTAAATAAAACACCCCCTCTCCATGTAGCCAGGTATGGTACATTTGTTACTACGGATCTAAAAGATGATACTGCAGTTATAACCATACGTACTAATGTAATAAATGAATCGAAAGAAAATTTCGTATTTGATATTGATGAAACTATTTTTGATCCTGACGGGAAAATCCTTGTTTCCGGATCAAAAAATCAATTGTTGCTCAAACCCGGCGAACAGAATGAATACTTCAGCATTTACAATATTACCGATCCAAAATTATGGTCACTTGAAACACCTTACATTCATAAACTTAAAACTGTAATTAAATCAGGGGCGAGAGCTTTAGATACTTACGAAACTAATTTTGGAATTCGAACTGTAAAATTTGATCCCGATAAAGGATTTTTCTTAAATAGAAAACGGGTAGAAATTAAAGGCACAAATGAGCATCAAGACATTGCCGGAGTCGGCATTGCTGTTCCTTATGCTTTGCAGGAATTCCGCATGAAAAAACTTAAAGAGATGGGGAGCAATGCAATACGTACTTCACACAATCCGCCCGCCCCGGAATTTCTAGATGCTTGTGACAGATTGGGAATGCTGGTGCTCGATGAGAACCGGCTGATGGGATCAAATAAAGAACATTTAGATTGCCTTAAAAATCTTATTATGCGGGATCGTAATCATCCTTCTGTTATTCTTTGGTCATTAGGTAATGAAGAATGGGCGATTGAAGGAAATATAAAAGGAGCACGTATTGCTTCCACAATGCAGGACTTCGCACAGCAGCTTGATTCTTCCCGTGCATTTACTGCCGCCTGCAGCGGAGGATGGGATAATGGGATCGGCACAGTTACCCAGGTTATGGGTTACAATTACATTGTTCAAGGGGATATAGATGAACATCATTCTAAGTTTCCATGGCAGGCCGGTATAGGAACCGAAGAAAGTAATACAAGAAGTACACGTGGTATTTACAAAACCGATAAACTAATGGGATATCTTGCACCCACTAACCGGATACCCGAAAATGTTGGAACAGAATCAGGATGGAAATTCTATAATGAACGCCCTTTTCTTGCAGGTTTATTTTACTGGACGGGATTTGATTACAGGGGTGAGCCTCATCCTTTCGGTTGGCCCCAGGTCGCTTCACAAAGCGGACTTTTAGATTTATGCGGTTTCCCAAAAGATATTTATTATTATCTTAAATCGTGGTGGAGCAGCGACCCTGTACTTCATATTTCCCCGCATTGGAATCAGCCCGCAGGTCATGCAGGTTGGAAAGGAAAGAAAGGACAGAAAATAAAAACTGTTATTTACAGTAATTGCGAACAAATAGAATTATATCTAAACAATAAGAGCTTAGGTAAAAAAGATATGCCGTTGAATGGTCATCTTGAATGGGAAGTCAATTATGAACCCGGTACTTTAACTGCACGTGGATATAAAAATGGAAAAGAAATTTTAGTAAAGGAAATGAAGACCACAGGTGAACCTGTATCGATTCAGTTGTCAGCCCATAGGAATATTATTAAAGCAGATGGTGAAGATGTTTCCGTAATTACAACTCAGGCAAATGATGCTAACGGACTAATGGTGCCAACTGCTGATAACGAGATCTATTTTAAGCTGGAAGGAGAAGGAAAAATTATCGGGGTCGGAAATGGAAACCCGGCAAGCCATGAAGCCGATAAATTTTTTAAAACAATAAAAACATTTAAAATTGAAGGATTGAAAGAGTTTCCGGTAGATAATCTCAACAATCGTCGGGAAGTTTCCTATGGTTATAACGATTCTGCCTGGAAACCGGCTTTTCAAAATCAAAATGAAGACTGGCGGGTTTATACTGATTCACTTATTGTAGTAAGAGGAATGTTTGAATTACCGGAAATTACAGATGAAACAGAAGTGAATTTATTTACAAAAAGTATTACTGAAGATCAATCTATTTATGTAAACGGAAACTTAATAGCTGCTAACATAAAGCGTGATGATCCAAACCAATCATTTAAGCTTAATCATAATTTAATTCATAAAGGCAGAAACGAATATGCTGTAACAGGAAAGAGATTCAGGAAAAATAATCAATGGGATACTCCCAATACAGATCCTGGTTTGGTACAGGTAATTTATCCGGCAAAGCAATGGAAACGTAAAGTTTTTAATGGGCTTGCCCGGATACTAGTGCAATCAACTAAACAAAACGGAGAAATAATATTGACTGCCTCATCACCCGGATTAAAGTCCGCAATTATTAAGATTCAGTCTCAACCAAAAGAATTAATACCGGAGGCAAATGAAACACATTAATAGGGACCTTAATTCTGATGAATTAATTGAAGTATTTGATGAACTTCCTCTCTGGTCTGCGCCTTTCGGTTTAAAGCTGCTTGATAAAATAAAATTTAGAAAACAAATTTCTGTCCTCGATATTGGATTCGGTACAGGATTTCCACTATTAGAATTAGCAATGAGATTCGGAGAAACCTGTAAAATCGTCGGGATAGATCCATGGATGGCTGCAATCAATAGAGCGAATAAAAAAATACAATTTTACGGAATAAAAAATGTTGAAGTTATTGAAGGAGTTGCAGAAAATATTCCATTAGAGAATAAATCTGTTGATTTAATAGTTAGCAATAACGGCTTAAACAACATTAGCAATTTAGATCAAGCCTTGGCCGAATGTTCAAGGGTAATAAAAAGCAAGGGACAGTTTGTACAGACTATCAACTTAAATACAACAATGATTGAATTTTATGAAATATTTGAGAAGCTGTTATATGAATTAAATATGAATTCTGAACTGCAGAAAATGAAAATGCATATTTACAACAAGCGAAAACCTCTTGTTGAATTTCTGGAAAAAATTGAGAAAGATGGATTTGTTATAAAAGATGTTGAGCATGATAAATTCGAATATAAATTTAACGATGGAACGTCTATGTTTAATCATTTTTTTATAAGATTGGCATTTTTAAATGAATGGGAAAAAATTATTCCAGAGAAGAAACAATCTCAAATATTTAAAGAACTTGAATTGAGAATGAATGAAATAGCTGAATCCAATGGGTTATTCAAATTAAGCATTCCCTTTGTAGTAATTGATGCTGAAAAAGAGTAAAATTAATTTTAGATGAACAAATATTTACCGCAGAGGTAACAGAGAAGGCGCAGAGGTAACAGAGGATAAAACGTTCTTCTCAGCGATCTCTGAGTTCTCTGCGGTAAAATATTTTAATTTACATCATAATTATTTTTGCTGCCCAATCTTTAGATGATGAATTTTGTCCATCTGGAAATCCCGGTATTTTAAGCTCTCCGTTTTCATCTGATTTAATAGTAACTTTATCTTTCCATTTACCATCGATAGTATTAAACCACTGAAAATAATATTCCGTATTAGGTTTGAAGTTTTCTAATACAGGTATAACAGATTTATTTTCAAAATAAAGTAGAGCAAAATCCTTTTCGGGTGTTCTCATCATATAAGACCATCCATCCAGACCTTCTTCCGGACTTCCGGGAGCTTTTGAAGGCTGGATATCCTCTCTTGCAAGTGTTAGGTCCTGATATCTTTTCCCTTCTGATAAAATAAATTCTTTTAAATACTGCATATAATTTGCAGATTCATATTTAAAAGCATCCCATACATGGGGACGCAACCCTGCGGGTTCTCCTGTTGTTGTAATATCGTATGCAGCTGTTCCGTGCACATGCCCCGATAAACCTCCCGATAAAACTGATCCGTACATTTGTGCCCGTGAAAAATAATTATCCCGTTTTGAATTTGCCGGCGGACGTTCACCGCCGGGCATATTAATTTCATGGTTCCACCCGGTATAATACGGCTCAAAATTAATAGCCGGATACGGTGGCTTCAGATTAAAAAGAGTTTCGAGTGCATATGCTATTCTATGATCTCTCGGCTTATTTCCTACACTTTGCATTGTTAACCAGGGACAATCTTTTCCATGCCCGAACTGAAGATATGTAGAGTTATTTATTAGTGTTGTAACCGGCTGACCAAACGGCATCGTGCCATATTTTTTTAAATGATATTTTAGTGCTTCATTAAATTCATCTGCTGTAAGACTGTACTCCTTGGGTATCCAATCGAGATGTATTTCGCTGTATATAAAATTGTATGCACCGTATCTTGAACTGAGATACTGTACAAATCGTGAATATGATTCATTAAAATTAAAGTATGCTTTCCAGGTTGGGCACATATCCCTTCTAACCGTTTCTAGCAAAGGAACAAATCCCTCATCGGAAAGATACTGCATCTTTTTATCCAGACTTTTAAAATAATCGGGATTTATATGATCAAAATCGGCAACACCCGGATGCTCTTTGGACATTGCAAATGGTTTATTCCCATACTCATCACGCATATCCTTTGCAGTCATTTTACCATCTTTGGTAAGATAATCAAATTTTTCCCAGGCATTCCTAACATAAATTCCATTGGAATCGGCATAAGTGGCAGCATTATAATCTGCTTCCCAATTAGGGAAACAAGAGATCATGCTTACGGAATTGAATCCCTGTCTTTTTCTATACATTACTGCGTCTTCGAAGCCCATTCCCGGTCCAGGTACATAATTTTCAGAAGCAGCAGCATTTCTAAAAGGTAAACGCCATGTAGAACCGGCTAACCATGTGTCACCAACTAGAAAAAATGGAGTTCCATCCGCATATTGTAAAGCATGCCCGTTTGGAGTAGCA
>Ga0315554_1002338_pt1 | contig 10945 bp, 6 predicted proteins | sample SalMarSW160370MG_FD_202114 | JGI IMG/M metagenome (GOLD analysis project Ga0315554, IMG submission 202114) | Salt marsh sediment microbial communities from the Plum Island Ecosystem LTER, Massachusetts, United States - Salt Marsh Sediment SW1603-70 ... | reverse complement strand
AGTTTTGCAGGTCGTTCTTGAACTCCTCCCATCTCTTCCCGCCGATATCAACCTTGGTCAATTGCCTGGTAATGGTCCGGCCCTCCAGGCTTACGCCGCCCAGCTTCAAAGCCCGGCCGCGGCTGACTTCCTTGATTTCGCTTATTGTGCGAATGGCAATCGGCCTGCCCCATGGCCCCAAGCCCAATCTCCTCAACACGACCCCTGCGTCGCTTAGTCGTATCTCCCGGATCACATGACCAGTCGACGTGAGTATGGCCACAAACACCAGCGCCATTGACCAGAGCCCAATGAGCGCCAAGCTAGCGATCCTGACCACGTTCGCCAAGTCTTCGATATTCTCTACCTCCGCAGCGTGAAAAAGGCTTCCGGGGGGCGCCTCCGGCTCACCGCGCATCAGCTCTGCGAACTCGTAGGCATATGCATTCCAGAGAACACACCCGATGATGATCAGAATGACTAGCATGGTGGCCAGCGCGATGAAGGCAGGCGACTGAGACCGAAGTGGATATACTTTCTCTTGCTTCTCAAACCCCTGGCTCTCTGCTTTCTCTGCCGGCACAGTTTCACCTCCCTTACTATCGTCCTATTCGTCTGACATCTCCGCCGTGGCCAAATAGACACTCCCGGCGAGTGACAAGCCCTTGTTCGACTGGGCGGCCCGCCGGGAGTCAGATCCTTCGTTGTCCGCTGCCAGCGATTCGGCGTCGCTCTGGCAGAGCCTTGCTCCGGTCACGGCTCGTGCCGTTTGGTGCACCTACAGCCAGCGCTGCGGCGCGAGGCCTTTGCCAGATTCCGGATGCCTATTCACGCCTTCCTATGTTTCGGTATGCCGTTTGTTCTTGTCACTAGACATGACGCGCGTGAGAGCGAACTGTTACGGGGAGGCGCAATGACTGCGCCGAAGGGAAGGTGGCGCTAGGGCAAGATTCGGCGGCGACAGCTTCTCCCCTTGCCAGTGCTTGCGCCTGCGAGTAGGATGGGGACATCGTGAATTGATCCGTCCGGGACGTCCTGGCAAGATGCGAGGGATGTCCCGTCGGAAGGGGGCGGAACCATGAAGCGGCTTGCGCTGGGTATCGTTCTACTCACAGCGGCAGGGGTTGCGGTGTTTCTGGCGCTGAACCGGCCGGGTGCTGAGGCCAGCCCCGACATCACCATCACCGTCAACAGCACCGGCGACACGGTCACCAAAGACGACGCCGTCCTTACCCTCCGTGAGGCCATGATGCTGGCCACAGGTGGCCGGAGCCTCGGAGACCTGTCCTACGGAGAGTGCGAGCAGGTCTCTGGTACACTCTGGACAGGCTTATATGGGTGCTCCAGCCCCGACCCCCCGGGCGCCGCCTCCGCGGACACCATCGTCTTCGATACGGCCACCTTCCCGGGCACCATCGAACTCGGCTACACCCTACCCGCCCTGGACACCGGCAACGACACCGTGGACGCCTCACCCGGAACCTGGGTCGAGAGAGCGACGACCATAACGCCCTTCGACTGCTTCCAGATAACGTCCGACAACAACACTATCAAGGGGCTGGGAATCCGCTACTGCTACACCGGCGTCCGCATCTTCCTTGGCGCTCAGGACAACACCATCGGCGGCACCGCGTCCGGCGAAGGCAATATCATCACCGACAGCTATGAGGATGGCGTGCAGGTGGATGGAGGAGCTACCACCGGCAACACCATTCGTGGCAACGGCATCTTCCGCAACGGCGACAAGGGCATCGAAAACGAAAACGGCGGCAACGAAGAGCTCACGCCGCCCACCATCAGCGGCTTCGGGTCTGTGTCGGGCACCGCCTGTGCATACTGCACCGTCGACATCTACTCCGACGACGAGGACGAGGGCGAGGTCTACGAGGGTTCCACAACCGCGGACAGCGTTGGCTACTGGAGCTTCCCTGGCTGGCCTGTAGGCCCCAACGCCACCGCCACCGCCACCGACTCCGACGGCAACACCTCCGAGTTCTCGGCCGCAGTGGCAGTACCTGAGACGAGGCCAACGCCCGCGCCCACGCCCACGGCGACGGGCACGCCCCCGCCCACGCCCGCGCCCACGCCGTCGCCGCCAACCCCCCGCCTCCTCCCATTGCCTGCCGGCTGGCACAACGGGATCTGGAGCGGTGCTTCCACCCCCGAGGAGGCGTTCGCCTGCGCGGCTGGCAACTACGCCGCGGCCTATCGTCTTGTGAGCGGAGGCTGGGAGCGCTACTTCCCCGACCGGCCGGACATCTCCAACATGACCGATTTGGCGCAGTATGACGCCTTCCTCATCCTGGTCACCGGCGATGTCACCTGCGAGATGTCAGTGGCCGACCCGCCGGGCAGCGAGCGCACGCTGGACTGGGGCGTGGGCTGGCAGAACGAGGGGTGGAGTGGCGCCGACGACATGCCACCTGAGGACGCGTTCGAGTGTGCGGAGGGCAGCTACGCCGCCGCGTATCGGTTGGTGGGTGGCGGCTGGGAGCGCTACTTTCCCGACCGGCCAGACATCTCCAACATGGGCTCGCTGGACAAGTATGATGCCTTCCTCATTCTGGTCACGGCGCCGGTGAACTGCACTATGGCCATCGCGCCATAGCTCCCTGCGAACCGGCGGGCCGAGGCCGCCCTTTGGCAGCGCACCCTCCAGCACTATCCTCTAGCTGTCTGGGGGACCCCCTGGGCGAACCCTGTTGCGGTCTACTTTGAGATCGGTCTGCAGACCAGGAGGGGGTATTCTTACCGCATAACGCATCGCCGAGGTGTATTTACATACCCTCCGTCTTGACGGCTGGGAGGGCAGGCGCTATTTTGGCCTCGACTGGCTGATAGACAGAGGGCATACGCCGCTGATGTGGCGGACTCAGGAGCAAAGGTAGGTCTTGTCCCATGAAGGCGCTGTACGTGAAGCTGACGCCTGCTCGCATGCTGGCGACTCGAATGCTAATGCTGGCTCGTCTACGCAAGAGAGCCTATTTCAGCCCGTTGGCGCCGCTTCGGAAGGAGGATATTCCGTCGCCGCCGCTGCCTGACCCGCACTATGTGCGCGTCCGAAATCGTCTTGGGGGCATCTGCGGCTCGGACATCCACTTCGTTCAGGCCGATGGCGACTTCCGCATCGCGCCGGCGGCTCTACCGGGGATCGATCGCATCTACCTGGGGCACGAACTCGTGGGCGATGTGGTGGAGGTAGGGTCGGAGGTCAAAGGCTACAAGGTGGGCGACCGGGTGGCGGCCCAGACCCTGGCCGGGAGCTGCTTAGGCCAGGGGAGGGAGCCGCCGTGCAGGTACTGTGCTGTAGGGAACTACTCTCTCTGTGTGGAGGCGCAGCAGCAGGATCCTCTCAGCGTCGGAGGCGGCCATGCCGAGGAGTGGGTCGCCCACGAGGGCAGGCTCTTCCCCGTCCCCGACGACGTGACCGATGACCAGGCCGTTCTCCTGGAGCCGGCGGCCTGCGGCCTGCGGGCGGCCCTGCGGCGGCGGGCCCAGCCGGGCGACCGGGTGATGGTTATCGGCTGCGGTACCATAGGGTCGATGACCCTTCAGTCCATACGCGCCGTCCAGCCCGATTGCGAGATCACGGCGCTGGCCCAGTTCGACTATCAGGCGGATATGGCCAGGAAGCTGGGAGCCAGCAACATCATCATGTTGGGCAGCGATGCCTACAGCGAGGTGGCTCGCCTGACCGGCGGCACCCTCTATCGGGGGAGCCTCGGCAACAGCATTGTCATGGGCGGCTTCGATATCGTCTACGACTGCGTGGGCAAGCCGCAAACCCTGGGCCATGCCCTGCGCTGGGCGCGAGCTGGCGGGGCGGTGGTGCTGGTGGGCGTGCACATGGCTCCTATGAAAATCGACCTGACGCCTCTCTGGTACTGGGAGATTGACCTCCACGGGCTGTTTTCTCACGGTGCCGAGGACTGGCAGGGGGAGCGGTTGTCCACGTTCGACCTGGTCGTGCGCCTGCTAAGGGAGGGGAAGCTCAACTTCGATGGCTTCATAACCCATCGTTTTCCTCTGTCGGAGTACCGCCAGGCGTTCCTGACAGCCATGGACCAGGCCCGCAGTCACACGTTTAAGGTGATCTTTGACCACAAGGGTCAGGCGTCTGAAGGGGGGTAGTTGCCATGCCCAAGCTCGTGGCCGGGGCGGCTAAGAGGATCATCACGCCGGAGGTGAACCTGCGCCTGGCGGGATACGGGGCGATCTTCAGGCCAGGGCCGTGGGGACACCGGGTCGCCAGCGGCGTTCACGACGACATCTTCGCTCGCTGCCTGGCCCTGGGCGACGGCGAGAAGACGCTGGCGTTCGTCGTCCTGGACCTCATTGGCTTGCTCCAGGTTGACATGGAGGCGATCCGGGCGCGGGTGCGCGAGAAGACGGGCCGCGAAGACCTGATGGTCGCCGTCGGCACTACGCACAACCATTCGGCCCCCGATGTGATCGGGGCCTACGGCGGCGTGCCCAGGCGGTACAAGCGGCTCATCCACGAGCGGGCCTCGGACGCCGTAGCCGAGGCAGTAGGCAACATGGCGCCGGCGCGCATCGGGTTCGCTACGACGCGGATGGAGGGCATCGTCAGGAACAACCGCGACCCGCAGGATGGGCCGCTGGACGAAGAGGCGGCGGTGATGCTGGTGGAAGCGAAGGGTGGCGACACCCTGGCGGTACTGGTCAACTTCGCCTGCCACGCCGACGTCCTGGGCAAGCGCAACACTCTTGTCACTGCCGACTTTCCGGCCTACCTTCGGCGCGACCTGGAGCGAGAACGGGGCGGGACGGCCATTTACTTCAATGGCGCTCAGGGAGACGTCTATCCCCGTCAGACCGTCGAGGACCACGATGACGAGAAGGGGCTGCGCACGTTCGAGGAAGCGGAGGCGGTGGGCTCCGCCATCGCCAAGGCCGTCCAGGAGGCGCTGACGAAGGCCAAACTGACCGCTGATGTGACGATCGACGCGCGGGTTACCCATCCGGAGGTGCCGGTGGACAACCGCATGCTGAAGATTGCCCGCCTCCTGCGGATGATCCCGCGCAAGCTCTACAAGGGTCTCGCTCGCTCGGAGATGTGGGTGGTCAAGATCAACGACGCCCAGATCGTGACCCTGCCCGGTCAGTTCTTCTGCCGGCTGGGGCTGGAGCTGAAGGAGCAGATGAAGGGGACGTACAAGTTCCTCTTCGGCCTGACCGGTGACGATCTGGTGTACGTGCTGCCGCCGGACGAGTGGGACCCCAGCCGGAAGGGGGAGGAAGAAGCGCTCTCCCTGGGCATCAACACCTGGCCGGTCATCAAGGAGCAGTTGCCGCCGTTGTAGCGCCCGAAAAGCACTTGTCAGGCCCACTTGGAGGGCCAGGGAGCCGTCCCATGCTAACCCTGGCGCCTACGAGTAATATGGGCAAGCGAAAGTCCGGCTCACAGGAGGTAGACCATGAGGTTTCCCTGGCGGTGTCTGCTGCTCGTTGGGGCGCTGATGGCAGGCTGTCTCGTGGTGGTGGCCTGCGGTGGGGAGGAGGGAGAGGAGGCGCCCGGTCCAGCCGCTGCGACCGAGGTGGCTACTCCAACGGGGGCAGAGACCGAGGAGGCAGAGCCTTCTCGCACCGCCGTCTTGCCATCGCCGACAACTGAGCAGGCGACCGCGACCGCTCGGGCAGAAGAACCCGCTGGCGGTGACGGAGGCACTGGTCGGGGCGTGGCGATGTTCCGAGGCGATCCCGCCCACACCGGCGTGAACTCTGGTCCGGGGGTCAAGGGCGCGCCAAAGCTACTGTGGCGCTTCGAGACGGGCAGCCCGATTTACTCCTCCCCCGCGGTGGCGGACGGTGTAGTCTACATCGGCAGCCCTGACGGCTACCTCTACGCCTTGGACGGTGCCACGGGGGAGGAGCGCTGGCGCTTCGACACAATGGGCTGGGTTCTCGGTTGCCCAGCGGTGGTGGACAGTGTAGTCTACAGCGGCATCGCAGGTCGCCTCCGCGGGGATGCCTACAAGGTTTACGCTCTGGACGCGGCCACGAAGGACGAGCGCTGGCGCTTCCGGACGGCCAACGAGGTTTGCTCCTCCCCGGCGGTGGCGGACGGGGTAGTCTACATCGGCAGCGACGACACCTACGTCTACGCCCTGGACGGTGCCACGGGGGAGGAGCGCTGGCGCTTCCAGACCAGCGGGTGGGTTCGGTCCTCCCCAGCCATCGTGGACGGCGTAGTCTACGTCGGCAGCCTGGGCGACCACGTCTACGCGCTGGACGCGGCCACGGGGGAGGAGCGCTGGCGCTTCCAGACGGGCAACAGCGTCCGCTCCTCTCCGGCGGTGGTGGACGGGGTAGTCTATATCGGCAGTGACGACAGCCACGTCTACGCTCTGGACGCGGCCACGGGGGAGGAGCGCTGGCGCTTCCAGACGGGTGGCGGCGTCACCTCGTCTCCAGCGGTGGTGGACGGGGTAGTCTACGTCGGCAGCCTGGACAACTACGTCTACGCGCTGGACGCGGCCACGGGGGAGGAGCGGTGGCGCTTCCAGACGGGTGGCGGCGTCACCTCGTCTCCAGCGGTGGTGGATGGGCTAGTCTACATCGGCAGCGACGACAGCTACGTCTACGGCCTGGATGCGGCCACGGGGGAGGAGCGCTGGCGCTTCCAGACCGGTGACAGGGTTCGCTCGTCCCCAGCGGTGGTGGATGGGGCAGTCTACGTGGGCAGCTACGACGGCTACGTCTACGCCATCGCTGAGGAGTGACGAGCCCAGCCGGCGAGCTGACGTCTCAGGTTGACCCCTCGCTAGTACTCCGGGAACTTGACCCCCTCGAACCAGACAGCATTCGCGGTGGCGAGATCGGGCGGGTTGAAGTTGGCCTGGGCGTCGACGATGACGTCCAGGAGGGCGGGCTTGCCCGAATCCACCGCTCGCTTCAGGGCTGGCGTTAGGTCCTTAGGGTCCTCCACGCGCTCGCCGTACCAGCCGGCTGCCTCCGCCATCTTGTCGTAGCGCACGTCTGCGAAGTCCACTCCGATGTAGCGCTTGGCGAAGGCGCCGTCCTGGGCGTTCTTGATCATGCCGAAGGCGCGGTCGTTGGCCACAATCATGACGATGTTGGTCCCCAGGCGGACGGCCGTCTCCAGCTCCTGGACGTTCATCATGAAGAAACCGTCGCCGCAGATGGCATACACCGGCCGGTCAGGGCAGATGAGCTTGGCGGCAATGGCCTTGGGAAGGCCTCCGCCGCCCATACCGGAGTCGGCGGCCCAAAGACAGGAGCCCGGCTCGTAGATGCGGGTCAGGTACTGGGCCCAGACGCTGGTGTTGCCCCCGTCGGTGACGAAAACGGCATTTCGGGGGAAGAAGGCACGGGCATCCTTCACCACCCGCAAGGGGTGGATGGCTACGGCGTCGGAGCTGGCAAGACTCTCGAAGTTCTGCAACCAGGCGGCCTGGGCGGCCCGATACTGGGCCAGTTGAGGGATCTCCTCTCGCGGCTCGATCATGGTGTCCAGAGCGGCGTTGATGTCCCGCACCACCGCCTTGGCGTCGCCGAGGATGGCCAGGTCGACCGGGCGGTTCTCGCCCAGGGTCTCAGGGGCGGTATCGATCTGGATGGTCTTCTGCTCCTCGGGCTTGCCCCACATCGGCGGCTTTCCCCAGAGGTCGAAGGCCCCCAGACGCGAGCCGATGACCAGCACCACGTCGGCCTGGGCATGGGCGGCAATAGAGCCGAATCCCAGGGGTATGAGATACAGGGGATGGTCTTCGGGGATGGTGCCGCGGCCGCCGACGCTGGTGCTCATGGGGCATCCCAGCAATTCGGCCAGGGCGATGATCTCGGGGGTGGCTCCCGACTGCAGCGCTCCGCCGCCGGCGTGGATGATGGGGCTCCTGGCCTGGGCCAGCATCTCGGCCGCCTGCTTGACCAACTGGGGCTCGCCGCTGGGCGGGACGGTGGGGCGATAACGGGCGGGCGGCAGGATGTTGAGCTCTTCTTCTTCGCCCTCCTCGAAGAGGATATCCACCGGCACGTCGAGGTGGACGGGCCCCGGCCGGCCGGTGGTCGCCTGGCGAAAGGCCTCCTGCACCATCTGGGGGATGCGCTTCCAGTGAGAGACGAGGGCATTCCACTTGGTGATGGGCTTGAACAGACCGACGTGGTCGCATCCCTGGGTGGAACCGTGGTCGGGGTAGGATCTCCAGGTCTGGTTCTGGGGGGTCAATACCAGGATGGGTATACTGTTGACGTAGGCCTCGTAGACCCCGGGCACCAGGTCCACCGCGCCCGGGCCCACCGTGCCCACGCAGACACCCACCTTCCCTGTCAGCCGCGAGTAGGTGTCGGCCATGTGGGCGGCCGCCTGCTCGTGGCGGGTCATGATGAAGTCGACGCCTTCTTCTCGGCCGAAGCGGTGGATGGCGTCTAGCAGGGTGGTCAGTTGGCCGCCGGGGATGCCAAAGATGAAACGTGTGTCCTCCTGGATAAGGCATTTGACCAGGACATCGGCTCCCAATATCTTGCTCACAGTGTTCTCCTTTCTGTCCCTCACATAATCCATGACTGAAGGGGGGTTGTCAAACGGCCGTGGTGGCGGCTCGGCACCGGCTCAGGGGGCGAAGGTCCAGGTGGCTCCGCTGGCGTCGGTAACGAGGATGAGGGGGCAACTGAACTGCTCCAGCTGGGTGAGATCGCTGATATCTGGCCTGGCAGGGATGAAGCGGCTCCAGACCAGATTGGCACCGAGGGCATAGATTACCCCCACCTGGCTGCTGATGTCGGCCGTGGCCGTTTCTACGTCCTGCGTGGAGCCGGTGTAGCAGACAGTGTTCCAACCGTGGGCCAGGTTCACGCTCGTCTGGGCTGTGCTGGAGGTTTGCTGCTGCCAGGTAGCGCCGCTGCCCATGAGAATGAACAGCGAATCGTACGGGCTGAGACTGGCGATCGTGCTGATGTCGGGCCGGCCGGCGAACCACTTGTCGAACTGTTGGTCGGGCCTCAAACGGTAGATGGCCACGACGCTGTTCAGTGCGTTGGCTAGAGCGCTCTCGACGGGTTGCTCTGGTCCTCTATAGCACACGATGTTCCAGCCGAATCCCAGCGAAACAGGGAACGTGTTGTCGGGTGGAGGTGGGCCCGAGAAGAGGTCCGGCCCGAAGCCAGTGAAGAGGGCATCGACATCGCCTTGATAGGCGTCGGACCAGATGCCTGCGACCACCGCGATGGGCTGATCGGAGGTGATGACGGCGGCTCCCTGGAAGTCGGCTGGCAACAGCGGATCCGTATGTTGGTCGAAGGTTTTGGAGCCGGTCACGCTGTCGCTGAAAGTGATGGAGCCGCCGGCCAGATTATCGCCGTAGTAGGTGACCTGGATGTTGGCGGTACCGCCGTTGGCCACCTGAACGCGGAACCAGGAGTTCCAGCCGGCGGCCTCGCCGAGCGGGCCCTTCCAGCCGGCATCCTTGTAGAGCACCGGTAGCCAAGCGCTGGTGGAGGCTGTCGACTGGGGGATGCCGACGAAGGCCAGGAAGGAGGCCTTGTCCGGAAGGGCCGAGGCCATCGTCTGGACGACGGCCAGCGGCTGCTCACCGGTGATGACGGCCGAGCCCACGAAGCCATCGGGTAGCTCGGGTTCCAGGCCTTGGTCGATGACGGTGGAGGCCTGGACGGTAAAGGTCTTGCGAAGGGAGCCGTCGGCCTCGGGAAGGCGCTCATCGCAGCAATAGGTGACGGTCACCTCGGTCGTCTGGGTGGGGTCGGCGGTGCTGATGGCAAGCTTGGTGTTCCAGGCGGTGTTCTCGCCGAAGTTCTTGGACACAAGTGGCACCACGACGGCGGTGGACAGGTCGCTAGTCTCGGAAGGGTCCCACCCGAGGCCTCTGTAGGAAGCGAAGCTGGGCCGCCCGCTATTGAAGATGTCGACGCCGGCGGCCAACAACTCGCCGGCTTCCTCTTGGGCACTAGGCACCGTCTCCACGATGAGGGAGCCCTCGAACTGTTCGGGCAGTTCCTCAAGCATGTTGGCCTGGTTGCGCAGGATGACGCCCCCCGCTGGTAGGGGCAGGCCACCGTTGGGGCAGGCGGGGTCCGGCGGAGCGTCGGCCAGCGGCTCGCTGAAGACCACCGTGCCGTCGTGGCTGAGATAGGTCATCTGCACACAGGCGCTGGTGGCTGAGCTGACGTTCTGAAGGGCGAAGCGCGTGTTCCAGGCAGCGTCGGGGCCGAAGCGGCTGTAGATGAGCGGCAGGTAGATACGGTTGAAGCCGGCCGAGAGGCCCTCGTTGGCGCCCACAGAGAGGATGTCGCCGTTTTGGATGTATTTGAGGATGACGGTCTTTATGGGCTGATCAGCCGTGACCACGGCAGAGCCAGCGAAGCCTGGGGGCAGGTCGGGCTGCTCGGCCTGATCGAAGACGGTCGAGGCGCCGGCAGGGAGGTCGTCGACCTTGTCCTCAGCGATGCGGACGCCGTCGGGGTCGTAGTAGTCGGCAATGACCGAGGCAGGGAACAAGCCGGCGTTCTGCACCCGGAGGGAAGTGTTCTCGACCCCCAGGGTGTAGGGCTGGCCAACGACGGCGGCGGTAATGGAGGGATCGGTAGGCTCGGCCTTAAGGCCGCGAGGGGTGCCGAAGACCAACAGCATCGCCAGCAGCGGCAGAAGAATCCCGCCTGCTGCTGCCCACACCCACCGCCTCATGGCCTGATACGTCCTCTTTCCCCCATGCGTGAACTCGATGTCCTATCGTAGCTCGGCTGTATTGGGAAGTCAATTCAGCATGGCGGGCGTAACCGGTGCAAGGGAGTGGGCGATTCAGGCTACGCTCGCCGCTTCGCGGAGCTGCTGGATGACTACTGTTTCTTTTCCCATATGAACTCGCAGATGGGGTCGCCCTTGGGGATCGCCTTGGTGAGGACCCACCGGTACTGTGGATTGATGGCCTCGGCAATGCCGTCGCATATGGGCTGGAAGGCGTAGCAGACC
>Ga0315554_1002336_pt1 | contig 10948 bp, 11 predicted proteins | sample SalMarSW160370MG_FD_202114 | JGI IMG/M metagenome (GOLD analysis project Ga0315554, IMG submission 202114) | Salt marsh sediment microbial communities from the Plum Island Ecosystem LTER, Massachusetts, United States - Salt Marsh Sediment SW1603-70 ... | reverse complement strand
TGGGATAAAGAGTAGTGGTATCGGTGACAAACGGTTTGCCACCGGCTTCTTTAATCAAGTCACAGGCTCGACGCACTATCGGCGGGTGGAGGTAAGCACTACCACCATACTCTCCCATGTGCACCTTGACCGCTACGGAATCACCCGCAGAGACGACATCGGCTACTTCAGCGAAAAGAATCCTCAACCCTTTGAGGAAAGCCCTACCCCTATCATAAGGAAAAAAGAAAACCTCGCTTTTTTCACTGGTGTTCACGATGTTCACCTGCCCAATAGTATATCTCACAAACTAAGTTGCAGTAAATTGATTCAGAACAAATTCCTGGCCTTCAGGCTTACGTAACTCTTATCGCAGACGATGATATGGTCAAGGACATCAATGCCCATAATCTCGCCGGCTTTAGCTAACCGCTTGGTTAGCTCCACATCCTCTTTGGATGGCTCAGGGTCACCCGAAGGATGATTGTGGGCAAAGATGACTGAGGCCGCGCAAGAAGATACTGCCTCGTTGAACACCTCGCGGGGATGAACGATGCTGGTATCCAGGCTGCCCATAGAGACCAGCTTGCGATTTATCAACCTGTTTCTGGTATCGAGGCAGAGTACCAGAAAATGCTCCTTCTTCTTGCCTCTTAACTGGCTCCTCACCTCGGCAGCTACATCCTCGGGGGATTTGAGGACCGGCTTGGGTTTCTCACCGGCATCGGCTTCCAGTCTCTTACTCAACTCAAGGGCAGCTTTAATCTGCGCCGCTTTGGCTGGCCCAATGCCGTTCGTCTGAAGCAGTTCCTCTGCAGAGGCATTGGCAACGCCTTTGAGGTTACCAAACCGGCTCAGCAACTTCTGGCTAGTCACCATAACAGACTCACCTTTAGTCCCTCGACCCAGGATTAGAGCCAGAATCTCCTGGGCAGAAAGAGCTTCACTGCCCAGCTTCAACAGCCTCTCCCTGGGGCGTTCACTGAGGGGCAAATCGTGGACGGTAAAAGAGTCTTTCATGGCTTATCTTACATCGTCGATTTCCTAAATGACCCTGGCCAGGTCCGCTTCTCAAGAGCCAAAGCAACCCATAAAGCGAGTGCCGTCGCCAATGCTGCTAGCGTAGCAATTAGGGCGGGATGAGATTCCCGTGCTTCCCCTTCGCCTTGCTCAGGGCTTCGACTCACCGCAATGAGAGTGCGAGATGTTAAGGTTGCTCGCCAACGAGCATCAAGACCATTTATATCAAAACCATAGACCGCGGTCAAAGCTTCGTCGTACGTACTACCTTGCTTCAAAACAGTCAATAAGTCGAGCATCTTATCCTGCCCGTAATTGTCCAGGAGATACTCCACAAGGCTATAGCTCTGCGCGTAGGAAAGGCCAGCTTTGTCAGCGTAAGCGGAGAATGGACTACACAGGCTGCGTACTGAAATAAGTGTGCCTTCCAAAATAGCCTTATTTAGGCTGGAGCGAAGATCAGGGTCAAGCTCGCCTTGGCTATATGTAGCTAAACCTTCGTCAAGCCAGAGAGGAAGCTGCCCATAGGGACTGAAAGTTGCCTGATGAACAACAAGATGCGTCAACTCGTGAACCAAGGCCCCCTTACCCCACTCAAGTTGACTCGGCGAGATACTAATAGCGATTATGCCAAAATCGATAAAGGCGACACCTCCGGTCCATTCCTGAGAAAAAACCATGGCTCCTTTTAGATCACTGGTTGACCCATAGACATATATCTTTATGGGCTTTTCCGGATAGGTGCCAATATCCTGAGTGAGCCTGGTAAGTCCTTCCTCACAAGTATCCATCAATTCCCGGGCGAAAGAATCGCCGCCGGTATACCAAAAAAGGGTCATTCCTCCCCCCTCGCCTACACTGCTAGTCAAGCTCTGCCAAGCAAAGCGACTGTCATCGAAATGCATTATCTTGGGAGCAGTCTCAACTCTATTCCCATCATCATCTTCAATCATCCACCAATATGTGACCTCACCGCCAGGCGGCAAGCTTGCATTGCTCATATCCCATACCCAATTGGCGTCTATCTTGTTTGCCGGAGTGAAATCAGCCCAACCCTCACTGATAACTTCAGCGTAGTTCATTTTATCTACCTGGTAGTACAGACGGACATCCACAATATTAACATTGCTTTCAGCTTCAACAGTGAACACAGCTTGGCTAGGGAAATTTACATCCACATCGCTAGCTATCACTGTGATACCGGCCTCGGCTGTTACCAGTGAGGGACCTAGAAGGAGAAGAAGTCCCAGAATTATTGAAGCAACACGTTTAATCATTTCCCTACTTTGGACCGAAGGTAGGCAGTGATAAATCCATCCAGTTCTCCATCCAGCACAGCTTCGGCATCGTGAACCTCGTAATCGGTGCGGTGATCCTTCACCATCTTATAGGGATGGAGAACATAACTTCTAATTTGATTTCCCCAAGCCGCTTCAATACGCTCGCCTTTTAACTTGGCTCTCTCCTCCTCTTTCTGCTTGCGGTCAAGCTCCAGGAGGCGAGAATAGAGAACTTTCAAAGCAGCTTCTTTGTTTTGGTGCTGAGACCTCTGGCCCTGGCAGGTCGCCACCAGACCTGTAGGCAAGTGAGTAATCCTGACAGCGCTGCTTGTCTTCTGCATATGTTGCCCGCCGGGCCCGCTGGACCTGAAGGTGTCTATCCTCAGGTCTTCTGGGTTTATTTTCACATCCACCGTCTCCTCAGCTTCGGGGAGGACTTCCACCAGGACAAAAGATGTGTGGCGTGCATGGTCGGCATCAAAAGGAGACAGGCGCACCAATCTGTGCACTCCGTGCTCACTCTTGAGATAACCAAAGGCATAATCCCCTTTAATCTCCACGATAGCGCTTTTGATGCCAGCCTCTTCCCCCGGAGAGACATCTAAAGCTTCAGCCTCATAGTCATGCCGCTCTGCCCACCTCAAGTACATCCTGAGCAACATATTGGCCCAATCCTGAGACTCCGTGCCACCAGCACCGGCATGAAGGGCGAGCATGGCACTTCGATTATCGTAATCACCAGTGAAAAGCTGTTGACTCTCCAGCTGTTCGAACTGGGAGTTCAGCTTTCTTAGTTCCAGTTGTATCTCTTCTTTTAGAGAGTAGTCGTCTTCGCCGGTAGCCAGAACAACCATTTCCTGAAGATCGACGGCCTTCTTCTCCAGCCCGCGCCAAACATCGACCAGCTTCCTCTTGCCCCTGAGCTCACGCATGACAGCTTGAGCTTTAGCCGGGTCATGCCAGAAATCAGGTTGTGCTGACTCTGCCTCTATTCTAGCGATTTCCTTTTCCTTGCCAGAGATGTCAAAGATGCACCATGATGTCTGAGATTTGCCGAAGCAAGGTTTCCAGATTCTGCTTCTCTTCCTGCATTTGCAATACTCCTAATCGATTAATGTCCCTTAGCAGCTTAGTTCGGAAGTCAACATTCCCCCGGCAGCGAGGTGAGCCAGACGGGTGGGTTCAGGAAGTCTATAACCACGGCAACACTTCATAACCCACTCCAAAGCCGATACCAGGTTAATTTTGTGACCCACGGAAACATATATTGGTTTCACTCCCGACTTGGTTCTCAGTGCTGCCCCGATGAGCTCCCCTTTATCAAGCAATTCAGCATGAGAGCCAGCCTCTTCTGCCACAGGTTGATGCTGCCCACAAAGGATAGATTTCGCGCAGCCTATGGTAGGCAAATCAAGAAGAAGTCCCACATGTGAGGCAAGCCCAAACCTTCTGGGATGAGCAATCCCTTGACCATCAACCAGAATAAGGTCGGGAACATTACTTAGTTTCTCACAAGCAGCCAGTATCAAGGGACTTTCTCGAAAAGACAGCAGGCCAGGAACATAAGGAAATCTAATCTTACTCTGAGCTTCCTTTACCTCGACTATGCCCAAGTCAGGGTAACGGAGGACTACCGCTGCTCCTCTAGCTACGCCCTGGGCGTCGGGAGCAGATATGTCAATACCGGCAATAAAACACGGGTTGACAACTCTGTTCTCAGTTGACACCCTTTTCGCCAGACTGAATTGTATTTCCCGTGCCTGGGCGACGCTCACCTGCCACTCGTGTAACACCTGCACTCTCATGGCTTGAATTATAAAGCATTCCGCTGCAATAACAAACTTTGAGGTGGCAGATACATAAGGAGTGTGGATTCTTGCCAGGGGTACTAGTATTGGCGAAAGTGAACTGGTTTGTTATAATCACAGCGACAATCAATCAGGAGCTACTGAAAGGACTATCCAGCCGGTCGTAGAAATAGCTTACGTGCAAGCGTTGTCCGTTAGCAGCTCAAGGAGCTATCAAGGAGCAGCGATATGCCTGAAGAAATGACCAGTAGCGTAGAAGCCCTCGAGGCTAAAGCCGAAAAGATACTCACAGAGGCAAAGACCAGAGCCAGTGAAATTGTCCTCGAAGCCAAGGAGGAGGCCAAGAAAATGCTGTCTTCCCAGTTGCCGCTAGATGAGGTGAAAGCCGAGTCTGAGAAGATTGTAAGCAAAGCCAAGACGGAAGCCGACACAAAGATTAAAGATGCTGAGAAGAGTGCGGCCGAAATCAACATCCATGCCGATAAGAAAGTGAAAGAGATTACGGAGCTCGTGGTCAATATCGTCAAGGGGAAGAGCTGACATGCCAGCTGTAATCGTCAATACCCCTGACCCCATGGTCAAAGTCAGGGTAATGACTACCAAAGACCACTCCACCGAGACCCTAAAAACACTACAGACTGCTGGAGTGCTCCATGTTGAGGAAAGCCAAGAGCTAAAGCCTGTGGACAAAGAAGCAATTGAACGGGAAAGAAGAAAAATCGGTGAACTATTGACCAGCATTAACGACGTACTAGCTTATATACCGAAGGGAGAGAAGGTATTGCTGGGAGAGGATGTGGAGGTCACATATGACAGGCCTCTTGATGAAATTGACAGCGGAGTGAGGGCGCTATGCACCAAGCTCGGCAAAATGCATCAAATAGCAGCCAAACTCGAAGACAACATTAACGAGCTCACGGAACTAAGCAAGTATCTTGGCTCTCTAGGGCACCGGGCTGATGTCAAATTAAGAGATTTAAGTTTTTCCGGCAGTTACCTCTTCTCCCGGGTGTTCGTGTTTACCAACGACCTATTTGAGACCCTATACACTAAACTTAGAGAGTACCTGCTCGAGAACATTGTGGTCACGATAGAAAACGAGACCGTCCTGTACGCCATTGCCCAAACTGAAGACCGGGAAACCATAGAGACTATTGTCAGGGATGGCGGGGCAAAAACTCTACTCATACCAGAAAAAGATTTGACTCTGAGAGAATTTCTTGAAACAGCCAACACTAATATCCACACTTTTGAAGAAGAACTGGCAAAGCTTCAGACCGAGATTGAGAATAAGACCAGAGAGAATTTGAAGACGCTCATCCTTTTCCGCGAGGCACTATCAGCCGAAACAGAAAGGTTAGCAGTTTTGGCCAAAGCCAGTGAAGCAAAATACGTCACATTAATCGAGGGCTGGGTTCCAGAGAATAATGTTGAAGATGCAATTGCCGAACTCAGGGAGAAGGTAGGCTATGTGTTTGTTGACACACGGAAGCCCGAACAGGTAGAGGAACCGCCCACCAGGATGAGAAATCCAACTGCGGTCAAGCCGTTCGAAGTCATTGTGAACCTGTTTGGTACCCCGAAGTACAAGGAATGGGACCCCACTCCAGTAATAGCATACTCGTTTGCCTTCTTCTTTGGCATCATGCTGGGAGACGTAGTGTATGCCGCCCTTCTCATCGTGTTTGCCAGGTTCGGCTTGCGACTTCTCGTTGATGACCCCAGAACTGAAGGTTTCAAGCTATTCCAGAGGATAATTTACATAAGCGGCGGCGTCGGCCTGGTCATTGGTCTGCTTACGGGAAGCTATCTGGGCAATTTTTACGAGTTCTTTGGAATCGAAAGTTTGACGCTTGCCGCACTAATTAAACACTGGCTCTCAGAGCCCGTGTACTTCATAGGACTATCTTTAATAATAGGCTTGGTCCATGTGAACATTGCTCACGTGCTGGCACTTATTAAAGGAATAAGAGAGGGGCAGAAAGCGATAGTGCCCAACAAGGCCGGGCTATTTCTACTTGAGCTCGGCGCCATACCCTGGATTATGCATGTCATACTCGGCATGAATCTTCCCTTGCTGACTGAGCAAATGTATCCCATCCTGTTATACGTTGCCATTCTGGGCGTAGTATTGATTGTCGCCTCTTCCTTCATTGAGAAGGGTGCTTTCCTGGGTAGTATCTTCTGGCTATTTGATATAACCGGCATAATGGGCGACGTTATGTCATATGCCAGGCTGGCAGGTGTGGGGCTGGCCACATATTATCTGGCATACTGCTTTAACCTGATCGCCGACTTATTATACCACATGATGCCGGTCGGGGTAGTCCAAATCATCCTCGGCAGCTTGATATTCATACTGGTTTTGCTCGCCGGACACATACTCAACTTGGCTCTCAGCGCGATAACATGTTTTGTGCACTCCCTCAGGCTATGCTTTGTGGAGTTCCTGTTCAAGTTTTTTGAAGGAGGCGGCCGGGCATACAGCCCGTTTCGGTTGAGGCCTCGACCTGTATCTGTCAAAGTATGAACGCAGAAAGAATATTTTTAACTAACGGAGGTGCAAGATGTTAATCAGTCCCGAATCCCTGGCAATCGTCGGAGGTGCTATAGCATTGGCCGGTGGCCTGGCAGGTTCTTCGATAGGCATCGGCATCGCTGGCTCAGCTGGGGCAGCTACACTGTCCGAGGAACCAGGGCAACTCAGAAATGTCATCCTCCTGGCGTCGCTACCGATGACCCAGACCTTTTACGGCCTCATAACACTGATACTTGTTCTGACGACCGTACTCCCTAAACTTGGTGCTATGCCCGACGGCGGCGGCATGGGTCTCGCGGTATTGGGCATCGGTATCATAACTGGCGCTGCTGAGGCGTTTTCAGGAGCATACCAGGGCGCTGTGTGTGCTTCGGGTATCTCGCTTTTACCCAAGACAAAGGGACGGATACTGACCAACTCCATGATGTTAGCCGTGTTCGTCGAGTTAATAGGCGTGTTCGGACTGGTATTCGCCATAATGTCCTTCGCTTTGTTAAACCTCTTCTAAAGGCATCAAGAAAATGGAAAAAATAAGTGAAGCCGTTGTCAGCAAAGTGAGCCTCGACGCTCAGAGCATAATAAAAGAAGCTGAGGAAAAAGCGCGAGAAGAGATAGAGAGGGCTAAAAAACAGAGAGAAGTGAAGTTCGAGCAAGAGAGAACCAGAATGCTAGGAGAGGCCGAACAGGAAGCTGCCAGAATTTTAGCTCAAGCATCTATCAAGGCTCGACAGCTGATATCGAGTGCAAAAGTCGAAGCGATCGCCAAGATAACTGACGGGGCAAGGAAGGAACTTTCTGGAACGTCGAGCAACGAAAGCCACCTCATAAGCTTGGTTAGGGAAGCTGTGGGAGGACTGGGCACAGGCAAAGCCAGAATCTACGTTTCTCCAAAAGATGTAAGCACTGTAAGAGAGTCTCTCCAAGCAGATAAGGAATTGTCTGGCAAGATACTGGAAGTTCGGGAATTCGATTGTCTGGGCGGGGTGATAGCCGAGGATGCCGAAGGAAAGCTCCGGATAGACAACACTTACGAAACCAGACTGGAGATGGCGCTACCAAAGCTCCTGCCCAAGATAAGCGAAGAGCTCTTCAAGGCTCCATAAGGGAATATCGTGCTTAACCCAAGATACGCGTTTATATCTGCGTGCTTGAAAGGTGAGGAACCCAAAACTGTCACCTCCGAGCATATAGATAAGATGAAGGCGGTGTCCAATCTACAGGATGCACTGGCAATCATCAGAGAGACGGACATAGGAAGCTATCTGGAGGAATCGGCTCTCAGAACTTTTGATGATTTGGATGAATACTTGTGGCGATATTTGGCGCAGCGTATTAGATATGTAGAATCGTTTCACTTTCTACCCAGAGACGTGCTGAAGATATCTAGAGCATATGTTGTCAAATATGATGTCTTGAATATCAAAGCTGTCCTGCAACGCGTTTCAGGTGCTCAAAAAACTAGCATGATACCGGTTGGGATTATTCATAACAACGAGCTATTGGAGGAGCTCTCTAACGCTGAGGATATAGACGCTATCATCCAGATACTCATCAGGTGCAAAATGGGAGATTATGTGCCCGTCCTGGAAGAGTACAAAATAGACAAAAGCTCAAAGTCGAAGTTTGTTGCTGAAGCCAAGCTAGACGGCGAGTATTACAAAGACATGCTAAACATGGCCAGGAGAATAAAAGATGGCATGGTACTTACCAAAGCCCTCGGCTTGGTGATAGACCTGACAAACCTGCAAATTGCCTCGAGGGCTATAATCGAAGGCATGGGGCCCGATGCTGCTGAGTCTATTATTGCCGGCGGATATAGGATTACGGACAAAGCCCTTAAGGAATTACTGCCCCTTAAAATCACTGACATATCTGCCAGGTTGGAGGATACCCAATATCAGGAAATAGCAAATGAAGTATCCACAAACTATGACAAAAACAAGAATATCACCGTCGTGGATGAAATTATCGACAAGCATAAGTTCAGGATACTCAAGGACATGCTGTCGCCAAGAGTGTTGTCCCCGCTTGTGATGGCCTGGTATTTAATCCTCAAGGAGGCTGAAATACGGAACTTGCGCCTAGTTCTAAAAACAGTAGTCGACGGTGTTCCTGTTCAGGAAATAGAGAACTATTTGGTGCTGTGATACGATGTCCATTAAACATCTGGATATAGCCGTTATAGGAGACGAAGAACTGGTCAATGCAATGAGATTGACCGGCATCAGCAAATACTACGCGATTCAGGGTGATCATGATACGCGTGAAAATGTAAGGACGACTCTGACTGAGTTGTTGGCCGAACCCGATGTTGGCATAGTAATCATATTGGAAGACTACGCACAATATGTCGAAGACCTGATGAGTCAAGCTAGAAAGAAGAAGGGAACAACCCCGGTTATTGTCGAAGTCCCATCGAAATTTGGCACAAAGCACCCGGATGTTAAGGTACATTACAGAGCGCTTATCAGAAAAGCCATAGGATTCGAAGTAGAAGTCTAAGATTATGGCAAGTGTAGGAGGATAAAGACATGGGCAAAATATGGAGAGTTTCGGGTCCTCTAGTTATCGCCGATGATATGAAAGGCGCCCAGGTCTACGAGGTTGTCGAGATAGGCGAAGAAGGGCTTGTCGGGGAAATAGTAGGACTGGAGGGGACCAAGGCAATAATTCAAGCACACGAGGATACTCTGGGGTTGAAAGTGGGCGAGGTGGTGAGAGGAACGGGAAGAATCTTAAGTGCGGAGCTGGGTCCTGGGCTCGTGGGTTCTATTTACGATGGGCTACAAAAATCTTTACTCACCCTTGGTGAGAATATCGGCCCGTTTATAAAACGTGGTGCCAAAGCTTCAGCTCTTCCCCGCGACAAAAAATGGCAGTTCACACCCAAAGTCAAGGCCGGGGATGCTGTTAGCCAAGGGGACATAATAGGCGTAGTGCCCGAGACTAATCTAATAGAACACAGGATAATGGTGCCGGTGGGAATCAAAGGCACGATAAAGGAGATACGCCAGGGCGACTACACCGTCGAAGAGCCTGTAGCTTGGATAGAGCATGATGGTGAAGTAAAAGAACTCACGTTGATGCAAGAGTGGCCAGTAAGAAAGCCCAGACCCTATAAGCAGAGGTCCGATCCTTCGGGCTTGCTCACTACCGGCATGCGAATTTTGGATTACATGTTCCCCTTAGCTCTTGGTGGCAAGGCTTCGATACCCGGGGGCTTTGGTACTGGAAAGACCGTTGCCTTGCAGCAGCTGGCCAGATGGGCTCAGACACATCTGAACATCTACGTTGGCTGCGGCGAAAGGGGTAACGAGATGGCAGACGTGCTTAGTAGCTTTAGAGAACTCCAGGACCCTAACACAGGAAGATTGTTACAAGAGAAAGAGATCTTCATAGCTAACACCTCTAACATGCCCGTTGTGGCTAGGGAAGCAAGTATCTTTGTGGGCATTACTATGGCCGAGTACTTCCGGGACATGGGTTACGATATTTTGCTGGTTGCTGATTCGACTTCGAGATGGGCTGAAGCCATGAGGGAGATGAGCGGAAGACTGGAGGAAATGCCCGGCGAGGAAGGTTTCCCTTCGTACATGGGCTCTCGACTCTCCTCTTTTTATGAGAGGGCAGGAATGGTTGAATGCCTGGGCAGTCCTAAGAGGAAAGGCTCAGTGACAGTAGCTGGCGCTGTAAGTCCCCCGGGAGCTGACTTCAGCGAGCCGGTAACCCAGAACACACTTAGAATAATAGACGCCTTGTATGCCCTGGATGTTTCCCTAGCAAACAAGAGGCATTTCCCTGCCATAAACTGGCTTACCAGTTATAGCCTATACGTAGATGCAGTAAAAAACTGGTGGAATGAGCATGATCCGGGATGGGAGCATACTAGAGCCAGCGCCTTAAGAATATTGCAGCAGGAGGCTGAGCTGGAGGAAATTGTGAGACTGGTGGGTCCCGAAGCCTTGCCTGATGGAGATAAATTGCTGCTTCTTACCGCCAGGATGATACGCGAGGACTTTCTCCAGCAAAGCGCCTATCACGAAGTTGACACCTACTGTGCGCCAGCCAAAGCCGGCCTCATGCTTAAGACCATAATGAAGTTTCACGAGCTCGCTCAGGAGATGTTGAATTCGGGGGCGGGCATTGACAGCATCCGTTCGTCACCAATGGTGTATAGAATATCCAGAATGAAGGATATACCCAATGAGGCCTTTGAAGAGAGGGCCAAGGAATTATGGTCGGAGATGGAAAAAAGCTTGGTGATCGGCAAACGTACTGCCTGAGAAAAGGAGGGCTTCTATGGATTTTCCCTCACTTTACGT
>Ga0315554_1002332_pt1 | contig 10954 bp, 10 predicted proteins | sample SalMarSW160370MG_FD_202114 | JGI IMG/M metagenome (GOLD analysis project Ga0315554, IMG submission 202114) | Salt marsh sediment microbial communities from the Plum Island Ecosystem LTER, Massachusetts, United States - Salt Marsh Sediment SW1603-70 ... | reverse complement strand
AGTTGGCTGTAGAGAGGAGGTGATTCATCGTGTTGGACGGAATTGGTGGTGGATGAGGCAGGAGTGAGAAAAGCAGGCTTCTCCATCAAACAGCGACGTTCGGAGAATTCGCACTGAAGTACAAGCAAGGAGGGACTTGGTGAAACGCACAAGATACCTGCTGTTCTGGCTTTTGCTCATCATCATGCTGCTCACACCCACATTCGTCGTACTGGCGGATGGGATCAGGGGTGGGTGAACCCAAGCAACACCAAACATATGTGTCAACCGAATAACTGGCCCGGCAAAGGCGCCGGCCTTTTCTTTTTGGAAAAATCTCTGCAAGGAGAAAAGGCCAGGCGACTCTTTCGAGACCGCCTGGCCTGTCAGAAGCGACTCCCGCACTCCCCCCAGTCCGAGAGCCGTCATCTGCAGAAAATGGGTGCCTCTGTCAGTTGAGAATCGACAGAGTGCAGTCCTCCGTGACGTATATCCAGTAGCCCCACCCGGGCGCGACCTGCGTCAGTGTGTTGGCCCAGGGAGGCATGTCCGTGGCGTAGCGCTTCCAGGGGTTCGACTGGCCCGCTTCGTAGCGCATCAACTTGGTGTACTTGCTCGCGATGGAGGTCAGGGCGTTGGGCACGGTGCGCGGGTCCGACGCCGGGTAGCCAACCAGGTTCCACCCCGTCACCAGTTCCTGCTCCGTGTAGATGGGCAGCAGGCCGTCCAGGGTCAGCGTTCCGGTCTCGCTCATGTCAATCCAGAACGGCGTGCGCTCGTCCAGGGTGAGAAGCGTGCTGGCTTCCGGCGGCAGGGCCGGGTCGTAGGACTTCCACATGTCGCCGATGGCGTCAAACGACTGCACCAGCGAGTAGCGGCCCGCGATGGAACTGAGCACATCGGCGATGGCATTGTTGTTCGGGATGACCGGCAGGGAGATCAGATTCCAGCCTGGCGTCAGCGTCTTCTCGAACAGGGAGTGGCCATGCAGCCAGCCGACGGCTGCCTCCATGACCGCGTTTCGGTCAGCCGCATCGTCAATTCCCTCGAAGCCAAAGGCGAAGTAAACCACTTTGTAGGTGCCCGTGTCCACGCGCACAGCGGCGGTGCCGCTGGAGACGATGCCTGCCGGCTCGGCTGCGTCGGACGAGCGGAGTTCGGGCAGCCGCCCATCCTTGCCGATGGGCTGTGGCTTGGCGGCCTGCGGGTCCAGGGCCATCGCGCCGCCGGGAACGTAGTACTCGAACACCCGCTCTGCGGGCGCGATAGCGTCAATCTCGCTGGGCCAATCCTGATTGCCTGCGCCCGTTCCCATGCCTTCAATGGTGAAGTCTAGCCCGTCGCCGATTTCGTCGCCAGGAATGCCGCGAATGTCGTACAAGCCCACGCTGTCCTCCACGAACGTAGCATGGAAGTAGTCAGTGTACAGCGTCTGGTCGTGGATGTAGTAGCCGATGTCCTGCCCCGTGACGAAGAGTTTGCCGCCCTGGTCCAGATAACTGACCAGGGTGTCGCGGGAAGAGGAGTCGTACATGTCGGTCAGAATGCCTTCTTCGGGGACGGCCCAGATGATGATGGCGGGCAGGTAACTCATGATGGTGTCGCCGGGCACCAGCCCCCGGTAGAATGTGTACCACACGTCGAAGGCGAACCCGTTGGCCGCCAACGCCGACGCGTAGTAGTCGTCGAAGCCAGGCTCGTTCAGTTCGTCAATGACGAGCAGAATGTTGGAATGACGGGAGAAACTGTGGGTGCTGAAGCCTTCTTGGTCGGGATACTCGGAAACGTGTCCCATGCCGTCCCGGGCTTCGAAGCCCGCCAGGAAGTCGTAGGCCATGACGGGTGTCGTCCACACGACGCCAAAGGTAGAGTCGCCCGCATCGCCGTCGCCGTGGGCCCCATCGTCATACATGGGGAATTCAGTCTGGTATGCGTTGTCCGCGCTGCGAATCGTTCCCGTCACGGCGGCAACGCCTGCGCCATCGAGCATCGTTGCGGTGAGCGTCACTGCATGATTTGGTGCGACCACCTGGGGCGCCACCGACGAATTGGAGAGGGCAGGCCCCACGCTGTCCACCACGGGAATGTCGAAACTGATGGGGTAGTAGGCGCCATAGTCATCGAGCAGTTCCAGGACCAACTCCACCACATGCCCATCGGGAGTGAGCGGACTCAGCCGGAAGTACAGGTCACCATCGACTGAAGTGCCTTGCTGGCCCGGCCCCAGGTCCCCGTAGTCGGCTGCTCCGTAGCACGTGGCGTACCACGTGATGGCGGAAAGGCTCCCCTGGAGGTCGAAGGCAGTGTAGGCGCCGGTGTTGGACACCGTGACGGTCACGTAAATCATCTCGCCGGGGTTGGCGACACCGTCATGATTGATACTGTCGTAAATGATGGCGTGACTCACGTACTCAATCTGGGGCTCTCCCTGTGCGAGCGCCTGCGGCGCCGTCAGGGCCATGAGCGCCAGCGCCAGAGCCACTCCCAGAGCAAGCCAGAGCCACGAAGATGACTTGATAACTCGTTCTACCATTCCTGTTCCTCCCATGCAGGTGCGAGCCGCGCATCTACCTACATACGCTTCCTGCCTCTACTATAGGCTGAGAGGAGCAGGTGGGTCAATGGTCCTTTGGTACCATCCAGCGTGGCTGCAGCCGCTGAACCGGGCCTTCTCCGGAGACGGCAAGACCTCCGAGACCCGGTCTCGGAGGTCTCAAACACCCTCGCTGCAGAGTTCTGCCAGAGGCAGGCGGGCTACTGGGTGTGTTCGTTGATGACGATGGGCAGGGCCGTGCGCTCCGTGGCGGTGGCCCGGTGGGGCGACGTTTCCCGCATGTCCAGCCGGGTGAAGCCGTTCCCGCCGTGCCAGATGGTTGTGGTGGCGAGGGGCGCGCCGTTCAGGCGGAAGTGAACCGTTTCGCCTTCCCGCCCGCCCTCGCGCTCGGGGGTCTCCGGGTCGTCGCCTGTGACAGTGATGGAGTAGGCGGTTGCCCCTTCGTAGTAGAAGATTGTCGCCTGCCCACACAGGACACCCTCGACATAGGCGGTCAGTTCAGCAGAAAGCCTGATGGGCGCGCCATTCATCGTGATAGCGCCCCAGAAACTCGACGGAAGCGGTGGCATTGCCCCTGCGGATTGCGACAGCAGGAGCAGGGCAAGTATCAGGAGCGTTGTGGTGAACCCTCGTTTTCGCATGGATACCGGACTCCAGAAAAAAGGATAAGCGCCCGCGAAGGGCGTGGCCGCATTATACGGGAAGCGGCCTCCTCCCACAAAAACGCCGCGAGGCCGTTTGGGATACGCGGGGGAAGCGAGAGGGCTAGGGCCGCTCACCGCTTGATTTTGGCTGGCAGGATGTAGGGGATAGTCCCTGCCGAGCAGGCGGTGCAGGGAGCGGTCTGCCCTGCGGAAGGCTAGGTACAGCCGCCAAATCCAGGCATCCTCGCGGTAGTAGGCGCGGATTTCGCTCACCGTGAGGGGCTGGAAGCCGCTGGCGATGTCGTCGGCGAAGAACTCGTTCACCGTCTCCACCACGGCGGGCACCCACTCGGCGCGCTGCTCCTTGTAGAAGTTGGCGACCAGGTCCACGGCGACGTTGCGTAAGTCGTAGTAGCGGGTCATCACGTCTTCCAGGAAGAGGAGGCGCAGCACCCACACGAGAAACGACGGCGCGCTGCGCAGGAAGAGTTCCGGGTCCAGTTGCTCGACGCCGCCGCGCCGCAGCAGGGGCGAACTGGTGTCGAAGTAGGCCAGGTCTATCGCTTCGGGCAGGCGAGTCGCCGTCGGGTCGAAATTGACGATGGCCCAGTTGGACATCTGCCCGTCGAAACCGATTTCCAACTCGTTTTGGCGCGCGCGGTTGAACTCGAAGACCTTGCGCGTTTCGCGGAGAACGGCGCGAACGAGCCGCTGCACCTCATCCGGCGGAAGGTTCTGCATGGCGCGGTGGCAGATGGCTTCGGGCGCTTGCTTCCGCTGGGCGATGTAGACGAGAATGCGCCCGCTGGCCGGGTCGGTGAACTGCACCACCTCGCTGGACACCACGGCTACGCCGATGCGGTCGCGCAGGGTTTCTACGTAGGTGCGGTGGAGGCTCCGATACGCCTCGGCCTCCGCATCGGTCTTGAACATGGCGAGGCGCTTGTACGCCAGCTCGCGCTGGCTCTCGTCTCCGATTTCCAGCACGGTGCTGATTTCGCCGTAGCCCAGCACGGTGGTGGGAATGGCGCTCCGTTCGGGATGCCTGGGGTCCAGCCCCGCTTCAAAGGCTTTGAGCAGTTCGACGTCCACGTGCAACTCGGACACGGCATACCTCCTAATTCACAGCGACAGGAAACCCTTCACCCCCTCCAGCGCGGCATCGGCCCGCTGCAGAATCTCCTCGGCAAGGGGCCGGTCTATGGTCAGCGGCGGGATCAGTTGGGCCACGCGCGGGTCGTTGTTGGCGTAGACCGACAGGAAGCCGGCGTCGAAGGCGGCTTTGGAGAAGACGGGGCCGCAGTGCTCGTTGGCCATCTCGATGCCCATCATCATACCCAGTTGGCGCAAGCCGACCAGGATTTCAGGGTGCTTTTCCTTCAGGCGTTCGAATCCCTCGGCGAAGACCCCGGCAATATCCTGCACGTGGGCCAGGAACTCCGGCGCCGACGAGATTTCCAGCACCTTGAGCGCGACCGGGCAGCCCACCTCCGCGCCGCCGAAAGTGGAGATGTGGATGAAGGGATCCTCGTGGAAGACGGTTTCCATTTCGGCCCGGAAGCAGGTAGCCGTGATGGGTTAGATGCCGCCGGACAGTCCCTTGCCGATGACCATGATGTCGGGCGCTACGCCGAAGTGCTGGATGCCCCACAATCTGCCGGTGCGGCCCAGGCCCGTCTGCACTTCGTCGGCAATCAGCAGCGCGCCGGCTCGGTCGCAGAGTCGGCGCACCCGGGCGAAGTAGTCGGGGCTTGCGACGGGCATGCCGCAGGTGGCGGGAACGGTTTCCAGGATGACGGCAGCGGTGTGCTTGTCCACGGCCTGCTCCAAAGCCGGGATGTCGTTGAAGGGGACCTGGGTGAAGCCAGGGGACGCGGGGCCGAAGGGGGCGCGGTACTTTTCGTCGCCTGCGGCCAGGGCCAGGCCGGTGTGGCCGTGGTAGCCGCCCTTGGCAGAGATGATGTTGGGGCGGCGGGTGGCGCCGCGCGCCACCTTGATGGCCAGGTCCATCGCTTCGCCGCCGCCGACGCCAAAGACGGCGTAGGTGAGGTTGTCGGGTGCCAGCCGGGCCAGAGTTTCAGCCAGGATGGCCCTTTGCTCGCTGATGAGGTGGTGGTTGCCGATGTCCAGTTCGCGCAGGCCCCGCTCCAACGCCGCGATGATGTCGGGGTTGCGGTGGCCCAGGTTGAAGACGCCGCCGTTGCAGTGGCAGTCTATGAGACGTTTCTCTCCCGACAGGTCCCACAGGTAGGGGCCTTCGCGCTTGCCCAGGACGAAGTCAATCCCCGCGGTCTGGAAAAAGCGGACTTTGCCCGAGGACACGTGTTGCGCGAACAGCGCCATGACCTCGCCCTTTGCCCGCCTGCCCACCAGGTCTGAATCTCCGGCAGCCATGTGTGCCCTCCTTCATTTCTCTTCCGCCTTGCACGGGCCAGTCGCGTTTGTCCAGGCATCTTGCGCATCTGTCATTCTGAGCGACCGTAGGGAGCGAAGAATCTCGCCGCTGCATTGTGAGCTCGAGATTCTTCGTCGCTCCGCTCCTCAAAATGACAGTTCGGGGCGGGCCCGCGTGCAAACACGATTGCCCCGGCGTCGCGCCAGGAGGGCCCTACGCAGGCATCTCTGCCGCCAGCCGATTCTCCTCCTGGGCGATGCGGATGCCTTCCTTCTCGTCCACCTGGGTCAGCAGCGCGCCGCCGACGATGAAGAAGACAATCAGCGAGATGATGCTGAGACGGCTGCCTCCGGCTATCTGGCTGACCACGCCGAACAGCAGCGGCCCTGCGATTCCGGCGAACTTGGAACTGGTGCTGAAGAACCCGAAGAACTCCGCCGACTTGTACTTCGGCACCATGGCCCCGTAGAGGGAGCGACTCAGGGCCTGGCTTCCGCCCTGCACCGTGCCGACAAGGAACGCGAGCACGTAGAAGTGCAGCGCGCTGGTCATGAAGTAGCCCGCAATGCTGATGATGGTGTACACCCCCAGGCCCAGCAGAATGGATCTCTTGGTCCCCAACTTCTTGGCCAGCGAACCGAACAGAAAGGTAAACGGAATTCCAACGAACTGGGTGATAATCAGGGCGATAATCATGTCTGTGAGCCCAATGCCGATTTCGTCGCCGTAGGCGGTGGCCATCTTGATGATGGTGCCGATACCGTCGTTGTAAATCCAGAAGGCGACCAGGAACAGCATCAGTTGCTTGTAGCGGGTGATTTCGTGGAAGGTCTTGCTCAGTCGCGCGAAGCCCGCACGAATCGGATGAACCGGTTCGCCGCTGGCGCGAACCACCGGCGGCTCCGGCACGCGGCGGAACAGGGGGATGGAGAACAGACCCCACCAAACCGCCACGCTGAAGAACGATGCGCGGAGGGCAAAGCCGACGTCGGGCATGCCGAACCACTCCGGCTTCATGTACCAGAGCACGTTGATGACCAGCAGAATGCCACCCCCGACGTAGCCCAGGGCATAGCCTCTGGAGGATACCTGGTCGATGTCGTCCTTGGCGATGTGGGGGAGCAGCGACTCGTAGAAGATGTTGGCTCCGGCGAAGCCCACATTGCCGCCGATGAACAGGATGGAGCCCAGGATCCAGGTATCGGTGCCCAGGAAGACGAAGGCTGCGGTGGACAGGATGCCCAGTGCCGCGAAAGCGGCCACGTACTTCTTCTTGCCGCCGGTGTGGTCGGAGATGGCCCCCAGCACCGGCGCGATGAGGGCAATGAGGAGCAGGGCGGCGGACGCGGTGTAGGCCCAGTAGGCGGTAGCCGTATTCTCGGCCAGGCCCGCCGAAGTGACCATCGCCCTGTAGAAGGGCGGGAACATGGCGGCCATGATGGTGGTGGCAAAGGCCGAGTTGGCCCAGTCGTACATGCACCAGGCGTTGACGATTCTCCTGTGGAGTTTCTCTGCGTTCTCGGTCATGGCATCTCCTTTCGTGTGGTAGGGTCAAGGCAACGTCCAAATCTGAAACCGTTAACCCCGCCCGCGGTGAAGAGTGGCGGGGCGTGGGGTGGCGTCTGCAGCATAAGCAGGCATCGTATCAGTGGCAGGACTTGCCGCCTTTCGCCGCATAGCACTCCCGCGCCAGCGCCGTGCTACGGTTAGAAGGAAGACTCTTCCTCGGTCTCCCGGCCAAGGATTCTCTCCAACTCGGTAACGAGCGGCGGCAATTCATCTACCACGGTGCGCCAGACGATGTCCAAATCAATGTCAAAGTAGGCATGAATGAGCCTGTTGCGCATGCCGACGATGTCTGCCCAAGGAATGCTGCTGGTTCGGTCTTTCGTGACCGGAGATACCTGGCTTGCTGCCTCACCAATAATCTCAATAGACTTGACAAGGGAGAGCGCCAGCATTCGATCTTTGTAGAGGTCGTCGCTGCTTGTGCCCTCGGCAAACGACAATGCCTCCTGTGCCGCATCCAGCATATGACGGAGACGGATGGCATCATCTCTGCGCATAGTGCACCTCCGCTGCCGCGAGCACCTCGTCCCGGAAGTACCGGCTCAGATCTTGGGGTGTGCGGATGTCTACCTTCCGCCCGTCCAGGAGCGGCGAGAGTTCCCGCTCCATGCGTGCCAGCCTCAGGAGACCTGGCACATGCTCAGGCTCAAACTCCACCAACACATCTACGTCGCTATCCGGGCCAAAATCGTCGCGTAGCACGGAGCCAAACAGTGCAAGTCTGCGGATGTGATGTCTGCGGCAAAAAGCCGCAATGCGCTTGCGGTCGATGGAAATCCTTTCCTGCATCTTCAACCCCCACGGCGCCCTATGTCTCTGCCTTTGATCCTATTCTACCCCATGTGCAGGACTCGTCAACAGGGTGCTGCGCTCCAGAGAAGCGGACGCGTCTCGCCGAGCGGCCGTGCCTATCCTTCTCTGTCTCTCCTCAAGGCTGCCGCAGCACTGCCGCCTTTCACCGCCCAGCACTCCCGCGCCAGTGCAATGAGGTCAGCGGTTCGCCTTCGCCCATCGGCACTTCCCTCACGCTTCCGCAGGCGAATACACAATCATCTCGTTGTGGAGCCAGAGAAGGCGCGTCCACCAGACCTGACGGCTCCAGTGCTCGGTCAGATTCTCCCAACGCATCTCGCCGATGCACTTCTCCGGCGGCAGTCCCGACTCCTCGTAATCGGGGTCAGGGTCGAGCAGGTAGAAGATGTCGGTGTCCGGGTCGTAGCCGACGACGGTGACGTAGTGCGCGCCGCCGTTCGACCAGACCAGGATGATGGTGGTGGGGCTTCCGCGCTGCAGGTTGACGATGAGGTGCTCTCGCGTGCCGCCGCCGAGCCACCGCGACGTCCAGGGCAGATTCTCCTGCTCGGCCAGGTTGTTGAAGGCTTTGGACATGCTCCAGGGGGGCGTGGCGCCGCGAATGGACTGGGGGAAGGGCCAGCCCAGCCGCCAGAGGTAGGGGGCCACGGTGTCTTTGGTCCAGGTGCTGTCGCCTGCGAGGTAGTTCAGCACCATGGCCAGATTGGTGGGGCCGCAGTCGTTGGTCCACACGCCTGTGGGCAGGCGCCCCTGAGACTGGTAGTACTTCCCCAGCACGGCGCGGTCGTCGAGCCAGATGGGTTCGGTAGGCATGGTGAAGGACTCGGTGGGCTGGGGGGCGGGAGTGGGCATCGGCGTCGGTGTGGGGGTGGGGCCTGGATGAGGGGCGCCGCCGATGTCGGCAAAGGCGAAGCCGGGCAGGGCTGCTCCGGCGAAAGCCCAACGTGGCGCGAGGCTTGGTTTACATAACCAAAGGAGCGAATATAGAAACCTTCTGGTCATGGTATACCTCCTGTTCTCAAAGGCCGAAGCCGCCAGTCTGCGTTCATCCGCGTTCATCGGGGTTCCTCCCAACCGCAGATGCACGCTGATAGACACAGATTCAAAGGCTATGGACAAGGCGCTTGATTTCAACCCTGGGCTTGCCGAAGTTGACGAGCAAGCAGATGTGCAGGCCCGTTGCTTTCAGGTAGTTTAGGCACTGGGCAACGTGAACGTCATCGAGGTTCTTGGCGGTCTTCAGTTCCACAAGTACGCAGCCTTCGACGAGCAGGTCTGCCACATACTCTCCGATCACGAGGCCGTCGTACCAGACCTGAATGCTGTGCTGCTGCACCGCCCTCAGCCCCGCCTTCCGCAGTTCGTGGGCGAGTGCATTCTCGTACACCTTCTCCACAAATCCTGAGCCGAGCGTGTTGCTGACTATGTACGCGCAGCCGATAATCTTCTCGGTAATCCTATTCATATCCAATCTGCGTTTATCTGCGTTCATCTGCGGTTCCGTCTTCTTCCCCGCGTCCATCTGCGGCTCTGTCTTCTTCCCCGCGTTCATCTGCAGTTTCCCTTACGTCCGATACAGGGCAATCACATCGCGAACCACGGCCCCCGCCGTAGGCATCGGGTCCACCTCGTCCACGATGGCGGTGACCATGCCGTTGGTGTCGGTGTAGTAGACGATGCCCATCTGGTCGGCAGTCAGCCGCGCCAGCGGATGGTCGCGGCCCACCTCTGTGGGCTGGACGCTGAGGCGGTATTCGTCGCCCCGCCGCTCGGCCACGGCCAGAGGCAGGATGACGTTGCCGCGCTGGCGTGAGTGCTTCAGTATCTTGGGAGTGATGTCTCGGATGCCCGCGATGCGCACATCGGCCAGGCCCGCAGGGACGCCCAGCACCGCGTTGGCCAGGATGACCAGTTTGCTGGCGGCGTCCCACCCGTCCACGTCCAGCGACGGGTCGGCCTCGGCGTGACCGGCCTTCTGGGCCAGTTCCAGCGCCTCGCCGTACGTGTGGCCTCGGCTCATGTGCGCCAGGATGAAGTGGCTGGTCAGGTTCACGACGCCCTCCAGCCGCTCGATGCTGGCGTGATTCAGGTCGCGCACGCCGATGTTGACGGCAGGCAGGCCGCCGCCCACCGTGGCGCTGAACAGGACGCGGCGACCGTGCTCCTGGGCCAGCGCCATGATGTCGCGGTATGCCAGGGCCAGGGGAGCCTTGTTGGCGGTGACGACGTGCATGCCCGACTCCAGGGCGGTGCGCACGTGGCTCATGGCGGGTTCGCCGTCGGCCAGGCTCACGGGCGAGGCCTCGACAAGGACGTCGGCTTTGACGCCGCCGAGCAGATCGAGACCCGTTGCGCCCATGCGGCCCACGCCGATGTACCCGGCGGCGCTGTCGCCTGCTTCTTTCAGGCTTATGAGCCGCTGCGCGCTGAGGCCGTCGGAGCTCCAGGCCGCGCCCTGGCTGTCAGCAGCCCCTACGACGGCGAAGTCCAGGCGGTGGCGGGCACGGTACAGGTCGGATTTGTCCCGCAGGATTTCCAGGACGCGGCGGCCTACGCTGCCGATGCCGATGAGGACGATGCGAATCCGTTCCGAGGCCATGCTTTCCCTCCTGACGCAAGTGGAGGAAGTATAGCATGGGGCGGGGGCGGGCGCAAGCACAGAGCCGCGAGGGGACGGGGACTCTTGAGGTATGGTGCGTGCTGCTGAATCGGTGTCGACAGAATCCAAGTGCTACGGCCCTGGCTGGTGCCAAGCCCACGGTCCCGTATGCTCGTTCAGTACTTGCCACATCGTGCGCGCATCTGAGTGGGCGACCAGGTGCCAGATTTCCTGCCAGGCTGTCCCTCCTTCGGGCTGCGAAGTGGTCCAAATGAAATTAAGATGGGCAGGCAGCAAGACGACACTGTAGAGAACAACAGCGCAGAGCAGCAGATTCGCTGCGATGCGAATACTGCGGCGTGACTTCGCGGCCTTGCAGCGATTGATCCGATCAAGCAGCA
>Ga0315554_1002330_pt1 | contig 10965 bp, 8 predicted proteins | sample SalMarSW160370MG_FD_202114 | JGI IMG/M metagenome (GOLD analysis project Ga0315554, IMG submission 202114) | Salt marsh sediment microbial communities from the Plum Island Ecosystem LTER, Massachusetts, United States - Salt Marsh Sediment SW1603-70 ... | reverse complement strand
CAGCATCTTCTCCTGCCCATCGATAACCTCGACCGCTACTACCTGCATTGCGCCGATGCCGGCAACACGTTCCATAAGACCATGCTGATATTCCAGCCCTTTTTCTGTCTTGACAGCGCTCCGGACGGCGAGACGGAGCACTTTACGATCGAGGTGACCTATAGCAACAACACCGATTTTGAGACTGATGAGAATGAAATCGATGTCGGCAACAATGTCGACCATAGCCGGGTCCTCAAATACATCTACGGTAAGACGAACGCCGGTGATTTCGTCGAAAACGATTTTGCCCGCATCGCCGAGTGGATCGGCGGCGCGGCCGTCGCCAACGGCAATTTCAGTGTCAGGAGGCGATAACCATGATTACCGCACGGAGGGCGCCGATGCTTGCCCGTGGAATCATCATCCCCATCGTGATGATCTGCGCGGTGGTCAATACCGTCTGCTGTTCGGGACAGGACACCTCCGGCGAGCAGCAGTCAAGAAAGGAATCGGTCGGAGCTATGTCGAACTCCTACGTGAGAAAATACGCCGACGCCCGACGATCATCGTTCGTTGATATCGCCGCATCGGGCGCGGGCGAGGTCGTCTGGCAGGTGCCGCTGCAGGAAAATGATACAATCGACTTTGCGCCCGAAGCGCTATTGACCGCCGAGGGATACCTGATCGCGTATTCAAGGACAAACGTGAGCGGCTTTGACGCGGCCGGGAAGCGGCTGTGGACGAAGGTAAAGCGCCCGGGGTCGCCGGTATCGATCTTTGACGGTAAAGTCTATTTTCGGGGACAGGACACGCAGATAAATGAACTGAGCGCGATTACCCTCGGCGGCGATCTCGTGAAAGAACCCATGTATGTCCTCGACGCCTACATGGCCGCAGCGCCGGTGTATATCGAGCCGCTGGCCGACGGGTTTCTGGCGATGTGCGTATCCCGCCCGATGCCGGAGGAAGGCGGACCGGAAACCACGTTTTACAAGAAAGAGTACGGGACGCTCGATTACGGATGGGTCGCGGGTTTCGGCGGTGAACCGCGGCTCCTGCCGCTGTATGACTCACGCGCAAACCGATTCGTGGTGTTTCAGCCCGAGAAGGTTGTCGTCTATAATGCCGATCCCGGTGAGGGAATCGAAGAGGAGGAGGAGTTAGCTCATTTCGACTATCCGTTGGAATCGCCCGTCGCGGCCAGTTCCGACACTGACGGGAATCTCTACTTTCTGGGCAAACAGGACGGCCGGGCGGCGCTGATCGTCTTGGACGGGTCGGGCAAGGAGCTCTGGCGGTGGACCGACGATATCATGGTGAATTCTCTTGCAGATGTGCAACCCCCGATACTGGGTCCCGACGGACTGGTTCTTGTGGGCAGCGGTCGATCGGTTATCATGTTGACCGCAGGAAAGCTCCTCCGTAAATTCGAAACCGACGGTGAGACGGTGAGTTATGTTACCGCTTTGGCCGACGGCGCCCTCTTGGTTGCCGCAGAGAAAGCCATCTATTTGGTTAACGGCGCCGGAGCGACGGTCTTCAGCCTTGAATTCGATCGAAGAATCTCGGTCCCGGCGGTCGTGGGAAAGGGCGGCGGCATCTATGTCGCCACCGCGAAGACATTGACCAGGATAGACTGACATGAGGATTCAGAAAATCGTTCAGGATAATACGCATTATGAACACGAATAATCGATTTCTACTGGTGCTCCCGGACGGGTGGTCGGACCGGACGGTATACTTCTTCCAGGGACCCGATGACAGCGGGGTACAGCACAATCTGCAATTGGTCATCGAACCGGACCCGGAAGCGGCTGATGTGGCTGACTATGGCCGTGACCGTTTCGACTCGCTGCTGGGATCGGTTCAGGGCGCCACAGTCCTGAAACAGGAAGAAAAGACGTTATCCGACGGCAGGACTGTCTATGAATGTGTCTACAAATGGATTCCCGTGGACACTCAGGTCAATTTCAACAAAGTCGTGTACATGATCATCGACGGCGTCGGATATACGTTTATGGCTAATTTTTCCAAAAAAACGATCAAGACCATCGGCGTCGAGGTGGACCACATGATCGAATCTTTTAATCCCGGCGCCGAGAGCGACGAAGAGTAACCGTGGCTGATCTAGAATACAACAAGGCGACCGATTCCGAGCACGAAATCAAGCTCGATTCGCAATTGATCTATGCCGCATGGCGGACGGGACGAGCGCGCGCTGGCGGGAAGGCGGGATTCGAGGTCATGACGGCGCTGGTGGGCAACGGGGCCAAGATTAAAATAGAGGGCAAGAGCGAAAACGGCAAAAAACTGGGCAAAATAAACGACGTCATCAAAAATAACAAATTCGTCGGCGAATTCGATATCCCCGAAGATATCGATCTTGATGATGCGGTGTTTTTCAAAGTGGAACTTCCGGGAAACGGGCTGTCCGGCGAATCCAACCGAATTCCGGCGGCTCCGGCGATAACGGTGACCAATATGAAATGGAGCGCCAAAGAGGCGCGCCGAGAGGACGTGCTGACCCTATCGGCGGATGTGTCGGGATGCGACAACGGTACGGATGCGATGGTCACGATCTACGAATATGACCGCGACAACATTCACGACAAAATCGTGGAGATCCCGGCAAAGATCGAGAAGGATAAGATCGAGCTTAAGTGGGAATACGAGTATCACGAAGATACCGATGAGATCGCGACCGACGAAGAGCTGAAAAAATATGGCAAGTCGTATAATCCCCCGGAATATTTCTTCGTGATCGAGATCGACGGCCAGAAATTCGGCCGCGATCAGGAATCGGGCCTGCTGGAATTCAAGGACTGGATTGAAATTCAATTAATGAATCTGGTTGGCGACGAAACCTATACCTTGTATCTGCCTGACGGCACGGAAAGAACCGGGAAATTTGACGAGGAGGGTTTCATTCGGGAGGATAAGATACCTCCCGGCAAATACGAAATTGTCATCAAGGGGAAAGATGAGGAGAAGGAGAGCGAAGAAGGCGACGATATGGCGAATATAGAAGAAGGCGAAAAGGACTGACGGTATGAGCAAGAAATCGGGAGAGCCGCGTTATGTTTGCCCCTCCGGGGCCAGGAGCATGGTCGTCAGACTCGTTCCGGCTATCATTCTCTATCCCTCGCTTCTCACCCCCGAACTGCTGTTTGAAAGCGACCCCATTTTTCTGATCCTGCTCGGCAGAAAGAATATCTCCATAAAAGCGCAAAACGTCAATTGGCAGCTCAAAATCACCCAAAATCTGGATATGCAGAAAAGCTACACTCATACCCCGCTGTATGAGCAGCTTGGAAATAACATCAGGGTTGAAGATCCCAAAGATATAGACGACGATGAAATTTTCGGCACGAAAAGATACTTCGGCGGGTCGCTCGATAAACGGATTGTCAAAGTGTACAAGGATGCGGGATACACGAAAGTCTACAATGTCTCAGTTCGGAGAACGGGCCTTGCCGAAGAAGGGCTCTACAATTTCTTTTGGCTTTATAGCGCGGATAAATCCCTCAAAGGCGTTCTGCCCCGCCACGACTCGCGATCGGGACAACAACCGGAAACGTTACGGCTCACGAAATTTCACGCTCCCACCCGGTCGTTCACACCGAATGAATACCAGGATATTTTCGTCCGCAAGGCGCTCACCAAGTTGAAAAGGGACAAAATCGTTGGCGGCGGATGGTATCGTTTCAATGTGACAGCCCCCGCTGCGGACATCGACATCGCGACCGTCGATCGGCTCAGCCCGGTCCAAGCGTATCACCCGCTCTTCTATTATGCGACAAAACGCCATTTGAACATCGCTCAGTTATCCGATCTCCACATCAGTTCCCGGCAGAATGTCCTTTGCAAAAGCCCGGCTCGGGTCATCGAGTATGCCGTCCAGGCCGACGGGAGCACGCGCGAAGAAGACACGAACGTATCGCCCGAAATCGGGCCGATGTTCGGCATCTGTTCGAAAAACATCAAGGAGCTTCTCGATCGCATCGGTCAGGACCGTTCGATCCACATGCTCTTTCTGGCCGGCGATTTGATCGACTATATCCGAAATGTCTATGCCGGACCGGGAGTGCGGAAAGCCCGGCCCAGCGTTAAGGATATCTGGGAGACGGTCGCTATCGACGGCAGTTACGATAAGCGCTACCAATGTTATGTCGATTATGTGACCATTTATTCGCTGCTGATCTATTTTTGTGCCAGATACAAGAAGCCTGTTTTCGTCGTCTCCGGCAATCATGACTGCTATTTCGAACCGTACGGCATATCGCCGCGCGTCGTTTGGGAGTTGATCCGGGCCAATGAAGGCATCCCGGCTGATCATAATCTGACTATTTACGAAGCCATTTTGGCCTTCGGTAAAACCTATGCCGAGGTCAAATCCAAGTTCAACTTCAAACCCAAGAAGCTGGGATGGTTTTACTCCGTCCTGACGCCCTTTTCGAGTTACTTCGCTGCGCTACCGTATCAGGCGCTGGTCGGTCTGGGGTGGGGTGATGAGGAGGATGTAATCGGTCTGCCGGGCGATACCGGTCAGGGGTTTTGGGGACATCTGCCCCGGGCCGATCTGTCGATATCGGATCTGCAACTGAAGATGGTCAGGACCGCCGTCGAATGCGGCAAAAAGGTGATCCTTCTGTCGCATTTCACATTCGTGAGTTACCGTGAAGAGATACCCTTCAATACCACCGAGGAGGGAGACGTCGAATTCGACAGCGGATGGGATGCCGGCAAATTTGATATGGGCACATTCGAGAAAAATCGTAAGCCATTGTATGAAAAATACATGGAAAAAGAGCGAAGAATCCAGTGCGCCCTTTCCGGTCATTCTCACCGCCGGGGTGTCTATTCCATCCTGCGGACGGATTATTCGGGAGACAATTCGGTCAAGACGGCGGTTAAAGACTACGCCCAGTTTAATCCTGACGCCGCCAAGGCCATACCGGCGGTGGTCGTAACCGATTCTGCCGGGCCGTTGCCGAGATATAATTGGGCCAAGGAATTTGACGGATGGGGAAGCGAAAGCGCCTCCGGGGGAGCGTTCTTTTTCGACGGCGCGGGCAAATTGCAGCGCATAAGAGCCATTAAAACGTCCGTAAAACCCCGTTTCGTGGTTGCCCTGGATTATCTCGACATTATCGCCAAAAAAGCGGTCCTCGTCGAGTTCGTTTCGGACAAATTCGAAATCCGCAGGGAGAAAATGAACGACGTAACCTATGCCTTCCGTTTTGTTGTGCCCAAAGAAATTGCGAATCTCGTGTATGTCAGACAGATGTTCATGTACGTCTACGCTACCAGCGCCGAATGGAAGCGGATATCATTGACCTATGACCGGGATGCCAAACGGTGGATAATCCAGGGACGCGAGAACGTGCGAGCGTTTCGTTACCATTTTACGACCCAGCATGAACGAGCCTTGTTTTTTTCCATTCAATTCGGTTGCAAAAGCGACCTGATCGCCCATTACGATTTCGACAGCCATTGGAATTTTGAATTCCAGCTTGACAACGATACATCCGGGGGCGGGCTTTTCGGCAAGGCGACGCATAAGAAATATATCGTAAAACGAGATCGAAAACGTGCGGAGATACCGGATTTTGAGTGGAGAAAAAAATTATCCAAATACCAGTAGAACGCCGGCATGGCCCGTGGTTATCGTTCTACTCATCCTTTTTTCGGGGATAAGTTGTATGAAATCCAGACTGGACGATAAGGAAAAGGAGTTATTGGCGGATATCGAGAAATTCAATGCTTCCGTCGGTGCTGAGGGGTGGCACCTTAAGAATAAGAAATTGGAGGAGGAAAATTTGAAGGGCATCAGACTCAACAACTCCTCTCTCGAAAACGTCGATCTTCTGCAATCGAATATAACCTCCGGCGACATTCGGAAATCGATTTTTAAAGACGTTGACGCCACGGGATCGGATTTTTCCGATTCGAAATTCACCGAGGTCGAATTCAACAACTGTCGCTTCCGGTATACCAAATTCAACCGGGCGGAATTCGTGAAATGCATATTTCGCGGATGCGGTTCGGAAAACATGGAAATGGAAAACGCCAAATTCCGCGATTGCACTTTCGAAAAGGCGGACGATAATTCCGGGATCTTCACTCATGCCGAATTTACCGGCGGAAGTTTCGAAAGCTGCCATCTGGACAATTCCTCCTTTTATTATGCGCATCTAGGTAACGTGCTGTTCAAGGAGGGCCGTTTGGAAAATGTCGTTATGGCCAATACCGTCATGCAAGACATCGACTTCGAAAAAGGGTCGATCGATTTCTGCAGTTTCAACGAAAGCGACGTCAAAAGAATGACCTTCAAGCAGGTCGCCAGCAAAGGGATTACTTTCGGGAAAGCCGTGATTTCCAGACTCTCCTTTACAGAATGCGATAGATTCACCGGTCTCAATCTTATCAATTCAACATGCAGCACATTGACGATTGCATCCAGCAAACTGTTTTCCGAGCCGACCTTCTATCAATCAAATCTCGCCGGTTTGGATATACGCGACTGCAACGTGGCCTATCTCGATCTGGTCGAGTCGGTAATAACCGGCAATTCCCGGATGACTAACAGCAATATCAGCGGGGCCAATATGTCGCAGGCGAAGGTGATCGACATGGATATCAGTTCATGTGCGTTCGACGATTATCTTGTACTGGATGACGGCGTTTTCGAAAACCTGCATCTGCAGGATGTGAAATTTGATGCCAAATTGGAAGTCAGGGCCAAGAACGTCCAATATATAAATTCGGACCGTTTTCCTTCGCCCTGAGTGTTCGATTCCCATGCGGCGTCGAAGTTTAAGGAAAACAAAGCTCTTGACAACAAGGGCAACTGGTTATAAAATAAATAGTTATCACGAAAGGCAAGGATAGATGACCGGTCGAGCGGCGCTGAATTGGCCATCCGACAATGAACAGGGCAGGGCGATATGGACATAGCCAATTACTCATCGGATTCGCGGGCGGTGATCAAGACCGCCAAGGAAATCGCCACCGAATTCCGGCACCCCGAAATCGATATCGAACACCTGTTGATCGCAACGGTGCGTCAAGAGGGATCGCAGGTCGAGTCGATTCTCAATCAACTGGGCAAAACGGCCGGATTCATCCAATCGATCACGGAAGTATATCTCAAAGATCAGTCCAGCCGCAGCAAAGCGCGCGATAATATCACCATCTCACCGGCCGTCCAGGAAACGCTCAACCGGGCCATCGAGGAGAAGGTCAAGCTCTATGACGCCTTGGTGGAGCCGGAGCATATCTTCATCTCGATCTTTGACCCCAAATCGAAACTGGCGCCCTACGTCCGCGACAAGATTGGCATCGCCAAGGAAGATATCTATCGGGCCATCGCCGAGGGCAAAGCGGTGGAGGAGATCGCGACCGGCGGCAGACCGCCGGGCGGCGAAGAAGCGGGCGAAGGCGAGACGAAAGTCGCCGGGACGCTGCGGTACTGCACCGATCTTACCAATCAGGCGGCGGCGGGGCAGTTCGATCCGGTCATCGGGCGCGATCTGGAGATTCAGCAGGTGATCCAAATCCTCCAGCGACGGCGCAAAAACAGCCCGGTGCTGGTGGGCGGGCCGGGCGTGGGCAAAACCGCCATTGTCGAGGGTTTCGCTCAGGCGGTCATCGACGGCAATGTCCCCAAGGCCATGCAGGATGCGAAGGTCATGGAAGTCGACATGGGGGCCATGGTGGCCGGGGCCAAATATAAAGGCGAATTCGAGGAGCGGTTCAAGAGCCTGATCGGCGACGTGGTCAAATCGGCCGGGAAGATCATTCTCTTTATCGACGAAATCCACACTATCGCCAACAAAACCGGCGGCAGCGACGCCGCCAATCTGCTCAAGCCGCCACTGGCGCGCGGCCAGATACGAGTGATCGGCGCGACCACCGAAGAGGAATATACCAAACATCTTGAAAAGGATAAAGCGCTGGAGCGGCGGTTCGAGAAAATCTTGGTCGAGGAACCAAATTTCGACGTCGCCGTGCGGATCGTGAAAGGCGTCGTCTCCAAATACGAAGAGCACCACAAGATCAATTACACGCATGGCGCGTTGGTCGGGGCCGTCAAATTCGCCCAGCGCTACCTGAGCGAACGGAATCTGCCGGATGTCGCGCTGGATATAATCGATGAGGCCGGTTCCGAATTCGGCGTCAAGGAGGAATTCGCCAAAAGCAAGATCCCCGATCTGGAAAAACAGATCGCCGAGTTGAAAAAGCTGGTTGGTGCGTGCGATGGGAAAGATCAGAACAAGGACCGCGAGCCGTTCGACAAGCTGCGGCTGGCGTATAATGAATTCTGCCATCAGATGGATTTACTCGAAGGATACTGGGGTTATCGCGTGGATGTACAGGCGGGAGAATCGGCATGATCGACGAAGAAAAAATCAAACTGGATGAGCTAAAGCGGGAATTCCAGGAAAAGACGGTGCGATTCAAGCAGCTAAAAGGCGCGGTGGAATCACTCGTCCATGAAATCGACAGCCCGGAAATCGCGGCCGTTATCGCGCGCCGCACCGGCATCCCCGTAGCCAAGATGATGACGGCGGAAAAAGATCGGCTGATCAATATGGAGTCATTCCTGGCAGCCAAGATCGTCGGCCAGGAAAAGGCCATCACCGCCATCGCCAACGCCATCCGCAAGGCGCGGGCGGGACTGAAAATGCCGAATCGTCCGGTGGGATCGTTTCTGTTTCTGGGGCCGACCGGCACGGGCAAGACATATCTGCCGAAGCTGTTGGCGGAATTTCTATTCGACGACAAGAACGCCATGGTCCGATTGGATATGTCGGAGTTTATGGAATCGCATTCGGTGGCCAAGATGATCGGCGCTCCGCCGGGATATGTCGGCTACGAAGAAGGCGGTATTTTGACCGAGGCTGTCCGCCGGAAACCGTTCTCGGTAGTGCTCTTGGACGAGGTCGAAAAGGCCCATCCGGATGTGTTCAATGTCCTGTTGCAACTTCTGGACGATGGCCGGCTAACCGACGGCAAGGGCCGGACGGTCGATTTTTCGAACACGCTGGTGGTGCTGACGTCGAATTATGCCGCCGATCGCATTCTAGACGCGGATCGCGAGGGGCGCGAGGTCGACATGGAGGAAATTCGCGGTTTTCTGTTCTCCAAGTTCCGGCCGGAGTTTCTCAATCGTCTCAACGATATCATCGTCTATCATTCGTTCACGCAGGAACAGGTGGAACGGATCGCCGTGCTGGAATTCAAGCAACTGGGAGTATTGCTCAAGGACCTGAATATATCGGCGACGTTGAGCGAAACAGCCCAGAAAAAACTTGCGCGCGACGGCTATACGGTGGAACTGGGCGCGCGGCCGATCCAGCGCACGATCGAGCGGGACATCATCAACCGCATGTCGGTCGATATTATCACCGGCGATATCGAGCCGGGCGATAATATTTTGATCGACGTCGATAATGATGCGTATAAATTTACCAAGAAAAGCAAAACATAATTTTCAATCCATGGAGGCATAGATGGCAAAGTTCATCCTTGGGGCAACCGAACGGATCAAGCGGGATGACTCCATCCCCGTCGAGCTTCTCCCGTCGAACAAAATTCTCTACGCGGCGCGCCTCAACAACGATGAAGAGGCCGACGTGGCGCCGGTCCGATGCAACAACATGAAGGAAGTGTTCGAAAAGTTCCGGCCCGGTTTTTCGGTGGAACTGGAGTCGACCGAGGGGGAGCAGGTCAACGCCGATTTCGAGATCAAGGCGATGAAGGATTTCGGCAGCAAGCAGTTGGTCGACCAGAGCGACTATCTGCAGAAGGTTTACTACGGCAAGGAAATCCTAAACGACCTGGAAAAGCAGCTCAAAAAGAACGCAGCGCTGAAAAAGACCCTGACCAACGGCGAGAAGAAGAACGCCTTGCTGAAGGTCATGCGCTACTACATCGATCTTCTCAGCGAAGAATAGAAAAGAGGTGATCCAAATGGGCGAAGAAGAAAAACAAGAACTGCAGCCGCAGAAGGAAGCCGCGGAGCAGGCGGAAACGCCGGAAGAAGCGGTCGTTGAGAAGATATCCGATGATGAATTCGCATCGCTTCTGGGCGAGGCGTTCGGCGACTACAAGCAATTGGCCTCGCTGTTGCCGTCGTTCAAAACCGCCGATGGCGATTTGATTCGGGGCGTGGAATGGCTCGACCCCAAAAAGAGTTTTCAACGCAAGGAATTTCTGACCAAGAAGGATTTCGACGGCCAGCGCCGGCTGTTACGCCAGCGGCTCGATGCCTGGGTGAAATTTTTGGCCAAGGATGAAAGCGCCGACGCCGTCCGCAAGAAATTGACCGACGAATCGACCAAACTGGAAGAAAATCTGGAAAAGAACATGAAGAAGGTGCACCGGGCCGCCCGCGAACTGGAGACGACCTATCGCGCCATCGACAAGTTCTTTGCCAACGCTCAGCAGGAGCCGGATGAAAAGGTCAACGCCTGGTTCGCCAACATCGGACCGGAACAGCTCGTCGACCCCGACGACAAGGAGAAATTCGAAGAGCTCACCAAGGCCATCGCCGACGAGTATCGTGAATGGGATATCCATAATTCCTACGCCATGTTCGTCGTCCCCGGGTATCTCGGCAGTGTGGAAAATATTGACACGGTGGCGCGCCAATTGGGTCTGGCCAATAAGGTGCACATCATGACCGACCTGCCCGACCTGGAGAGCGTGGACGAGGTGATGGATTTGCTGGAAGATCCCAGTTTCCAGAGCCTATCCGGAATAGACAACTACAAGCAGTATATATCGCTGTTCGCCAATTACCTGCTGGCGCGAGAGAAGAATCAGTACGAGGACGAGGATGTATGGATTCCGCCGTCAGCGGCCGTCGCCGGCAAGATGTATCAGGGCGATACGACCGTGGGCATGCAGCAGCCGATGGCCGGCTTCAAATTCGGCAAGATCAACGAAGCCAAGTACCTGCGTTTCCGCGCCAATCAG
>Ga0315554_1002327_pt1 | contig 10973 bp, 12 predicted proteins | sample SalMarSW160370MG_FD_202114 | JGI IMG/M metagenome (GOLD analysis project Ga0315554, IMG submission 202114) | Salt marsh sediment microbial communities from the Plum Island Ecosystem LTER, Massachusetts, United States - Salt Marsh Sediment SW1603-70 ... | reverse complement strand
CAATCAAAGAGATTCCTACCCTCCGCATGTTGACCATCCCCCTGGCGGAGTTGCGGAAGCGGGCAAGGCGCCTCCAGCACCTCCTGGAACAAGAAACGCAAGGGGCCGTTATCGAGATCATCCAGGCGACCTCCCAGGTTGGTGGGGGGGCCCTCCCCCTGCAAGACCTGCCCACCTGGGCAGTGGCCGTGAAGCCCAAAAAGGCATCTGTCGAGGCCCTGGAGGCGGCGCTGAGGAATCAGGCCCCGCCCATTATCGCCAGGATAAGCGATGACCGGCTCTGCCTGGATCTCAGGACCATCCAGGCAGATGAGTTCTCTGTGGTCGCCCACGCCATGGCCCAGGCCCTCCGGAAGATCAGCGCGTAGAGATGTCCACATCCGCGGGAGATTTCACCTTCACGGTGGAGAAAGGGGCCCACGGCAGAAGGCTCGATGTATTCCTGGCCGAGCATCTCCCGGAGCAATCCCGCGCCCAGATCCAGCGATACATCCGGGAAGGGTATATTGTGCTCAACGCCGTTCACACCAAGGCCGGTACCCCGGTAAAGGCGGGAGACCTCATCACGGGGCACCTCCCGGCGCCCAGGGTCTCGGAGGTCCTCCCCGAGGAACTCCCCATCCCCTTCATCTATGAAGATGGAGATATCGTAGTGGTGGACAAGCCTGCCGGCATGGTGGTCCACCCGGCAGGCAGGGTGCAATCAGGGACCGTGGTCAACGCCCTCCTCTTCCACGTGCGTGACCTCCAGGGGGTGGGAGGGGTCCTGCGCCCGGGCATCGTCCACCGCCTGGACAAGGGGACCTCAGGGGTCATGGTGGTGGCCAAGAACGACCGGGCCCACGAGGCCCTGGTAAGCCAGTTTAAGGGGCGGGAGGTACAAAAGATCTACCTCGCCCTGGTCTATGGGAAGGTGGAGGGAGCGGAGGGCACCATCACCGCCCCGATGGGGAGGCACCCCATAGACCGCAAGCGGTTTTCCCTGCGCACGCGACAACCCAAGGAGGCCCTGACCGAGTGGCGGGTGAAGGAACGGTTCGAGGGGATCACCTTCGTGCAGGTATCGCCCCGGACAGGCAGGACCCATCAGATCCGGGTCCACATGGCCTCGAGAGGCCACCCCCTGGTAGGGGACCCCCTCTACACAAAAAAGAGGAGATTCACCCAGATAGAGGATCCCGTACTGAGGGGGAGGATCGAGGCCCTGGGGAGGCAGGCCCTGCACGCCTCCCGCATCGCCTTCCGCCACCCGGCCACGGGGAAGACCGTGGAGTTCACCGCCCCCCTGCCGGCGGACATGGAAGCAGTTCTGGAGGTGTTGCGTGGCACAAGAGCATAAGGTAACGGTAAAGGAGCAAGGCGGGACCACCTATTTTCAACTCCCCTTCTTTCGAAGAAAAAGGCACGCCTTCTGCACCCGCAGGGGAGAAAAAGGGGTCCTGGAGGCCCTCGGCATCCCGCTGGAGCGGCTCCTCACCCTGCGACAGGTCCATGGGGCTGATGTCTTGGTGTTCGAGGGTGACACCAGAATCCTGACTCACCCCCTCCCCTATGACGCCGTCATTACGGACAAGAAAAGGGTGGCCCTGGGGATCTGGACGGCCGACTGCCTCCCCATCCTGATGATCGATAGATCGAAAAAGGTAATCGCCGCCGTCCACGCCGGCTGGCGGGGGGTGTGGCGGGGGGTCATAGAGAGGACCGTAAGCGCGATGACAAAGTCCTTTGCAAGCTCGCCTGCGGACATAGTGGTCGGGATCGGACCTAGCATCGGCCCCTGCTGCTACGAGGTGGATACGGATGTGGTGAGCCTCTTTCAGGGCTCCCACGAGGACCATCACCAGTTTATCCAGGAACGGGAGGGGCGGCAGTACCTTGACTTGAGGAGTGCCGCTCAGCTAGAATTGACCAAGGCGGGGATCCCCTCAGCGAATATCGCGACTATCCCCTTCTGCACCGCCTGCAAGGAGGATCTCTTCTTCTCCTATCGGAGGGACAAAAAAGCGGGGAGACAGTTGAGTTTTATCATGCTGTGATAAGGAGGCTGGTATGGTTGTCGAAAGCCTTGAGGGCAAACTCATCCTGTTCGTGGCCCAGGTGATCAACCTCGGCCTTACCGTCTACATGTGGATCGTCATCATCAGGGCCCTCATCTCGTGGGTAAGCCCCGATCCCTACAACCCCATCGTTCGGCTCCTCTACCGGGCCACCGAGCCGGTCCTCTGGCGGGTGCGCAGGGTACTCCCCATCGGGGGGTTCGGGATCGACTTTTCCCCCCTCATTGTGATCCTTGTCATCTACTTACTAAAACTCTTCGTGGTAAGAACACTGGTCCAGCTTGCCTATCGGTTCGGTTAGCATGAAGGAGGCAGCCATAACCCTCAAGATCCATCTCCAGCCCCGGGCCTCCCGGAATGAGATCGATGGGTGGCATGGGGATGCCCTCAAGGTCAGGGTGACCGCCCCTCCCTTCGAGGGGAAGGCCAACAAGGCCGTGCAAAAATTCCTCGGCGATCAACTGGGGATCCCCCCCGCCCAGATAGCAATCATCGCCGGCCAGCGCTCCCGGGAAAAAGTGTTGCGGATCTCCGGCCTCTCCAGGGCGGAGGTGGAAAGGGCGTTGGGTATCGCCCTCCCGGCCCCATGAAGCGCATATTCTTCTTTTTTCTCGTATCTCTCATCCTCTCACTACCGGAACTGCTCCCCGCCGCATCGTGGCTTGAGCTCCGCTCACCGCATTTCATCATGAAATACCAGAAGCCGGAGCGCAAGATGGCCGCCTACCTCCTGCAACACGCCGAGGAGACCAGAGAGGCAATCCTGCGCGATATCGGCCATACCCCCCCTCCCCCCACCGTGATCTATCTCGCCCCCACCTGGGACCAGTTCCAGGAGGCGCAGCCCGGGGGTGAATCCCCCATCTGGGCTGCCGGGACGGCCTATCCCGCTCGCAACCTCATCTGCCTCAGGTCGCCCCGGGGGATGAAGGGGGGGAGGACAGACATCGAGGAGGTCCTCCGGCACGAATACACCCACCTCGCCTTGGCGAGGGCCCTACGAGGCAACGAGGCCCCCCGGTGGTTCGATGAGGGGTTCACCATGCTCCAGACCAAAAGGTGGAACCTTTCGCGAACCTATTGCCTGAGCAGGGGGGTCTTGAGCAAATCTCTCATACCATTAGAAAAATTGACAGACGGCTTTCCGCACGATCAGGACCAGGCCCGGCTCGCCTATGCAGAGAGCCTCAGCTTTGTGGGCTTTATCAAAAACGAGTACGGGCCCCAAGCCCTCCCCCGTTTCATTAGAGGGATGGCCAATGGCCTCGATGCGGAAACGGCCCTGAGGCAGGCCACAGGATTAGGATTGAGGAATCTGGAACGGCAGTGGAAGGCGGAACTGAAAAAGAGGTACAGCTGGATCCCCATCGTCACCAGCTTCTTTTCCCTCTGGTTTTTGGCAAGCCTCCTCTTTTTGATCGGCTACTGGCTCAAGCGCAGGAGGGCGAAGAGGACCTTGGCGCAGTGGGAGGATGAGGAGGCCCTCGCGGATAATACCCATCCCCCGAGGTCCTCTCAAAGCTGACGAGTGAAACCTTTCATCCCCAGCCACCGGTCTCGCCATGACGAATACCGTTAATTGTAATCGATTCGCAAACTGGTCCCTAAAGAATACTCCAACAAATCCGAGGCATGGTCCCCGTCGGTCTCGCGGTCAAACTGCATGCGAATCTGGTACAACTCCCTGCCGGCCGCATGCCATTCCCTGACAGATCTCGTGACATCGAGGCTGGGCCCTGGCGGACCGCCGTTATAAATATTGTCCCCTGATCCTGCGCGAGAATAATCGGATGCATCCAATGTCCCATACGGGGTCGGAATTATCTGGAAGTTGCCTAAATCCTCAAAGGGGTGTCCAGCAAAAACAAGGGAACCGGAAAGGTTTAACTGTGCTAAAACGATGGTAGCCTCCCGCGGTATGCCGGAGATGTCAAATGAGGCAAATCCCTGCCTCGCGTAATTATCACGATCATCACCTAACCAGGGGTTCCCATGATAGACCTTCTGGCCGGGTCGTTCAGGGGCCATGACAAAGCCACCATTGCGCAGAGGGAGGATTACCCGCTCGTTGAGGTGGGCACGCGGTGGCGGCTGCGATAGAACCGGTCGGTCTGAAATCGAAAAAGTGCTATCACTCTCATCCTGGGTAGTCCCCCGTATCTCCCTGATCCTGACCTTATAATCAGGGCCCGGCTCAAGGGTGGTGAGCACGCGCCAGGAATAGCTCCTGGTGACTCTTCTCTCCCGAGATCGAGCATCACGTGGTGGAATGCCAATTGTCAACACCCTGTCTCCCCCTTTGAGCAACTCTATCATGACTTGGTCAACGCGGTCACTGATCCAGGAGATGTGGTAGGTCCTTTCCCTGTCCCACACCTCCCCGCCGTTTGGGGTACGGATCGTCAACGATTTCAATCGCAAATGCTCGCCTAAGAGTTCCCCTGACCTGTGAAGCCGTGGATCATCCGCGTAAGTCGAGGACAAAAGAAGGGGCAACGCAAAGATCATGATGCCGCCGATCATGAGCAGGACAATAAGCCGTTTCATCCGACCCTCATGGAATAAAAGTCTTCACTGTTCGTTATTGTCTTTTTGATAAATCGTGTGCCACTGTCTCGAATCTCGAACGATAGAACGCCCCCCTTCGATATGGGGGGCGTTCTATTGCAATCTGCTATGAGAGGAAGTACTTTCACGCTAAATATGCCTTTCAAACGTGTACTCCCTGATCCGATTGCACGAGTAATGGGCCTTAAAGACAATGCGGTAATCTCCGGAAAAAAGCCTAAAAATCAATACATTAGCCGTCGTGGTGGTCGCCGGCGAGGTAACCTCAAAGGGTTGACTACTCGGCATAATGTTATCCCACGTCCCAGGTGCAGGCCCTTGAAGACGATATACCGTAATAAACAGTTTTTGAGGTTTCACCCCTGACGCGGCATACGTCCACGAGAGCTGTAGCTGGGCAAAGCCGACGGTTCCGCCAGAGGCCCCAACAATTTGACAATTGGTAATAGCTGCTATAGCTAAACAAGCTTCCACGGGTTTGTCAAATTTGTAAGAAGGGGATATGGCCTTTTCTGGGGTCCTTTGCTTTGCCACCACCATCTTTGCAGGAGACAATGTCTCATGGGACAACGCCGGTGTCACCTGCACCACGACGAATAGCATTGTTACTACCATAATGATGACCTTTGTGTGATTGACTCTTTTCATTCTTCCAACCTCCTTTCATGTTTTATCTAGTAAGTCCCCTAAAACCCAAAAAGGTTCAAAGAGAATTGTTAAAACGCGAGGGGGGGGTGCTCAGCATCTTATCAGCATGTGGAGAGCGAGATGAGCTACTGAAATAGAGGGGGTCGAAAAGGGAAAAGCCTCCCAAGGGCGCAAGCCTCCTCCGAGGCTTTGTAAGAGGCACCTTCCGGAAAGCTTTCTTCATGGCATCCTCCAGAAGGTTAGGGGTTAGATTGTTACGTTATTGATGCCGGTAAGAAACTTAGCGAAATTATTAACTTAATACTTATCTATGTCAAGGAAAAAATATCCGGCTGCCTTTTCAACCGATAGGAGGTTTTTAAACCCCTACTTAAACAGCCCCATCTGACACTGGACCACCTTGATCCCCAGTTCATTGAGGAGCTTGCCCAGTTCTCGTTTGGGGATTGCGTATTCCTCGGCGATCTGAAAGCATACGGCGCAGGGGATGCGATCCTCCTTGGCTCGTTGCTTGACGGCCTCGATTACCTTCTCTCGCTCCATCGCTCCTCCTGAAGGGGGGCCTCAGATTCCGATGCTCGCCCCCCCATCGAGGAATATCACCTGCCCGGTAATATAGTCCGCCTCATCGCTGGCCAGAAAGAGGTGCAGATTGGCCACCTCCTCCGGCAGCCCCATCCTGCTGAGAGGGATCCTCTGTAGGGCGACTTCCTTGATCTTGTCGGGTATGGCCTCGGTCATAAGGGTAGCGATGAACCCCGGGGCGATGCAGTTCACCGTGATGTTCGAGCGCGCATACTCCAAGGCCAGGGTGCGGGTCAGACCGATAATCCCTGACTTGCTGGCGGAGTAATTGACCTGTCCCATATTCCCCCTCACCACCACCGATGCCGTGCTGATGATCTTCCCGTACTTCTGTTTTCTCATGGGGCGATAGGCGGCCTGAGAACAAAGAAACGTACCCTTCAAGTTGACATCCAGCACGAAATCCCACTCTTCTTCCGACATCCTGGCGCACAAATTGTCCCGCGTAACCCCGGCGTTGTTGATAAGAATATCCAGGCGTCCAAACTCCTGAACCACCTGGTCGATCATCCGGCTCACCTCATCCCCCTTGCGCACGTCCACCTGGGAGAATATCGCCTTTCCTCCCTGTGCGGTGATCTCTGCCATTACCTCCTTGGCTCCCTCGGGAACGACATCAGCGATGGCGACCAGGGCGCCTTCCGCAGCGAACCGCTTGGCCACCGCCGCTCCGATGCCGCTGCCTCCACCGGTAATCAAGGCTACCTTATCCTTCAATCTCATCATGTACCTCCTATTCTACTGAGGGATACCAGACTCTATGGCACAAATGGATGGAAAAATCAAGGGGCCCAAGGCTTTTCTCCCTTGCATTTGCCCCAACAATAGTGTAAAAAACAGGGTACAAAACGTCAGACTTCGAGGTTTGCAGGCATGGCAGGCATGAAAAGTACCTTCAGATGGCGTCTCTTACTTATCCTCTTTGTCCTCATCGGCGCCTTGATCTATTGCTTCCCCACCCTGGTGAGGGAGACCCCCTCCTGGTGGCCGCAGTTCTTGCCGCAGGATAAGATCCACCTCGGCCTTGACCTGCAAGGGGGGATGCACCTGATCCTGGAGGTGGAGACCGTAAAGGCGGTGGAGAGTGCTGTCGAGCGAATCAAAAACGACCTGAAGGCCGACCTCAAGAAGGAACGCATCTTCTCTACCTACCTAGACCGAGTCCAGGGGGACAAAATAGAGGTGGTCCTTTTGAACCCCGAGGTGAAGGAGAAATTCGACGTATACCGCAAAGAAGAATATCCGCGCTTAAAAGAAATAGGCGCCACACAGGAAGGCGACAGGGTCAAGGTACTCTTGGAATTGGAACTTCGGTACCGGGATGATCTGGAGCAGTCCGCCGTCGATCAGGCCCTGGAAACCATCCGCAACAGGATCGATCAGTTTGGGGTTTCGGAGCCCGAGATCGCCCGACAGGGGAAAGACAGGATCTTGATCCAACTCCCCGGTATTGACGACCCCCAGCGGGCCAAGGAACTCCTCGGCAAGACCGCCCTCCTGGAGTTTAAGCTCGTGGATGAGGACTACAGCCTACAGAAGGCCCTTGCCGGGGACATACCTTTCGGTGACGTGATTCTCTATCAAAAGGTGGAGGACCCCAAGACCGGTGCCGTTCGCAGGATTCCCTATTTGATACAAGACAAGACCCTCATGACCGGTGACGCCTTGAAGGATGCCCGGGTCAGCTTCGATCAAAACAATATGCCCTATATCGCCCTCAGCCTGAATCCCGCGGGGGCCAGGAATTTCGACCGCATCACCGGCGAAAACGTGGGGAGGAAGCTCGCCATCATCCTCGACGACAATGTCTACTCTGCCCCCGTCATCAGGCAGCGCATCAGCGGCGGTGAGGCGGTGATTGAGGGACGTTTTACCCTCGACGAGGCCAAAGACCTGGCTATCATACTGCGCGCCGGTTCCCTCCCAGCCCCGGTCCAAACCCTCGAAGAGAGGACCGTGGGGCCCTCGTTGGGACAGGACTCCATCAACAAGGGGATCAAATCCATCATCATCGGGGGAATCCTCGTGGTCCTCTTTATGATTGTCTACTATCAACTGGCGGGTGTCGTGGCTGACCTGGCCCTCATCATGAACCTGATTATAATCATAGGGGTCCTGGCCGCGTTTAGGGGCACCCTCACCCTCCCCGGTATTGCTGGCCTGGTCCTGACCGTCGGTATGGCGGTGGATGCCAACGTGTTGATCTTCGAGCGGATCAGGGAGGAGGTGCGGTTGGGGAAGCCGCCGCGGGCGGCCCTGGAGACAGGGTATTCCAAGGCCTTTTTGACCATCATGGACGCCAACGTCACCACCTTCATCGCCGCCCTCGTCCTGCTCCAGTTCGGCACCGGACCCATCAAGGGGTTCGCCGTCACCCTAAGCATCGGGATCGCGGCCAGCATGTTTACGGCCATTGTCGTCACCAGATTCGTCTTCGACCTCGTCCTCAGCAAGATGCGGGTCAAACGCTTGAGTATATGAAGGACTGAATAACGATGGAGATTATTAAATCAGGGACCACAATCGACTTCATGGGGAAACGCGGGGGTGCCTTTATCATATCGGGCATCCTGATCATCGCCGGCATCGTCTCTTTGATCGTGCACGGCGGCCCCAATTACGGCATCGATTTCGCCGGCGGCACCGTGATCCAGGTGCGATTCTCACAAGCGGTAAATCCCGCTGATATACGGGAGAGCCTGAAAGACGCGGGGTTAGCGGGGACGGTCCAACGGTTTGGGGGCGAAGGGGTAGGAGAATATCTCATACGCCTCCAAACAACCTCCTCCGACTTGGAAGGACTCTCAGCTCAAATCAATGATGCCCTAGCCGGACGGTTTGGGAGAGAGACCTTTGAAATCAGGCGCACGGAGATGGTCGGGCCGAAGGTAGGGAAGGACCTACGCACAAAGGGACTCCAAGCCATCATCTTCGCCCTGATCGGGATACTCATCTATATAAGCTGGCGCTTTAAATTCCGGTTTGCCGTGGGGGCAGTGGCGGCCCTCGCCCATGACGTCCTCATCACCATCGGGGTATTCTCCCTCACTAACAAAGAGTTCTCCCTTCCCGTATTGGCGGCCTTGTTGACCATTGTAGGGTATTCCCTCAACGATACCATCGTGGTCTATGATCGCATCAGGGAAAATATGGGGCGGATGAGGAGAGAGCTCTTTGCAAGGACCGTCAATATAAGTGTCAACGAAACCCTCAGTCGAACGATATTGACCTCCGGTACCACCTTAATCGTGGTCATCGTCCTCTTCTTCATGGGCGGGGGCGTGATCCACGACTTTACCTTCGCCCTCCTGATCGGGATCATCGTGGGCACCTATTCCTCTGTCTTCGTGGCCAGTCCCCTGGTGGTTATGTGGGAGAAGCGGTTTCCCGCAAAAGGGGCAAAGAGGAGAACGTAAAGAAACAGCGTGGGAAGATGGCGTTGTTGATCAACGGGGGGAGGGTGGTCGACCCCCTCCTCGAGCTCGACGAACCCCTCGACATCCTCATCGAAGGGGGGCGTATCAGCCGGATTGCCCCCCGTATTGAGAAAGAAGGTGTCCCCCTGCTGGAGGCCCGAGGCAAGGTGGTGGTTCCCGGCCTCATCGACATGCATTGCCACCTCCGGGACTTCAACGAGGCCCACAAGGAGACCATCGCCACCGGGACCAGGGCGGCCGCCCTCGGTGGCTATACGGCCGTCGTCTGCGAGCCCAACACCGATCCCCCTATCGATACCCTCGAAAACCTGAACCGGTGGATCGACACGGCCCAGGGGAACGGATGCGTCAACCTCCACACCAAGGTCTGCGTCACTAAAGGAAGACACGGAGAGAAGCTCACCAATCTCAAGGCCCTCATACGCAGGCCCTGGGTGGTGGCCGCCACCGATGACGGAAATCCGGTAGTGAATGACCAAGTGATGGCGCGGGCCTTTGCCAAGGCCCGAGAGCACGAACTCCTCCTGACCCCCCACTGCGAGGAGTCCCCGGACACCGTCCAGGCCTTTCGGAGGAATAACCCCCTCATCCCCCTCCCGGATGCAATCGCCTTTTATAAAAGGGAGCCACACTATGTGGCCAGGGACCTCGGGCTGGCCGAGAAGGCCGGTTGGCGGGTCCACATCTGCCATGTGAGCATGGCCGAATCACTCGACTTGATCAGGCGGGCCCGGGCCCGATGGATCCCTGTCACCTGCGAGGCCACCCCCCATCACCTCACCCTTACGGAGAAGGATGCAAGGAAATGCGGCCCCGATGCCAAGGTCAACCCCCCCCTGCGGACCAAGGAGGACGTGGAGGCACTCAGGCAGGGGCTCAAGGACGGGACCATTGATGTCATCGCCTCAGACCACGCACCCCACGCACCTGAGGAGAAGGCCCGGGGGTGGGAACAGGCCCCCATGGGGGTCATCGGTCTGGAGACCACCCTGGGGGTGGTCCTCACCGCCTTGGTTCACCCCGGCGTCATAACGTTGTCCGAGGCGATAGAGCGGATGTCCTCAAACCCCGCCAAAATATTGGGCCTGCCGGGCGGCTCCCTGGCGGTGGGCAAGCCCGCAGATATCACCATCATCGATATGGACGAAAAGTGGGTGGTCGATCCCCGCGCCTTCGCCTCCAAGGGGCGCAACACGCCCTTTAAGGGTTGGAAATTAAGGGGGAAGGCCTATGCCACCATCGTGGGGGGAAAGGTGGTGATGCGGGAGGGAGAGTTATTGGTTTGATTCTGCGGTAACTACAATCATTATACCCCTTCTCTTTCGCACATCAATCGAAAATCAGGCCAGGACCAGTCGGTCCTGAGGCGTGGCCACCACCTCAGCAATGATGCGGGCGGCCTTTATCCCCACCTCCTGCAAGAAGCGCAGTATGCCCTCCGCATCCGCCTCAGCTACGGCGATGAGCAGTCCGCCGGAGGTCTGGGGATCATAGAGGACATCGAGCAAAGTAGGAGAAAGGTCTTCGCCGCCCTCTACCTTGGGCCCATAGAATTCCCTGTTGCGATGGGCGCCGCCGGGGACGAGTCCCATCCCGGCGTACTCCTCCGTCCCCGGTAAGATGGGGACGGTATCCACGAAGACCTTGATGCCGATCTCATCCCCAATCATCTCGCTGA
>Ga0315554_1002325_pt1 | contig 10979 bp, 6 predicted proteins | sample SalMarSW160370MG_FD_202114 | JGI IMG/M metagenome (GOLD analysis project Ga0315554, IMG submission 202114) | Salt marsh sediment microbial communities from the Plum Island Ecosystem LTER, Massachusetts, United States - Salt Marsh Sediment SW1603-70 ... | reverse complement strand
CGGCAACTTTTCCGGTGATTTCGAACAGTATGAACCCGTCGGCAAGAGAGTCTTAATCGACGTCACGAGCATCCTGGGATTGGTACTTTCCCTGGCACTCCTGATCGTTGCTCTGTTCCCCAAGAACCTGTCCTTTGTCTATCTGTACATTCCACCGCCTCTGCTATTTGCGAGCACCCTGCTCGTGTCACGGAGAAGTAGAAAACTGGAGCTCAACTGCGGACTCCTGCTCCTCTCCCTGCTGCTGTCTCTGGTGCTTTACTCGATCGGATTGAGCAACCTCGGATTTCTTTTCACCTGTGTCCTGCCCCCTCTTGCTTACATCCTCTACGGCAAACGAAAAGGGTTCCCATGGGTGCTGTCAATCAACATAGGCTACGGCATCTTCGTTGCCCTTGTTCTTTCGAACCTCGTGGCAATTTCCTTCTCCAAACCTCTATTATGGTTCGGTTTTGCCATCCTGATTTTGATAAGCTCGATTTCTCGTCTATTTACCGTGTGGAAGGAACGGTTTGCTTCGCTTATGAGGGATCGCATCTACTATGACCGACTGACCCACCTGCCCAATCGGGAACTGCTGCTAAAGCATATTTCGGAAACCGTCTCACCGGCTCTAATACTCATAAATATCGATGATTTCAAGGAGATCAACGCGACCTACGGCTACCGTGCCGGGGACAGGGTCCTTCAATGTGCCGCTGATAAATTGAACCAGATACTTCCCGATGCCGCCACAGGGGTTTACCGGCTGAGCGCAGACGAGTTCGCCGTGCTGATCCGGCAAGGGGAAGATACCAGGTTTCAAAAATCCCTTACCAACATCGCCAATGTAATAGATCGGTTTCTGCGTCATGAGAAGTGCATCTATCAAAATCTCGAAATCCGCTTTCGCGCCAGCATGGGGATTGCCATGGCCGAGGAAGTGGGAACAGAGAGGCTTTTCGCCTGCGCCGATATCGCCTTAAAAACCGCCAAGACTACCAACGACAGCTACCTTTTTTACGAGCAGGCACTGGATACACAAAAACGTTATGAAGATAACATCAAGTGGGCCAACATCCTCACCGATGCCCTGGACAACGGCCGGGTGGTGCCCTTCTATCAGCCGATCATGGACAACAGGACCGGAGAAATCGTAAAGTATGAGGCCCTGGTGCGTCTTGTCGACGCCCAAGGCGAAGTCATAAGTCCCCATTTCTTCCTGGATATCGCCAAAAAAACCAAGCTTCACACCAGGATCACCAAGATAATGTTGTTACGAGCCACTGAGTTCATGAGCGTGAATCCTGTGGTGGTTTCGATCAATCTGTCCTTTGAAGACATTCAGGACCAATCGGTGCGGGACTACCTGGAGCGAATCTACAAAGAGAATCCTGCCATCTTTTCACAGTTGTGCTTTGAAATAACCGAATCCGAAGGAATTAAAAATTATGATTTGGTCTCCCGTTTCATCAGGGATATGAAGCAGAGGGGTTGTCAGGTGGCCATAGATGATTTTGGAACGGGATATTCCAACTTCGATTATATAATCCGTCTCAACGTGGATTTCCTGAAAATCGACGGATCCCTGATCAAATATATAATTCAAGAAAGAAAATCACGGGTGATCGTAGAAAACATAGTCGATTTCACGAAGAAAATGGGGATTAAAACGATTGCTGAATTTGTGGAATCCAAGGCCCTGTTGACCGAAGTCAAGAAGCTGAAAATCGACTACTCCCAGGGCTACCACATCGGCAGGCCAAAACCGGTAACCCGTGAAAATGGTAGTTATACGTCGGTAAAAAAAACCGAGGTCTCGCAACCCGAGGACAGTGGCAAACCCCTGGAACCCGAATAGAGACCTTAATATGCGGGTGGTGAAACCAGGGTGATCCGTTCTTTCCAAAAGCCCCGCTTCAGCACCTTGATCTTTGCAGATCGGCGCAAGGCCTCCAGAGCTTCCTCGATCTCCTCCTCCTGCCAGCCGGCGAGTGATCCGAAATCGGGGCAGGCGGCAAGACCGCCGGTGACCGCCTCGTAGCTCTTGCCGCCCTGAAGCAGTTTCACCGCTTGCCGCAGGGTGAAGCGCCGGCGGTTTCTGGAGACGAAACCCAGGATCTCCGCCTCTCCCTCCGCCTGCTCGAGCGGCCGGCCGGCGCAGACGTCACAGCCGCTGCATGAACCCGGCTCCTGGCCCAGGAAGCCGAGCAGCCGCTCCCGTCGGCAGCGGGTAGTGTCCAGGGCATAGCCCAGCATCTGGGCGTATCGGTCCGCGGCCAGGGGATCGAAAACCGGATATTCTTCATCGGCTGCGGGGGCCGCGGTTCCGGCGGAACCTTCACCTCCGCGATCCCGACTGAGCACCTCGGCAAAGCCGAGATCCTCCGCAGAACACAGGAGCACGGCCTCCACCGGACGGCCGTCCCGGCCCGCCCTGCCCGTCTCCTGCAGGTAGGCCTCGGGGGAGTAGGGAACGTCCAGGTGGATCACCGCCCTGATATCGGGTTTATCCACTCCCATGCCGTAGGCCGAAGTGGCCGTCAAGATCCCATCCGTGCTGGTTTTGTACCAGGATTCTATCCTTTCCCGCTCCTCCCGGCTCAAGCCGGCATGATAGAAACGGACGTCAAGATCGGGCATTCGGCGTCCCACGGCTCGGGCTGCCCGCTCGGCACCGGAGCGGGTGCGGCTGAAGACCAGAAGCGGTCGGGGGGTGGCTTCGACAAGACCAAGCAAGGTCCGCGTTTTACTGAGCGTGGGAATCACTGTATAGTGGATGTTCGGTCTGTCCGGATCCGCAGAGAGGATCGCGACCCTCTGATCCGCAAACAACAGCTCCTGAATGCGCTCCAGGATCCGGGGGCTGGCCGTGGCTGTGAAGGCGGTCAGGCAGCGTATCTTCAGGCTCGGCAGTATGGCTCCAAGCCGGAGGTAGGCAGGGCGGAAACTCTCCCCCCACTCGGAAACGCAGTGCGCCTCATCCACGACCAGATGCGCAATTATTGAATCTCCGAGCCACCGGTCGCCCCCGATCCTCTCGCGACTGATCCGTTCCAGGGTCTCCGGCGTGATGAACAGTAGATCGACTTTCCCGGCGCGCAGCTGCCCGTACAGCCGGCGGCGCTTCTCCTGACTCTGTCCCCCCCGCAGGGCATCCGCCTGCAGGCCCGCCTTGCGACAGCGCCCCAGCTGATCCTCCAGCAGGGACAGCAGCGGAACCACCACCACGGTCAGCCCACCGCCGATGCGGGCGGGCAGCTGATAGCACAGAGATTTCCCGGCACCGGTAGGCAGCACGACGATCTGATTCTTCTCCTCCAGGATGTTCGAAATGACGAAACGCTGGATCGGATAAAGATAGGGGATTGTGAAGTGGCGCCGAGCAGCCTCGGCGATGGGATCGGCCTGGGCTCTACTCTTTTTTGAAGCTGGTTCGGAAGAAGTAATCATCCATGATCTCGACCAGCTCAGGGGTGAATCCCACCTCCAGGCTGACCTTCTTGCCCCCCGAGCCCAGAGCGTCTGCAGCCGTCACTTTTCCGTTTATCACGAACTGATGGGTCTGGAAGTACAACTTGGAGGACAGGATCTGGCCGACCGACGGTGCGGGCATCCGTCCTGGAATCTCCAGAGCAACCTTGTTGACGCCTACGGAAATCAGCTTGGTCTGCACCCTTTGGCCGCCGATCTGGGATTCTACGAAGTCATTGAATCGCATGGTCCGCGCTATTTCTTCGTTCATCTCGACTTCCCGGTCCTTGTAGGTCACAAACTGCCCCTGGAGGGATTCGTAGGCCAGCAGGTAGTCTCCGATGATCTCGACCAGGTCATTGGGACAGTTTTTATACACCACCTCGAACAGACTTACGTTGTCCCGCCCCTTTACGGGTCCGAGGCGGGTGAGAGTCCCGCGTATAAAAAGATTAATCGGGTTCTTGTTCGTTGGCTTCAAAAAGGACATGTTGACCGAGGTCAACTTGTTCTGAAACTGCTGAAAGAAATTGATCTCATCCCGGCTCAGGATGACCAGAAGCACGACGCTCTCCATCGTCAACTGATAGGGGGCGCAGATCAGCATGTAGTCTTCCAGCTTGAGAAGTGTCTGGGATTGCTGAAGCCCCATCTTCTTTACAGCATAGGGATTGAATCGAATTGTCTGTTCGGAATACTTCTCTTTGTACTCCTGTAATCGGGTCGCCATATTGTAATTATTGTATTTACCTGGACAAAGAAGTCAAGCATCGCTATTCTCGTAGCCATGGCCGATTCTTCGGGAGTGCTTGGCGAAGGCAAACTGTCGCCGAAGCGACTGGAGCGACTCCTCGTTTTTACAGCCCCGAGCAGCCCCGAGATCCTCGTGGGGGCGGAGGTGGGCGAAGATGCGGCGGTGGTCCGAGGATCCGATCAGCTGATCCTTACAGCCGATCCCATTACATTTACAGAGGAGAATATCGGATTCTACACAGTGGCGGTTAACTCCAACGATATCGTCGCCATGGGCGGAAAGCCGAAGTATCTGACCACTACGATCCTCTTACCCCTGGGAACCGCCGAACAGCGACTGCAGACAATCTTCGAAGAGCTGAATGAAGCTTCCAGAAAAGCAGGGATTCTCTGGGTCGGAGGCCACACCGAGGTTACCTCCGCGGTCAATCGCGTCGTTATCTCCGCTCAGGCTATCGGTTTCCTCCACGGCAAGCCCACCCGTACATCCGACGCCCGTCCCGGCGAGCTGCTGGTGATGAGCAAGTGGACGGCTCTGGAAGCAACGACTCTGATCGCTCGAGAGAGACCTGAGATCAGCCGAAGACTCCTTGGCGACAAGGGCTACAGAGAGGTACTGAACTGGCTGTACCAACCGGGCATATCGATCGTGAAGGAGGGGGAGATCCTCTGCGGAACGAAATTGGGGGCGGCTCACGATCCAACCGAGGGAGGGATCGCGACCGGTGTTCAAGAGATCGCCGATAGCTCCCAAGTCGGTATCCTGCTGTATCGGGATCGCCTTCCCATCCGTCCTGAGACGGGGGTCCTCTGCGCACACTTCGGTCTCGATCCCCTGGGGGCACTGAGCTCCGGGGTGTTTCTGTTCACCGCTGCGCCTGCCCAGGCGCAGGAGGGCGCCCGGTTGCTGGAGCGCGGAGGAGTCCCGGCGGCGGTGATCGGGGAGATAACGGATCAGCGGGGAATCGTGGAGCTCGTCGACGGGGATGAACGCCGACCCCTACCCCTGTTTTCGAGAGATGAGATCATCAAGCTGGAATGATCGGCAAGCGGCCTCCAGGCCGGGCGCCGCTGCAAACCTGAGCTCAAGCGGCAACCCCTACCTCCCCGCCGTGTAGATCTGCTCCATGACGGCCCGGGCCAGGGCAACGGCCTGCCGGCGGGTACTGACAGGCCCCAGGGTGACGGTTTCCGAGAACAGCTGTGGACCCTGTTCACCTTTGCGCAAACTCACCGTTACTCGGTTCTCCGCCTCCCGTTTAAGGGCAAGATGGTAGAGAAATCCCGCCTGCTCATCAGCGGCCGGGGCGATCTCCGATCCTGAACGTTTCAGATGTTTCAGGCACCGCCGCAGGACCTTATCGCCTGTTTCGTGCCCGCCTACGACCAGAGGCAGGGCAAAACCGTTCTGCAGAAGACCGCCGGGATTCAGCTCGTACAAACGGTTCACTGCCAGCCTGCGGGGTGAGCTTCTGTTTTTTAGTAGCGGTATCAGGTCACGGAGGGCGTCGAAGATCCCCTCCCGCTCCCAAAAGGGATCCAGACCCTGGATTGAACGTTCCAGCAGTTCCCGGCTGCCCCTGATCCTGCCCTCCTCCTGTTGATAGTAGCACAGAACATGGGGGGCAACCTGTACTTCCAGATCTCGGGCCAACTCCAGGTACTTCAAAGCTACCCGGCGGTAGCGCTCGTTCGCCCTGTAGAACTCCCAGTAGGCATCCAGGTGATTTCCCTCTAGAAGATAGGAGCGGCCAATCCGCAGGGAGTAGGAGCGCAGCTTCTGGCGGTGGTAGTAGGCCTTCAGCCGATACTCCAGCGCGCGGGGGATCCATCCGAGCATAGGCAGGATGCCGCTGCGGGGCCGGGCTTTGCCGCTGCGGGCAAGTCCATCGTACACATCGGCCAGGATTTCGTGTATATCCTTGAGATGCCGCTCCACATCCGTTCCGTAGTAGTACATCCAGGACCTATCCCCTGAATCCAGCACCTCCTCGGCATAACGGCGGGCCAGCTCGAGCATTCCGAACTTCTGGTACAGCATCGCCAGGTTGACCTTGCTCAACGGGGTGGTGTCTTTCATCATAGCGGTCTGATACTCCGATAAAGCCCGCGAGAAATCCAGACGGGACTGGAACAGCTCTCCCCGGGCCAGGTGGCCCGGTGCCCGATCGAACATCTGGATCGATTCATCTGTATAGCGGAGCGCGGAGTTGTAGTTGTAGAAGCTGTGTTCCAGCAGCGAGAGGTTGTAGTAGGCAATCGAGGCGAAGTACAGATCTTCCCCCGTGAGAGCGTCCTCGATCGCTTCCAGGTAGAACCGCTTCGAGTTCTCATAATCGTACATACCCGAATAGAGGGTTCCCAGGGTCATGTACATGCCGCGATCCGGACCGAACTTCCTGAGAGCCTCTAAAAGCAACTCTTCCCCCTTCTCCAGCTGATGGGTCTTGAAGTACATCCAGCCCAAATCATCGATAGAGGTTACACTCTCCGGATACAATTCGAGGATCCGCTCCAGGGTGGTGATCGATTCCTGCTCCCGGTTCAGCTTCCCGTAGCAGCGGGATATCTGAACCAGAGTCAGGTACTCCTCCCCCTGCAGCTGCTCCACGCCCCGATACTCCTCCAGGGCCAGATTGTACAGCTCCTCGTCGTAGTACAGGTCCGCCAGCAGCAACTGCAGCTCGGCATTCCGGGGGAAGTGCTGCTTGCCCTCTTCGATGATCCGCACGGCGGTCTCGTAGTTCTCCGCTTCTATCGCCTCCTGGGCCCGCCCGTAGTACCAATCCGCATTCTGCTGTGTATGGGATACGGCCGGAAAACAGAGCAGGAGAAGGAGACAGAGCAGCAGGCTCATCCCACCCCCCTGCCCAGGAGATTGAGCGGGTTTAAAAAACCCAGGAGGCGGCGGAAGGGTGAAAAGCATCGTTTCAGGGAGGCGAGAAAACACCTGCGACTCTGCAGAGCCCGATCGAAGTCCTCCGCCTCAAAGATCTCGTCAAAAATACACTGAAGATACGCCTTCACCCAGCGGGAGAGGTGCAGGGGGTAGCGAGCCTCGACTCGCGTTGCAAACTCCAGCAGCGATTCCTCTCCGGATTTCTTCAGGCCCAGACCTTCCAGGCGGATCCGCGTAGCCGCAAACAGCCGTTTGATCTTCACCCGAGGATCCACGGTCAACGCGGCTCCCACAAGGGGGAGGCATTTCACCAGAGTGATGACGAACAGGTAGAGGGCGGGGAGGAGGAAATACCACAGCCGGGCAACGATCTTCAGCCCCCGGATCAGCTCTCCTCCCAAAAGGCGCATTCCGCTCTCCACCGCGATCGTCTCCGGTCTCTGCTCTTCCAAACTGTGTTGATTCTTCAGGATCTCCTCCAGCAGCCGGGCAAAGGTCTCGAAGTCGAAGCCGAACTGGATCGTGTCCTCCTCCCCGGGAGCGATGACCTGGGAAGATGGATCGAATTCGATCCAGCCGTACTCACCGAAGTACACCTCCACCCAGGCGTGAGCCTGATAGGCCCGGACCTCGTAGAAGTTCAAAATCTCCGTATCCGGATTCACGTAGAAGCCCACGGCGACCCGTGCCGGAATGTCCAGGCTGCGGCACAGCAGAGCCATGGCAAAGGCGAAGTAGGAACAGTAGCCCTTCTTGCTGGTGTAGAGAAAGTGGGACAGCTGATCTCCGTCGGCGGCCAGTCCCGGCATGAGAGAATAGTAGTAGTTGTTCTTCAGATAGTCGTGGACCCGCAGCACCTGGGTGAGCCGATGAGAGTCCTCGGAAGGCTGTGCAACCTGCAGGGCCAACTCCCGAATTCGCTCATCCCCGCCGTACTCCGTGTAGATCTCCAGCTCCCGACCGGATAAGGAATGGTCCAGCCTTGAGTCATCACCCCCGGAAGTTGCGCCGGCGTAAGCCAGCTCCTCCAAACTCGCGTCGCTGACACGGGAGATCACGCGGTAGATCCTCAGGAACGAGGAGGCATCCCAGTTGGTCAGGGGCGCCACCCGAATCGGATAGTTCATACCGATCAGGGAGGTCGGGTCGAAGTTGACGAAGAAGTATTCCTGATCAACCTCATGCCGGGCCAGATAGTCGGGGTCGGGAAAGTCCTCGGGGGAATCGGGAACGGTGACCGGCAGATCCTGCCAGCCCCTCTGCCCCGACGGAATGTGGTAAAAGCCCCGCTTCCTCTCGTATCCGGAGAGAATATACCTGCGCAGGAGGATCCTCTGCGCGGGCCCTTGCTTGCGAAACAGCAGCACCAGATCGTCGGACATCTCGATCTGGCTTTCCAGCCTGATAAACTGGGAAAAGTCGAAGCGGAACAGCGTCGGTTTCATCAATCCGCCGCCCAGCCGGACCGCCCCCTGATTGTAGCGTCCCAAAACCAAGAGAAGCACAACCAGGAGGAGGGGTATGAGCACCCAGAGAAAGGAAGCTGCAGAGCGGAGTGTCACCCTCCATCTCTCCGATCGGTCGCGGAAGCGAACCAACACCATCAGGAGGATGGCGAGAAACACAAAGACGAAGACGCCGTAGGAGAGAAGAGAGGGATGCCGGTAGAGGGTGATCCGGTAGTTGCCCTGGGGCCAGAACACTGCCAGCAGAAGCAGAGCATCGAAGCCGGCCTCCCAACGGACGAATTCGGGATAGCGGAGGGCAAGCAGGTTGAACAGCCAGACCGCTGTCCAGGGAAGCAGTCCGGGGAAAAAACCCTTATCGAAGGCAAAGAATAAAAAGTCCGTGTGCGGACCGGGGGACAGAGCTGCCTGGAATCGGAATACGAGGAAAAACAAAAGACGAAGGCAAAAAACAACAATGCCGAACAGCAGACAGGCGGCCCACAAACGCAATCGTAGCCTGTCCATCAACAGGGCAAGCAACACCGCCAGCACGAAACCGACACTCAAGAACAGCAGATCCAGATCGTCGCGGAAGTAAAGATAGGCGTGGAAGAACAGGAAATACAGCAGAAGATTCCGCACCAGGAAGATGCCCAGCTTCAACTCTCTAAACTGTTTCAACGCACAACCTTCCACTTTCCCCTTCGACTCCACCGTGCGATCTCCTGTTCCAACGTATTTCGATAATTCCGCAGTTCTTCACCTCCGAGTGGTGGAACCGGTCTGCCCCGTTCTGCAGGTGGGCGGAGTAGCAGGTTCCAAACCCGGCTGCGCCGAGGCTCCTCTGCGGGCAGCGGCAGATCGGAGAAAAACAGCTTCACCTCTGCGCCCTGTTCCTGCAAATCACCGAACACTCGGGAAAGGTTGCCGGAACCGGGGGAGGAAAAGAGGAGAATCTGGTGCGGATGCTGCTGCGGCAGCTCGAGGGCATATCGGTCGCTCCACCAGACCCCGGCCAACTCACCCAGCAGCTGGAGCTTCTTTTCCAGCGTGAGCTGTCTCAGCTGGGGCGAATCGCAGCGGGCGAAGAATACCTGATAACCCCGGGCCAGCACCTCCAGCACCGTGGCGGCGCAGAGTTCCACCAGGGTGTCCAGATAGTCCGCTTCAATCCGCGCGGGTACTACCTCGGTGGGCGCGGAATCGAGAATCACGAGAAAACGGTACTCCGGAGGAGGGGTCTCCTCACCAACGCGCAGGAACAGTTCCGAGGTGTGGGCAAAGACCTTCCAGTGAACCTTACGGATATCATCACCGGGGAAGTACTTCCGTACCTCCAGCAGTTCTTCGCTTCGCCTCTTCCGCCTCCCCCGATTTTCCTCCCCCCCTCCTTCCAGGCTGGAGGGTCGTCGAGCCGCTTCAGGCTGCACCGCCGGAAACACCCGGAGCTGCTCCGCCAGGGCAAGCACGACCGGATAGCGGGTGAAACCGAGCAGATCGCTCAGAACGACGTGGGCCTCCCGGCTGCGATAACAACCCCGGTAGGGTGGAGAAAATTCGAACATATGGCGATTGCTGCCGCCTTTCAGGTCGCTCGACAGGCGCAGCGGGTCCCTACCCGCCCAGTGCAGAAGAATCTGGAACCGGATCTTGATTCCCGGAGCTCGGCAGCGGGGAAGTTCGGCGCTCAATTCCGCCGTGGTCGGGCTTTGGGGGAACACACCGGCCGTCGACAGGGTGAAATCCACCGGGTCCGGTGTCTTTTCGAAGAAACGCCGTAGAACCGACTGCATGATTCGATTGGCCAGGAGGCTGTACACGCCGAGCAGGGTGAAGGCGCTGCCCCAAAGGATCGCCGCCAGCTCCATACGCAAAGCTCCGATGATCAGGATCATCGAGGATAGGAGGAAGAAGAGGACTCCCCACCGGGTAAAGGAAAATAGCTTTCTAAGAGTGCGCTTAGTAGGCGATCCTTGATAACTCATGGAGGGTAATTTCCCGAATCAGAGAAGGGGCATCGATGCGGATGTCTTTCAGCCGCATACGGTGAGAGAGCACCAGGGGAGCCAGCTCCAGGAAATCCTGATCGATGCAGTAGCTCCTGCCTCGAATCAATGCAAAAGCCCGGGCTGCTTTGACCAGCATCAGGCTGGCCCTGGGCGAACAGCCCAGCTCGATTCCCCGATGGCGCCGGGTGGAAACGGAGACCCCGACGGCGGTCTGCAGGAGCCGTTCGTCACAGAATATCTTCTCCACGGTCTTTCTTGCCTGCAGGATCTCCGACTTGGAGCAGATGGGCTTGACCTTGGGCATGATCGTTGCCGAGGGGTCGTCCCGTACGATGCCGATTTCATCCTCTTCTCCTGGATAGCCGATGGAGATCCTCATGAGAAAGCGATCCAGTTGTGCCAGAGGCAGGGAGTAGG
>Ga0315554_1002324_pt1 | contig 10982 bp, 10 predicted proteins | sample SalMarSW160370MG_FD_202114 | JGI IMG/M metagenome (GOLD analysis project Ga0315554, IMG submission 202114) | Salt marsh sediment microbial communities from the Plum Island Ecosystem LTER, Massachusetts, United States - Salt Marsh Sediment SW1603-70 ... | reverse complement strand
AGCGCGAACCCAAGCCGCAACCCGAATCGAAACCTGAGTCGCAGCCCGAGCCCGAACCTCAGCCCGAAGCCAAGCCGGAACCAGTTCGTGCTTCCAAAGCCAAACCGATAAAATTGGAACCTTCCGAGGTGCTCGATCTTGCTCGACAATCGTTTGCTTCAGACGACCTCGAACAAGCAATTACACATTACACCGAACTCATCAAGCGCAAGAAAGAACTCAAAGCGGTCATCGAGGATATCAACCTGGCGTTGGATCGTGAGCCAGAAGTGCCTGACTTATGGCAACTGCTCGGAGACGCCTACATGAAGGACGATCAACTGCAGGAAGCGATCAAGGCATATCAGCGGGGTACGGAGGTCGCATAAAGTCCAATTAAGAAATTTCCTTCAATACGTTGGATATTCAATATAAAAAAGGCCATCGAAAACATGGCCTTTTCAGTTAAACCACTCAGCAAGTTTCCCTATCGGCTCTACTGTCGTTACAGGTGAAATCTTAATTCCCAGGATACCTCTCGCAAGTCACTGAATCCGCAGAAGGACTTTGCCTTCCTGCCACAATTCCTCGAGTTTATAGTAAGCCCGTAAGTCCCCCGAAAATAAATGCAGGATTACGTCGCCGTAATCGATGAGTATCCAACCGCTGCTTGCATCCCCTTCGATACTGTAGGGATTTTTCGAATGCTTTTCTTTCACTCGTGCGTGGACTTCATCTGCAAGCGCCTTGAGTGTACGCTCACTGCCCGCAGTGCAGATCACGAAATAATCAGTGAAGGAGCATACTCCCACCAGATCCAGAAGCAGAATATCGTCCCCTTTTTTCTCATCGAGTGTTTCCACAATGGTGTGTGCAAGTTCTAACGCAGCTTCCGTCATTCGCTATTCGCCTGGTCCATTCGACGATATAAATGAAGCGGCTACAGATACGGCTTCTTCTGGAGTATCCGCCTCATAGATATCGGCATACGCTCCGCGATGATCCTCCGCCCGCCAAGTATTCAGTCCGACCACTTTCTTTCCCATTTTTAAAGCAATCGCTATCTCTGACAAGGTACCATATCCTCCCCCGATTGCGATCACGACCTGTCCCGCAAGAATCACCAGCACGTTGCGCGCATGGCTAAGCCCTGTCGGCAGTGCGATGGTTATGTATGGATTTGCGTCTCTTAAATCCAACCCGGGCAGGATTCCGACGGTTAATCCACCCGCCTGAATCGCACCGCGGCATGCCGCCTGCATCACCCCGCCACGCCCACCACAAGCCAGGATCATTCCCCGTTCGGCAAGCAAACGCCCAACTTTCTCGGCATCTGCATCCTGTTCCGGAGAGCTTTCTCCAGCTCCGATCACAGATACAACGGGTTTACGCTCGAGATTCAAACGGCCTCCTCGAGGGCAGCCACAGATAACTGGCTGTAGACAGCTCCGGCCGGGTGAAGATCGCTGCGCATCAGGCGAATACCCCGAACCTGGACGACGCCTATCTGTTCTACTTTAACCTGGGCGAGACTCTCGGCCAGTTCAGTTCTTGCATCTCGATCAGCGTTGCGTTTCACGCGGCCGATTGTGAGATGCGGATGGAATCTACGCCGCTCGCGCGGAAAACCCAGGCCTGCAAGTTCATCCTCGAGATCAGATTGTAAGCTCAGCAGGACGCCGCTGGGCTCGCGGATACCGATCCATAACGTGTGAGGGGAGTTCAGTTTTGGAAAACAGCCAAAGGAAACGATTTCAAACACAAACGCAGCGTGACGATCGGCCGATCGTTGTATGGAATTGGTAATTTCTGTGAGTTCGTTCGAAGGGACGTTCCCCAGGAATTTCAACGTCAGGTGGATGTTATCTTCCCGCACCCAACGGATCACGCCATGCGGCACGACTTCCTTGATACTTGCAATTTGTTGAGCCAATCGCTTAACGATATCTTCAGGCAGGCTTATGGCAATAAAACAGCGGACGTCACGCAAGCTGATTTCCTGGTCGTATCCTTACAGAATCGGCGCTGCTCTCCGGCTGGCCGTCATCGATACGTTTTTACTGTTTACCGTGTGATATTCGGATGCGGGGCATTATACCATGGCGGGCACTTGCAATTTGGAGGACAATCAGTGCCTCCGCCTATCAAACGAAGGGACGATATTGCTTGCCAATAAATGGAAAGTGGAATTAACGCCCCTGCGTTGTTATTTCTAGACAAAATTAGTACAATTTCAACATGACAGCAACGTTGAATCGACGGAGTTTCGTCAAACTCTCCGCATTGGCTGCCAGCGGGATGGTCTTCAAACCACTTCCCCCAATCGAGTCCAACGGACCTGTTGGTTTGGGGCGAGTGACCGTTGCCTCGATCGGGCTTTACAGCGAACCTACATTCAAGGCGACCCGTCGAGCATACATCAAGCGAGATACGCTGTTGACACTGCTTGAACGCGTCCGTGCAGACGATGGTCCCGTTCACAATCCGATTTGGTTTCAAATTTCCGACGGATACGTTCATTCTGGTCAGATCCAATGCGTGAGTTGGAAACCTGCACAGCCCCGCGAAGACTTGCCCGAAAACGGTGCGCTCTTCGAAGTCTGTGTTCCGTTCACGCGCACGTACCGGAAACCCGATCCGCAATCCGATCCACTTTACCGCCTGTATTATCAATCTACAGCATGGGTCATCTCGGTCGAAAAAGGCAGCGACGGAAGAACGTGGTATTGCCTGCTCGATGATCTCCTAAAGTACCGCTACTATGCGCGCGCCGAACACCTCCGCTTCGTCGAGGCGGAAGAACTGGAACCGATTTCCACACATCTGGAACCGCATGAAAAACGTCTGGAGGTCTCTCTGGCCTACCAAGAGTTGCGCGCATACGAGAAGGATGAACTCATTTTCCGTACGAGCATCTCGAGTGGAATCCCCAGCCAGGATCCAGGCCCAAATGGCATCCCCACCGCTACGCCGCGGGGCAGATTCTACATTACCAAGAAAACACCGCTGCGGCATATGGGAGATGGACATCTCACACCAAGTCTGGAAGCCTACGAACTTCCCGGAGTCCCCTGGGTTTCCTTCTTCCATCACACGGGCGTGGCGTTCCACGGCACGTACTGGCACACGGATTTTGGCCGTCCCAAAAGCCACGGTTGTATAAATATGCGCTCCGAAGAAGCGAAGTGGCTCTTCCGATGGTCGACACCGGTGATCGAGGCCGACGAAATGCTCAAAGCTGGCCACGGGACGACTGTGGACGTGTTCTGACCCCAACGAGATCTCGACTCTGATCCTTCGCGATGAATCGATGAACGTTTATTTCGGTTTATGCGGAAGAATGGAACGCGTACGGGGAGATTGCAGTGGCAAGCTGAAACGCTTATTCTTCGTCTTCCCCACCGACGAGATCGAGTATGTCGGAGAGTTTCCCGGTATCGCCGTAGCCTGAGGCGCCCCGACTCATGGCTGCCCTTCCTTCCTCCTCGCTGAGTACATCGGCGAGAACGAAGATGGTGCTGTCCTGCGAGAGTTGGCGTAAGCCGCGCAGCAGCCAATAATCACGCTCCTGCGCCAGATGAACGTTCACAAGCACGAGACCGGGTTCGACTCTTTCGGCCAGTGCCAATGCTTCTTCCGGTCCTGTCGCTACGGTCACACGGTGACCGTGAGCCTGGATCATCATCACCATGTTCTCCCGTGTCGCTTCATTCGCCTCGGCCACGAGGACACGAGTGGCCGGCTTGAAGCCCGAGTGCAGCACTGCACGCACGGTGGCCAGGAGTGCGCCGGTACCGACCGGACGGACGAGAAAATTCGCCGCACCCAGATGTATGCCCCCATCCGGATCGCTCGTCGTGGTTAAAAATATCAACGGAATACTCTGGGCAATGCGGTCGTGCTTCAAAACCATGGCGATGTCCATCGCCGTCGGATCACGCGCCAGTAAATCGAGCAAGATCAAATCCGGGTGGCGTTCTCGTGCCAGCGGCAGGACGTCTCCGGCGCTGGAGGCCTCGAAGATCTGGTATCCTGCGGTTTCAAGCTCCTTGACGAGCAGGTCACGGATTGCTGGCTCTTCCACCAATACGAGAATCGAGTTTCTGGATTCGCCTCCCTCGGGAAGTCGATCCTCCACGATCCGCCGCAAAGGTTCCACGTCGGCATCCCGGACCTGAGTCGCCTGCAAAGGTAATGCCAGATGCAAGCGTTTCCCATGTTCCTCATCACCAAGGAGCCATAAATGTCCTCCGAAAGTCGAAATGATATTTTCACATTGGGATAAACGGAAAACGTTATCCGCGCGAGCCTGGGTGAGTTCTTCTCTCTCGGCTGGAATTTCTATGATCGGCAAGGAGATTTCCGGGCTGACGTTGCTTATGGTTACGATGATCCAGGGGGCACGACTCTGAAGGGCGTACATTTTTTCTTCCGAGAGATCATATGCATTCAACTGGTCCCCGGCCGATACAAATTCGGCACGCACGCGCACTTCATCGTGTGTCGAGGTTTGCACGATGTACGCTACGAGGCTGGCGATAACCTTAACCAGGCGATCTTCATCCCCTTCGATCGCCGGCAAATGGGCGGGATATTCCGACACAACGGAATAATTCGCATCGCCAACCATGTCTGCGACGAGACTGATCGCCTGCACCATAGCTGACGGTAAGTGAATCGCATTATTTTCCATAATGCCCCAAAAGCGCTTCCTGCGAAGATCGTGCGCCGCACGACTTCCCCCTGCAGGTATCATGCTAACAATATCCTAATTCGGGATCAAGTCACCTTGCGATCCCCTTACAAGTTGGACAACCCCTGCCATGAGAAGTACAATCTGGTCCATGCAAGCACAGTTTGCAGCCGCGAAGATCGGAAAATATGCGACCTCCGAAAGCGGAGACACACTTGAAATGGTAGAACGCCCGAGTGGCGGATTGTCTTTTGTCTTGGTCGACGGTCAAAGATCAGGTAAATCCGCGAAGGCGATATCCAACATCGTGGCCAGAAAAGCGATCAGCCTGCTCGCCGATGGCGTTCGAGACGGCGCAGTGGCGCGAGCCGCTTCGGACTATCTGTATACCCACCGGGCCGGCAAAGTGATGGCGACACTCAACATTATATCCGTCGATTTGCTCAGCCAGACTCTCGTCATCGTTCGCAACAATCACGCGCCCGTGATCTTGATTCAAGAAAACGAAATTCAAGAGATCGACGATCCCGTAGAGCCGGTCGGAATTCGGAAAGCAATCCGCCCGTCGATCCACGAATATCCGCTTAACGAGGGTCTGGCAGCGATCGTTTATACCGATGGGTTGATGTACGCCGGTGAGCGCATAGGGCAGCGCATGGACATCAAACGATGTGTCCAAGATCTCCTCAGAGTCGGCCTGCCGGATCCACAGGAATGGTCCTCGTTTCTCTTGAATCGAGCCGTGGAACTCGATGAAGGGCGTCCTGGGGACGACATCAGCGTTCTCGTCTTGTGCATCCTGCCCGACGACAAGAATGACGTACGCTATCTCTACGCGCGCATGCCCTTGAAGTAAGGGGATGATCTGGTCGAGATGAGTGAAAATCACACCCGTCCGACGATCGCCATCGTGGGTCCCTGCGCTTCCGGAAAGACCACGCTGGCAGCTTCCCTCAAAGCTAAAAATCTTGCCGCACGACAAATCGCGCAAGAACACTCTTATGTGCCAAACATGTGGGAAATCCTCACCAAACCTACGGTGCTCATTTACCTGGATGCATCCTACCCGGTATGCACGCAGCGAAAATCTCTGTCCTGGACGGTTGAAGAGTATGAAACACAAAAACACAGGTTGCGGCATGCATACGCGAATTATCATATCTACATCGACACGGATGAATTGTCTGCGGACGAAGTACTGCAACGGTCGCTGCAGGCACTGCGAGATATCGGCATCGAGGCCGGGTGATATCCGAAGGAAAATTTGCTTCCCTCTCCCTATCGATTTTCGAAAAGGCCGTGTGTTTATTGGTTCGGAGCGATGATGGTTGACTTCATAGGGACGCAGAAAGGATCTCAATCGCCCGCGTGAACAGCCTGTTATTCCGGTACAGGAGGCAGTATAATCAGACCGTATTGCCAGCTCTCCGAGACAGGAGTGGCTGGTTTTTCATGAGCGCAGGAGGAATACATTTCGATGTTCAAGAGCTACTACAGACGCTTCGTTTTCATCCTGATCATTATCGCCGTTGCAGCATGGATCGTACTTCCAAGCAACCCGGGAATCCACCTGTCATCCTGGCAAAAAGAGTTCAAGGTCGTCCAAGGACTGGACCTGCAAGGCGGGCTACGCGTGCTGCTTGAAGCGGATCTTCCCGCAACGACAGAAATCGCAGCGGATCAACTGGACACCGCGGCATCGATTATCGAGAAGCGGGTGAACGCGCTTGGCGTTACAGAACCCATCGTCCAGGTAGCCGGTACGCGTCGTATCCTGGTCGAACTTCCCGGGATTGGGGATCCGGCGGAGGCCGTCGCAACCCTCAAAGAGACGGGACTGTTGGAATTCATCGAGATGAGTATAGATGATGTATATACACTCGCTCCCGGACAACGCATCAAAACTGATTTCGGATTGGTCACGAGTGAAGCAGCAACGGAGAATCTTCCAACGGCCACTCCGCCTGTCGAAGAGCAAGCTACACCTACTGAAGAATTCGCTGCTCCCACACCGTCTGAAGGTGAAGCACAACCTACTCCAAGCGGGGAAGAAACCACCAACCAACCCGCAGAGAAGATTTTTCACACCGTTCTCACCGGTGCAGCGTTGGAAAACGCTGGTGTGACAAGAGATTCAGTCGGCAACATTTCCGTTGGCTTGACATTTACTCCTGAGGGCGCAAAGATTTTTTCTGATTACACCGCATCACACATCGGTGGAATCCTGGGAATCGTCCTGGACAAGCAGCTCATCTCCTATCCCCGGATCACACAAGCCATTCCAGGAGGTAACGCCTCCATCACTGGTAATTACACCCTGGAAGAGGCAAACAATCTGGCCGTTCAACTTCGCTACGGTTCTCTGCCCATTCCCCTGAAAATCGTCGAGAATAAAACCGTCGGCCCGACCCTTGGTCAGGACTCACTTCAGAAGAGCACGGTTGCGGGCCTCGTGGGGCTAAGTGTCGTGATGGCTTTCATGATCTTGTACTACCGGCTTCCCGGTTTTTTGGCCGATCTAGCGCTGCTGTGTTATGCGACGATCACATTCGCGCTCTTCAAAGCCATTCCCGTTACGCTCACGCTGCCCGGTATCGCAGGATTTGTCCTCTCGATCGGCGTGGCTGTGGACGCGAATGTGCTCATATTCGAACGCTTGAAGGAAGAACTGCGCAGCGGACGCAATTTACACAAGGCCATCGACCTCGGATTTTCGCGCGCCTGGCCTTCGATACGAGACTCCAATATTTCAACCCTGATCACCTGTCTGATCCTGTATTGGTTCGGTAATACCTTCGGCGCCAGTATCGTGAAAGGTTTTTCCATCACGCTGGCCCTGGGTGTTTTGGTCAGCCTGTTCACTGCGATCACCGTCACGCGGACCTTCCTGCACATCGTGCTGGATAACATTCGCTTCGCGGAACACCCGCGTTGGTTCGGAGTTTAGGAGCTGCACAATGTTGAACATCGTCGGCAAACGTTATTGGTATTTCGCCCTTTCCTTGATCGTAATCGTCCCCGGCGTCATCGCACTTATCATCTGGGGATTACCCCTCGCGATCGACTTTACGGGAGGGAGCATTTTGGAAGTGCGCTTCGATTCCGGCTCACCTCCTGCTCCGGCAGAAGTCGTCGGTTTGTATGACGAACTCGGCGTCCTCGATCCGCTCGCACAAAGCGCAGGCACGACAGACATCGTCGTGCGCAGCAAGCTGATCGACGACACGACCAAGGCTTTGATCATGAATGAAATGGAGAAGCGATTCGGAGGACCGATCACGCTACTTCGCTTTGATTCGGTTGGACCATCGATTGGAATTGAAGTCGCACAACAGGCAGCGGGCGCAATCGCTTTCGCCGCGATCTTCATTCTCATCTATATCACCTACGCCTTCCGCGGTGTGCCCAACGCAAGACGCTTTGGAATCGCCGCCATCATCGCCATGCTCCATGACGTCGCAGTGGTCATCGGTATGGAAGCGATCCTCGGTCACTTTCTCGGATGGGAAGTCGATGCACTTTTCCTGACTGCGCTGCTTACGGTGATCGGCTTTTCGGTTCACGACTCGATCGTGGTCTTCGACCGCATCCGTGAAAATCAGCGCCTCCACCGCAGTCTCGACTTCGAAGTACTTGTCAATCACTCCATCGTTCAAACGCTCGACCGCTCGATCAACACACAACTTACGGTGATGTTGACGTTGCTGGCGCTGCTGCTCTTCGGTGGCGTAACCACACGGCACTTCGTTACCATCCTGTTGATCGGTGTATTTAGCGGAACGTACTCCTCGATCTTCAACGCATCTCCGATTCTCGTGGTCTGGGAAAATCGGGAATGGCAGCGGTGGTTCCGGCGCAAGAGTCCGGCCGCAGCCTAGGATTAAACGAAACTTCCCGGAAGCAAGCGGCTCCCGGGAAGTTTTTTTTACGGAATGAATTATTATTCTTTGGACGGCGGTAACGGCGGCCAGGGGGTGTCGTCTCGACGGGTGGTGGATGGTTCCTTTCCGTTCTCTATCGTCTCTGCGTCCAACAAAACACCATTCTCGGAATCCAATCGTCCGCTCATTCCGGCTGAAGCACCGCCTTCAAGCATGGCAATCAATTTCTCGAACGCCTTCTCTCTCTCGATCGGATCCGGCTTCCCTTCATACGCCGACTCGACTTCTTCTTCGGAAAAGATTTTCGTAGCGTAAGGATCGGTTTCCAAATCGGATTCGGGATCTCCCAAATCCTTGGATACGCTATTCGTAGGGGCATCCGACATCCGGACTTCCATCGCTCCGATTGACTTTTTTTGGACAGCGTCGAATAATTTCCCACTTTTTGTACGACCGTTCCCGCCATGCTGTTGTTCGCCAATCGGTGATGCACCTCTATGGGCATCATTCGGAAGATCCTGGGCTGATTCCTTTTCACCCTCTACTGCAGATGTATCTTGCGCCTCCACCTTCGATTCCTGGGACTCTGCAGGCAATTGCGCGAGTTGTTCGATTTCTGAAACTTGAAGCCGCAAAAATTGCAGAGAACTGGAAAGATCGCTGCGCTGCTGGTTCTTCTCGAGCCAATCGATGCTTCGGCGAATTTTTTCCAGAGGTTCCACCAAACCTGGATCGAAATGGACTTCCTGTGAACCGATCTCGCGAACAATCACCACACGGCGTTTCGATTCATCAATGAGCGGCAACTCCACAGACCGTAAGTTCAAGATGTGATCGCCGAGCGTCACCCGGGTCTCCCACGAACCGCCCGCAGCATGCGCCTTCACGATAAAATCGCGAATGGGTTGATTCTCAGAATTCAACTCGATCGTCAACCAGTTTTCTGCCACCGGACTGCGGAGTCTTATGCGGCCATCATCCCCGACAACGATGACCCCATCCGGCAAAGCGCCGAGTAAATCCATCAGTTCCTTGTGACGTTGGCGCAACTGCTGCACTCGTTCGGTGACTTCTGCTTCAAGCAGATCCCCGCGCTTGCGCTGCGACGCCACCATGCGCTGATTGGCCAGGATGAGCTTGCGAAATTCGAGTGCTCTGGCAATCATGTTGTTGAACACGCTGATGTGATCGAAGGGCTTGGTCATGTAGCCAAAGGCGCCTTTGTTTAATGCCTCCACGGCGTTATCCAAAGTCGCTGAAGCCGTGACAACGATGACCTGACAGTACGGATCCCGTTCCTTCGCTCGCCGCAGAAGGGCCAAACCTGTCACACCGGGCATGTAAATGTCGGTAACGATCAGGTCGTAGTTGTTGTGTTCGATGAGCTCCAATGCCATCTGTCCATCGTTGGCGCGATCCGGATTAAGGCCTGCTTTCTGCAGACGGCGCACCATGATGTTCTGAAGTTGTGGATCGTCATCGGCGACCAAAGCTTTGATTTCAATCATCGTTCCATTCCTGCCCCTTGGATTTCATGCCGTCATGCGCTCAGGCTTCATCGGATGACAAGCGCACGCGCCTCATCATCGCCTGCCACTATATCGGTGGTCACGATTCCGTCACTGTCAAACGTAGTATCAAGCGAACCATCCGTGTTGTAACGCACGACGGCGATGTAGGTATTTCCGTTCGTTCCAAACCCTGCGACGACGATCGCACCGTCGGATTGAACTTCGACATCGTAAGCCCAATCGTCGCCACCGGTAAAAATATCCGTCGTCAGCGACCCGTCACCGTCGAAAGTCGTGTCCAGGCTGCCATCGTCGTTGTAACGCAGCACGGCAAAGTCGACGTTCGTATCCGCATATCCGGCGACGACGATCTTCCCGTCGGACTGCAGCGTAATGCCGTATGCACCTTCGTTGTCTCCCACAGAGATGTTGGTCGTTACGATGCCATCCCCGTCGAATGTCGTATCCAAACTGCCATCCGAGTTGAAACGCACCAGCGCCAGACGCTCGTGGCCCGAAAAACCGTTGATGACGAATCCCGCCAGTATAATCTTGCCGTCTGGCTGAAGCACCATCGCACGTGCTTCCTCGTCCTCACTGGCGCCCACGTTTGCGCTGGCGATACCATTGCCGTCGAACGTGGTGTCCAGGCTGCCGTCGGTGTTGTAGCGCAACACCATGAAATTCGCGTCTGCGCCGACATATCCCCAACCCCCGACGACGATCTTCCCATCCGGTTGCAGCGCGCCGGCGAGTCCCCGGTTCTCCGCCGAGTTGACGTTCGTCGTCACGACCCCGTTCGCATCGAAAGTCGTATCCAGGCTGCCGTCGCTGTTGTAACGCACGACGGCGAAATCGTTGTCCGTGCCGTTGTAGGTGGATCCGATCACCACGATCTTTCCATCGGGCTGAATGGCC
>Ga0315554_1002323_pt1 | contig 10989 bp, 11 predicted proteins | sample SalMarSW160370MG_FD_202114 | JGI IMG/M metagenome (GOLD analysis project Ga0315554, IMG submission 202114) | Salt marsh sediment microbial communities from the Plum Island Ecosystem LTER, Massachusetts, United States - Salt Marsh Sediment SW1603-70 ... | reverse complement strand
CGCGGCCCAAAAGACCGGAGCGGACAGCTAGGCCTTGACCAAAGAGCCGGTATACCTCTCTCTGGGAAGCAATCTCGGCAAGCGGGAGCAGAACCTGGCCGCCGCCGTGAAAGCCCTCGGCCTGATGCTTTCGGAAATTCGCTGCTCCTCGATCTATGAGACCCGTCCCATGTACGTGGTGGGACAGCCGAAGTTCCTCAACATGGTGGTTGCCGGTCTCTGTGCTCTCGCGCCTACGGAGCTTCTGCAGCGGATCCTCGCCATAGAGCTGCAAATGGGCAGGCATCGTGACAATTATGCGCCCAAGGGTCCCCGGATCATCGACATCGATATCCTGCTGTTCGGCCGCAGGATCGTCAACCAGGACGATTTGAGCATTCCCCATCCCCGCTTGAAGGAACGACAGTTCGTGCTGATCCCCCTGCTGGAGCTGGAGCCGGATTTGCGGGATCCGGAGAGCGGACATCCTCTGGCGGAGAGCCTGGAGAGCCTGGAAGATCAAGGCGTTTACATCTTCAGAGCTTGAGCATATACTCTTGAGCAAATCGCAAAATCAATGGCAGACAATTCTCATACGGATAAACACGAGTTCAAACTGGAAAGCTTCGAAGGTCCGCTGGATCTTCTGCTGTTCTTGATAAAGAAATCAGAGATCAACATCTATGATATACCAATTGCCACGATCACCGAGCAGTACCTCGAGTATCTCAACTACGCCACCAAGATCGATCTGGAAAACATCACCGAGTTCTACCTGATGGCTGCCACGCTTCTGTACATCAAATCCCGGATGCTCCTGCCCGTGAAGTTCGCCTTCGCCGATGAACTGGAGGATCCCAGGACCGAGCTGGTGGAACAGCTGATCGAATACCAGAAGTACAAGAAGCTGAGCGAGCTGATAGAGGCAAAGGAGCAGGAGGCGGAATGGTCGCTGGAGCGCAAGGCCACTCAACCCATTCTGCCGTTCACGGATGAGGAGCTGTGGGAACAAGTCACGGTCTGGGACCTGCTGAAGACCTTTTCTTCGATCCTCTCCTCGTTCCCGGCAGAGCGGGTTGTCGACATGTACGAAGAGGTGACCGTGAACGAAAAGATAACGCTGATCTACGAGCTGCTCGATTCCATGGGAGAGTTCATGTTTACAGATTTGGTGATCAAGAAAAGCTCGATCATGGAAGTGATCTGCGCCTTTCTGGCCATTTTGGAGCTGGTGAAGTCCGCCGTGATAATGGTTTTTCAGAACAAGGTATTCGGAGATATTCTTCTCAAGGGTAAGGAATCGGGGGAGCGCGATGAGCCTTGAGCAATCAGCGGCGCTGGTGGAGGCCGTGCTGTTTCTGGAGAATGAGCCGGTGGATACAACCGCCCTCGGACGCATCACCGGGTTGAACCGCCGGCAGGTGCTCGAAGCGATCGAAGAGCTGCGTCGAAGGTACACCGGTGAAGCCCACGGGCTGGAGATCGTGGAGTTGGGGGGGGGATACACGTTTACAGTAAAACAACAGCTGTGGGATTTGCTCAAACCTCGCTACGGAAAGCGGAGTGAGGGAAAGTTCTCCCGGGCCGCCCTGGAGACGCTATCCATTATCGCCTACTCCCAACCGGTAACCCGGCAGGAGATCGAGAGCATCCGCGGAGTGTCGGCCGACGGGATGATCAAACTGCTGTCGAGCAAGAACCTGATCAGAGAAGTCGGCAAGAAGCAAGTCCCGGGTCGTCCGGTTCAGTACGGAACCACGAAGGAGTTTCTAAAGACCTTCCGGCTGGCCAGCATAGCGGACCTACCGAAACTCGATGAGCTGGACGCAGAGAAGTTCGAGTGAGTGAACAGATCCGACTCCAGGTGTATATGGCTCGCTGCGGCATCGGCTCCAGACGGGCTTGCGAACTCTACATCCGCGAGGGCAGGGTAACCGTCAACGGCCTGACCGCCGAATTGGGTACCAAAGTTACGCCCTCGGATCGCGTGGCCCTGGACAACCGTCAGCTTCATCCCGAGACACAGAAGATCTACCTGGCGATCAACAAACCTGCCGGGTACCTCTGCGCCAACAGCGACAGCCGCGGCCGTCCGCTTCTACTCGATCTACTGCAGGATATTCCACAGCGGATCTTCCATGTGGGCAGGCTCGATCTCCGCTCCAGCGGCTTGATTTTTTACACAAACGACGGCAATTTTGCCAAAACCGTATCTCATCCCTCATCCAAAATTGAAAAGGAGTACCAGGTCGAAACCAAGAACCCGTTTCCCGAGGAACTCCTGTCGAAGTACAGGCGGGGATTAACCATCGGCGGAGAGCGCTATCGTTTGCGTAAGTATCAGTACAAAACACCGAGGAAGGTGGTTCTCATCCTGATCGAGGGGAAAAATCGAGAAATCCGACGGGTATTCGAGCATTTCGGTTTTTTCCCCAGTAAAATTCACAGGGTTCGGATCGGCTGTGTGCATATACGGGGGATTCCGGCGGGAGGGTATCGACCGCTGAGCCGGAAGGAAGTCGATTGGTTTTTCTCTGTCGGCGCAGGGGCCGGCACGGGGGCGGGAGAGGAGACAACACGATGATTGTGGCAATTGACGGTCCGGCCGGAAGCGGCAAGAGCACGGTTGCTCAAAAAGCGGCGGCTTCCGTGGGATTCGGCTACCTGGACTCCGGAATGCTGTATCGAGGGATCTCGAAGGCTGTGCTGGAATCGGGTAAAGATCCTGAGGATACGGCGGTTGTGATTCAGATCGCCGCCGGGCTCCGTTTCGAGATGTCGGACAAGCAGCTGCTGATGGACGGTGAGCCCCTGACCGGGATCCAAACCGACCGCGTCGATCTCTGGTCGGCGATCCACTCGAGGATTATAGAGGTTCGCAAAATCGTGAACAGACAGATCCGGGATATCGTCGGCGAGCGGGATTTTCTAGTAATGGGTCGGGACATCGGTACGGTGGTTTTTCCCGACGCGGTACTGAAGATATTTCTCGACGCTTCGATCGAGGCCAGAACCGAACGGCGCCACCGTCAGGACCGACAGGGGAGCAGCGGACAGGAGGCCGAGCAGGTTCGCCGCAGCATCGAGGAGCGGGATGAGATCGACAGGCACAAACCCTTCGGCAGGCTGGAGCAGGCACCCGACGCCCTCTATATCGACACTTCGGACTTGACCATAGATAAAGTTTGTGACAGAGTAGTACGGGAAATCCTCAAGTATACGAGTATACGATAAATCAATCGGGAGCATAGTACGGGCAATGACCTCTATAGAATTGACAAACGGCGATGAATTCAACGAGCAGCGCCTGAGAGAAGAATATCTGCAATCCCTTGCCCAAGTCGCAGAAGGCCAGATGGTGCCCGGGCAAATCGTTCAGGCCGACAGCGAGTTCGTGTACGTGGATGTCGGGCTCAAGTCTGAAGGTAAGATCCCGATTGAAGAGTTCGAGGAAACCCCGGCGATCGGAGAAACCGTATACGTCATTCTTCTCAACCGCGAGAGTCGTCGCGGGGAGGTTGTCGTATCCAAAAAGAAGGCGGATGAGAAGTTGTTTTGGAAGAACCTTCGCATCGCCTTTGATCAACACGAACCGGTTCCGGGTACGATCTCCAGGCGCATCAAGGGCGGTTTTGAAGTGGATTTGGGCAACGGCGTAACCGCCTTCCTGCCGCTTTCCAAAACCGATGTTTTCCGCGTAACCGATACCGACGAGTACGTAGGTATGGAATCCTCCTTCCTGGTGGAGCGGCTGTACCATCACAGCAAGGTCAACATCGTCGTCAACCGAAGACAGTGGCTGGAGCAGGAGAACAGCCGGCGGCGGGATGAGTTCTTCCAGAACACGGAAATCGGCGACGAAGTGGAGGGAGTTGTCAAAACCTTTACCTCCTTCGGCGCGTTCATCGATCTGGGAGGATTCGACGGGCTTCTTCACATCAATGACATGAGCTGGGGACATCTCAATTCACCCAAGGAGATCGTTTCCCTGGGCGATGAGATCCGTGTAAAGGTGATCCGCCTCGATCCTGAAGAGAAGAAGATCAATCTGAGCCTGAAACACTTCTCAGAGGATCCCTGGACTCATTTCGAAGACCACTACCAGGTAGGGGACGTGGTCAAGGGCAAGGTCACCAAGCTCACGGATTTTGGGGCCTTTATCGAGATCGAGGAGGGTATCGAAGGACTGGCCCACATCTCTGAGCTCTCCTGGGTCAAAAAAATCAGACATCCTAAGGAGCTGTTGCAGGTAAATAACATCGTAGAGACAAAGATCCTCTCCTATGACATCCAACAGAGCAAGTTGTCTCTGGGCTTGAAACAGGTGTTGCCCAATCCCTGGGATGATATCGACAACCGCTATCCGGTCGGGATGCGCTTGAAGCGGCGAATCAAGAACATCACCAACTTCGGCGTTTTCCTCCAGATCGAGGAGGGGATCGACGGCTTGCTGCACCTGGACGACATGTCCTGGACCAAGAGGCCCAAACACCCGTCGGCTCTCTACAAAGAGGGTGATGAGATCGAGGTCATGGTCATCGATATCGACAAGGAAAATCAGCGGATCAAGCTTGGGGTCAAACAACTGACCGAAGATCCATGGCGGTCCCTTTCAAAAGCGTTTTCCAGGGGCAGCGTGATCGAAGGGGAAATCACCGGCATCACCGATTTCGGCTTCTTCGTGAAAGTGCAGGGCGGGATCGAGGGCCTGGTGAACAAGTCGAATCTCTTCGATCCCGGCACCGAGTCGATCGATGACGTTCTGGAGCGTTACAAAGTAGGGGATACTGTCAAAGCCGTGGTAACGGACATCAACGTGGACAAACAAAAACTCGCCTTGTCTATCCGGGAGTACACGAAAAAGGTTCAGCAGGAAACCATGGTGCAGTATATCCACGATGATTCCGAGGAGGAGAAAACAACCCTCGCCGATTTCATTAAAGATAAAAAGAAGGACTGATCGGGGCTAAAGTCCACCCCATGTTGAAATCTGCTATCGATCGCAACAAGTTCGAAACCCTCATCGAGATCAACGCCCTTATCAACTCGGAGTATTCCGACGCCAAAGAGCTGCTCAAGACCATCATTGAATCTGCCACCCGGCTGATGGAGGCGGAGGCCTCCTCGCTGCTGTTGGTCAATCCGGAGAACAACAAGCTGTACTTCGAGATCTCTCTGGGCACCAAAGGTCCGGAGGTGCAGCGCTTCTCCCTGAACATGGGTGAAGGCATCGCCGGGTGGGTAGCGGCCAACAACCGATCCCTGATCGTGAACGACGTGGAATCGGACAACCGTTTCTTCGCCGACATCAGCAAGAAGATCAACTTCCCGACAAAAGCGATCGTGGCCGTTCCCATGCGGGTAAAAGAACGCTGCGTCGGGGTAATCGAAATCATCAACAAGATCGATGGGGGCAATTTCACGGAGGACGACCTCGAGTGGCTGGAGATTTTCGCCACCCAGGCGGCGATTGCCCTGCAGAACACCCGCTCCCTGCAAAAGGTGCAGGAGGAAGTCACCCTCCTGCAGGATGAGATCCAGATCGACAAGGGCTACCATACCTTCATCGGGGAAAGCAAACCCATAAGGGAGAAGGTGGAAATCGCCCTGCGTGCCGCCAAGACCGACTCCTCCGTGCTGCTGCTGGGAGAAAGCGGGGTAGGGAAGGAACTGTTTGCCGAGCAGATTCATCTTCAAAGCCCGCGGAGCAACAACCCTCTCATCCGGGTGAATTGTGCCGCGTTGCCGGAGAACCTCCTGGAAAGCGAGCTGTTCGGACACGTAAAAGGGGCGTTCACCGGTGCCAGCAGTGACCGGAGGGGCCGGTTCGAGCTGGCCGACGGGGGTACGATTTTCCTCGACGAGATCGGGGACCTGCCGCTGAATCTGCAGGTCAAGCTGCTCAGGGTGATCCAGCACAGGGTGTTCGAACGGGTCGGCGGCGCCGAACCGATAAAGGTCGATGTGCGCATCATCGCGGCCACCAACAAAGATATCGAAGCGGAGGTGGCGAGCGGGAGGTTCAGAGCGGATCTGTACTACCGATTGAACGTTCTGCCCATCTATATACCGCCGCTGCGGGAACGCAGAGACGATATCCCCGTGTTGGCGGATTTTTTCCTGAAGCGCTTCAACAGGGAAATCAAGAAGCAGATCACCGGCTTTGCCCCCGAGGCAATGGAGGTGCTGCTCTCCTATTCCTGGCCGGGGAACGTGCGGGAGCTGGAAAACGCGGTGGAACGCGCCGTGGTGATCACGCAGAGTGACACCATCGTGCCGGATTTGTTCGCGCTGGATAAAATTGCGAAGAGTGCTGAAAATGGGTATGACGGCAGATCCTTGAAAGAAGCCGTCAATATCTTTAAGAAACACTATATTCGACAAACTCTCGATATGAATCGGTGGAATCAGACCAAGACGGCAAAACTGCTGGGAATCCAACGAACCTACCTGTCTCGATTGATCAAGGAGTTGAATATCAATCGTTAGGGCGCAGGGATCGCGTTCGAGGGATTCGATGGTTTGAAGCCGTGAAGAAGGAGACCTCTATGTTGAGCTCGGAGAATGCAAAGACACAGCGAAGTTCTGAGGCTAAACCACGCTTCGTCGATCAATTGACCATTTTTCTGCACAAGTACCGTATCGTGCTGCTCGTTATTCTGATCGCTCTGGTCGTTTTCGTGCTCGCCTACTTCGGCTGGACGGAGTGGCACAAACGAACCCAGGAAAAATCGACTCTGATGGCCGAACGGGCGCAAAAACTCTACGAACAATGGCTGGAGGCGAGCGAGGACGGCTCTCGTGAATCTCTTCAGCAAGAGTTGGAGCAGCTGATCGAGCAGATCGTGAAACGCTATCCCAGACAGTATGCCGCCCAGAGAGCGGGCTTCATAGGGGCGAATCTGGCCTTCGAAAATGAGCAGTGGCAGGAAGCCGCGGAGGACTACAGAACCGTGGCCAGATCCTTTCCCAAGTCCTACCTCGCCCCCCTGAGCCTGTTCAATGCCGCCGTGGCTTACGAGCAGGCCGATGATCTGGATCAGGGAATAACAGCCTACCGGGATTTGTCGGAGAGGTATCCGGAGAGCTTCTTGGTGCCTCACGCAATGTTTGCGATGGGGCGCCTGTATGAGAGCAGCGAAGATTTTCAGAGTGCTTTCCAGGTGTACGATCGGCTGGAGGATGAGTTCCCCCTGAGCAATTGGACAAAGATGGGGCGAAATCGTATAATCGCTCTGAGAGTCGAGGGCAGAATAGCCGAGTAAACGGGGGGTATTCCGTGGCAAAGAAAAGCTCCAGTTTTTTCGAAACCAGGTACTTCGGCCTGCTAATAGGCCTGCTGGTATTCGTCCTGCTCCTCCTCATTTCCTCTCAAACTGTTCTCATCTCGAACCTGGAGCTGAATATATTGGATTTCAACTTCCGTCTGAAGAATATCGCCCGTCGAACCCGGGTTCAGGAGGGAGTGACCCTGGAACAGCGAAACCCGAAAATATCCCCGGATATTCTGATCATCGGAATCGACGACAAGAGCCTGGATACCTTTGGGCGCTGGCCCTTTCCCCGCTACACCGAGGCGAACCTGATCAGCACCTTTACCCGGATTCAGCGTCAGAATGAACGGGAGCGGGCCCTGTTCCTGGACATCTTCTTTATCGAGCCATCGGTGCCGGAGTACGACGCCCTCATGGTTCAGAGCATCGCAGAAAGCCGGCGGGTTTTCCTGGAGTCAGTGCTGACCCGGGTGCCGAATCCGGCCGGAACCGAGGAAGAATATTTTGCGCGCCAGGAGATCCTGTACCAGCGTTACGGGAAGATCACCAATATCCAGGGTGATTGGACCCAGGTAGAAACGCTGTACGGCATCTATCCGCCGCTGAAACCCTATGCCCGGGCCGCCCACGGCTACGGTCACGCGAACTTCGTGGAGGATGATGACCAGGTCTATCGGCGCCAACCGATGGTGGTACGATCCGCCGTGCTTCTGGAAAAAATCGAGCTGGCACAGCTCACGCCGGACGATCTTACCGAAGAGGAGAGGAAGAACTTCACCCGGCTGGCCTGGATGGATACCGATGAGGTATTTCACGACGTCCCATACCCGCTTACCGAGCAGGTTATCGAAAATCTGCGCCGGACCATGGAAAAACAGGCTCCTGCAGAAAGGGAGGACATGACCGATAACGATCAGCAGGACCGCCACTACGTGGTGCGGAAATACCGGGACAGCTTCCTTCCGGCAATCACTCTGGCATTGGCCCTGGAGTACTTCAACAAGGATCTGGCGGATATCGAGATTGTTCTGGGAAAGTACGTGCGAATTCCCTCACCCCAGCATTTCAATCTCGAGACCCAGAGCTGGGAGCCTCATCAGCTGGTGATCAAACCGGAGGTCAAGGACGAGGAGGGCAACATCATCGAAGCGGCGGAAACCCGCGTGGTCGACGAGATCAAGATCCCGATAAACGACAAAGGGCAGCTGCTGATCAACTACATGGGAATCGCCTCTAGTGCCTCTCCCCAGGGGCACCAGACCTTCCCGGTGCGTTCGTTCGCCGGCTACGCCTCCAGAGTACCCAATCCTGATCCGGCCCGCTGGCCCCGGACCATGGCCTTGGGTAATAAGATCCTCATGGTGGGACCGTTCGCGAAGGGAATGGCGGAAGATGAGAAAACCACCCCGTATGGTTTGATGTTCGGGGTAGAGATCCACGCCAATGCCCTAAACACCATCCTGATGAACAACTTTCTCTACTATCTTCCGAACTGGGCGAACGCCCTGATCCTGCTGCTGATGGTTCTCCTCACCGCCTTCATGGCCTCCCGTCTGCCTACGGTCTGGTCCCTGGTGCTCTCCGTGGTGTTGGCGGTCGTCTACTTCGTCGCCGTCATGGTGATCTTCGACCTGGCCAATCGGATAGTCACCCTGTCAACCCCGATCCTGGGTGTGTTCCTGACCTTCCTGGCGGTCATCGTGTATAGAATCATGACGGAGGAGAGGGACAAGCGCCGGATCCGGGATATGTTCGGCACCTACGTGAGTCCCCGCGTGGTTGATCAAATCATCGACAACCCGCCGGAGCTCGGCGGGCAGGACAAGGATATGACGGTTCTGTTCTCCGATATCCGTTCGTTTACGACCATGTCGGAGAGCATGAGTCCGCAAGAGCTGGTCAATCACCTGAACGAATATCTCACCGCCATGACCGGAATCATCCTGGAGTACGAGGGAACCCTGGACAAGTACGTCGGTGATGAGATCATGTGCTTCTGGGGAGCGCCTCTGCCGCAGGAGGATCACGCCATGCTGGCCTGCCAGAGCGCCCTGAGACAGATGGAAGTGCTGAGAGAGCTCAATGAAAACTGGCCGCCGGAACGACGGATCAATATCGGTATCGGCATCAATACCGGTATCATGACCGTCGGAAATATGGGATCCCTGCAGCGGATGGACTACACTCTGACCGGGGACAACGTCAACCTCGCTGCCCGCCTGGAGCCGACAAACAAGATTTACACCACAAACATCATTATCAGTGAATACACCTTCAGCCGCGTAAAGGACAGGGTCATCGCTCGTGAGCTGGATGACATCCGCGTGAAGGGGAAAAACAAGCCCGTCGTGATCTACGAGCTGGTGGACGTGATCGACGGACTGGAACCCCCGCAACCGGCTGAAACCAAGAAATCCAGGCGAGGGTAGGGGTACGATCCCTCTCAAGGTGCTTAAAATCCTCAAAACCTGCTTGATAGTTCCCATCTGTCTGTTCAGCCTGGCTCAATGCGGCCTGGAGTCTCTTCCGTATCTCACGCCTCCTGTAAACCGGACTTCGGGGTCTTTCTTCCTGGTTCAAAAAACGACAGCCAACGACAGCGAGTTCGTTGCCGGTGAGTGGGAATACCAGGGCATCGAGCTGTACTATAAGTTATACGTGCCGGAGAGTGCCGGGGGCGGAGTGCCGCCTTCAGACACAAATTATACTCAAGTCAGTGAACTGCAGAGCAATGGATTTTTTCGCATTTCCTCTTATCCCGAGGAACAGAGCGGTTCGGCCGATAAGCCGCTGATCGATATCGCCGGCCTGTGGCCGGGTGATGTTACATTCAGAATCGATCCTGGAAATCTGAACATCGTAGAAATAGGGACAAGCACGGAGGTGGTTTCCCAAATTCGCAGGGGTGTTCGCTACGCATTTGGAGAAAAGGGGTATCCCTCTTTCCGTCCTTTCCGCTGGTTCGATGATGATGCAACCGATAGAGGATTTGACGCTTCCCATGCCGATGTAAGTCAGAACCTGTACGATTTCATGAACAATAATCCCGGGAGCGATATCACCATGGCCATATATGCCCTCAGCTACGGCAAGACCGGTGGAATCCTGGTCGATCTATACAGTGATGCCGTTTACCTTGGCGCACAATCCGTTAATATTCACTGGTAGGAGTTCTAACACATGCTGTTTTACTATTTCAATGTCGGGCTGACATACTTCGCCATCGGTTTTGCCACCGCGGTGTTCTACGCCTTCATCCTGCGTAAACCCTTGCTGGGAAAATTCTGGGGAGCTTTGATCGTAGGGTTGATCGGCTCGTTCCTGGGGGGACTGATCGACTTCCTCTTCGCCGACATCATCGAGTACCTCTCCGATTTCAACTCGGTGAACGTAATCGCCTCCGTGATTACAGCTGTGGTTCTGGTTTCTATATTCTCCCGGGTAAGCGCTCAGAAGTAGGGGGTTTGCCCCGGCTGTGACCCCGAGCGGCGGCTATAAAATCTGCCAGGGCGCGTTTCTTTCACGCATATTACTTCGTATAATAAATATTCTGTCTACTTATTGAATATTTTGGATCGAGCCCAAGTTAAAGAATCGCAAAGATCTACTGTCCTGCTGATGCACTGACAATTCAATCTGGACTGAAGTACGTTCTGGTGGGAGGAACGCGGCAAGAATATACATACCTCCAACGGGCAGCGTTGGAAACGGTCCTGGACTACAATCCGGACAAGAA
>Ga0315554_1002322_pt1 | contig 10991 bp, 7 predicted proteins | sample SalMarSW160370MG_FD_202114 | JGI IMG/M metagenome (GOLD analysis project Ga0315554, IMG submission 202114) | Salt marsh sediment microbial communities from the Plum Island Ecosystem LTER, Massachusetts, United States - Salt Marsh Sediment SW1603-70 ... | reverse complement strand
ATCATACTGGTGCCCGGTGACGTGCTGAGGGTGAGCATGGCCGTGCCCTACCGGGGACCGGAGCGCACTTTCACGCTCTACGGGAGCATCGGACAGCGGGGGCTGCTCGGCTTCGATGAAGTACTCGCCGGCCGGGCGGATCTGCTATGCCCTGAATCGCCGGATGAGTACATCTCGGTGACGGGAGAGGTGGATATCGAGATTTCCGAGTCCGGCTGGTTCGGTATCGGCGGTATCTCAGCGGGAACCGACTACGACCTCTACGTCAAGATTGAGGAGCAGCCGGACGTAACGGCTGAGATTGATGATGTCATTGAAATCGCCGGTAGCGGTGTCATGGGCGACATGAGTGGAATGCTGATGATGCTCTTCCCGCTTCTGATGCTGGGCATGGTCATGCCGATGGTCAGCGAAGGTTTTGCCGAGGAAGGAGAGGCCGGTGGCGAAGACCTATCTTGAACCGGTGGAAATAGAGAGACTGGAAGAGGCGGCCCGCTACCTTCGTGACAGGCTTCTCATCCGCCTTCTCTTCCGCCTGGGCTGCCGGATCTCGGAAGCGCTGGGGATAAGGGTGAGCGATGTCGATTTCGTGCGAGGGACGGTTACTATCGAACATCTCAAGACCCGGGTGAAGCTCATATGCCCGAACTGCGGGTCCGGTCTCAGCCGGTCAAGCCGGTTCTGCCCGGCGTGCGGGAAAGAGGTTGTGAAGGCGGTTACCGAGGGTAAGGAGCACCGTAGGTTCCGGGTGCTTCCAATTGATGACGGCACTGCGGCCATGCTAAAGGAGTACGTGAAGCGCGGCGGTCCGGTCTCCAGAAACAGCTCTAGTCTTCTTTTCGGAATCAGCCGGCACCGGGCATGGCAGATAGTTATGCAGTGCGCGGAGAAGGCAAAGCTTCCCAGGCTGGTGAATTCCCAGAGCGGGAAGCCCCACAACGTGAGTCCCCACCGGCTGAGAGACGCCTTTGCTGTCATGGCCGTTAAGCTGGATGACTCGGGCGACGGATTACGCATGCTCCAGGAGCACCTGGGCCACCAGAGCATTACCACCACCATGAGGTACCGTAAGGTATCGGGTGAGGAGCAGAAGGAATGGTACGGGAGACTGTGGAACGGAGGCAACGGCAATGGGTAAATACGCCAATCACGATGAGTTTGGGGTCAATGCCCCGATCAACTACCGGGAAGACACGACGAGCCAGGCATATCTGGATGGAATGTCATCTATCGCTCCCCCTGGTATGAAGCCGAAAGCACTGAGAGGGAAGAGATTTGAGGGCAAAACAGACTTCAAGGCGTCGGCCCGCTGGCACCGCAACTTTGACCTCGCTATGTTCGGCGGCTCGGAGATTGAGGGTGACTCCCAATCAAGCCAGATGAGCCTGGAGGGTAAGCTTGACGGTATCAAGCGGGTGCCGGGGAGGAAGTAGGACATGCGCTTAACAAAAGGAGCAATTGTTGGATAGCGAGGGAAATCATGCCGGGACAAGCGATTGTAACGATCAAAGATAAGCAGTGGGTAGTTGATGTAGCCACCACCTACCTGGAGCTGGCACAGGGCCTGGGCGGACTTCCGGAGATGACACCTATGACCGGTATGCTCTTCGACCTGGGTTTTGAGCAGACCATCGAGGTGACCACTGTGCCGATGCTTTTTCCCCTGGATATAGCCTTCCTTACTGAGGATTTGTCAGTTACCGAGGTCTACCGCAGCGTTGAGCCGGGTTTTCTAGTTACCTCGCAGGCGCCCGCCAGGTACTTTCTGGAGGTAAACGCCGCTGAGATGGAAGGTATTAAGCCCGGAGACATCGCTGTCGCCGAGTGGCTTACGCTGGAAGAAACGCCGGTCGTACCCGACTGGGTGCCGTCTCTCTTCTCGCTGGCTGCTTTTGCTGCCCTGGGAGTACTGGTGGTCGACCTGGGCCGGGATATCGCCGGAAAATCGATTGTAGAGCCTGAGACGGCATCCTTCTGCGTGGCCGACACAAGGTCGGAGGAGTGCGAGATCATCCGGCCGCGGCATTACGACCTGGTCAGCTGGGTCGGCGTTCCCTTACCCGATTACAGCTTCGCCATCGAGCCAGAGGTGAAAGAGCGCAGGATCGACGAGGTCCTGAAAAGACTCAAAGAAGGCGTCGACGAGATCCAGGAAAGCGATAACTTCCGGGAGTTCCTGCTGACCATGTCCAAGTTTCACGACTATAGCATCGGCAACCTCATTCTCATCACGATTCAGAAGCCGGAGGCTACTAGGGTGGCCGGATTCAGGACGTGGCAGGAACTGGGACGCTGGGTCAGGAAGGGCGAGAAGGGTATCGCTATCCTAGCGCCGTGTCTGCCGCCCAAGAATGCCAGGGTAACTGAGAGGGAGGACGAGGAACCGGATGAAGAAGAAAGGGTAACGGAGATAAGACCGCTGTATTTCAAAGTCGTGCATGTTTTTGATATCAGCCAGACCGAGGGCAAGCCACTGCCCGAGTTCGAGGTGCCGGCGCTGACCGGTGAGGCGAACGATGAACTCTTTACCGAAGTACTCAAGCTGGCCGAATCGCAGGGGCTGGATGTCAGCTTCGAGTCGAGACCCGGCCAGGATCCGGCCATTAAGGGAATGTACTCGGGAAAGATGATCTGGATTAGACCTGAGGAGTCCCGGGCACAGCAGCTAAAGACCATGCTTCACGAGATAGCGCACTACTATTCCGAGGGAGTGTTCCGGATGTCGCGGCGTAGTGCGGAAACAATTGCCGAGAGTGTGGCCTTTACCGTTGGAGCTCACTTTGGCTTCGATACCGGTGTCAGGTCGTTTCCCTACGTGGCGCTGTGGGCCGAAGATAAGAAGGTGCTGGAGCAGAACCTGGCGGATATCCGTAAGGTCTCCACGAAGATTATCGATGCCCTGGCTTCGGAAGCAGCGAAAGTGATGGCGGCGAAATAGGGATTATGCATGGTTATTGAGCTAAGACCAACCAGAGGCGGTTTTTTAAGGCCTTTCGGCTGTGGCTGGTTTATCCGGGAGTTTCTGCTGGGTAAAGGCCCGGAAAGCTCGCGTACTATCGATCCGGAACACGGCGCCGCCCAGTCCGACATTAACTATGAGTACAAGGAAGCCCTGGCTCGGGCAACTGCCAGGGAACGTGCTGAACGGATTATCAGTCGTATGGTGCTAAGCGGCGCCGACGTTACTGAAGAGCAGGCAGAGCTAATCTATGAACGTGAGCTTAAGAAGTTATCCCGCAAGTTTACCCACATGCGATATCACTCGTTCCTGATGTACTTCGGGGTGCTCAAGCGCCTGGGCTGGGTCGAGACAACCGGTCAGACTGAGGCTTCTGCCGTTCAAGATAACTACCCGCCAGCTCCGGAACGGACTTACTACCGTCTCACAAAGAAGGGCGTTGAAGCTGGCGATGAGCTGTGGTCCAACCCCCTCTTTACACTGTACCCTGAAATCGGCCCCAGCCATATGAAGAGACCTGATTAACCAGGGTTACATACTTATCGCTTACCCAGAATTGAAGTCAGTGTTTCCGCCAGTTCCTCCGGTCTCTGCGAACCTATCAGCAGGTGTTTCCCGCTAGAAAGCTTAAGCTGCACTCCGCGGTTGCCGCTACCTGTGCCTAGTTCAGTATATGGTTTATCGTCTTCTTCAGTACTTCAATATCGAGGGGCTTGGTGATATGCGCCGCCTTAGATTTCTCCAGGAAGCCCCGGGTAGCGCTTTCCATGATGTCTCCGGTAATGAACATTACCCTCCGTGTCAGCGCCGGGGCTATTTTTTCGATGTGGTGGTATAGCTCGATGCCGCTCATGCCTGGTAGTTTGATGTCCAGCAGGATAAGGCCGTACCTTTCCGTCTTGAGCCGCTCCAGGGCGGCATCGGCTGTGTTTATCGTTTCTACGCTGTGTCCCCATTCGGTTAGCAGGCGGCTTAAGAAGGTGAGAATGGCCGCCTCATCATCTACCACCAGTATCTTGGCCCCGCGAGGCTTATGGGGCTCTTTTTTGGTTACTTCGGCTTTGCCTGCCTGGACGGGCTCGGCCACTATGGGTAGTTCAATAACGAAGGTAGCTCCCTTGCCTGATTCGCTCTGGGCGTATATCCTGCCCTTGTGCTGGGTGATGATACCGTGGCAGATGCTTAAGCCCAGGCCTGTCCCCTTACCCACCTCTTTGGTGGTGAAGAAGGGGTTGAATATTTTGTCCAGGTTTTCCGGGCTAATCCCGGCGCCGTCGTCGGTGAAGGAGACCTGGATATTGCCGTTTATCTTTTCCGTCTTTACTACCAGTTGGCCCTTGTTGTGTGCCTTGGTCATGAAGTATTCGGCATTGAGGACGATGTTGAGGAATACCTGCTGGAGCTGGCCTGTGTCAGCCATGGTGAGAGGTAGTTCGGGGTCCAGCCGGGTTTCCACATCAATGTTATTTACCTTCATCTCGTAGGCGCGGAGTTCCAGGACTCTGGTTATGATGTCATTGATGTTCATGTATTCCCGCCCCGTTTTACGCTGATGGGCGAAGACAAGCAGGTTTTCCACAATCTTTGCTACCCTCAGGGCTTCGCTGTTAATCACCTGCAGGTCCTGCTTCATATCATTGGGAAGATCCCTGTTCATCATCAGGTGGGAGAAGCCGATGACGCCGGTCAGGGGGTTGTTTATCTCGTGCGCGACGCCGGCGGCCAGCTGCCCGATTGAGGCTAGTCTGCTGGCCAGGTTAAGTTCCTGCTCGAGTTGGTCTTCCCTCTCTTCCGCCTTCCGGCGCTCGGTGATATCCCTGACGGTGGTAATGTGGCCAATCACCTTGCCCGAAGCATCCTTGAGCGCGCTGGTGCTCAGCTCGCCGGGAAACTCGGAGCCGTCAGCCCTGAGCAGGGTGTATTCCCCGCCGCTGAGTGTCCCCTCTTTTAGCTTATTCCATACGTTGTTGGCTTTTCTCTTACGGTCGTGAGGAGCGATAAGTTCAAAGGTCTTTTTTCCCATGAGTTCATCGTCGGAAGCGAAGCCGTGCATCTGGACTGCTTTTTCGTTTACCTTGATGATGGTACTATCCAAATCAGCTACTACTATGCCATCGGTGACCGACTCGAACATTCTCTCCAGCTTCTCATTGCTGTATTGTAGTTCCTCCTCTGTAGCCTGTAGTTCTTCGTTAATAGCTTTTAGCTCCTCGTTCTGGGTATCCAGCTGCTCGTGTTCTTCCTTAAGCGCCCGCTCCATCTGCTTGCGCTCGGTGATGTCTGACGTGACTTGAATCACACCAACAACTTCGCTATCATGTTGGATAGGGCTAATTCTGGTTTCATACCATACCACGCTTCCATCAGGACCGTCTCCTCTAATCTCATAGCCGTCAATCTTTCCGGTTTTTAAAACCCTACTGAAAGCTGCCTTCACTATATCGTGATACTCCGGCTGAATGTAGTCGTAAAGACTCGTCCCGATTGTATCTTTAACATCAAACCCTGATACGGTACGATTAATGAACTGAATTGTGCCATTGCCATCAACGAGCATAATGATATTAGGGGCGTTATCTACCAGGGAACGCCACTTTTCTTCACTCTCCCTCAGCGCCTCCTCCGCCCGCTTATGCTCGGTAATGTCCTGTACGGTGCCAATCATTTTGAATGGCTGCCCAGATTTATCGCGTGTGGCTTCACCCCGCGCCTCGATAACACGCCATGACTCATCGGGCAAGATGATGCGGTACTCAATATCGTAGGGTTTATTTTCACATAAGGTTTCATTGATTGATTTCTCAACAAATTCTCTATCATCGGGATGGACGGAATTCAAGAATGTCTTGAGGTTCCGTATATGTCGACCAAAGATGCGGTGGAACTCATTAGAGTAAGAGACTTCATTTTTCACTATGTCCCAATCCCAATTCCCGATATGAGCCATGCGTTGGGCTTCGGCAAGACTGGCCTGACTTTTCCGCAGTTTATCCTCTGCTTGCTTGCGGTCGGTAATGTCCAGAGAGTACTCTATCATCTGGACGACGTTTCCTTCGGCATCGAAAATGGGGTAGCCGTGAACCTCGATGTTTCTGGCGTTGCCGTCTTCATCGTAATGAACGTGCTCCGTCACTACCGGTTTTTTGGTTTTTCTTACTTCTTCAAGCGGGCAGATATGGTCAGCACCCCGGCACGGTTGGTCTCCCTTGTGGGTAAGGGCATAACAGGTGGGCTTTTCCGATAGATTAACCGCTTTGGTGGCTAGATTGCTCATCTTTATGGTGTAGTCATTGGCATCTAGAACATAGAAGGGGTGAGTAAAAGAATCTAATATATTGTTTAAGAATTCGTTTTGCTGATGTATTGTCTCTTCTGCCTGCTTGCGCTCGGTGACGTCCCGGCACACGCAGAAGATCAGCTTCTGACCGTCGATTACGGCTCCGTTGGTGCTGATTTCAACGTCATAAGTACTGCCGTCTTTACGACGGTGTTGCGTCTCGAAGTGATCGCCAGCTTTATCCACAGTCCGTATCATTTCGAGCACTTGCTCGCGCGGGTACAAGTATTCCCAATCAAATACACTAAGTTGACGTACTTCCTCTGGTGTATAGCCTAGCATCTCGGCAAATTGTTGGTTGGCCTCATATACCTTGCCGTTCTCATCGAGGATGACAATCCCGTCTCGAGACTGGTCGATCATGATACACCGCCGGGTGGCTTCATCGGCCAGCGCTTCTTCTGCCTGTTTGCGCTCGGTGGTGTCCCTGATAATTACTTCATCGGCAGGGCGTCCATCGTATTCGGTCAGGGCGGCGTTTAGTTCAATATCCCGGATTTCCCCATTCTTGGTTACTGCCTGAATCTCGTAGGTTTGAGGCACCTTTTTGCCGGCCAGCCTGGCCTGGTACCTGGCCAGGGTCAGTTTCTGGGATTGGGGGGTGAGCAGCTTGGTAAAGGGCATGCCCAGCAGCTCTTTTTTATCATAGCCGGATATACGGGATAGCGCCGTATTGACCAGCTTGAAAACCCCGTCCTGAATGATAGCTATGCCGTCAGCGGCATGCTCAATAAGTTTAAAATACTTGTCTCCGGCTAACTTTCCCCGGCTATCTTTCCCTTTGATCGCTATCGTCATTGCTGCTTGGCCTTCCTGTTAGTTGCGAGAACCGGCTGGCTTTAACTGGCTTTAGGAGGCGGTTACGCAAAGGTTTGACGTATATTGTCTGGCCTTGTCCAGCAGGTCCTCCGGGTTGAAGGGCTTGGTGATATAGGCGGTGGCGCCCATCTCCCGGCTAAGCTGGCGGTTGAGTTCATGGCCGACGCCGGTGAGCATGACCACGGGGATGTCTTTGGTTAGCTCGCTGTTCTTTATGGCGTAGCAGGCGGCGTAGCCGTCCAGCTTTGGCATCAGGATGTCCATCAGGATCAGGTCGGGTTGCTCGGTGCGGGTAATGCTTACCGCTTCCTCGCCGTTGCTGGCTTCCAGGACGTGGAACTCTGGCTCGAGGATATCCTTTACCAGCAGTCTGATGTAGAGTTCGTCATCGGCAACTAGTATTTTCTGCTTGTCGCTCATTGGTCTGTCTCTTTTCCTGTATTCTACCGCTTACTGTGTCGAGATTTTTTAATCTAATGACAGGATAACGTGCGCGCAGTCAAAAACTCATAAAATGAGAATAAGATACTCATAAGGAAAGGGTCAGAAAAGCATCAACGCCGCCCGTTTTTTCGGGCGGCGTTGCTTTGGGGAGGAGGTATGTTTAGCTCTGGGTCGGTGTCCTTCTGTTGAACATATAGCCGAAGCCAGGGCGGTTGATTATATACCTGGGTTGTGCCGGGTTGGGCTCTGGCTTGCGACGAAACGGCACTACATGGGTTACACAGTCCGCTAAAAGGTGCAACGCGAGGCTGAAGTGCTTGGCACTGAAGACCTAACCACCAATGCTTTACAAAATACCAGATTGTTACCTGGACTAACAATCTGGACTTACTTCCTTTTCCTCAATAAGCTTTGAAGCGTCTTTTCAATCTGTGGAACTCTATATGGTTTGGCAACAACAGCACTGAATCCATATTCCTTGTACTCAGACATAATCGGATCAGTAGCGTAACCACTCGAGACAATTGCCCTAACATCAGGGTCTAGTTCCAGCAACTTCTTGATGGCTTCGTTACCCCCCATTCCTCCAGGAATGGTTAAATCCAGGATAACTGCATCAAATGGCTGCCCTGACTCTTTAGCTTTGGCATATTGCTCAATTGCTTCAGCTCCATCGTTCGTAAGCTGCACCTCGTATCCAACTTCTGTCAGCTCGTCATACAGAAGCTCTCTAATAACCTCTTCATCGTCCATAACTAGAATTCTGCCCTTGCCGACCAGAACGGCTTCTTCTATGACTTCCTCTCTTAATGGAGCAGGTTTCTTGGAGGCAGGGAGATAAACATGTAAGGTTGTTCCGGCACCCAGTTTGGATTCAACTGTGATATGACCGCCATGTTTCTTTATAATGGAAAAGGAGGTGGCTAGCCCTAGACCACTACCTTTGTGCTTGGTGGTGAAGAATGGCTCAAATATCTTTGTAAGGTGTTCCTTCGCTATGCCAATGCCGTAGTCTGTAATGGTTATCTTCACATAGTTACCCATCGGTAGTGGTAATGTGCCTCTACGACTAATGACAAGGTTCTTTGCCTCTACGTTGACCATCCCACCTTGAGGCATAGCCTGAACAGTATTGATAATGATATTACTGATTACCTGGTTTACCTGCCCTTCATCGGCTTTTACTGCCCAGAGGTCATCAGGTAATGAAAACTCAGGTCTAACGTTCGAGCCTCTCAAGGCAAAGCCAACAGTATCTTCAATTAGTTTACCGATAGAAATAATCTTCTTGATTGGTGCTCCACCGCTGGCGAAGGTCAGCAACTGCTGAGTTAAGTCCCTGGCTCTTACAGAAGCTTTTTCCGCCTCTTCCAGCCTTTCGATGGCCTTTCCTTTTGGCTCGACATATCTTTTGGCTAGACCAATATTGCCCATGATACCGGTTAAAAGATTGTTAAAGTCATGTGCAATGCCCCCGGCAAGAGTACCTACGGCTTCCATCTTATCTATCTTTCTAACCTCTTCTTCCAGCCTACTCAGGTTGGTAATATCGCGAAACACCAGAACTACACCGTACAAGTTGCCTTGGTCATCACGAATGGGAGCGCCGCTATCAGAAATGATATGCTCCGTGCCGTCTTTTGATATCAGAATGGCGTGGTTTATAAGGCCAATGACTCTGTTGGTTTTAATTACTTTTTCGATTGGGTCTCTTATGGGCCTACGAGTTCTCTCATCAACGATATTAAAGACTTCTTGGAGCTTCTTACCAATAGCCTCCTGATAAGACCAACCAGTTAATTCCTCTGCAACTCTGTTTATTATCTCTACGTTCCCTTGCAAATTAGTAGTGATAACACCGTCTCCCGTGCTTCGCAGCGTCACTTCAAGACGTTGTCTTTCTTCTTGCAGTATTCGCCCCATACGCTTGCGCTCAGTTATGTCACGAATGATACCTTGACAACCCAAAATGTCTCCCTGTTCAGACCGCCGTAGGTTTGAAGTGACCACGCAGTCTATCTCTGTCCCATCCTTTTTACGTAATTTCAGCTCGTATTCTTGAACAAACCCTTCTTGCGCTATCTTCTGCTGAAACCTATCCCAGTCTTCAGGATGTGCACATAGCATCCAAGCGTTCAGCTTCAGCATCTCTTTTTGTGTATAACCAAAGAGCTTCTGCATAGCCGGATTGATTTCAACAAACTTGCCCTTTTCATTTGTAACATACACCATGTCGATCGACTCATTGAAAAGATCGCGGTATATCATTTCAGTATACTTTAATGCCTTGGTGACCCGTTCGCGTTCGGCACTGGAAATCATAACCCATTCACCTTTGCGCCTGATAAGGGCGAACTGGTGGTTATTGACCACGTCCATCACTTCAGATAGCCCACATTTATCAAGGGAATAAGAGCATATAGCAAGCATTCGATAGTCACCTATGCTGTGATCTATTGCCGCTTCATATTCGGTAAAGTCTACCCAATCCTTTTCCTCAAGCCAAAAGGTATTTCCTGTTAACCTAAGGCCATCATACCCTTTGGACAAGGCTTGATCGTGCTTAGCAATCCAGTTATTAAGAACTTTATCCTTTTGGAAAATACCATCTTTGATATACCACTCAGTATGTGGAATAATCTCTATTTGTCCGATTCTTAGATAGCGGTCAAAATCAGGCATAGCCTTCCTCATTGCGCCTTCAGCTTCCTTTTCATTGAGAGGATCAGAAGTAACCCACATGCAGAACTCATTATTCTCTAGTCCTACTTTGAAGTATGGCACTAAAATGCCAAGCATGTCTTCTTTGGTATGATAGAACAAACACAGGTGGGTACCCCAATGGGCATCGCCTACAATATCAATGCCCATTTTTCTATCGCCGTCTACTATCTTCATCACATCCCAACTGAAGAATCATTTCATATCCAAATCAAAGTAAAAAAGAGCACAACACATCGCCTTAGGAAAATCCTAAATATTACGATATCTGTGCCCTTTTTTCATCCATAGCCTCCTCATTAGAATATCAGGAGCTATGTGGATTGAAATCATTAATGTACTTATGTTATTTCCAGTCTATACCCCCCGTACATGGCTGTCAATTCTTCACTTGAGTCCCAGAATGAAGGTCTCTTGTTTGAATTTGAAGCCATCTTCGCCTCAATGGGGAGGGTGAAAAACGTGCTAGTTCTTGAAATTTTACCTTATGACTAATTGTTAAATAATGAAGCTGAAAACATATTTTTTCAGCACTTTAACAACTGAATAAACGAAGCTCTGACCTGAACGCTTGCCCTCTTTGAAAGGGGGTAAGTATGAGTTCAAGCGTAGTCGCACCACCAGCACCAGACGGCGATAACGGCAGTCCTCAAGGTCATTGTAGCCGATGTCATAGGGTCTGGACTCTAAAAACAAGGCAGGGCGTTTGTC